>Ga0114129_10000948_pt1 | contig 37844 bp, 35 predicted proteins | sample RhiMetdeltSRZDD1_FD_80071 | JGI IMG/M metagenome (GOLD analysis project Ga0114129, IMG submission 80071) | Populus rhizosphere microbial communities from Tennessee, USA - Rhizosphere MetaG P. deltoides SRZDD1 (version 2) (version 2) | ecosystem: Host-associated > Plants > Roots > Rhizosphere >...
CCGATTCTCAAGGTGGTGTGTCGCGAAAGGAGCTCTCCTCCGAGAACCGAGCCGTCGCGCTCGCCGAGCTGCAGGCTCACGCCGGTCGAACCGCGACGAAAGCGGCGAAGCCCGACGTCACGCCCGCGGCGAGAACGCCGGCGGCGACGTCGTCCACCATGATTCCCCAGCCGCCCGGCAGGTTCTGCCAGGCTCGGATCGGGCCGGGCTTCCAAACGTCGAAGAGCCGGAAGACCAGAAAGGACGCGATCCACACGAGGGCGGCGACCCGGGGCGAGGGATATTCGAAGAGGGGAACGATGCCGCACGCCAGGAACTGCCCGGCGATCTCGTCCAACACGATGCAGCCCGGGTCCTTGCGGCCCAGAGCAGCCTCGGCGCGGGCCACGACCGGAACTCCGGCGAGAGAGATGAGGAGCCCGGACGTCAAGAGTCCGACCGCCACGACAACACTGGGCATGTGAGAAGGAGAGACTCCCCGGGCGACGAGCCAGGCGAGAACGAGGGCGAGCGCCGAACCGGCGGTCCCCGGCGCAATCGGAGCGAGGCCGGTGCCGAAGCCGGTCGCGACGATCATCGCGAGAGGTCGCTGGCGGAACGCCCGGCGCTGGTCGGACACCCGCGCGGTTGCGGCGGAATCGGCAGATGAGATCGTTTCCATCGGAGTCAAAGCGCCCATCTATAATCGCGCAAATAGAGGACCATCACATGTCCAGCGTGAAAGCGAACGAGAAATGGCGGGCCGTCGAGACGGCGCTGACGCAGATCGAGCGGCAGTTCGGCAAGGGCTCGATCATGCGGCTGGGCGACCGCCCCGACGTGCCGGTTTCGGTCATACCGACCGGCTCCCTGGCGGTGGACGCGGCGCTCGGCATCGGCGGGATCCCGCGCGGACGGGTCGTCGAGATTTTCGGGCCCGAATCCTCCGGCAAGACGACGCTGTCGCTTCAGATCATCGCGCAGGCCCAGAAGACCGGCGGACTGGCCGGGTTCATCGACGCCGAGCACGCGCTCGACGCGGAATACGCGAAGAAGCTCGGGGTCGACACGGACAACCTGCTCGTCTCGCAGCCGGACAACGGCGAGCAGGCCCTGGAGATCGCTGAGATGCTGATCCGCTCCGGCGCGATGGACGTCATCGTGGTCGATTCCGTCGCCGCGCTCGTGCCGAAAGCGGAGATCGAGGGGGAGATGGGCGAAGCGCAGATGGGCCTCCAGGCGAGGCTGATGTCGCAGGCGCTGCGCAAGCTCACTGCGATCGTCTCGAAGTCGCGCACGAGCCTCATCTTCATCAACCAGATCCGCGAAAAGATCGGCGTGATGTTCGGAAACCCGGAGACGACGACCGGCGGGAGGGCGCTGAAGTTCTACTCCTCGATCCGCATCGACATCCGCCGGATCGCGTCGTTGAAGGACGGCGACGTCGTCGTTGGCTCGCGGACGAAGGTGAAGGTCGTCAAGAACAAGGTCGCCTCGCCGTTTCGGCAGGCGGAGTTCGACATCACGTACGGAGAGGGAATCTCCCGGTCGGGAGAATTGATCGACCTGGGTCTTGAGGCGAAGATCGTCGAGAAGTCCGGCGCGTGGCTGTCCTACGGAGACCTCCGGATCGGCCAGGGGCGCGAGAACGCGAAGCAGTTTTTGAAAGAGAACCCGGAGCTCGCCGCGGAGATCGAGACGAAGCTGCGAAAAGCGCTCGGACTGTCGCCTGCCGAGTCGGCCACGGAGAAGGCGGTGCCGCCGCCGCCTCCCCCGGTCCCGACCGAGGCCGTGCGCGAGAGGGAGAAGGCGCGGCGGTAGCGGGAACAAGTCGCGCCGGAGAGCCGTTGTTCGGACTCCGATGAGGAAACGAACGCGGCTCGAGAACGCCCGCGTGATCGCGGGCGTTTTTCTTTTGCTCGCGACTCCTTTCTCCGCGCGCGCCGCCGAGCGCCTGACGATCGCCGCCGAGCGCGCAGACGGCGGTTGTCCGATGGAAGAGCCGCCACTCGGAGTCATCCACTTCCATTCGGATCGTCAGCCCCCGCCGTCGCTCGACCGGTGTCTCGTGATCGTTCCCGTCGTGGACGTCACCGACAGCGCCATCGCGCTCGGCGCGGCGAGTCTTTCGAAACTGAACGGAGTCGCGGCGGTCGTGCTCGACTTCACACGCTTCGCCGACGAGCCGGGGGGGGGCTCCCATGCCCGATTGCCGTTCGCGATCAAGCAGCTGACCTCGGCGGTGCGTTCGGCCTCGTCCGCGGCGCGAATCGCTCTCGACTTTTCCCGCGCATCCGGAGAGCCGTTCTCCCTCGACCTCGAGGAGGGGCTCGGGGTGTACTACGACGCGGTTGTATTCGCGCCGGGGCGTGTCCTCGCGACGACCCCGGAAGAGGGCAAATCGCGCTGGATTCTCGTGACCCGGACGCCGGACGGGAGCGCCCCCGGGCAGGTCGTTTCGGCGATCGCTTCTTCGGGCGGACCGACGCCGTCGCTCGTGGCGCTTCTCGAGGCCCGCGAGGCGCCGCCGTCGGAGGCGGATTGGGAGCCGCTCCGGCGTCTTCAGCGGTACTGGACAGCCGACGTCTCCCGCGATCCCACAGCGACGACGGCCACGCGGGCGGACGGAACGCGCTTCCCCGTCCTTCGCTTCTTCGACGCGAAGAAGTTCACGCCGATCCTGGTCCTCGCCGAGGACCCGTCCGGCCGCGTCTCGATCGAGCTGTCCGGAGGAACCTACGCGAAGGCGTCGGTCGAGAACCTCTCCTCCGGTGCGAAGCGGGACTTCGAGCTCCACGGCGCGAAGACGTTCGAGCTCGACCTCTCCCGCGGGCCGCTCGCCGTGGTCCTGGAACCCGCGAAGCGGCCGGACGAGCGCACCCGCGTCGACGTCGGGGCGGCGCGGGGGCTGACCGCCGACGAGATCATCGCGCGCGAGCGCGCGTGGGACGCCGGACAACGCGAGAAGGTCTCAACGTTCATCGCGGAAATGGAGGCGTCGCTGCGATTCCGCGTCGCGGACGTCAACGAGACTTTCGATCTGACGATCCGGGGGCCGTTCTTCTTCCGACGCGGCGAGCCGGCGGATTGGGGGTGGAAGGAGTTCTACCTGAACGGGGTCAAGTGGAAGGGAAAGACGCTTCCGAAGATTCCGATCCTGCAGCCCGAGAAAGTGACGACGCTCCCGCTCGACATCCGGCTGACCGAGGACTACCGGTACGAGCTCTCCGGAACGACGGAAATCGGAGGCCGGCGCGCCTACGAGATCACGTTCACGCCGAAGGAGAACCTCGGAAACAAGCCCGTGTACCGCGGCAAGGTCTGGATCGACGCGCAGACGTTCGCTCTTCTCCGCCGCGATTCCGTGCAGCTCAATCTCAAGGGAGAGACGCTCTCGAACGTCCAGACCGAGATCTATCACTCGGTCCCCGGCCAGCCCGACGTCGCACTTCCGCTCGAGATCCGGGGCGAGCAGGTCTTCTCGACGGCCGGCCGAACCACGGCGATCGAACGGGACGTGAAGATGAAGGAGGTCGAGATCAACCCGGCGAGTTTCACGGAGCGGCGCGTCGCCGCCTACCGCTCGGATCTCCAGATGATCCGCGACACCGATTTCGGAATGCGATATCTCGTGCCCGATCCGCTGAAGCCCGGAGAGCGCGTCGTCGAGGAGAAGATCTCGAGGAAGAGCACGTTCGGGATCGCCGGAGCCTTCTACGACCAATCCTTGAGTTATCCGATCCCGCTTCTCGGCATCCAGCACTTCAACTTCGATCTGTGGGGGAAGGGCAAGCAGCTCTCGGTCTTCTTCGCCGGCGCGCTTCTCACCGCGAACTACACCGATCCGTCTTTCCTCGGGAGTCGTTTCGATCTGGGGGCGGACCTCTTCGCGGTGGCGTTCCCCTTCGGGGACGTCGCTTATCGCAAGGGCAGGGAAGTTCCGGACGAGAAGGTCAAGCACCTTCCCGCCATTTTCCAGGTCAACATCGGACGGCCCCTGGGACCGTACTTGAAGACTTCGCTCGGAATCTTCACACGGTGGGACAACTTCCAGCGCGACCCCGACACGGGACCGCGGTTCGTCACGCCCGTCGATACCTTCACGGACGGCGCCGAGCTGCGGCTGGTCGGGAACTATCGCGGTTTCAATGCGACCGCGATCGGCGGTTTCTACCGGCGGCGCGACTGGAAGCCGTGGGGGGACCCGGCCACCTCCGACTTCGACCCGAGAGACCGCGACTACTACAAATACCAGCTCTCGCTCTCGAAGGATCAGTACTTTCCGGGCTTCCGCAAGCTGCACGTCTCCCTGACGTACCTGGACGGCTCCGACCTCGATCGATTCTCCAAGTACGAGTTCGGCGCGTTTTCGGGCAACCCGCTCCACGGTTTCAAGAGCGGCAGCGTCAAGACACAGACCGCGCTCCTGGGGAGTGTCTCCTACGGCCTGAACATCGAGGACATCATCCGCTTCGAGGGGATCTTCGATCAGGCGGTCGTCCGCGACCGCCAATCCGGATACGACAACACGTACTTCGCGGGCGCGGGCCTCCTGGGATCCTTGAACGGCCCTTGGCAGAACTCGCTCCTGCGCTTCGAAGTCGGCGTTCCCGTCGTCAGCCACGGGGTCAGAGGCTTCGTGCTGAACCTGATCCTGTTGAAGCTCTTCTAGAGCTTCCGGACGCGAAAGCGCAGCACGCCTCCCTCGCGATCGGTCGAGAGCAGCGTGTGCCCTTTCTCGCGGCAGAACGCTTCCACGTCGGGGACGGCGGCAGGATCGGTCGCGAGAAGGCGGGCGACCGCGCCTGAGGGCAAATGACGGAAGGCCCGGGCGAGCCGCAGGATCGGGAGCGGACACAGGAGCCCGCGCGCGTCGACCTCGATATCCGTGCCGGACATGCTTGCTATATTGCCCCGATGCCCGAGCCAATTCCCTTTCCGAAATCGGTGACCCCGGTCCGACGCGCGCTCGTTTCGGTCCACGACAAGACCGGAATCGCCGACTTCTGCCGGGCGCTCGCCGAAGCGGGAGTGCGCGTGGTCTCGACCGGCGGCACTGCCGGTCATCTGAAGGAGTCAGGCATCGCCGTCGCCCTCGTCGAGGATGAGACCGGCTTCCCGGAGATCCTGGGCGGCCGGGTCAAGACGTTGCATCCGAAGATCTTCGGGGGCGTGCTGGCGGACGAGACCCGGGACGATCACGCGCGCGACATGGAAGCCGCGGCGATCGAGGCATTCGACCTCGTGGTCGTCAACCTGTACCCCTTCGAGGAGACGGTCGCGCGGGGCGCCGGACAGGCGGAAACGATCGAGATGATCGACGTCGGCGGGACGGCGCTCATCCGCGCCGCCGCGAAGAACCATGCGCGGGTCGCGGTCGTCGTCGAGCCGGCGGATTACGAAGATCTGCTCGAGGAGATCCGCGCGACGGGAGGGACGCGTCTCGAGACCCGCGAGAAGCTCGCGGCCCGCGCGTTCGCGCGCACCGCCGCTTACGACGCGGCGATCGCGCGGTACCTCTCGGAGAGCCACCGGCAGGAAGAAGGATTCCCGGAGAGCCTCGTTTTCGCGTTCGACCGGATCGGGTCTCTCCGTTACGGCGAGAACCCCCACCAGCGCGCGGCGCTCTACCGGGACCGAGCCGCTCCCACCGACGCTCTCGTCCGCTTCGAGATGCTCCAGGGCAAGGAGCTCTCTTTCAACAACCTGCTCGACCTCGACTCGGCGGTCGCCCTGGCGCGCGACTTCGACCGTCCGGCCGCGGTCATCGTCAAGCACAACAACCCGTGCGGCGCCGCGGTCGGCGACACGGTCCTCGAGGCGTTCGGCCGCGCGTTCGCGTGCGACCCGCTCGCTGCGTTCGGGGGCATCATCGCGATTCGAGGGCGGGTGGATGGCGCTCTCGCGTCCCTCGTCCTTCAGCACTTCGTCGAGGCCGTCGCCGCCGACGAGTTCACCCAGGAGGCGATCGACTTCTTCACGAAGAAGCCGAACGTGCGGCTCCTCCGAGTCCCGGTGTCCCGGCGGCCTTCCGGCGGCCTCGACTGGAAACGGATCGAGGGCGGGCTGCTGCTCCAGGACGCGGACTCGGAGCCGGACCAGACGTCCTCCTGGCGCCTCGCGTCGCAGCGCAAACCGACCGCCGTCGAGCGGGCGGCGTGCGAGGTCGCGTGGAAGGTCGTCCGGCGCGTGAAATCGAACGCGATCGTCCTCGCCAATGCGCGACAGACCATCGGCATCGGCGCGGGACAGATGAGCCGCGTCGACGCGTGCCGGCTGGCCGCGACCAAGCCGGTGCTTCCGATCGTCAACTGCGGGGCCGCCTCCGATGCGTTCTTTCCGTTCCGCGACGGGCTCGAAATTCTCGCCGACGCGGGGGTCACCGCCGTGGTCGCGCCGGGCGGATCGATCCGCGACCAGGAAGTGATCGCCGCGGCCGACGAGCGCCAGATGGCTTTCCTGATCGCACCGAGACGACATTTCCGGCACTGACAGACTGCTGCCGAATAGATGCAAATGCGGACTTGTTGTGGCAGCTTCGTGAAAAGAGTTCCCGTCCTTCTCGCGCTCGGCGCGGCATTTGCCGCCGTGGCCTTCGCGCAGAAGGCCGTTCCCACGCCCGCGCCATCCCCGCCCGCGGCGCCCGCTGGCGCGGCTCCCCCGGCAGCGACGGTCTCGGTCGCCCTGTCGCGCGCCGTCGCGCTGTACTCCGACGGCGCGGGGCATTCGTCCCCCTTCGTCCAGATCTACACGCCGGCAGGCTTCGCGACGACTCGACGCGAGTCGGGAACGGTCCGGGTCCAGGCACCCCAGAGGGTCCGCTTCGACTACACCGCGCCCGAGAAAAAAGTCTTCACTTACGACGCCGGCGAGGGGCGTTTCTTCTCTCCGGAAGACAAGCAGCTTACGGTCCGGAGGCTCTCCGAGGACGAGAAGGCGCGCCTTCCGGTCGTCTTCCTAACGCAGCCCTCCGACCTCGGCCGGCAGTACGAAATCACCGCGGAGCCGGGCGAGTCCGCCGCGCCGTTGCGACTGCTTCTCACGCCGCGCGTCGCGAGACCGGACCTCGCATGGCTGCGCATCGCGATCGAGCGGGACGGAAGCGTCCGCGAGCTTTCGTACCAGGACTCCGCGGGAAACAAAACTGAGTTTCGATTCGAGGCGTGGCAACGCGAAAAAGCGCGTCCCGCCTCGGATTTCCGGATCACCGGCCCGCCAGGCACCCGCATCGTGGAGAACTGACCGCCCCTTTCATCCCGAGCCCTTCGGGGCTCAGGGCAGGCTCTCCGCGAGGGATCCGGACCGGCCGGTGGTCATCCCGAGCCCTTCGCGAGGCTCAGGGCAGGCTCCGCGAGGGATCTCTCTGATAAAAAGGGGAGATCCCTCGGCGCTGTGCGCCTCGGGACGACAGGTGGTGAGTGGATGCCTCAGGACTTCTCCTTCGACGTGGTCAGCAAAGTCGACCTGCAGGAAGTGTCGAACGCCGCCCAGCAGGCCTCGAAGGAGATTGCCACCCGCTTCGACTTCCGCGGGAGCGCCTCGAAAATCGAGCTCCGCGAAAAGGAGCTCGAGCTCATTCTGACGTCCGACGACGAGCACAAGATGAAGTCGGTGGTCGACATTCTGGAGACGAAGCTCGCGCGACGGGGCGTCGCGGTGAAGGCGATCGAGTTCGGCCGGATCGAGCCGGCGGCCGGCGGCACGGTCCGCCAGGTCGCGAAAATCCAGCAGGGAATCCCGTCGGAGAAAGCGAAGGAGATCGTCAAAGCGATCAAGGACCGGAAGCTGAAGGTCCAGGCGTCGATCCAGTCCGACCAGGTCCGAGTGTCGGGACGCGCCAAGGACGAGCTCCAGACCGCGATCGCCCTGCTGAAAGAGCGCGACTTCGGCCTGCCGCTCCAGTTCACGAACTACCGATGATCTTTTCCTCGCCGGCGTCCAACGCGCGCCTCCTCCGAGCGTACGACCTGATCTCGGACAAGCTCGCGCTCGTCGAGGAGGAGCTGCTCGTGAACTTCCGGTCTCCGATTCCGATGATCGACCGGATCGGAGGGCATCTCGCCCAGGGGGGAGGGAAGCGGATCCGGCCCGCGCTGCTGCTGCTCTCGGCGCGGCTGCTCGGCTACGACGAGGAAGGCCGGAAGGACGTCCGCTACGCCACGGTCGTCGAGTTCATCCACGCCGCGACGCTCGTGCACGACGACGTGATCGACGAAGCAAGGTTGCGGCGCGGCCGGACTTCGGCGAACGCGCGGTGGGGGAACAACCTGACCGTCCTCTTCGGCGACTACCTCTACACGAAGTCGATGGGCATCGCCCTCGACGAAGGGGACCTCACGATCCTGAAAGTTCTCTCCGACACGACACTGTCGATGATCGAAGGCGAGATCATCGGCATCGAGAAGAACGGCAGCGTCCAGCTCACCCGGGAGGAAGCGCTCGAGATCATCCGCCGCAAGACGGCGGATCTCTTCTCCGCCTCCTGCCGGCTGCCGGCGCACTTCGCGCCGCGCGGTGATCTCGTCGCCGCGGAGCGGCTGGCGGAATACGGACGGTGTCTCGGCGTCGCGTTCCAGCTGATCGACGATCTCCTCGATTACACCGGCAGCGTCGAGACCACGGGAAAGCCCGTTTTGAACGACCTGCGCGAGGGGAAGCTCACGATGCCGCTGCTCCTCTCGCTTCCCCGCGCATCGGTTGCCGAGCGCGAGAGCGTCGCGCAGGTCATGCGGGAGCGCGAGTTCGGAAGCGTGACACCGGCGCAGATCCTTGAGATTGCCGAGCGGCATGGCGGCCTCGCGGAGACGCGCTCGCTCGCCCGGGACTACGCCGCGGCAGCGCGCGTCGCGCTTGGATCGTTCGCCGAGTCCGAAGCGAAGGATGGCCTCCTCCTGGCGACGGAATCGGCGATCGACCGCGTGAGCTGAGACGTCCCATAGACGTAAGGCTGAAACGCGATCCCGCCGAATAAAATCAGGCGCTGCCCCCTCCCACACACCAGATTTGGTGCAGGCCGTTCAAGTGACGGGCTTGCGCTGCCGCGCTCTGCTCGAATCTCCGACTAACGTAAGGCTCACTGGCGAGTCTGCCGAAAGATTTCTCGTTTTTATCTCGATTCGCCCTATACTGCTACCCAGGCCGATGTCCCGTACCAGCACAATCAATCATTTAGCCAAACACCTCCCCTTTCTGTTTCCCGCGCGCCCCGCTTCCGAACGAGAGGCCCATCTCTACCTCGAGCACGCTCTGAAAGCCGCGGCGGAAGAGCGATACGACGTGGCGCTGGTGTTCTCTCGCAAGGCGCTCGAAGTGGAACCGGGAAATCTCGCGGCGCGACTTCTCGCCGCGCAGCTCTACGACCACGTGCTGCACGACGTCGACCGGGCCGTCGAAGGGTACCGAAGGGTGATCGTGCTCGCGGGATACGACACATCGAACCGGTACTGCGCCGCGGCGCGCCAGGCTCTCGACGCTCTCGTGAAAGACGCTCCCTAGGGATTCACCTCGTTCGGCCGCGGCAAACGCGGCCAGCCCCAGGGATACATCGGCGGACTGCCCCACACCTGGGCGCGATAGCGGCCACCGGATCGAATCGCATCGTGGGAGGGATCCACGCGCCAGCGGCCGTCGGAGTACACCACGTCGCGGCCGGAGTCCGCGAGGTCGAGAGAGAAGAGGAGACCTCCGACCCCGGTATCACTGCCCGCCTCGATCGCGATGCGGTTGACTCCACGGGAGAGGAGTCCCGCGATCTCGTGGAGGACGAGCGGATCGCCCGGTCGCTGCCTTCCCGAGCCTGCCTTTCGGCCGTTCACCCACAGGACGTGCCACTCCTCCGCGAAGATTTTCGCCGTCGCCCGTGCGGGAGCCCGGTCGAGGACGACGTTCCGCGTGGCGACGAACGAAATGGGCGCGGGCTCCGGGACCTCGCGCGTGTACCAGATCCATTCCGCGTCGCCCGTTCTCGAGAGCTCCCGATCCGCATGCGCCTCGAGGGTCGCCCGGATGGCGGCGGCCGCAGTGATCGCGAGGGCGAGGACGTAGAAAAAAGCGAATGCGGGCCGCGAAACGAGGGTGTCGGGCGGGCTCCTGTTTTCCATTCCTTGACCGATCTCCCGCGGCACGGTACTCTATAGTCCCGATGCCTTCATGAAAGTCATCGGAGTGATTCCCGCCCGCTACGCTTCGGTCCGATTTCCCGGAAAGCCCCTCGCTCTCCTCGCCGGCCGTCCGATGGTGCTCCACGTCCTGGCGGCGGCGCGGGCTGCGCGGCGGCTCGACTTTGTCCTGGTCGCCACGGACGACGCGCGTATCGCGGACGTGGTCCGCGAGAGCGGCGGCGAGGCGCTGCTGACGTCGCCCGACGCGGCGACCGGAACCGACCGGCTGGCCGAGGCGGCGCGGCGGGTTGGCGGAGACGTGTACGTCAACGTTCAGGGGGACGAGCCGCTCATGCCGCCGGAGAACGTCGACCTCGTGGTCGAGACTCTGCTCGCGAGTCGGGACCGCGAGATCGCGACGATCGCGCTGCCGGCGATCGGCGAGGCGGCGGCTCGCGACCCGAACGTCGTCAAGGTGGTCGTAGCCGGGGACGGCCGCGCTCTCTACTTTTCGCGGGCGCCGATTCCGTACGCGCGATCGGGCGAGTCCGTGTACCGCAAGCATCTGGGGCTCTACGCGTACCGTGCAGAGACGCTTTCGAAACTCGCACAGCTCCCGCCGTCGCCGCTCGAAAAGCTGGAATCGCTCGAACAGCTCCGCTGGCTCGAAGCGGGCTGGTCGATCTGGGTCGGAGAGGCGGTCGGGGACTCGATCGGCGTCGATACTCCCGAGGACCTCGCGCGAGCGGAAAAGATTCTACAAAGTCGCGGGGACAGGCCCCACGGGCCTGCACCCGCCACAGTTCAAGAAATCGCGGAATAAGGAGGCGATTGGATGAGCGCCAAGTACGTGTTCGTGACGGGTGGGGTCGTTTCCTCGCTCGGGAAAGGCATCGCGGCGGCCTCGATCGGCGCGCTGCTCGAAGCGCGCGGCTTCCGGGTGACGCTCGCGAAGTTCGACCCGTACATCAACGTTGACCCGGGCACGATGTCGCCTTTCCAGCACGGCGAGGTCTACGTCACCGATGACGGCGCCGAGACCGACCTCGATCTCGGACATTACGAGCGGTTCACCTCGATGACCTCGTTGCGTGTCAACAACACGACGGCAGGCCGCATTTACGCGACGGTCATCGAACGGGAGCGGCGCGGCGACTACCTGGGCAAGACCGTGCAGGTCGTCCCGCACATCACCGACGAGATCAAGGACTCGATCCGGAAGGTCGGCCCGGACGCCGACGTCGTCCTGATCGAGATCGGCGGGACGGTCGGCGACATCGAATCGCTCCCCTTTCTCGAAGCCATCCGGCAGATGCGGCAGGAGGCGGGCCGCGGCAACTCGGTGAACGTCCACCTGACGCTCGTCCCCTACATCAAAGCATCCGACGAGCTGAAGACGAAGCCAACCCAGCACTCCGTCAAAGACCTCCTCTCGATCGGAATCCAGCCGGACGTTCTCCTCTGCCGGACGGATCGCCCGCTTCCCCCCGAGGTCAAGGGCAAGATCTCGCTCTTCTGCAACGTGCCGGTCGAAGCGGTCATCACCGCCAAGGACGTACCTTCGATCTACGAGGTGCCCCTCCAGTTCGCGGCGGAGGGTCTCGACGAGATCCTCCTCGATCTCCTGAACCTTCCCCACTACAGCCGCGACCTCTCCAAGTGGGAAATGCTCGTCAACCGGATCAAGAACCCTTCGGGTGAGGTCGAGATCGCGGTCGTAGGGAAATACGTCGACTATGGCGACTCGTACAAGTCGCTGAACGAAGCGCTCGGCCACGGGGGAATCGCCAACAACGTGCGGGTCCGGCTGCAGTACGTGGACGCCGAGACGCTCGAGAATGACCAGTACCCGGAAATGCTTGTTCGCGCCGACGCGATCCTGGTGCCGGGCGGATTCGGCCGCCGCGGAGTCGAGGGAATGATGCGCGCGATCCAGTACGCTCGCGAGAAGCGCGTCCCGTTCTTCGGAATCTGTCTCGGCCTGCAGACTGCGGTGATCGAGTACGCGAGGCACGTGGCCGGCCTCGAAGGCGCGAACTCGACGGAGTTCGAAGAAGAGCCGAAGTACAAGGTCATCTTCAAGCTGCGGGACCTGATCGGCGTCGAGGCGCTCGGCGGAACGATGCGGCTCGGAAAATACCCGTGCGAGCTCGCCCCCGGCTCCTTCGCGGCGCGCGCCTACGGGGAGAGCCTCGTCTCCGAGCGCCACCGACACAGGTATGAAGTCAACCAGGAGTTCCTGCCGGCGTTGAAGGAAGCAGGTATGTCGTTCACCGGAATGTCGCCCGATCGGAAGTTCGTCGAGATCATCGAGCTGCGCGACGACCACCCGTGGTTCCTCGGCTGCCAGTTCCATCCGGAGCTGAAATCGAAGCCGTTCGCCTGCCATCCGCTCTTCCGCGACTTCATCCGGGCGGCGAAAGCGCACCGCGCGGCGAGGGAAGAGGAGGGAGCGCGCCAGGCGATACCGGTCGCAATCCGCCGGGAGATGGCCTGACTCGAGTCCGCTCCTTCGAGATCGCGCCGGGCTACTCGATCGGGGGCGCCGCTCCGCTCCTCTTCTTCGCAGGCCCGTGCGTCATCGAGTCGCGCATCCACGCTGTCGCGATGGGGAAGCGGCTCGCGGAGATTGCGGAAGAGACCGGCGCGCGAATCGTCTACAAGTCGTCTTACGATAAAGCGAACCGCTCCTCGAAGGACTCATTCCGCGGGCCGGGACTTCTGGAAGGGCTCTCGATCCTCGCCGAGGTCAAGGCGAAGACGGGTCTGCCGATCCTCTCCGACATCCACGAGCCCGGGCAGGCCGAAGCCGCCGCGGAGGTCCTCGACGTGCTCCAGATCCCCGCGTTTCTGAGCCGACAGACCGATCTGCTCGTCGCAGCGGCGAGGACCGGAAAGCCGTTGAACATCAAGAAGGGTCAGTTCATGGCGCCCGACGACATGGGCCAGGTCGTCGAGAAGTGCCGCGCCGCCGGCAACGAGCGCATCCTCCTCTGCGAGCGGGGAACCTCGTTCGGGTACCACAACCTCGTCGTGGACATGCGCGCCTTTCCGATGATGCGCGCTCTGGGCTACCCCGTGATCTACGACGCCACGCATTCGCTCCAGCTCCCGGGCGGCAGCAGGGAGAGCGGCGGCTTGAAGCAGTACGCTCCGGTGCTGGCACGCGCCGCAGCCGCGACGGGCTGCGTCGACGGATTCTTCATGGAAGTCCATGACGATCCGGACCGAGCCCTTTCCGACCGGTCCACACAGCTGGACGTTCCAACCGTGCGAGCGCTCATCCGTTCTCTGTTGAGGCTGCACGAAGCCGTCGCCGCGGAAGACTGACTCTACGTTCTCCCCGCGGTCTTGTTGGTCACCGAGCTGACCCGGCTTCGGCCGCCGCGTTTGGCTTCATAGAGGGCTTTGTCGGCGGCTTCGAGCCAGTCGGTCAGACTTTCCGCGCTCCCGCTCATGGCGACTCCCGCGGAGAAGCTCGCGTGGAATCTGGCCCCACCGGCGCCCCGGTGCTCGATCGCGATGAAATCCGACAGCAGGCGCTCGATCAGCCGAACCGCGTCCTCCAGGGTCAGATCTTCGAGGAGCGCGCCGAACTCTTCGCCGCCGAGGCGCCCGATCGTGTCGGATTGCCGGAGCCGGGAGCGCAGCAGGCCCGATAGAGCGGTGAGGACGCGATCTCCGACCGGATGCCCCCACGTGTCGTTGATTCTCTTGAAGTGATCGAGGTCGAGCACTGCGAGGGCGGCGGGGGGAGCGCCCGTTCGGCGTCGGCGACGTGTCAATGCCGCCCGCACGCGCTCCAGAAACGCGGTGTGGGCGAGCAGCCGCGTCAGGCCGTCGCGCTCCACGAGGTCCTTCAGGAAACGCGCACGCTCGATCCGCGCGGCGACCGTCGAGAGGAGAAGCCCCGGATTGACCGGCTTGGCGAGGTGATCGTCCCCGCCCGCCTTGAGCGCTTCGATGCGCACGTGTATCTGCTGCTCGGTCGTCAGAAACAACACGGGCAGGGTGGCATACCGCTCGTCCTGCCGGAGGTATCGCGCGAGGTCGTATCCCGAGACGTTGCCCGGCAGCAGGATGTCCATGAGAACGAGATCGGGCTGAAAGGCGATCAGTGACTCCTCGAATTCCCCCGGCCCGGCCACCACGGACACTTCGTAGCCCGCGGACTCGAGCACCGACCTCAGAAAACGGGCCTGATCCGGGTCATCCTCCACCGAGAGCACGCGCGGCGCTTCCGCGGCACCGCGTTCGAGCAGCTGCTGCAAACGGCGTCCGACCGATTCGGCGTCCAGCGGCTTTTCGAAGAGCCCGTCGGCGCCGCAGTGGATCGCCTCGACGCGATCGAGAACGCTGGCGAGGCCAGCGATCAAAAGCACCGCGATCGTATCGCCGCCCGGAATCGCGCGGATGCGTTCGACGAGCGCGTAACCCGATCCGTCCGACAGCTCGGCATCCACGAGAACCGCATCGGGCATGCGGAGATCCAGAGATTCCAGGGCTTCGATACGGGTCGCCGCGGTGCGCACGAGGAGCCCCGCGCGCTCCACGACGCGAGCCAGATCCTCACGCAGGTCATCGTCCGACTCGACGACCAGACCCTCGCGGCGCCGCGGCCGGGGCGACTCTGCAACCGCCGCGGGCGCGACCGCTCGCCCGCCGAGCTCGGTCCGAAGCCCGTCGAGCAGCTTTTTCCAGGCCGCCAGCTCTCCCGGGCCGGGCGTCCGCGCCGGCGCGGCGAGAGCGCCGCACTGCCGCTCTCCCTCGATGCCGAGGACCGTGACCTTCGGAAATCCGTACGAGCCGCCGAGACCCGAGAATCCGTGGAAGACCAGGCTCAGATCGGCGAGCGCCTCGACGTTACCCGGGTCCGATTCGAGCCGTTCGAGGTCGGTCCGGAGCCGCTCGAGACGGGCAGTCGCACCGTCGAGGAACGTCTCGCGCAGAGCGTGGAGTGTCTTCTCCCAGTCCGCCACGCGGCGTGCTCAGCCCACTCGTTCCCAGATCGTTCGGAGGTTCGCGCCAAGAGTCATCGGATCGAACGGCTTCTGGATGACCTCGATGGCTCCCATTTCCAGATAGAGCGCGATCTCCTTCGGCTGGGCTTTCGCGGTCATGAACATGGCGGGGATCGCCGCGGTGGCCTTGAGACCGCGCAAGGCTCGAAGCGTCGCCAGGCCGTCCATCTCGGGCATCATGACGTCGAGCAGGACGAGCTGCGGACGAAACGCCGGCGCGGCCGCGACGGCTTCGGCGCCCGAGCCGCAAGCCTTGACCGTGAACCCTCCGATGCCTTCGAGAGCGAAAGTCCCCACGGCCCGGATGTCGGGGTCGTCTTCGACGTAAAGGATCCGTTCCAGCAGCGCTTCCATCAAGCCACGCCCGGAGCGGCGACAGCGGAGCGTTCCATCTCGGCCTCCGGCAGCTCGATCCAGAACGTGCTGCCCCGACCGACCTGGCTCTCGAAGCCGATCCGGCCGCCAAGCTTCTCGACGATCAGGCGCGTAATGGCCAGGCCGAGCCCGGTGCCCCCCTTCAGGCGCGTGTCCGAGGAGTCCGCCTGCTGGAAACGACCGAAGATGCGGGATCGAAACTCTTCCGGAATCCCGGGCCCCCGGTCCACGACCTCCAGCCGCACGAAACCCGGGCGTCGGCTCGCCACCAGCCGAACCGTCTCCCCACGCGGCGAGAACTTCACCGCGTTCGACAACAAGTTCGTGATGGCCTGCGTCAGCCGATCCGCATCCGCATACACCTGAACCCCGGGCACGCCATTCTCGGCCGCCAGAATGACCCCGTACGCATCGGCGTAGGAACGGTTGCCCTCCACCGTCGCCTCCAACACCGGCGCCATCTCGAACTCCGTCATCGTGAATTCCAGCTGACCCGACTCGATCTTCTCCATGTCCAGAATGTCGTTGACCAGGAGAGCCAGGCGCTCGCTGTTTTTCAGCGCGATCTCCAGGAGACCCTTCGCCTGCGCTGGCAACGGCCCCGCGGTCCCGCCCACCACGAGCCCCAGCGCCCCGCGAATCGACGTCAGCGGGGTTCGCAGCTCGTGGCTGACGGTCGACACGAACTCCCGCTTCAAACGGTCCACCTCGCGCCGCTCCGACAAATCCTTGACTGCTCCGCCGTAGTGTCGCCCCTCCGGCGTCCAGAAATCGAAGAGGGACAGCTCCATCGGGAAAACGTCGCCGTCCTTCCGCCGGCCGCGCCACTCCGTGACTCGTCCCATGGCGCGGATCTTCGCCTGGCGCATGAATTCCAGGGGCGCGGCTCCGCTCGCGTTCGGAATCAGACAGGTGAGGGGCTGGCCCAGGAGCTCCCCGCGCTCGTAGCCGAAGATGCGTTCGGCCGCGCGATTGACGGTACGGATCCGCATGGAGGAGTCCGTGATCACGAGACCCTCCAGCATGCTCTCGATGATCGACCGCGTGAGGGCTTCGCTCGCTCGGAGCGACGCGACCGACCTCTCCCGGTCGATGCCGAGCGCGATCTCGTCGGCCACGGTCGCCATGGCGTCCAGCGCTGGCTCGGTGATCGGCTCGCGAGCGCACATCGCCATCACACCCAGAGACCGTCCCCCGACCGCGAGCGGGTAGCCCGCGAAAGAAACCATTCCGTTTTGCCGCGCCCATCCTTTGTCGTCGTCCTGCAGCGGCTCCAAGGTGAGATCGATGATGCGAGGCTTCCCCTCCGCTGCAATCCGTCCGATCCGGAACTTGCCGACCGGAATCCGATCGACCGACTCCGGCACCAGGCCACCCGCCGCCGCCCGCCGCTCGAGAAGCGGCTCCTTCGGGTCGACGACCCAGATGCTCGCAATCCCGGCGCCGAGATGCTGAACCATGGCCCGAGCGCAGGCGTCGAGCGCGCGTGGAAGGTCTTCACTGCGCGTCAACGCTCCCCCGACGTCCGCGGTGAACGCCGCGAGACGCGATCGCTCGGCGTGAGCTCTCTCGCGCTGCGTGATCTCGATCCGGAGATCCTCGTTGGCTCGCGCGAGCTCCCCGGTTCGATCGGCAACCTGCTTCTCCAGCTCGGCGTGAACCCGCTGGAGATCTTCCGCCCGGCGCCGTTCGACGGCGCGGCCGCCGATCGAGAGCAGCGCGAGGATGCAGAGGGTGACCCCGAACACCATGTAGGCCAGGTCATCGGATTGCAACGCGGAATGCGCCTCGCTCGGCGAAGGTCCGGCGGTTGCCACGAACACGGCCGCCGCCATTCCCGTGTAATGCATTCCGCAGACCGCCACCCCCATCACGAGAGAACTGGCCCGTCTCTGCCATCCACTGCCCAGATGGAAGGCGATCCAGAAAGCCGCCGTCGCGGCGACGATCGCGATGACGACCGAGGCGGCCACGATCCACGGCTGGTAAGTCGTCCGGGCGGGCATACGCATCGCCGCCATACCCGTGTAGTGCATGCCGGCCACTCCCAGCCCGGTGAAGACGCCACCCGCGATCAGTTTGCGGTAGCCCGCGCCCACGCGGCTGACGGTGTGAAGGCCGAGTCCGGTCGCCATGATGGCAACGAGCAGGGACGCCACGGTCGAGAGAAGATCGTACGCGACCGGGACCGGGAGCCTGCAAGCGATCATCGCGATGAAGTGCATCGACCAGATCGCGCCGCCGCCCATCGCGACCGCCGCGCCCGTCAGCCAGACCGCCCGCGCTCTTCCGCGGGCCGTCGAAATCTGAGCAGCCCACTGCAGCGCGCAGTAGGCGCCGAGCACCGAGATCGTGTACGACAGGATCACGAACACGGGCCGGTAGTGACATTGAAACGCCGCGAGGTGGTTCATGGCTCGGTCCGTTCGTGCTCTCCTCCGGGGTAGCCCAGATGCTTTCGAAGGAGATCCCGCAGCGACGACAGGTCCAACGGCTTCGAAAGATAGTCGTCGGCCTGGAACTCCCTGTACGCCTCGTACTTGTACCGCGACGCCGTGTACACCGACGTGATGATGACGACCTTCGCAGATGCAGTCTCTGGATTCGCCTTGATCCGCCGACACATCTCGCGACCGTCGAGCTTCGGCATGAAGGCGTCGGTCAGAACCAGCTCGGGCCTGTAGCGAGCGACGAGTTCGATTCCCTCTTCTCCGTCGGACGCGACGACGGCGTGGTAGCCGAGGCCCGTGACCGCGGCGAACGCCATTCGCCGGATGCCCTTTTCATCGTCCACGATCAGCACCAGGGGATGCTCGACCAGCTCGGCATCGGGATTCTCCGGCAGGTCCTTCCCGGGACGGTGCTCGGCCTCGGCCCGATCCCAGAGCTGCTGCGGCGCTCGCTGCCAGAAGTCCTGCTTGTACGACTGCGGCGCCTTGCAAAAGCAGTTTCGGCAGACGGGGCAGACGACCGAGCGGCGCGTGACGAGGCACTGGCACCACCCGACCGAGACGGCGTCGAAGGAGGCTTTACACCTGTAGCAGGCCACGACATGCGTGGGCGTGAGGGCTGCGGCGTCTCGACCCTCGTCGGTTGTTTGTGACACGGGGAGTCTCTATGGTACGCCTGAGGGGCAACCCGCGATAGCGCCGGACCTCAAAGTCCGCGGCGCCGGAACCGTCAGGAGGCCCTTTCGAACTCCTCCACGTCGTACCCCGCGTCGATCCACGCGTCGAGGCCTCCGGCGAGCGGCCGGACTTTCTTGTATCCCCTCTCGATCAGCATGCGGGCCACACGGGCCGCCGACGCTTCGTTCGGTCAGGTGCAGTAGAGGACGATCTCGGTCTCCGGAGAGATACCGGGGAGATTCGAGTCGAGGTCGGAGGCCATCATCGTGTTTGCGCCGGGGATCCGCCGCGGTTCGTACTTGCGCTCGGCCGGCGTGCGAACGTCGAGGACGACCGGTTTCGGCTCCTTTTCGAATAGTCCGCGCAGCTCGTCGACGGTGATCCTCGCCATCCGGAGGGTCTTGTAGAAGCTGCGGCGCTGCCACCATTTGAGAAGCACGAAAAGCACGAGCGCGGCGCCGAGGACGTACAGCGCGCCGGTCCCGAGCCCTCCCAGGAAAGAGAGCACGTCGTCGATCGCGCGGTGGAAGACGAAGCCGAGAATGAGGCCGCTTCCCGCCCAGAGAGTGGTCCCGAGCGAGTCGTAAAAGAGAAAGGCAGGGAGGCTGGCCCCCATCGCGCCCGCGAGCGGCGGCGCTACGGTCGAGAAGCCCGTGATGAACCTGGCGGCGACGACCGATGCCATTCCCCACTTCTCGAAGATCGCCTCCGTATGCCGGACGCAGGAGTCGGGCGACAGCGAGATGCGGCAGAGCGTCTTCAGCACCCGATGGCCGTACCGCCTTCCGAGGAAGTACCAGGCGGTATCCACGGTGAGCGACGCCGCGACCGCCGCCGCGAGAAGCGCCGGGAACGAGAGCTTGCCGTCCCGCACGAGCGCCCCCGCGACGATGAGAGTCGGCAGCGCCGGAATCGGAATGCCGACCTGCTCGACGAGCACGCTGGCGAAGACCAGGAGAACCCCGTACTGGGCGACGTAGGCCACGAGCTTGCTCATCGGGCCTCTGCCTCTGCCGGAACGAAGGCGAGCGACGTCAGCGACAAGTTCGAGAACTGGAAGCCGGAGGCCACCTCCTCGGTGGTGTCGCCTTCCTCCGCGGCGCCGAGAGCGAACAGCAGCGGATCGAAGTGCTCGCTGGCCGGAACGGCGAGATCGGCGTGCAGCGCGCGCTCCCGGTAGCGGGCGAGCTCATCCCTCTCGCGTCGCTCGACGCGCTGCCGCACCCACTCGTCGAATTGACGCGCCCAGTCATCGACGGGACCGTCCGGCCGGTCGAGACGGGCGAGCCTGAGGTTGTGGACGATCCCGCCGCTCCCGAGGAGGAGCACGTTTCGCCGCCGCAGCGGCGCCAGGGCCGCCCCCATCCGGACGACCGTCTCCGGATCGCGGGGAATCGGGAGCGAGACCTCCACCACGGGCACGTCGGCGTCGGGATACAGAAGGCGGAGGGGAATCCAGACGCCGTGGTCCCAGCCGCGGCGGGGATCCGGCAGTGCCGGCAGACCGTTCTCCGAGAGAAGGTGCACGACTTCGGCCGCGAGAGACGGTAGTCCCGGCGCCGGGTATTGGAGCTCGTAGAGAGCGCGAGGAAATCCGCCGAAGTCGTAAATGAGCGGCGGCCGTGCCGCCGCGTTCACGCGGATCGGCCAGGGGGCTTCCCAGTGCGCCGACACGACCACGATCGCCGCGGGACGCGGAATCCGATCCCCGAACCGTCTCAGGGCCTCGCCATACTCGCCCGAGTCGATCGCGAACATCGGCGAACCGTGAGAGACGAAGAGAGCCGGAGCGCCGGACATGCCGCTCATTCTCGTCCCTATGCCTCGATCGAGCGAACGGTTTCCGCACTCGAGTCGCGGGCTGGCAGGGACAGACATCTTGCGGAGTTGATCCGTATCGATCTTGCGATGGCAAGAGATCCGCAGGGGGAACCGCCGGAGCGGACCCCGGCGATCAAGCACCTGCACGACGACGACCTCGTTCTCTACCACTACGGCGAGATCCGGACTGCGCCCGCCGAAGGACATCTCCGGATCTGCCGGGGCTGTCGCGACCGGCTCCAGACGCTCACCCTCGATCTCGAGCGGCTGTCCCTCGCTCCCCCGCCGCCCGCCACGGCTTTCGGGACCGCCCCGCGAAGCCCCTCGCGACGGCCGCGGCTCGCGGTCTGGCGCCGCCTGCTGCTGCGCCTGGCGTACGCCGGATCGGACCGCCGGGGCTGACGCCCGCCTCGAGCTCTTCCTAACCGGGCCCGCTCGCGACCGTCTAACGTCGCGTGACCCCAGCCGTGGAGGCGATTCCGCCCGAATTCGACCTAACCTTTCGTCAGGGTTTGCGTCTGACGAAGCCGATGGGAGGAATCCGCGTGCTCCCTGCCGAAGGATCGGACGCCGATTCCTTTCGCGCTCTGGTCGAAGAGCACAGCCGGATGGTCTTCCGGGTCGCCTGGCGCATGACCGGCAACGTCGAGGACGCGGAGGACGTCGTCCAGGAGACCTTTCTGAAGGCGCACCGGAGCTACGACGGTTTCGATGCGCGCGCCCGCTTCGGCACCTGGATCTACCGGATCACAGTCAACTGCGCCATCGACCTTCTCCGCCGCCGCCGCTCGCATCGCGTCGCCCTGCAGCGCCCGGATGACGACGAGAGCGATCCGATCGAAGCGCTTCCGTCCAAGGATCCGCTCCCCGATCGCAGGGCGTTCGCGGGCGAGATCGACCGGAACGTGGCGTCGGCGCTCTCCCGGCTCACGGAACGCGAACGGGCCGCGTTCGTCCTGCGGCACCTCGAAGGCATGGCAATCGAAGGAATCGCGGACGTTCTGAAGATCGGTCCGAACGCCGTCAAGCAGACCGTGTTTCGCGCAGTCCAGAAGCTTGGGCGCGAGCTCGCGCCGATCGGGAGTGCGTCATGAATCACCTTTCCGAAAGAGACCTCGCGTTTCTGGTTCCCGACGAAGAGCCCTCCGCTCCGATCCGGGAGCACCTCCGCGGGTGCGCGGTGTGCCAGGCACGGTCGGACGAGATCCAGGAGACCATCCGGCTCATCTCGACCTCGCAGAGGCTTCCGGAGCGGGGAGACTCGTACGGCGGGGAGGTCTGGAGGCGGGTCGCCTCGGGGCTTCCCGAGCGACGCACCTTCGTCTTCGCCTTCGCGTGGCCAGCATTCCTCGCGCCCCGGCGGCTGGCCTTTGTGGGCGTCTCCGCCCTCGTCCTTACCGCGACCTTCCTCGCGGGGCGTTTCTGGCGGATCGATCGCTCCGCTCCGCTCTCACCGGCGGTCAAGGAGCGGGTGCTCGTCGTCGCCCTGGGCGAGCACCTCGAGCACTCGGCCGCGGTCTTGATCGAGCTCGCGAACGCGCCGGCGACCGGGACCGTCGACGTTTCGAACGAGCAGGCCCGGGCGACGGATCTCGTCGCCGCCAACCGTCTCTACCGCCAGACGGCTTCGCAGGCGGGCGACCGCGCCGTGTCCGCGGTACTCGAGGAGCTCGAGCGAGTCCTCCTGGACGTGGCCCACGGACCTTCGCAACTTACGCCCGCGGACCTGGCGGCGCTGCGGCAGCGGATCGAGGAAAGAGGCGTTCTGTTCAAGGTGCGGGTGATTGGATCGAACCTCCGCGAACGCGGAGAGCTCCCCGGTCCGGGGGCCCTGGAAAGGAAAAGAACATGACGGTGCGATCTCTCGTCCCCCTCGTCTTCGCGGCGGCGCTCGGGCTCCATCTGCCCGCCCCGGCCCGCGGGGCGGAGCCGGGCGCGGAAGAAGGCAAGAAGGACGCGTCGGCGCAGGCCGAGAAGCTCTACAAGGCGGGGACCAGGGCGCTCGACGACGAGCGCTGGAAGGATGCCGAGACCGCCTTCGCGCAAGCCCTCCGGCTGAACGGGCCGCGTTCCGATGCAGCGACCTACTGGCTGGCGTACGCGCTCAACAAGCAGGGGCGGAAGGCAGACGCTCTCGCGCTCGTCCGGGCGTTCGGGTCGCGGTATCCCGGCAGCTCCTGGGGCAAAGAGGTCCGGGCGCTCGAGCTCGAAATCCGCGGAGGCGGCGGACCCGCCGCAAACCCGGACGCCGAGAGTGACGAGGAGCTGAAGCTGATGGCGATCAACAGCCTCGTCCACACCGACCCGGAGCGGGCGGTGCCGCTCCTGGAAAAGATCCTGCGCGGGAAGGGTTCCGAGGAGATGAAGGAGCGAGCTCTCTTCGTGCTCGCGCAGAGCGGGTCTCCCCGCGCGCGCCAGCTCATCGCGGACGTGGCGCGCGGCAACGCGCACCCGGATCTGCAGGAGAAGGCGCTCCACTACCTCGGTGTCTTCGGCGGCCGCGAGAACCGTCAGCTGCTCGACGAGATCTATCGCGGCACTTCGAACGTGCAGATCAAGGAGCAGGTCCTCCAGAGCTACATGATCGCGGGCGACCGGGAGCGCGTCCTCGAGGCGGCCCGCTCCGAGAAGTCGGTCGAGCTGCGGGGGGAGGCCGCGCATCAGCTCGGGGTCATGGGAGCGCGAGCGGAGCTCTGGCAGCTCTACAAGACGGAGCAGGTTCGCGAGGTCAAGGAGGCGATCATCCAGGGACTCTTCGTCGCCGGCGACACGGACCACGTGCTCGAGCTGGCGCGTTCCGAACCGGACCGCGAGCTGAAGGAGGAGGCGATCCAGAAGCTCGGCGTCATGGGAATGCGGACCGCTCCGGCTCTTCTCGAGCTCTACCGCACCGAGCGCGACGTCGACCTCCGCAAGGACGTCATCCAGGCCTTCTTCGTCCAGGGGAACGCCCGAGCGCTGATCGACATCGCGAAGACCGAGAAGGTGCGGGAGCTCAAGCAGGAGGCGATCGAGAAACTCTCGGTGATGAACAACAAGGAGGCCACCGAGTATCTCCTGCAGTTCCTGAACGATTGAGGAGGACTCCGTGAACGTCTCTCTCCTTCTCCCGCTGCTCCTCGTTCTTTCCCCTCCCGCTCCGCCTCCGACGTTGCACAATGCGAAGGTCAGTTCGCGGGCGATCTCGTCGGAAGGGCTCTCCGCCGAAATCCGATCGCTCTCGACCTCGCCGGGGCCGGCCTGGATCGGCTATGCGCAGCCGCTCGTGGACGGCCCGCGGCAGATGTGCTGCTTCGGTTCGGTCCACTCCTTTCAAAGTCGTGGGAGCGACGGGACGTGCTGCGGCAGCTGCCGGCTGGAGAGCGAGGGCTCGTTTTCCATCGGCCGGGACGATCGGACGCCGACGCCGGCGCCCCTCGAGCTCGAGTCGCCGGCTCAGTTCTTCGTTCTCGTGCGGATCGAGCGGGGCCGCATCGGAAGAGTGCGCGCGTTGTCGCCCGACTGCGTACTCGACGCCGGAGGCCTCCCGTTCCTGTGGCTGACGGGGGTCGGCGCCCGCGAGAGCCTGAACCTGCTCACGACGCTCGCCCGGGCGATCGAGAGGGACGGAGAGGGCGGGGAGCCGGCGGAACAGGCCTTCGCCGCGATCGCGCTCCACGCCGACCCCGCCGCGGATTCTGTCCTCGAGAATCTGGCCCGGCGGGGGCAGCCGCTCGAGCTGCGCAGGAAAGCCGCGTTCTGGCTGGGAAACGGGCGCGGCCGGCGCGGCTTCGAGATCTTGAAGGGGTTCGTGGCGGATCCGGATCCCGCCTTCCGGCACCATCTGACCTTCTGTCTCTCCCAGAGTCCCGTGGCGGAGGCGCAGGCGACGCTCATCCAGATGGCGCGCCGGGATCCCGAAGGCGAGGTGCGCGGCCAGGCGCTCTTCTGGCTCGCACAGCGGGCGGGGGAACAGGCCGCCCGGACCATCCAGGATGCGATCCGGGACGATCCCGAGGAGGACGTGAAGAAGAAGGCCGTCTTCGCTCTCTCGCAACTCCACGGAAGCCAGGCGGTCACGGAGCTCATCCGCGTCGCGAAGACGAACCGCAACCCGGAAGTTCGCAAGCAGGCAATCTTCTGGCTCGGGCAATCGAAGGATCCGCGCGCGCTCGAGTTCATCGAACAGATCCTGGAGAGATAGCGGCCTACGCCCCGCGGGACCGGGGGCCTTAAGATGGGCGCGTGATCCTGGACGCCGCCCGGAAGGTCCTCCAGATCGAGGCGGATTCGGTGCGGGAGCAGATCCGCAACCTGGGCCCGGATTTCGAGACCGCCGTCGAAGAGATTTCCGCCTCCACCGGACGGCTCTGCGTCACCGGGCTCGGCAAGTCGGGTCTGATCGGCCAGAAGATCGCGGCGACGCTGTCCTCCACCGGAACGCCCGCCTACTTCCTTCACGCCGCCGAAGCGAGTCACGGCGACCTCGGCATGCTGGTGCCCGGTGACACCGTCCTCGCGCTCTCCTTTTCCGGCGAGACGCCGGAGGTCGTGCGCCTCCTGGAGTTCGCACGGGAGCGCAACGTCCGCGCGATCGCGATGACCGGGGAGCCGGCTTCCTCCGTGGGCCGCGCAGCGGACCGTGTGATTTCCGTGGCGATCTCGCAGGAGGCCTGCCCGCTGAACCTCGCTCCGACCGCTTCGACCACTGCCATGCTGGCAATGGGAGACGCGCTCGCCATGGCGATCTCGGAGAAACGCGGCTTCCGCGAGGAGGACTTCGCGGCGCTTCATCCGGGCGGCCGCCTGGGGCGGAAATTCCTCAAGGTCAAGGACCTCATGCGCACCGGAGACCGCATTCCGCTCGTGACTCGGGACACCCCGATGACCGAGGCGATCCACGAGATGTCCCGCAAGATGATGGGGGTCACAGCGGTCGTCAACGGCCGCGGTGAATTGGCCGGGGTGATCTCCGACGGAGACCTGCGACGGCTGCTCGAGAAGGATCCGTCGCTCCTCGCGCGAACCGCCGGCGAGTGCTCGCACGCCCGACCGAAGACGATCGCCGGCGACGGCCTTGCTTCGGAGGCGCTCGAAAGGATGCAGGAAGCAAAGATCACCTCGCTCTTCGTCGTGGACGGGGCGGGCGTCCTGGCCGGCGCGATCCACATGCACGACCTGCTCGCTGCGGGAATTGCTTGAAGGGGCGCAAGGGAATCAAAGCCCTCTTCTTCGACGTCGACGGCGTGCTGACCGACGGCCGCCTCTACATGGACGACCATGGCCGCGAGCTGAAGGTCTTCGACACGAAGGATGGGCACGGTATCAAGATGGCGATCGCCGCGGGGCTCCGCGTCGTCTGGATCTCAGGTCGGGAGTCGCTCGCGACCGCGAGGCGAGCACGCGACCTGGGCGTTCGACTCTGTTACCAGAAGGTGGGCGACAAGGAAGCGCTCTACCGCAGCCTCTGCAAGCGGTGGTCGCTCGATCCTTCCGAGACGGCGGCCATCGGCGACGACGAGCCGGACGTGCCGCTGCTCGAAGCGGCAGGTTTCTCGGCCTGCCCGTCCGACGCGGCTCCCCCCGCGCGGGAGGCCGCGCAGGTCGTTCTGAAGAACCCGGGGGGCCGGGGGGCGGTCCGGGAGTTCATCGAAATGGTCCTGGCGAGAAACGGCGTAAGCAGACCCACTCGGTCAGCGGCGAAATCAGGTTCCCGAGTTCACTGAAGATTTCTTCCGCTTCCGGAAGATCCAGGACATCGCGATCCCCAGCAGATAAAGCACCAGCATCGGGACCGCGAAGACGGTCTGCGTCGCAACGTCGGGAGTCGGAGTGATGATCGCGGCGACGATGAATGCGACTAGCACCGCGTACTTGAATTTCTTGAGGAGCCAGCCTTCGGATACCACGCCCAACCGCGTCAGAAAGAAGATGAGAATCGGGAGCTCGAAGCAGACTCCGAGGCCCAGGATGATTTTCGTAGCCGTCGAGAGGTACTCGTTGATCGTGATGACCGCGTTGAACTGGGTTCCCACCCCTACCAGGAAGCCGACGACCGCCGGGAACGCCTCGAAGTAGCCGAACGCGCAGCCGCACAGAAAGAAAAAGACGCTCACGAAGAGAAACGGAATCGCGAAGCGCTTCTCGCGCCGGTAGAGCGCGGGGGCGATGAACAGCCACAGCTGCCAGAGGATCACCGGAGAGGCCAGGATCAGCCCGCCCAGAAGCGCCACGCGGAAGTAGAGCAGGAACGGCTCGGTGAGCGTCGTGTACGAGAGGTTCTGTCCGGGCGGGAGAAAACGGCGGACCGGCTTCGCGAGGAGCTCGAACAGCTCCGGCGCCTTCGTCCACGCGACCGTGAACGTGACAGCGAGCGCAATCAGAGAAACGATCAGGCGGCGGCGGAACTCCTCCAGGTGCTCGAAGAACCCCATGCGGGGAAGGTCTTCGCTTTCGTCCCGGAGCCGTCGCTCTTCCAGCGCTCCTTCCGGTTCCGGCCCGGCGGGACCGACGAGTCTCACGGACTCCTTAAGCCGGCCGGATCGGCCCGGGGGGCGGTGTCGCGGTGTCTTGCGGAGTTTCGGCGGCCGGCTCCGCGGCGACCGAGGCCGCCGCGACTGAGGCCGCCTCGGAGCCCGCTGAGGTCCCCGCGACCGACGAGGCGATCGTGTTCCGAAGCTCCCCCGCCTGCTGGCGGACCGAGGAAACCTCGTCCTGGACCGCGGAGACGTGGTGTTTCCCCTGCTCGATCTCGTCCTCGATCGTCCGTTTCAGGTCCTCCGACGCCCGCTTGAACTCGGCCAGGCCGCGTCCGAGCGAACGGCCGAGCTCCGGCAGCTTCTTCGGACCGAAAACGAGGAGGGCGACCAAGAAAATCAGGACGAGTTCGGGCATTCCAATGGGGCCAAACATGTTTGTGTACTCCGTGAGGGATTCTATACGGGTCCGCGGCGTCCGCTACGCGGACGGCGGACGGAACTTTCAAACCAGAGCCCGTAGCCCCGTGTCACAATGGCCGCTTCAGGAGGAACCCAGTTGAGTCCAAGCCGCTCCCGACTCGTCATCGCCGTCGCCCTTCTCGCAGCGTCGACCCTCGCGGGAGGAGCCTTCACGGCGATCCTCTTCGCTTCGCCGGAGCGCGAGGGCCCACCCCTCGACGAGTACGCCGACATCTTGACGACGCTCTCCGAGTGGTCGCCGCAGGCGATCGCGCCGGATCAGTTCGTCTACGCGTCGATCCACGGAATGCTGTCCCGGCTCGACCCCCACACCGCCTTCCTGGAGCCGGAGGACTTCTCCGCGATGCGCGAGAAGCAGCAGGGCTCGTTCTTCGGGCTCGGAATTCAGATCCAGAAGCGAATGGGGCGGATCACGGTCATCGCCCCGATGGAAGGGACGCCCGCCTTCAAGCTCGGGATCCGGGCGGGCGACGTGATCACGCACATCGAGGACGAGGAGATCAAGGAAGACGTCTCGACGGACGAGGTCGTCCGCAAGCTGCGCGGGCCCAAGGGCAGCCAGGTCACGATCACGATTCGGCGCGCCGGGATCGACGAACCGATCCGAATGACGATCACGCGCGCCGAGATCCCGACTTTTTCCGTGCGGTACGCCTTCATGATGGCCCCGGACACCGGTTACCTGTTGCTCGCCGACTTCACCCACACCTCGAGCCGGGAACTCAAATCCGCGATCGAGCGGCTCGAGAAGCAGGGAATGAAGAGGCTCCTGCTCGACCTGCGGGGAAACCCGGGCGGGGTTCTCGATCAGTCCGTGGACGTCGCCGACGTGTTCCTCGAGAAGGGATCGAAGATCGTCTACACGCGCGGCCGGACCAGCTCCTCGGCGCAGGACTACCTCGCTCCCGGTGACGGCCTGCACTTCGACAGGCCACTCGTTGTCCTCGTAAACCGCGGGTCTGCCTCCGCGTCGGAGATCGTCGCCGGCGCCATCCAGGATCACGACCGCGGGTTGCTCGTCGGCCAGCGCACGTGGGGCAAGGGGCTCGTCCAGAGCGTCTATACGCTGCCGTACGGCGCCGGCCTCGCCCTGACGACCGCGAAGTACTACACGCCATCGGGACGCTGGATCCAGAGGGACTTCAGCGACCTGCTCGCCTACGTGAACCCGGAGGATTCCGATACGCCGGGCGAGGAGCACGAACCTTCCCGGAAGGAGGGCGAGGTGTTCTACACGGACGCGGGACGCGTCGTGTACGCGGCCGGGGGAATCACGCCCGACGTGCTCGTCAAGAACAACCGCGACTCGAAACTGCTGACCCAGCTCCTCGCCCGCAACCTGCCCTTCAACTTCGCGGTCAACTGGCTCGTCAAACACCCCGACGTCGCGCGGGACGTAACCGTGACGTCCGCCATGCGGGACGAGTTCTTCCGTTTCGCGGAGTCATCGAAGTTCTCGACCACGGAAGAGTTGAAGCGCACGTGGAACGAAGACCCGAACCGCGACCTCCTGGACCTCGCGATCCGCGTCGAGCTGGTCAACGCGAAGTACGGGCTGGAGGCGGGTTGGGCGGTTCGCGCGACCGGCGACGCCCAGGTGCAGAAGGCGTTGACCATGTTCGGGGAAGCCGAGCGGATCGCCGCTCTGCCCAAGAAGAAGAATCCGGCTCGCGCTTCGCGGGCGAACTGATCGCGACCGGACCCGGGTCTCCTCTCCGGACCTCCTCGACCCGACCCGGGGCGGATTACCGGTGCGTCAGGGTGTTGTTGTTGACGACGAACTTCCGGCGTCCGATTTCCGAGCGCCGCCCCGTCCCGAACGTCGAGTCGACGACGTAGATCACCAGGTCGTGCTCCGAGTCGGAGAGGCGCGTCGTGTCGAGCAGGAACGAGAAGCCGACGCTGACCGAGGGCACCCTCGGATCGTTCGCCGGCACGTCCGGTCGCGACAGTCCATAAGTGGCGGTGCCGACGACCTGGCCGTCCACGTCCACTTCGACTCTCTGCACGCCGTTGAAGTCGAACGCCCAGCCGAACACGTTGAAGATCCCGTTGATGAACTGGTAGCGCGAGGGCGTGTCGATGAATCCGAAGGCCGGGAAGTCCGCGCCGGTCGGGTCGCAGAGGACGTCGATGGACATGGCGCCGATCTGGGTGAGCGCCTCCTCCTCGTCGCCGACCCGCACGGCCAGAGTGTGCTTGCCCGGCCGCGTGAAGCCGACGATGTCGAAGATCGTCGGATCGGCCGTGGGACGTGTGATCGCGATCTGCCCCGTCGGATCGGTGCTGCTCGTAATCAGGCCGAAGGCGAACATGAAACCGGCGTTGTCGGCGTTGACGTAGCCGGAGTAGCTCCGTGCAACGTCGGGCCGGTTGATTCCGTAGCAGTTCACGAGGGCCCCTGTCCCGGTCTGGATGCAGTTCGTCCGGGTGTTCGCAAGGATCGCGCCGTCCAAGAGCAGCTCGACGTAGGAGACCTGGCCGTGATCGAGCCGGGCCCCGACGTCGAGTGCCCACCCCGCTACGACGTTCGACAGAACGAATCCGCAGACGTCGGGCGTGCAGGGCGAAGGGATCCCCACGTTGATCGTCGTGCAGAAGAGCGAGGACTTGTCGAGGGGGAAGTCGATCTGCCCGAAAGGCGGGAGATTCGCCCCGTTGTTGATGATCTGGACGGTCCGGGTCCCAATGACCCGGGACGCGCCCTGATTGTCGGTCACACGGACGGCGAGCTGATGGACGCCGTTGATGAGCTTCGTCGTATCGATGTTCGCCTGGAACCCGGTAAACAGCGAGTTGGGCACGTCGGGAAACGCCGCGGCAACGTCGGGTCGCGTCGTCCCGTAGATTGCAGTCGAGGGCAGCCCGCGACCCACGGATCCCGCGACGATCTGCCCGTCCATCAGGAAATCGATGTGATCGACGTCCTGGTCGTCGAGCGCCCAGCCAGAGACCGGGAACGAGCCGTTTGCCCCCTCGACCCCGGCCGGCCCGGGGATGTCGATGTAGCCGAAGGGCGCCTGGTTGACGCTGTTGTCCACGATGACGGTGGTCGGTCCGATGATCGTGGTCGCCTGGCTCGATTCGGTCACGCGGACCGTGATCGCATGCGGTCCGTTCGGGAACCGGCTGGCGAGGAACGACGAGACGTAACCGGGATGTGGAGTCGCGCTGTTGAAGTACGAGGGGAAGACCTCGAGGACGTCGGCCCGCGGAAGGTTCGTGTCGGCGCGGTTGGCAAGCGTCCCGTCGACCAGAATCTCGATCTTGTCGATCGCATTGAAGTCGAGGACCCAGCCACTGACTTTGACGACGCCCGAAACTCTCTGACCCTGCGTCGGCTGATCGATCACTCCGATTGGCTGAGCCGAGGCACAGGGCGCGAGCAACCAGGCCCCCGCGGCGAGAAGTGCCAGGAGCCCGGGCGACTTCCTAAGCATGCGTTTCCTCCCGAAAATTTAAGAAAAGAATGAGTAAATTGGGGCGGAAAGTCAAGCTCCGTCAGAACTTCGCCTCATTTTTTTCGGCGGGGGGAATCCGTTGGATGCTAAAAGCATCACAGACGGAAGGATTGGCGTGAGGAAAATTCGGCAGGCCTCGGCGCCGCCTCGGGCGCAGGAGCGGAGACTTTGAAACTGGCGCTTCACTCACGCGCCATGCAGATCGGCATCTCCGTGGTCGTGACCGTGCTCCTGCTGGCGTTTTTCCTCCGCGGGCTGCGTCTCGCCGAGATCGGGCGCCAGATCGCGTCGGCCTCCACCGCCTGGCTCCTCGCGAGTGTCGTGATGGGGATCGCGACGTTCCTTCTCCGGGCGATCCGCTGGACCTGGCTGCTCCGGCCGGTCGCGAAGGTCCCGTTCTACCCCGCGTTCGTCGCGACCGCCTTCGGCTTCGCCGCGAACAACCTGCCCGGCAAGGTCGGAGAGATTCTCCGGCCGGCTCTCCTCGCCCGGTCGCGGAACCTCCCCTTTTCGCCCCTGCTCGCCTCGGTGCTGCTCGAGCGGGTCTTCGATGGCGCCGCGGTGGTCTTCTTCTTCCTGATCGCCGCCGCGACCGGTCTTCCGAGCTCGCGCGGGGTCGGGAAGCTCGTCGTTCCCGCCGCCCTTCTTCTCGTGCTCGTGGCGGCGGTCCTCTTTTCCGTATTTCGTCGCGCCGCGACCGAGCGGTTTCTCGAAAAGCTGTGGCGCCGGCTGCCGGAGCGGTTTCAGCCCCGGGCGCGGGCGTTCGCCGAAACGTTCGTCGACGGTTTCGCGTCGCTTCGGAGCCCGAGGCTGCTTTTTCTCGTGACTGCCGGGTCGCTCGTCATGTGGCTCGTCATCAACGTGCAGATCTACGCGGTGCTGCGGGCGTTCCACCTCGAGCTTCCCTTCTCGGCGAGCTTCGTCGTGACGGCGGCGGCCGTACTCGGCCTCATGTTTCCGACCCCCGGAGGTCTCGGCTCCTACCACCTGGCGGTCCAGCTCGCGTTGACCGACGTGTACGGCGTCGCGCGGGATCCCGCGTCCGGAGTCGCTGTCATCGCGCATGCGATTTCGTTCATACCGATCACGCTCATCGGGATCACGCTCTTCGCGATGACCCCGGTGCGCGTCCGCAAGCTCGAGGAGCTCGCGGAGAGGCGCGAGAATCACACACCTCGCGCCATAATGGAGGAGTGAAGTGCCCCTTTTGCGGCGCCGGGGACGATCGGGTCGTGGACTCGCGCGAGAGCCGCGAGGGAGAAGTGATCCGTCGTCGCAGAGAATGCGAATCCTGCGGTCGTCGTTTCACGTCCTACGAGACGATCGAGGAAATCCCTTATATGGTCGTCAAGAAGGATGGCCGGCGGGAAAATTTCGATCGGAAGAAGCTCCGCGCCGGACTCGTGAAAGCCTGCGAGAAGCGGCCCGTCGCTCCGGCGCAGCTCGATGCGATCGTCGACGAGATCGAGACCCTTCTCCACGACACCGAGGAGCGCGAGATGGCCACCAACGACATCGGCGCGCGCGTGATGGATCACCTCCGCGAGCTCGACAAGGTCGCCTACGTCCGGTTCGCTTCGGTGTATCGAAAATTCGAGGATGTGGACGAGTTCCTGCGCGAGTTGAAAAACCTGCTCGGGCGCGCCGACGTGAAAGCGACCCAGTGAGCTCGAGTTTCCAGCGATGCGGCGATTGAGATTCTTCGGACCGATGGTCGAGCTTTCCCGTCTCCAGCGCGAGGTCAATCGGCTCTTTTCCCTTTTCGTCGAAAGCAACAACCCGGTGGTCTCGCCGGCGTCGGCCTGGGATCCGAGCGTCGACATCGTCGACGACGGCGAGAGAATCCGTGTTCTCTTCGAGCTCCCGGGGGTGGAGGCTGCGGACGTGAAAGTGAGCGTCCGCGGACGGGTGGTGACGGTGCGCGGGACCAAGAGGGGAAAGACCCGGCCGCGGGAAGGAATTCGCTTCTTCTGCATGGAGCGCTACTTCGGCTCCTTCGTGAAGTCGGTCCCACTGCCGAGGCCGGTGAACTCCCGGCAGGCGAAGACCCGGCTCTCCCGAGGCCTTCTCGAAATCGTGCTGCCCCGCGTCCCCGACCTGCGCGAGAAGGAGCACGAGGTCCTGGTCAAGAGCGAGGAGGAAAGCTAAACGGTGGTGGAGCTCGAAGAAAAAGAGGGGGTCGCCGAGCGCGAGACCGACCTCCCGATTCCCGACATCCTGCCCGTCCTGCCGCTGAAGGACGTGGTCGTCTTCCCGTACATCATTCTGCCGCTCTCCGTATCGCGGGAGAAGTCGATCAACGCCGTCGACGCCGCTCTCGCCGAGCAGCGGATCATCATGCTGGTCGCGCAGAGGAGCGCGCAGACCGAGATGCCCCGGCTGCCGGACCTGTATCCGGTCGGAACCGTTGCGGCGATCATGCGGATGTTGAAGCTTCCGGACGGTCGCACACGCCTGCTCGTCCAGGGCGTCACGCGCGCCCGCATCGACTCGGTTCTGTCCGAAGAGCCTTACCTGAAGGTGAAGATCACGCGCCTGGAGGAGTCGGAGCCCGCGAAGGAGCTCCCTCCCGAGCACGAGGCGCTCGTGCGGAGCGTGAAGCAGAACCTGGAGAAGTCCGTCTCGCTCGGCAAGAGCATCTCGCCTGAGGTGATGGTGATCGCCGCGAACCTCTCCGACCCCGCGCGGCTCGCCGATCTCGCTGCCTCGAACCTGGAGCTCAAGCTCGAGGACGCGCAGCGGATCCTCGAAAGCACCGACCCGATCGAGCGGCTCCGGCTCGTCAACGAGAACCTCGCACGCGAGATCACGGTGCTCTCGATGCAGCAGGAGATCTCGACGCAGGCGCGGGGCGAGATGGATCGTTCGCAGCGCGAGTACTACCTGCGCCAGCAGCTCCGCGCGATCCAGCAGGAGCTCGGTGAAGGCGAAGAGCTGTCCGAGGAGCTTGAGGGGTACCGGCGAATCGTCGCGGAGAAAAAAGTGCCGGCCGAAGCCGCGGCGGAGATCGAGAAACAGATCAAGCGGCTCGAGAGGAGCCATCCCGATTCCGCCGAGACCGCGATCATCCGAACCTATCTCGACTGGATGACCGGCCTGCCGTGGGCGACCTATTCCGAGGACGCCGGCGACATCGACCGCGCGCGGGAGATCCTGGACGAGGACCACTACGACATCGAGAAGGTCAAGGAGAGGATCCTGGAGTTCCTCGCGGTCCACGCGTTGAAGAAGACGTTGAAGGGGCCGATCCTCTGCTTCGTGGGACCTCCGGGCGTGGGAAAGACGTCTCTCGGCCGATCGATCGCGCGGGCGCTTGGCCGCAAGTTCGTTCGTCTCTCACTGGGCGGCGTTCGCGACGAGGCGGAGATCCGCGGACACCGCCGCACCTACGTCGGCGCGATGCCCGGACGCATCGTCCAGGGAATCCATCAGGCGGGGACATCGAATCCGGTGTTCATGCTCGACGAGATCGACAAGATCGGAGCCGACTACCGGGGAGATCCGAGCTCGGCGCTCCTCGAGGTTCTGGACCCGGAGCAGAACTTTTCCTTCCGCGACCATTACCTCGGGGTGACGTACGACCTCTCGCGCGTTCTCTTCATCGCGACGGCGAACATCCTCGACCCGATCCAGCCCGCTTTCCTCGACCGGATGGAGGTCATCCGGCTCTCCGGGTACACGCTGGAGGAAAAGCTCGCGATCGCCAAGCGGCACCTGATCCCGAAGCAGATGGACGAGAACGGCGTCACCGAGGTGAACGTCGAGTTTACCGAGGGCGGAGTGCGGAAGATCATCGAGGCGTACACGCGCGAGGCGGGGCTGCGCAACCTGGAGCGCGAGATCGGCGCCATCTGCCGCAAAGTCGCGGTGGCCGTCGCGAAGGGGAAAACTCGGCGCTATCGCATCACCGCCGCGTCCGTCGAGAAGATGCTCGGCGCAGTCAAGCACTTCTCCGACGAGCTCCTGAAGAAGGACCAGGTGGGTGTCGCAACCGGTCTCGCATGGACCTCGGTCGGCGGTGACATCCTCTTCGTCGAGGCTCTCGCGGTGCGTGGCAAGGGTGGCCTTCGGCTGACTGGCCAGCTCGGCGACGTCATGAAGGAGTCGGCACAGGCGGCGATGTCGTACGCGCGCGCGCACGGCGGCGATCTCGGGATCCCGGCGGACTTCTTCGAAACGCACGACGTTCACGTCCACGTCCCGGAAGGCTCGATCCCGAAGGACGGCCCCTCCGCCGGCATCACCATGGCGGCGGCGATGATCTCGGCGTTCACCCACCGAAAGGTGCGGCGCGACGTGGCAATGACGGGCGAGATCACTCTGCGGGGCGAAGTCCTTCCGATCGGGGGCGTCAAGGAGAAAGTGCTGGCGGCGCGCCAGGCGAAGTTCACTACGGTCATCCTTCCGAAGCTGAACCGCCGCGACATACTCCAGATGAACCCGCGCGTCCTCCACGGAATGACCTTCCGGTACGTCGAGAACGTGGACGAGGTGCTCGCGGTCGCGCTCCTGCCGTTCGAGCCGGAGCCCGTCGAACCGGCGGCCGAACGCACCGGCCCGCCGCCCGCTCCCGAGGGACGGGAGATTCCCGTCCAGCCGGAAGAGCCGCCGGCGCGGCCGGCGCAGCCGGTCGCGCGGGCCGGACGCAAGCCTTCGTCATAATCCCGGCCCATGAGGGCCGAGGATCGCTTCGTCGAGCGCCTCCGCGAGGCGCTTCCGCCCGACGAACGGCTTCGGCTCGGTCCCGGCGACGACGCCGCGGTCGTGCAATGCGCGGCCGGACCGCTCGTCGTGACGACCGATACGCTCGTCGAAGAAGTCGACTTCCTGACCGGAGAGGACCCGAAGCGACTCGGCCGACGCGCCGTGTCCGTCGGCCTCTCGGACCTCGCCGCCATGGGTGCGTGGCCGGAGTTCTTTCTCCTGACGATCGGGTTCCCCGATTCCGCGCGGGAAGATCTCCCTCTCGTTCTCGCTCTCGCGGCGGCGAAGCGCGCCGGAGAATTCGGCGCGATCCTCGCGGGAGGTGACCTCTCGCGCGCCGCGGAAGTTTTCCTCTCAACGGCGATCTGGGGCCGCCCGTCGGGACAGGTCCTCAAACGCTCCGGAGCGCGGCCCGGCGACGGCATCTTCCTCTCGGGCTGGCCGGGGGACGCCGCGGCGGGCCTCGCCATTGCGCGCGCGCGCGACGCCGAGCCCGCGTCGGGCGAAGGCAGTTGGACGCCGGAAGGTCTCGGTCCTCCGGACGAGACCGCTCTTCTCGCCGCGTATCGCGATCCGGAGCCGCGGCTGCCGCTCGGTCGATCGCTCGCCTTGGAAGATCTGGCGACCGCGGTGATCGACGTCTCCGACGGGCTCGGAGCCGACGCGGGGCGGCTCGCGCGCGCTTCCGGAGTCCGGCTGGTGATCGAGAGCGAAAGCCTTCCGCTCTCCCCCGCTCTCCTCGCCTTTGCGCGTCTCGCGGGACGCGACCCGGTCGAGATGGCGCTCGGAGGCGGGGACGACTACGAGCTCCTCTTCACCGTTCCCGCAAGCAAGGCCGGTCGATTCGCGGACCCTCCGCCCGAGTGGGGCGTTGCCGTTCGCCGCGTCGGCCGAGTGGAATCGGGCACCGGGGCCTTCCTCGAAGAGGAACGGGGAATGCGGCCGATCGACGAGCTCGGCTACGACCATTTCGGAGTCGCGCCATGAAGAAATGGCAGACCCCCCGCGCATTCCGGCGACGACGCCTCCATCCCTTGAAGCTCTCGCGGAGGTTGAAGGTCCTGCTCGCGGATCTGCTCGGCCGGGAGGAACCTCCCGAACGGGTCGCTGCCGCGATCGCGCTCGGCATCGGCGTCGGGTTTTCGCCGTTCCTCGGAATTCATTTCCTGATCGCGATCGGGCTCGCATTCCTCTTTCGACTGAACCGAATCGACGCGTTGCTCGGTCAGTTCGTCGGGAACCCCTGGACGCTCCCGCCCGTGTACGCCGCCGGGTACGCGCTCGGCCGCAAGCTTCTCCATTACCCCCGCTGGAGAGTTCCCGACCTGCCGTGGGATCGGCTGCTCCACCGCGATTTCTGGCACGCGTTCACGGGACCCGCTCTGCGACCTCGACTCGCCTCCTTCATCGTCGGGACCCTCGTCCTGGCGACGCTCATCGGACTGGCGGCCTATTTCGTCGTTCGCGCCGCGCTCCGGATCTACCACCGCCTGCATCCGCGGGTGGCCGAGCGGGCTGCACGGAGAAAGCGTCACCGGCGGGACGCCCGGAAGGCTCGGATCGAAGAGCTCTGAGCGACTTCTCGACCGCCGCAAACCGGGATCGATAAGACGGATTCTCCGCGGCGATCGAAAGGAGCCGATCGAAGTCGGCCGGCGAACGCGTCAGGCGAAAGATTTTCTCGGCAGCGAGCCCTTCAGCGAACCTCTGGCCGCGGCGACGGCTCGTGTCGGCGAGGATTCGGAGAGCCGTCACGTCGCGCGGACGGCGGCGGAGGACCTCCCGCGCCTCCCGACGTGCTTTCCCGACCCTCCCCTGGTCGAAGAGCCATCGCGCGTAGCCGAGGCGGAAGGTCGGGCCGCCGTTCGCGAGCGCGATCGCGTGCTGCCAGTCCGCTTCGGCGGTCGGCCGGCGCAGGCGCGAGCGAAGCGTCGCCAGCCGGAAGGCGAGCGCCGTGGACTTCGGGTTCTTCGCGAGACCGTCCCCATAGGCGCGCTCGGCGCCGGCCGGGTCGCCCCGAAGCTCCCGCACGTATCCCAGGCGGAAAAATCCGTTCTCGTAGGTCGGCGCCACCGCGAGCGCCTGGAGAAAGGCCTTCTCCGCTTCCGCCAGGTTCCCGAGCCGCTGTTCCACCAGGCCTTTCCCCGCCCACGCATCGAAGTAACCCGGATAGATCCGGGTCGCGCGGGTGTACTCCTCGAGGGCGATCGAAAGGCGTCCCTTTTCCGCCGACACCCACGCCAGGTTGTAGTGGGCCTTGGCGCTCTCCGGAGAAGTTCGGACCGTCTCGGTGAAGAGAGTCTCGTCGTCCTTCCAG
>Ga0114129_10000949_pt1 | contig 37836 bp, 25 predicted proteins | sample RhiMetdeltSRZDD1_FD_80071 | JGI IMG/M metagenome (GOLD analysis project Ga0114129, IMG submission 80071) | Populus rhizosphere microbial communities from Tennessee, USA - Rhizosphere MetaG P. deltoides SRZDD1 (version 2) (version 2) | ecosystem: Host-associated > Plants > Roots > Rhizosphere >...
ATGCGATCATGTTTGAAGTTGCATACTTCAACAATGAAGTTGATTAGTCATGTATGAAGTCGCTCACTTCGACCATGAGGTGATGCGATCATGTTTGAAGTTGCATACTTCAACAATGAAGTTGATTAGTTCATGTATGAAGTCGCTCACTTCAACCATGAGGTGATGCGATCATGTATGAAGTTGCTCACTTCAACCATGAGGTGATGCGATCATGTTTGAAGTTGCATACTTCAACAATGAAGTTGATTAGTCATGTTTGAAGTCGCTCACTTCAGCCATGAGGTGATGCGATTATGTTTGAAGTTGCATACTTCAACAATGAAGGTGATGAGATCATGTATGAGGTCGCTCACTTCTACCAGGAGATCGACCATATTGCAAAATTTGCACTCAAATTCTGTTTAAAATCGGCTTGTTTACCCATATTTAGCTGATTTAGCTATATTATTGCGTTTTTTTTGCAAATAATTTTTGCATTTTTGGAGAATGAGCCTAAATTAGTGGGGTGATTTGTAGAATGCTTTTTCCAACTCTAACACTTTAAAGAAAATTACACATGAGTACACAACGCAGAAATGCTCTGAAAAAATTGTTCGCTTCTGCAGCCGCTACTGTAGGATTGGGATTTTTAGCAAAGGCCGAAACGGCCGCCGCTTCATACAGTGCACCCCGGGAAAAAGAAGCCTCTGATATAGTATACGACCAGGATGTTCCCCTGTTTTCGCAAGCCACCAAATTCAACGGATTATTATTTATAGCAGGTCAAGGCGCTCACTTTGCCGGTGATATTAAGTCGCACACCGATCATGTGTTGAAACAACTGCAAAAACAGCTCGAAGCCAATGGTTCTTCCATGGAAAAAGTATTAAAAGTAAATGTATATCTCGACGATATTAAGGACTGGAAAGATATGAATGAGGTGTTCAAAGGCCGCTTTGGAAAAAAGCCACCGGTGCGTACCACCGTAGCTGTTGCTAAAGGAGGCGTTCCGGGCGACTCATTGGTTGAAATGGATTGTATTGCTTACCTGTAAGCATTATTGGTCTCTGGTTAAGGTTCTGCTATTGGCCGTAGTGGGCAGTTTTTATTCTCTTATCGCTGTGCCGCTACGCTTTTAAAATTAAAAAAGAAATAAACAGCTTCTTAGCTCCGTGAGTGATTGTTGGCCCGATCGGGAGAAACATTAAAGAAATCCATACACTCCCCGAAGGGCCCAATCCGTTCCCCGGTATTCGTGATTGAAGAAGGATGACCACTTAATACACCTGCTTGAATGCTGCCATGCTGAAGTAAATCAATTGGTCATCTATAAAATTAACTGTGTATGCAACGGAGAAAATTGCTTAAATTTTTTTCTCTTTTCCCATTGGCCGGCGGGGTTTCTGCTATTCCCTTTCAACGTACGCTCGCTGCGCCTGCTGCTCCTCCATCTGTTAAACGCAACCTTTTTAAAGAACTGGGCGTTCGCACCTTTATCAATGCAGCCGGTACTCTTACATATATGACAGGTTCGCTGATGCACGATTATGTGCTGGATGCCATACAAATTGGCGCCACTGAATTTTGTTTGCTCGATGAGCTGCAGGATAAAGTAGGCGAAAAGATCGCCGCACTGGTGCATTCAGAATCGGCCGTGGTAACATCGGGCGCTTTTTCGGGCATGACGCTGGGACTGGCCGGTATATTAACGGGTATGGACCAGAAAAAAGTAGAACAGTTGCCGCACCTCGATGGCACCGGTATGAAATCGGAAGTGATCATTCAAAAAGCACATGATATTGTATACAACCATGCTTTAAAGAACACCGGTTGTAAACTGATTTATGTTGAAACAGCCGAAGAAGTAGAGAAGGCCATTAACGATAAAACAGCACTGTTACATTTTTTAAATATCGAAGCCGACAAAGGCAAAATAAAGCACGAAGAGTGGGTGGCGCTTGGCAAAAAGCACAACATTCCTACCTCTATCGATGTGGCTGCCGATGTACCTCCCGTATCGAACCTGTGGAGGTTTAATGATATGGGATTCAGTTTTGTGGTTATATCAGGTGGTAAGGCCATGCGTGGTCCGCAAAGCGCCGGATTGCTGATGGGTAAAAAAGAGATCATTGCTGCGGCTCGTGTGCATATGCCGCCACGCGGATTTAATATCGGCCGTGGTTTTAAAGTAAACAAAGAAGAGATCCTGGGCATGTATGTGGCGCTGGAACAATACATAAAGCAAGACCATGATAAAGAATGGAAAGAGTGGGAGGCATCAACTGCCATCATCGATAATGCGGTGAAAACGGTTGGCGGAGTAACCACCAATATAACCGTTCCTCCCCTGGGCAATGTTACACCTACTTTAAATATTTCATGGGATGCAGCCAAAGTAAAATTAACCGGTAAAGAGCTGCAGGAAAAGTTACGCAATGGCAATCCTTCAATCGAAATAGGCGGTGTAAAAGATAATAGCATAACCGTAACCGTATGGATGCTGAAACCGGGGCAGGATAAAATTGTTGCAGCGCGCATCAAAGAGGAGCTCATTGCCCATTGACCATTCACGAAAGAAGCTTAACAAGGAAAAGGCACAAGGAAATAGAAGTATGGAGGAGTATTCCTTCATACTTCCTCCTTGGTTTATGAATTCTTCTAAAACCAAACCGGCCCATGCGTAAAACGGGTATTTCGTTTTTTTTGCTGATTTGTGTGTTGCATTGTTCTTACGCACAACAATATACTATAGTGATTAAAGGCGGGCACGTAATTGACCCCAAAAACAACATCAACGAAGTAATGGATGTTGCTGTACAGGATGGCAAAATTAGTAAGGTCGCCAAAAATATCGATGCATCCAAAGCCGCCCAGGTAGTTGATGCAAAAGGCTTATATGTTACACCCGGACTGATCGATCCTCATGTTCATGTTTTTTATGGAACCGACCCCGATCGAACCTACAGCAACGGTATACTGGCTATTGTGCCCGACGGATTTACCTTCAGAACGGGTGTTACCACCGTGGTTGATGCCGGCTCCTCGGGCTGGCGCAGTTTTCCCCTTTTTAAAAAACAGGTGATCGACATCTCCCAAACACGCGTCCTGGCATTTATAAATATTGTGGGCGAAGGCATGCGCGGAGGCGGATACGAACAGGATACCAACGATATGGATGGCAAGCTCAGCGGCATGGCGGCAAAACGCTACCATGATTATGTTGTGGGTATTAAAGTCGCGCACTTTATGGGCAGCGACTGGAAACCGGTTGACGAAGCCGTAAAAGCAGGCAATCTGGCCAATGTTCCCGTGATGATCGATTTTGGCGGCAACAATCCGCCTTTGTCTATCGAGGAATTATTTACAAAACACCTGCGGCCCGGCGATCTGTTTACCCACTGCTTTGGACAACTGCGCGACCGCGAATCGATCGTTGATATCAGTTCGAAAAAAATAAAACCTTTCGTTATCGAAGCGCAGAAAAAAGGAATTGCATTTGATGTGGGCTATGGTTCCATCAGCTTTTCTTTTTCACAGGCCATACCTGCGCTGAAAAGCGGTTTTATTCCCAATTCAATCAGTACTGATATTCATATCAACAGTATGAACGCTGCCATGAAAGATATGCTGAATGTGATGTCGAAATTAATGGCCATAGGCATGAGTCTCGATGCTGTTATACAAGCTTCAACCTGGAATCCCGCAAAGGAAATCAAACACGAAGAGCTGGGGCATTTATCTGAAGGCGCTATTGCCGATATCGCCATTTTTGGTTTGCGCACCGGTAAATTTGGTTTTTATGATTACACCGGTTACAAAGTAGATGGCACGCAAAAGCTGGAGTGTGAAATGACCATCAAAGGCGGTAAAATAGTATATGATTTAAATGGCATTGTAACACCTATGGTGTTGACTAAACCGAACTGGTGGTGACCCTTCGGCTACGCTCAGGGCTTCTCAGAATATGAGTTCCCAATCCTGAGCGAAGTCGAAGGACGACTTAGCGGCTTTGCGCGAGTTTTAATAAATGATATTTTACATGAAACGCATAACAATAATTATAGCGATTGTTCTTCTTGGCCAATATGCAGCGCCTGTGATGGCGCAAACCATTCCGCGCGATGAATTAATCTTTCTAACATCTGAATGGAAAGGCGAGCGCTTTGCCGACGGACGGCCAAAAATATCCGACGACCTCGTTCGCCGGGCAAAAGCCATTGCCATTGAAGATGCCTGGACGATATTAAGCAACGAAGGCTACACCTGCCAGTACGAAGGCAACTGGAAAATGGTACATACCGATACGCCCGTTGTTGGCCGCGCATTAACCGCCTGCTTTATGCCGGCCCGGCCCGATGTTGAAAAGAACATCAAAGAGCGTGGCAAAAAAGAAGGACGCATTGGTAATACCAATTCATGGCCTATCGATATGCTCACCAAAGGCGATGTATACGTTGCCGATGGGTTTGGCAAAATTTCAGGCGGTACGCTCATTGGCAGCAACCTCGGCAATGCCATCTACAGCAAATCGGGCACCGGCGTGGTGTTTGATGCGGCTGCCCGCGACCTCGAAGGATTAACAGATATAAAAGGTTTTAATGCGTATGTTCGTGACTGGGACCCATCTTATCTTAAAGACGAAGTATTGATGGGATTGAATACACCCATTCGTATTGGCCATGCCATTGTAATGCCCGGCGACCTGGTGGTTGCCAAAAAAGGCGGCGTATTATTTATTCCGGCGCACATGGCCGAAAAAGTGATAATAACGGCTGAGTTTGTTATTTTAAAAGATAAATTTGGCATCAGCATGCTGAAGGAAGGAAAATACACTCCAGGCCAGATCGATAGCCAGTGGACAGACAAAATAAAACAGGATTTTCTGGATTGGTTGAAAAAGAACCCGAATGAAATTCCCATGACGCGCGAGCAGCTGGATGAGTATATGAAGAAGAGAACCTGGTAAAGCACGATGCCGGAAGCCGTACCACGGTTTCCCTAACGACGTAAACGAACCGTGGCACGGCTTGACCATTGACGATTCACCTTTGACCATTCACGAAATAAAGCCCAATGAACATTTTCAGGATTGCTTTGTCGGCAGCAGTAATTTCTCTAATCGCCTTTGTATTGTTTTTAACGCAGGGCATAAACACCTATGCAGGCCCGCTGCTGATTGCCTTTTTTATATTTCTTTCCATTGGCTTCAGAGGTTTTGACCTCGTAAAGGGATTCTCCTTCACCATGCTCATTTTTGCGGCAGTAACTACCGCTTTGTATTATCCGAAATATTTCGATACCTGGGGCGGTTTTAAACTGGCTACGTTGTTTACTCCTTTATTACAGTTGATCATGTTTGGCATGGGCACCGAAATGGGCGTGAAAGATTTTGCCGGTGTTGTAAAAATGCCCAAAGCCGTGCTCATCGGACTATTTGGCCATTTTACCTTTATGCCGCTGGCCGGTTATACACTCGCTAAAGCATTTAATTTTCCTCCTGAAATTGCAGCAGGCGTGGTGCTCATCGGCAGCATGCCCTGTGGTATGGCATCCAATGTAATGTCATACCTCGCCAATGCCAACCTGGCTTTGTCAGTTACTCTAACGGCTATAGCTACGCTGTTATCGCCTTTTTTAACCCCGCTGTGGATGAAAGTACTGGGCGGACAATTTATAAAAGTTGATGCGGTGGCCATGATGTGGGATATTATAAAGATCGTGGTGGTGCCCATCGGCGCCGGACTTGTTTTCAACAGATTTTTTAAAGGAAAGGTTCAATGGCTCGATAAAGTGATGCCGCTGATATCGATGTTCGGCATTGCCTTTATTATAGTTATTATAGTGGCCGCCGGTCGTGATAACTTATTAGTGATTGGCCCTGCGTTGATCGTATGTGCACTCATTCATAATACCACCGGTTATTTATTTGGTTACTGGATAGGCCGCGGATTTGGCCTGGTCGAACGCGACGCCCGCACCATTGCCATTGAAGTGGGCATGCAAAACGGCGGACTGGCATCGGGTCTCGCCCGCGAAATGGGCAAAGCCGCTACCTTAGGATTAGCGCCTGCTATCTTTGGTCCTATCATGAATATCACCGGCTCCATATTAGCTTCGGTATGGCATCGAAAGCCACCTGTTGACTCTCCGGCAACTGTCAGATCGAATAATAAATCAAAGTCTGCAAATAGTCTTGAAGTATAAATTCTCTTTTACCTCTTTAAGCAAATCCTGAGCGAAGTCGAAGGAAGCGCCACAGCACAGGGCGCTTGCTCCCCATGCACTCAGGCTTCAGTTGAGGAAAAATCTTTACAGCGCGGGTAAAATTCAAGCGCTTTACTTACACCGTTTACAGGCATAATTTTTTTATCCTATATGATACTCCCTTTTTAATCATTAAACTCATTGATTATGGATAAAAATCAAAATCAGGGTTCCCGGTCCTGGCGCTCAAACCAGGAGTGGAATCAAAACAGAAATCGATTTAACCAACAGAACGAACAGAATCAAAATCGGGAGGATTATAATTCAGGGTACGGCTATAATCAGGGCAGAGGTACGTCATCCCGCAGGGATTATCGCAGTGGAATGGAAGAAGGCAATTACGACAGGCTTTCGAATCAGGATTATAGCAGAACCAACTATATGCCCGATAATGATGAAAACCGGTATGAAAACGACCCCGACTATGAAAGCACACAATACGGCACTTCAGGAACCTATGGATACAGAGGCAGTTCGGGTATGGGAGCATATGGCCAGGGATACTCAGGCATGGGCAGCAGCGCAGGCCGCAGTAATTACGGCAGCATGGGACAAGGCAGCAGTTATGGACGGCAAAGCTGGCAGCAGCGCGAAAATGAAAATCAGGGCAACTACGGTGCATATGGATCAGGATATGGATCCGGTTATGGGTCCGGGAATTATGGCAGCGAAAGTAACTATGGCAGAATGACAAGGGAAGGCCGCGAAAATATGTATCGTGGTGAAGGCAGATACGGAAGAGAAGGTCGTAACCAGGACCGCAACTGGTGGGAACGTACCCGCGATGAAGTTTCTTCGTGGTTTGGAGATGATGAGGCCGAACGCCGTCGTGAAATGGACAAGTATTATGAAGGTGGGTACAGAGGTAAAGGACCCAAAACGTATCATCGCTCGGAAGAACGCATTAAAGAAGATGTATGCGACAGGCTAACATATGATGATAGGCTCGATGCTTCAGACATTGAAATTGAAGTTCATAGCGATGAAGTGATACTAACAGGCCGCGTTGATAACCGCATGCAAAAACGGCGTGCCGAAGATCTGGTAGAATCAGTTCCAGGCGTGCGTAATGTGGAGAACCGGTTGCGTGTTGGACAAAGCAATGTAACTACTTACAGCGACAGCACTTCGGGTACTTCGGGCATGTACACGCAAAGCCGGGAAAGAAATATTGAATGAGGTATTTGGTAAAAAAGAATAATCTGATAACAATCGCAAAGCGTCTCTCAAAGGAGGCGCTTTTGTTTTATCATCGAAGAAGCAAAAGAGCGGCCGGTGTTACGAAAAAAAAGCGAGTTAGTGAAAAAGGAAGTATGACTTACATTAAACCAACTTATTACTTTAAACTCTCTCTCAACTGCGCATACTTCTTCCTGTTTGCCATAATGCTCTCCATATGCTGCTCGGCCCATTGTGCCAGGTGTTCAATATGAGGTAACAGGCTTCGGCCCAGATCGGTTAATTCGTATTCAACCCGCGGTGGAATTTCGGGAAACAATTTACGCGTCAGCAATCCGTCCGCTTCCAGCGAACGCAAGGTGACCGTGAGCATTTTTTGCGAAATATCGCCTATATGCTGGTTCAGCTCATTAAATCGCATCTTCCCCTGGTGTCCCAGCATCGAAATGATCAGGATACTCCATTTATCGCCAAACCGGTCGAGTATATGACGGATGGGACATCCTGAGTGATCATTTTCGCAAATTTTTTCATTATTTTTCATGTCTAAACATTGATTTACAGCGTTACTAACCTATAGGTAACTGGCTTACAATGAAGTAACTTCTTGGTTGGTATTAAGTTACTTCTTAGCTTTGACTCTCCAAAAGAGAGTAAGAAACTAATAGGATGCAAGGTAAAACAAAAAACTAATTAATAAAAGCGTAACAAAAAATTTGACTTATGATACTGATCACAGGAGCTAACGGACACTTGGGAACCGCCACTATTGATTTTTTATTGAAGAAGAATACGCCGGTTAGCCAGATCGCTGCCCTGGTTCGTGATGAAGCAAAAGGCGCTGCACTGGCCGCAAAAGGCATTGCATTAAGAACAGGAGATTATTTTGATGCCGCTTCTTTGCAAAAATCTTTTGCAGGTATCGATGTGTTGGTATTTGTTTCATCCGGCTCATTTGAAAACAGGGTAGGGCAGCATGAAAATGTAGTGAATGCCGCCAAAGCAGCCGGTGTAAAACATATTATATATACAAGTGTGCTGAAAGCAACTGACAGCCTGAAATTCTTTCCGGGTATAGATCATTATCATACCGAAGCGATGCTTAAAAAATCAGGCATTTCTTATACCGTATTCAGAAATACATTTTATGTAGAAGTGTTGCCTATGTTGTTAGGCGGTGCGCTGGAAAGCGGTCAGTGGTACTATGCAGCAGGCGATGCCAAAGCCAATTTCGCTTCAAGGCTCGATATGGCCGAAGCCATTGCCAATGTAGCCCTCAACCCTTCGCAGCATGCTGATAAAATTTATGAAATAGTTTCGGGCCAGTCGTATTCGTTCCATGAAATTGCAACCGTATTAAGCAAGGTAGCCGGTAAGCAGGTTAGTTACATTCCCATTCCTGTAGATGCATTGAAAGAAGGTATGAAACAGGCTGGTGTACCCGAACTGCATATACCCCTGTATGCCAGCATTGCCGAAGGCATTGCTGCCGGTGAAATGGATGCAACAGACAGCTCACTGGAAAAATTATTACAACGTAAACCCGCCGACCTGAAAGAGTACCTGCCAAAGTTATTAGGTGCGTAAGTCGAGATGTTGGTAGCGTCCGTAGGGACGGTAGGTCGATAGCGTCCCGTAGGGACGGGATGTCGGTAGAAAAAAATATATTATGAAAGTTGAAATATGGTCAGATGTAATGTGCCCGTTTTGTTATATCGGCAAACGCCGGTTCGAAACCGCATTACAGCAATTAAGCTTTAAAGATGACATTGAAGTGGAGTGGAAAAGTTTTCAGCTCGATCCCTCTATTCTATATCAACCGGGAAAAAACATCAATCAATACCTGGCCGAACATAAGGGCATATCGGTGCAGCGCGCCAAAGAGATGAACGATTATGTGACCAATATGGCCGCCGCCGAAGGGTTGCAGTATAATTTCGATAAAGCCGTTGTGGCCAATTCGTTTGATGCACACCGGTTTTCGCATCTCGCCTCCAAATACGGCAAAGGCGATGCGGCTGAAGAAGCTTTATTTAAGGCCTATTTCACAGAGGGGAAAAATATTGCCGACCACGAAACGCTGGTTCAACTGGGAACAGACATTGGGTTAAACGGTGCCGAAGTAAAAGAGGTGCTTGAAAACAAAGCGTACGCCAATGAAGTGCACAACGACATTGCCGAAGCAGGAACATTAGGCGTACGCGGCGTTCCCTTCTTTGTGCTCGACCGCAAATATGCCGTATCAGGCGCCCAGGCTGCCGAAGCATTTCACCAGGCCCTGGAACAGGCGTACAACGAATGGAAAAAAGAAAATAATAATTTAACAATAATAGGAGGAGAAACATGCACTCCCGACGGAGATTGCAAATAAATTGTGTTTGAAAAGCATATTTTTGCAACCCCCCTCACCACTTGCCGTAAACGATTGCCCCATACACTAAGGCCCAACGCCGAAGGCCTAACGCTAAACGCTTAATACTTATTTGTGTTATAAGTTACGGGTTTTGCGTTAAGCGTTGCGCGTTAAGTGTTAAGCATTTGGTTATTAACGTATTCAATTACTCAAACAATAAGAAAACATGAAAAAAGCAACTATCATCGCAGCAGCATTATTGATTTCATCAGCAGCAACATTCGCACAAACATGGTCGGTAGACAAAGCGCATTCAAGATTAGGTTTTAACGTTACCCACTTAACAGTAGCCGAACTGGGTGGCACTTTTAACAGCATCGATGCAAAGATCACTTCTTCGAAGCCCGATTTTACCGATGCAGTTATTGAATTAAGCGCCGATATCAACAGCATCAATACCGATAACGAGCAACGCGACGGCCACCTGAAAAGCCCCGACTTTTTCGATGCGGCAAAATTTCCTACGTTCACTTTTAAAAGCACTTCATTTAAAAAAGTAAGCGATAAGAAATACAAATTAAGCGGCGATCTTACTTTGCATGGCGTTACAAAACCTGTTGTACTGGATGTTACTTTCAACGGTACTACTACCAACCCCATGAGCAAAAAAACAATTGCAGGTTTCAATATCGCCGGCAAAATTAAACGCAGCGACTTTGGTATTGCTCCTTCTATGCCCGCAGCTATGTTGGCCGACGAAGTTGCTTTACAGGCAAGCACTGAATTTGCAAAAGACTAATAATTTTCGTTATGAAGAAGCTGATCTTCTCTATGGCAACACTGCTGGCTTTTACAGCAGTGTTCGCCATCACGGTAGCCCAAAACTGGACTATCACCAATAAATATAATATCAAATTTTCGAGCAACGATGTGGCTGGTATCTTTAAAACTTTTAAAGGCGCCATTGCATTCGACGAGGCAAACCCTGCCGCCTCGAAATTTGATGTAACCATCGATGTGGCATCTATCAACACCGGCAACGGTTTGCAAAACAAGCATGCCAAAGGCGAAGAGTGGTTCGATGCCGCCAAATATCCTGTAATAAAATACACCAGTAAAAAAGTGGTGAAAACCGCCAATACCTACCAGGTTACCGGTGATTTGCAGATACGTGGCGTTACAAAGGAAACCACCATTCCTTTCACCTTTAAACAGGCAGGCGGCGCCGGCACCTTTACCGGCAGCTTTACCGTTAATCGCAGCGATTTCAAAATCGGCAAACCCGGCGGAGACGTAGCTGAGCAGATAAAGATCGATATAAATGTGCCCGTTACAAAAGGATAATAAAACCAACACAACATTATGTTTAAAAGATTATTACTATTAGGTCTGATAGCAGGCGTGTTGGCAGGTGTTGCATCCCTCATTTATCAACGGATATACACCGGTTCAAACGGGGCCGATTTTTCGACCATTGTAAAACCGGCAAACATTTTTATCGTTAGTACGTTAGCCGGTTTACTGGCATCTGTGGGGTATGGCTTGCTGGTTAAATGGCTGCCAAAACCAGGTGAAATTGTTTTCAATTTTGTATTGGTGATACTCACTTTTGCCAGTATCATGGGACCATTTGCCGTAAAATTACCGCTCGATTTTGAGCAGCCCGAACTGTTTCCGGGCCTTACCGTGCCGATGCACTTTTTCCCGGCACTGGCATGGTTTACGCTAAAGCCTTTGTTTATTAAGAAATGATCCCGATAGCTATCGGTAGGGCATTGAAAATTGAGTCTTGAGCATTTCGACATTTAGCGTTCGAAATTCAATATTCATTATTTATTATAGGAAATACTGCTGTTGATTCAAGGCCGGAAGTAGAAGTAAGAATGGATATAGTTAATGTATGGATCTAAAATAAGGATGATAGTTGTTCTTCCGGCCGCTTTTTTAGCCGGCAGTGCGTGTGCCATCCCGATCATAATCGGGATGGCACACTTATTTTGCCCTACCTTTGCTATGAATTATACATTGTTTTTAAAGGAACCGCACTATAGCTTTACCTGCTTATATTTGTTTATTCTTGATGACTGAAAAAGGATCCCTTATATGAACTACTATGCGTTATTGGATGAAACAAAGCAGTATGTGACCTCGTTTTTTGATAAACATGCAAACAACAAACTGGTTTATCATAACGAGGTGCATACCGAAAATGTGGTAAACGCTGCCATTGAAATTGCCAATCACTACCGGTTAAGTGACCAGGATTATTTTATTGTGGTAGTGGCCGCATGGTTTCATGATATAGGGTATTACTTCGATCCATCCCATCACGAAGAAAAAGGCGCCGGGGAAGCTGCCATCTTTTTAAAACGAAAAGAGGTTGATGAGCCGGTCATTCAGGCTATCGCCGGATGTATTCGCGCCACCCGGTTACCGCAAAACCCGAATTCCCTGATTGAGAAGGTAGTGGCAGATGCCGATCTGTATCACCTGGGCACCTCAAAATTCACCGAAACCAATAAATTGCTGCGCAGGGAATTTATGGCCCTGCATAATATCGATATCAGCAAAGACGAGTGGCGAACCAAAACCATCCGTTTGCTCGAAACACACCAGTACCATACCGATTACTGCCGCTTATTACTGAACGATACGAAAGCAAAAAACCTCGAAAAACTAAGGGCAAAAGAAGCTGAAAAACATCCTGAAATAAAAAATGTTCTGCCTGTTGTAGCAGTGGCGCCACCGCCTGAAAAACAAAAGCAAAAATCACTGCTCCCCGAAAATGAAGAAAAAGCGAAACAAAAAAACAGGCCCGACCGGGGTATCGAAACCATGTTTCGCATAACATCGGCTAACCATCAGCGGTTAAGCGATATGGCCGACAGTAAGGCTCATATCATGATTTCGGTAAATTCGATCATTATTTCTATTTTATTGAGCGTGTTACTAAAGAATCTCGAGCAGTTTCCGCAGTATACCATCCCCGCCATGTTATTGTTGACCATTAGCCTTGTCACCATCGTTTTTTCAATATTGGCTACCCGCCCTAATATTCCAAAGGGCACCTTTACGCAAAACGACATAAGCGAAAGAAAAGTGAACCTGTTGTTTTTCGGGAACTTTTTCAAAATGAGCCTGGATGATTATACATCGGGTATGCTGCAAATGATGGACGATCGCGACTTCCTGTACCGGAGCCTTATAAAAGACGTGTATTCGCAGGGCGTAGTATTGGGCACAAAATACCAACGGCTGCGCATCTCTTACAACGTATTCATGTATGGATTGATAGTTTCTGTCGTAGCTTTTGCCATTGCAGCCATTATAACCGTTTGAAACCAGCATTAGCATGCAACAATCACCATCATTTTTCGACCGTGACCTCAGCTGGCTCTCGTTTAATGGAAGGGTGCTCGAAGAAGCAGGCAACCCTGCAGTACCTTTATTGGAACGCATCAGGTTTTTATCTATCTACTCCAGTAATCTCGACGAGTTTTCGCGCGTTCGTATGCCTGCTGTAATGGCTCTGCAGCATATAAAGCAATCCGGCGATCATCATAAAAATGAAACCGCCGGCAAAAATGTTTTGCAGCAAATTATCGATATCATCAATCAGCAACAGGAGCGGTTTGGAAAAATATTAAGTACCGAAATTTTACCCCTGCTCAAAGAAAGGAATATTCATTTACTGTATAACGAACCCATACCCGATGCTATAAAAGAAAACATAACGGAATATTTCTATACACAGGTAATGGCATTTCTGCAGCCTGTTTTTTGGTCGCAAAGCGACAATAAATTTTTTCCTGAAAATAACAAGTTGTACCTGCTTACAGTAATTGAAGATGAAAAGCACCGCGAAGAGCAGGTAATTATTAATATACCATCCGATAGCCTGTCGAGGTTTTATTCGGTTCAGTGGAATAACGAACAGTTTGTGGTGTTTTTGGACGACATCATTAAAAATAATCTGAAGGCTATATTTAAACAGGCAACCATTAAAGGTTGCTACAGTTTTAAAATAACACGCGATGCCGAGCTCGAAGTGGAAGATGATTATGAAGGCGATGTGGCCCGTAAAATTGAACAGCAACTGACCAAACGCGATTTTGGTTTGGCAACACGCCTGTTGCATGAACCCGGCATGCCTGATGCGCACCTGCAATCGCTCATCACCTCGCTGAAGCTCGAACATGCCATTGTTATTCATGGCGGCTGTTACCACAACCTGAAAGACCTCGGTTCTTTTCCTGCAAAGGATGCTGAAATGTGTTATCCCAAATGGCCGCCGGTACCGGTTAAAACCGGTAATGATAACCAGTCGCTATTTGAGCAGATCGAACAAAAAGACATTGTATTGCATCCGCCGTATAACTCCTACGATATGGTGCTTCGTTTTTTTAACGAAGCGGCGGTCAACAGCGATGTTACAGAAATATATGTGACCCTGTACCGTATTGCCAGCGATTCACGAATTGGCAATGCCCTCGTAAGCGCCGCAAAAAATGGTAAAAAGGTTTCAGTGCTGGTTGAGCTGAAAGCCCGGTTCGATGAGGCCAATAATATTAAGTGGTCGAAAAGAATGAAGGCGGCGGGTGTTAAAATTATTTACAGCGCTGTGTCGCTGAAAGTTCATGCCAAAATAGCGCTCGTAAAAAGAAAGAAAGATAAACGCGTATCGTATGTGGGATTGCTGGCAACCGGCAATATGAATGAAACAACCGCCCGTTTTTATACCGACCATATTCTTTTTACGGCCCATCCCGAAATGCTGCGCGAAATGGAACTGCTGTTCATTTTTCTGGGACATCGTAAAAAGGCAGGCAATCCCGGTTTGATCACTTTTAATGAATTACTGGTAGCCCAGTTCAATTTAAAACAACGGTTCTTACAGCTCATCGACCGGGAAATTAACAATGTGCGGCAGGGCCTGGAGGCGGCTATTACCATTAAAATGAACAATCTCGAAGAAAAAGTTTTAATAAAGAAGTTATACGAAGCGTCCAATGCCGGGGTAAAAATAAGAATGATCGTAAGAAGCATTTGCTGTTTGATACCCGGTGTACAAGGTATGAGTGAAAATATTACCATCACCCGTATTGTAGACCGTTACCTTGAGCACGGGAGAATATTTGTATTTCACAATGCCGGTAATAAAGAAGTGTACATGGGCTCGGCCGACTGGATGAACCGGAATGTTTACCGTAGAATTGAAGTATGCTTTCCGGTTTATGACAGGGATATCAAACAACAGTTACTTGAGTTACTCGATTTGCAGTTACACGATAACTGCCAGGCTGTTGAAATTGATGAGCATCTGAACAATGTACCCGTTAAAAACGATGAACCGTTGGTATGTTCACAGCAGGCGATCTATCAAAAATTGTCAGGAAAAGTTTCATTATAAATAATCGTTTATCATGCATAGGTTAACAATCAGACTGGGAATATGGACCATTTTGGGCACGGTTATTTTGTCAACCGCCTGCTCGCAAAACCCAAAAGATTACGGAAGTCCGAAAGGGTATAATATGAACGAACCCAAAAAGTTTGTTATGCCCCAAAGCCTGCATGAAATATCGGGTATTGCTTTTAATCAGGGCAACAGCGATACTATTTATGCCGAACAGGATGAAGAAGGCAGATTGTTCTTTTTAAAACCCGGCGATAAACGGGCTGTATCGTTCAAGTTTGGTAAACATGGCGATTATGAAGATGTGGCCGTATGCAATAACTATGTGATATTGTTGCGCAGCAACGGCACGCTGTACACTTTTCCGTTAAGTGATATCCACAGCGAAGAATCGGATAATGTTAAAGAATTGAAGGATTTGCTGCCCGAAGGTGAATATGAAGGCATGTGGGCCGATGAAAAGAACAAACTTTTATATGTTTTGTGCAAGCATTGTTCCGACGAAAAAACTTCTAAAATCGCTAAAGGCTATATATTGCAGATGGCCGGTGATGGAACTATTGCCCAAAGCAGTAGCTTTGTCTTTGATGTAAAGGAAATTGAAACCATTACAGGTATTAAAAAAATCAACTTCCACCCCGCCGCCCTTGCCCATAACCCCCGTACCAGTGAGTGGTATATTATTTCATCGGTAAATAAAATACTGGTAATTACCGACAGCAACTGGAAAGTGAAAGAAGCGTACAGGTTAAATCCTGCCCTTTATATTCAACCCGAAGGGATGGCCTTTGATAAAGAAGGCAACCTGTATATTGCCAACGAAGGAGGCGATATTCATTCGGGCAATGTGTTGAAGATTAGATATTCGGGGAAATAACATTAAACCAAACCCGGCTTATGCCTAAAAAATATTTACACCTTACTTGCATTATACTGTTATCAGCAAAGTTTGCAACTGCACAAACCGACAGCGCGGTGGTGCGTGCGCATCCGGCATACGACAGTGTAACCAAAATACATCGCTCGTTATTTGGTGAAAATTACCGCAAGGAATGGGCAATGCCCACTAAACTTCCGGTAATAAGATTATCCGAAAAAGGACTTATTCCCTTACAACGCGGAGGCGGCCACCAAACACATTCATTACGCATGAAAGATGCTGCCGGTAACGAATGGGTATTGCGCAGCATAGAAAAATATCCTGAGATATTATTGCCCCAGGCCCTGCGCGAAACATTCGCTGCCGATTGGGTTCGCGATGCCATGAGTGCACAGCATCCTTATGCGCCGCTGATTGTACCGGTGCTTTCAAAAGCGGTGAATGTGCCTCATACCAACCCCGTAATTGGATGGGTTGTGGCCGATAAAAACCTCGGTGAATATGAAAAGGAATTTGCCAATACCCTTTGTTTGCTTGAGGAAAGGGAACCCTATGGCAATTCGGATAATACTATTAAATTCCTTGATCGCTTAAACGAAGACAATGATAATAGGTTAGACACTATTGAGTTTTTCAGAGCGCGCATGCTCGACCTGTTTATGGGCGACTGGGACCGGCACGAAGACCAGTGGCGCTGGGTTGATGAAAAAAAAGGAAGTGAAAGAAAATACGAGGCCATTCCGCGCGACCGCGACCAGGCTCTATATAAAAATGAAGGCTTTTTTCCAACCCTTGCCTCCCGCAAATGGATCGCTCCTTTTTTAAAGGGCTTCGACAGCGATATCCGGCGCGGTAATTATTTTTTCTTCAACGGCCGCAAACTCAACAGCCGTTTCCTGATTCAGCTTAGTCATGATCGTTGGATGCAGCTCACCAAAGAATTTCTGGCCGCGTTAACCGATGATGTGCTGGAAGCTTCCCTGAAACGCCTGCCTGCTGAAGCATACACCAGGCGCCACGATGAGTTGTTGCAGAAAATGAAAAAGCGCAGAGACAACTTTACCCGGGCTATGGATGAGTATTATTATTTCCTGAATCATATTGTTGACATACAAACTTCCAATAAGAATGAACTGGTTGAAATAACCGATGGCGGCGATAAAGGCTTATCGGTAGTGATATATAAATTGTCTAAAAAAGGAAAGCCCGAAGAACCGTTGTTCTCGAAAACCTTTATGCCATCCGAAACAAAAGAGATACGCTTGTTTATCGGCAAAGGCGACGATAGTGTGCTGCTCAACAACACCCATAATAATATTAAGGTAAGAATAGTGGGCGGTGATGGCCATAAAGTATACAATGTGCAGAACAGCGGAAAAAAAGTGTGCGTGTATGAACAGGAATCAAATGCTTCGTTCACCGGAAATACATCCCGCCTGAAAAAGCATTTATCGAACGATACCGCCAATACCGCCTTTGTGCCAACCAATGCCTATAATATTACCCAACCGTTGATTACCATTGGCTTTAACCTCGACGATGGATTTTTACTGGGAGGCGGTTTAAAAATCACCCGGCAGGGTTTTAGAAAAGTGCCCTATGCCAGTGTTCAGCAAATAACGGTAGCCCATTCATTTTCTACCAGCGCCTATCGCATCCGGTACAAAGGCGAGTGGTTGCAGGCCATAGGCAAGGCTGATATTACCATGCAGGCCAATGTATTTGCGCCCAACAATACCACGAACTTTTTTGGCCGCGGTAACGAAACGGAGTTTATAAAAGATGGCGATTATAAAAGATTTTACCGTACCCGGTACAATTTGTACCAGGCAAGTCCTGCCATTCGCTGGCACCTTAGCAAAGACCTCACGCTTAGCGCCGGTCCGTCAGTTCAGTTTTATCACTCCGACAGCAGTGAAAACAAAGGACGGTTTATCAATAATGAATTCTTAATTAATTCGTACGACAGCAACACCGTTTTTCAGGATAAGGCGCATGCCGGTGTAATAATTAACCTGTTGCGCGACAAACGGAATAATAAAATATTGCCCTGGGCCGGATCGTACATAAACCTGCAGGTATTGGGATATGGCGGGTTGAATGATATTTCAAAATCATATATGCAGATCATTCCCGAAATAGCCCTGTATAAAAGCCTTGGCAAAAAGCCCAATGTGGTGGTGGCTGAAAGAATAGGCGGTGCTGTTACCATTGGCAAATCGGCTTTTTATCAGTCGGCATTTTTGGGCGGGCACGAAAATCTGTTAGGTTTCAGGCAATACCGTTTTGCCGGGGAACACATGGTGTACAACAATCTTGAATTTCGTATCAGGCTTGGTAACTTTGCCAATTATATTGTTCCTGGTCAGGTAGGATTAACCGGATTTTACGATGCGGGAAGGGTTTGGCAAAAAAGCGAATCTTCCGGTACCTGGCACCAGGGCGTTGGGGGAGGATTATATTTTGCACCTGTTCAAATGGCAGTAATTCAGTTGCTGGCCGGTTACTCAAACGAGGGTTGGTACCCTTATATAATTATGGGATTCAGATTTTAGGCACATTCTCCATCCTGTTAATATAGCCGGTTAGTTCGTTGCAAAAGTGACATTCCTGCTGATTTTTCAGTGTGGCACTTTATTAGCGCTATATACTTCTTATGCTTTTTGCAGGCAAGCTAAATATTTAGTTTGCAGTTAAAATCGAGAACTGCTAACTGCGAATTGCGAACTGGTACCAGGCAATTGTTCCGCCCGGGCGGTACAAATTGCCAACTCAAAAACGGCGTGTGTATGCAAACGATGACGATTAATATTAATGAAAAATTTGTACTGGATAAGTTAGATACGGGCTTATCGTTTAAACCTTTTATTGATTTTTTGCGAAAAAGAATAAAAAACGATCTCTCACTAAAAGATAAGCTGACCGGATTTTTATTGGAAAAGCTCGAAAAGTATCCCGAACTCGAAGGCGATGTTCCCATTGAAGATATCGAAAAATACAAAGATGTGCTGGAGCTGATATTTGTGAGCATGTCGAACGTAACCGAAGACGAAACCCGGTTACCCTGGGCAATCGGTATGCCCATGCGGCCATTATTTGTGTATGGCACCAGTGCCTTTTACGATATAATGATCGACGCAAAAAACCAAAAACTAAATAAGGCCGCTCAACATGATCCTGAAGTAATGCGGCAACGGAATTTGCGCATAACGTATCCGTTTATTATGGAACGTATTTATAATTTTAAGGATTTTCATAAAAATGAAATTATACATACGTTTGTTGATGAAGAAACCGGCCTGCTCAGGCATTATAGAATAAATATCGATACCCGTTTTATTGATGTAACGGCTGTTGGGCCATTACCCGATTTAAATACCCTTGCTGCCAGCTCCACGTTTGATGATGAGCATGGTTTTGAAAAGGTAGCCAACATGTTACCGCTTAGTCTTTTTAAATTCCGTGGCTTTTCGGTAGTGACTATCTCAGACGAAACCGTAAAATACGCCGTCGAAAATATCAAGAACACCATTGTATCGCATAACCGGCATTCCGAAGAAGAGTGTTATAAAGATGTAAGCCAGTCGTTAAAAACCCTGGTGCAAACCAATGCCATTGATTTTAATCTTACACCGCTGTTTCGCGTGAACGACAAGCTGGTATTGCCCGGCTCGCACGAAATAAAAAGTGTGCTGATAGGCGAGGATATGGATTGTATGCCTGCCCATAATGCTTATCAATCGTTTGCCGAAGAATATGTACGTAACCCCAAAGCACTCATTTATAAAACCATTTCGCCTAAAGAAGCAAAACTTTACCCATTTTTATCAACCTGTACAAGAACAGGTATTCAGTCGTTTGTAGTATTACCCCTGTTTTACAACAGCAACCTCGTAGGCATACTGGAAATATATACCCGGCAGGCAGGCCTGCTCGATGAAAAGATACTGGCTATGCTTGATCCTGCATTTCCTGTGCTGGCGCAGTTGCTGCAAATAAGTATCGATGATTTTGAAACGGCGATAGATGGGGTTATTAAAGAAAAGTTTACTTCGTTGCAACCTGCCGTTCAATGGAAATTCAATGATGCTGCCTGGCATTACCTGCAGCAAATGGAAAGAACCGGAAAAGGTAAAATCGAAACCATCGGTTTTGAAAGTGTATACCCGCTGTATGGCGCTATCGATATCAGAAACTCAACCATTGAACGAAATAAGGCACAGCTAAACGATCTTCAGCAACAGTTTTCTATTTTGCTCGAAACCCTGCAGTCGGTGAAAAAGCATTACAACCTGGCGCTCACCGATGAAATGATATACAAATGCAGGAAATGGAAAAATACGCTCGATGAAACGTTAACGCCGCATGGCGAAATAAAATTGACCGATTTTCTGGAAAAGGAAGCGGTTTCGTTTCTGAAGCATTTTAAATTAACGCATCCCGGCGCTGCCGCCATAGTGGATGCTTATTTTGAAGCTATTGAAGAAACAAAAGGCGTTGCCTTTGCACACCGGCGGCAGTTGGAAGAATCGATGCAAATGGTAAATACGGCTGTCAATAATTATCTCGATTTAATGAAAGATGAATTGCAGCAATCGTATCCCTGCTATTTTGAACGGTTCAGGACCGATGGCGTGGAATATGATATCTACATAGGACAATCCATTGCGCCCGAAAAACCGTTTGATATACTGTATTTAAGAAACATGCGGTTATGGCAGATATCGTCTATGGCAGCTATTGCCAAAATAACGCACGAAATGATGCCCACGATGCCCAAGCCGTTACAAACCACACAGCTGATATTTATTCACAGCAGTACCATCGATATCAGTTTTCGCAACGACGAACGGCGGTTTGATGCCGAAGGCGGATACAACATCCGCTACCAGGTAATAAAAAAGCGTATCGACAAAGTGCATGTGGCCAACAGCAATGAACGGTTGACCCAACCCGGTAAAATTGCGCTGGTATATTTTAACCGCCGCGATGCCGATGAATATATATCGCACATTCAATATTTGCAGGAGCAAAAAATATTACTCGACGATCTGGAGTTCCTCGACCTCGAAGAGTTGCAGGGAGTTGCCGGTTTAAGAGCCCTTCGGGTAGGGGTTAACCTCGATTACGATCACAATACCGCATAAAAAATGAAGTCAGAAGTCGGAAGTAAGAAGTCGGAAAAACCCGATATTTTTACTTCCGGCTTCTTATTATACATCTCGAACTTCTTAGATTTGCCATTTCGTTTACCCAAACTACCATGACACCAACCGTAAAGGGTATGGGCTCGCAGGAAATTGGTAATACATCCGCTCATTTTTCGTGGTAACTTCTTTGTTTTATACACTTATTGCTTCCTCATTTTAAACTTGCCTCATTAAAAAAGAATTAAAATAAGCGTTTAAGCAACGTTTATATTTTATTTTTTACATGTAACCAATTCCGTTACTATCTGCAGGAAAAATTTAATTTTTTATCAAGATTACTTCATAATTTTTATAATTTGATTTTCAGGTATGTATACCTGTTAAAATAAAATCTGTGGGAACTTTATTTAAAAAATTAGAAAGTTAATAGTGTTTGACGTTAAATTTGAGAAAAGTTTTAGTCACAGAAGCATAATGGAAAAAAACTTATTCTATAAGCGAAGGATCATTAAACAGCTTTATTTATCCAATATGCTATCCTGTGCCGAACTCAGCGACAAAATTCAAAAGAGCGTTCCCCTTACCACAAAAATCCTTTCGCAGCTGCAGGAAGAAGAGTGGGTGGTTGAAACCGGTTATGCCGCTTCAACCGGCGGACGCAGGCCGGTGATGTATTCGCTGAAGGAAGATGTGATGTATGTGGTAAGTGTGGCCATGGACCAGCTGGTTACCCGAATAGCTATTATGAACATGCGCAACCGGCATGTGAGCGATGTAACCGCTTTTGAACTTTCTTTAACCAAAAGGGCCGATGCGCCGGCAGCGCTGGCCGACAGTATCAATGAGGTGATCCGTCGCTCGGGTATCGCCAAAAATAAAATTGCCGGCGTAGGCATTGGAATGCCTGGTTTTGTAAACGCTGTTAAAGGTATTAATTACACTTTTCTCGAAACCGAGGGCGCTACCATTAGCCGGTACATTGCTTCGCGGGTAAAATTGCCGGTATTTATCGATAACGACTCGCGCCTGATAGCCCTTGCCGAGTTAAAATTCGGCGGTGCGCGCGAAAAAAAGAATGCCCTGATCATAAACGTAGGATGGGGCGTAGGGTTAGGCATGATACTCGAAGGCGAGTTGTTCAGAGGGCACGAAGGGTTTGCCGGTGAATTCAGTCATATTCCGCTTTTTCTCAATAATAAATTATGCAGTTGCGGTAAAAGTGGTTGTTTGGAAACAGAGACCTCACTGCTGGTAATAATCGAAAAGGCCAACAAAGGTTTGAAAGCCGGTAAACTATCCTTGTTAAAGGAACTGCCGGTCGACAATCCTGAACAGGCTTATCAAACCATCGTAACGGCAGCGGGCAAAGGCGACAAATTTGCAGTAGAAATCTTATCCGAAGCAGGTTATAATATAGGCAGGGGCGTAGCAATTTTAATTCATTTGCTTAACCCCGAATTAATCATCTTAAGCGGCCGGGGTTCATCGGCCGGAAAACTATGGCAGGCGCCCATACAGCAGGCATTAAACGAACATTGTATTCCCCGGTTATCGGTAAACACCGAAATAGGGATATCTGCATTGGGTTTTCATGCCGAATTAACAGGTGCGGCAGCTTTGGTAATGGATAATTTCGATAGCGACCATGTGATGAATGCAGCAGCCGAAACCGTACCTGACGTTTTCATGCAACCGTAACTATATCACCTAAGCTGTTTTTTCGCATGATATACATGCGACCGGGATCCCTATGTGTTAACCTTACTGTTTCAATAAGCCATTACACCTTATTCTGCGAACAATACAACCTGGCTCAACCTAAACAGTAAACTCCCTTTTACAAAACAGGATAAAATATTTTTTACAATCAAATAAACTGCTATGATGAAAGCAACGACCCGACTACTTCTGTTCATGCTATGCATGTGGAGTATTGCAGTTACCGCGCAGGAAAAAAGAATAGTTTCCGGTGTGGTAAAAGACAGTACAGGCAATGCACTACCCGGTGTAACCATTTCTGAAAAGGGAACAACCTCATCTGCCACTACCGACGCAGAGGGAAGGTTTAAAATTCCCGTTTCTTCTTCCAATGCTGTGCTTGTATTTTCTTCGGTAGGATATCAGAAAACTGAAATTCATGCCGGCACCCAATCATTCATTAACGTTACCCTCGCCGGTACTGCTACCACGCTCGAAGGCGTAGTGGTAACCAGCCTGGGCATTAAACGCCAGCAAAAAGCGCTGGGATATTCGGTTAGTACTATTAAATCGGAGGACCTTACGCAGGCCGGTTCACCCAACTTTGCTTCGGCATTGTATGGCAAAGCGCCCGGTGTGCGTATCGGTGCTACGCCCGGTGGCGCTACCAGTGCAGTAAATATTACGGTGCGTGGAATTAATTCAATTACCGGTAAAAACCAGCCATTGATCGTGCTCGATGGTATTCCCATTCGTGATGGCGAAGTAAAGAATGGTGATTATTACGCTGATCAGCGCATTCGCGGAAATGGTTTACTCGACATTAACCCCGAGGATATTGATAATATCTCGATATTAAAAGGTGCTTCTGCCGCTGCCTTATATGGTTCTGAGGCAGTAAACGGGGTAGTGTTGATCACTACCAAAAAGGGAAAAGGGAAAAAAGGATTTACGGTAGATGTGGCTGCTAATTATAGCGTTGATAAAGTAGCTTATTTACCCAAATTTCAAAATGTAAGAGGACCAGGCGCGCCGAAGCATGTATCGGAACAAGGACAGGATGCCAATACAGGTTTTTTTTATTACGACCTTGATGGCGATGGTGTTAAAGAGACAAGAGGTGTAACAATTCATACCATCAATTTCGGACCCAAATTCGATGGCCAGCCTACGATGGCGTGGGATGGAGAAATAAGACCCTACGAGGCGCAAAAGAATAATTATGCCGGCTATTTCAGAACAGCCAATAACTCAAGCATTAATGTAGCTACTTCATACGCTTCGGAAAATTCCAATATCCGGTTTTCTTTAACCCGTCAAAATAACCAGGGGGTTAGTTTGGGATCTGAGAATAATAAGAACATTGCCAATCTGAACGGAACTTTTAACATAACCAAAAAGTTTACAACAGATGTAATGGTGAATTACATAAACCAGGAAACGAAAAACCGCCCGTATTCTATCGACAGGTTGATGAATAATACCGGCGGTATGCTTAGCCGGTTTGATAATGCTGATTGGTACCTGGCAAGATATAAAACAAGCAGGGGCTATAAATTTGTAACCGGAGCAACCGGCCAAAGTTTAACTCCCTCGGAAAATATTATCTATAACGGATTCAGAAGTGACATTGCAGATTATTTGTGGAGGGTAAAAGAGCATAAGGAAGAGGAGAACAGCAACCGCGTGATCGCCAGCTTAACCAATAATTGGCAAATCATCGATGACCTGCGTTTACGGGCCAGGATTGCAACCGATTTTACTTCACAAAGAAGCGAAAGCAAAAGAGCCACCGAGAAGCCGTTGATATATGAAAAACCCGGTGAGGGCACCGGCAGCTTTGCATTGGCCAGTTACCTCAGTACTATTGTGTACGGCGATGTTTTGCTGACCTATACCAAAAAAGTTACCCCCGACATTGAAGTGAATATAATGGGTGGATATATGGCTAATAAAGAAAAAACCACTTCTATTCACCGCGAAACCAATGGCGGTTTAAGTATTGAAAACTGGTTCGATTTAAATGCATCGTTTAATCCGATCACTTACAATACTGATTTGAATTACCGCCGGTCATTGGTAAAAGATGCGCTGGTGGGAACCATCAATGGAAATTACAAAGGTTACCTGTATTTGGAAGGTACTATTCGCAGAGACCGCACGTCGACCATGCATCCCAATAACAACAGTTTTGTATATCCATCAGTAAACTCCAGCTTCGTATTTTCTGAAGCATTTCAGTTGCCCTCATTCATTAATTATGGTAAAGTACGTGCTTCGTGGGGTATAGTAGGTAACTATCCTGATATTTATAAAGCGAATATCGCTTATTCACAAACTTCGCTGGGACCACAGGATGTTATACCTGCACCTCCGTTACCCACACCGCCATCGGTAATTTATACAATGCTTCCTAAAGATTACGGTAATGACGATATAAAACCCGAACAAAAAAATGAGTTCGAATTTGGGCTGGAAGCTAAGTTTTTGAATAACCGTATAGGGCTGGATGTTTCTTATTATAATAGTCAGATCAGGGATCAGATATTAGCTATTACTACTGCACAAAGCACAGGAGCTTCTTCAGTATTAACCAATGTAGGTACTTTAAGAAATAAGGGTATTGAAATTGCTATTACCGGTACCCCCGTTAGCACACGAAATTTCAGGTGGGATGCCGCTATCAATTTCTCGCAAAACAAAAACGTAGTAGAAAAACTGACAAATGGTTCAGATGTATTGATAAATGCCGATTACGATGGTAGTGCAGCGAGGTTAATATCGAAAGTAGGTCAGCCGATGGGTGATTTGTATGCCCTGCCGATAGCTACCAACAGCAAGGGCGAAAAAATTGTTGATCCCGTTGGTTTGTATAAACTGGGCGATACTCTCGTAAAAATGGGTAATGTGATGCCTAAGGTGGTAGGTGGAATCGTGAATACGTTCAGCTATAAGGCATTTACTTTAGATGTACTGATCGATTATCGTTTGGGCGGACATGTGATGCCTACTGCTATCAACTGGATGACCAGCCGTGGCCTTACCGAAGAAAGCCTGAACTATATGGATAAAGAACATGGCGGTATCAGTTATTATGTGGATGCAACCGGTAAAGGTATTCAAACCAATGCAGCTGCCGGACCTAATGGCGAAAAGGTACTTAATGATGGAATGCTTATGGAAGGCGTTACAACCGATGGCCAGCCAAATACAAATGTTATATCGCAGGCTTATTATTATTGGCAAACTTACAACTGGGGTAGCCCGCAATACGGTAGCCATTCACGTTATGAATTGTATATAAAGAAAAATTCTTACGTTAAAATGAGAGAGGTTTCTTTAAGCTATGCAATTCCGGTGAAATTTGCCAGTAAAATAGGCGCTAAAAAACTGCAGTTATCTGTATTCGGCCGCAACCTGTTTTATATATACAGAACCATTAAAAATATGGATGCAGAACAAACGGTGGCAGGTTCAAGATGGTACGAATCAGTTAACAATTTAGGTACCAATCCCAGCACCCGTACTTACGGTGTAATGCTGAGAGCAGGATTTTAATCAACAACAACGATTATATAACTATTTATAAATGTATTTTCAAATGAAAAATATATTGCTTGTTACGGCAGCGGTAACCTGCATTGGCTTTACCGCCTGTAAAAAGAGTGATTTTTCCGACAGCTATACAGATCCTTCAAAGGTTGCTGAAGCAACAGTTGAAAGACAATTTTCCGGTGTAATAACCAGTTACACCTGGACAAATACCGATAAAGGCCAGCATGGATATATAGTGCCCCAATACTGGAATTATTTTGTAATAATGAGAAGCACCGTGTTACGCTATGTACAGGCAACGGGTTGGGCAAATGATAACAATCAATATGTGCCGGGTGCTGCTTCGGTTGGTGATTATTGGAAAGATTATTTTTATATGCTTGCTCAATACAGAGTGTTGCAAAATATTTACGCAAAGCAACCTGCTATTGATCAGCAACTTTCGAGGATCTATATGATTGCTGCATCGATCTTTTTTTACGATCAAACGCAGAAAATGATAGATCTGTATGGCGATATTCCCTGGTCGGAAGCAGGAAAAATAAATGAAAATAAAGGTGATTACAATGCCTCGTTAGCCAAATACGATGATGCGACTGCGATTTACACGAAAATGCTCGACGATTTAAAAGCATTTTCCGACGAGTTGAATACCATCACCGTTGAAAATTATGTTCAGGCCAAATTTGCTATTCAGGACCTCGTGAACAAAGGTGATGTTACAGGCTGGAAAAAATACTGTAATTCACTGCGGTTAAAAATGTTGACCAGGGTATCCGGCGCGCCGGCCTTTCAGTCAAGATCAAATACTGAAATTGCAGCAATTCTTTCTGAGCCGGCCAAATATCCGGTTGTTGAAGCCAATGCTGCCAATGTTAAGATCAACGTGTATCAGTTGGGGTCCGATATCAATGCAAAATCTTTTAAGGCCGGTCTCGAAGGAGACGAGGGCTGGACCAGTAATATAGCCGGTAAGGCGATGATCGATCATATGAACACCAATGGCGATCCGCGTTTGAGAGCTATGTTTGAGCCAGGTGCAAGTGCAGGTGGTGTGTACAATGGTTTAGATCCTTTATTGAATGGTGGTACGCAAACTTCATTGATCAATGGCGGTACCATGGCTATTTACAATCGTTCTACTTTAAGTCGCAATGTATATTTCCCGGGTATAATTATAAATGCTGCTGAAGTAAGCTTCCTGAAAGCCGAGTACTATTTAAAAGCCGGAAGTGATGCACTGGCCCAGGCTGCCTATGAAACCGGTATACAGCAGTCGGTTGAATATTACTATTGGTTAAGGACCTTAAGTACCGATAATACGGCAGGTGCACTTACGCCCACGAACGGCACTGAAATCAGCAATTATATCAACAGCGCCGAAGTGAAGTGGGCGAATGCTTCAACTCAGGAGGATCAGCTAAAGTTGATTGCAACACAAAAATGGATCCATTTCAGTGTAGTGCAACCCTATGAAAGCTGGGCCGAGATCAGGCGGCTGAATGCTCCCGCATTTAGTTTTTTACCCGATGCCGGCAATGCGCAAACCCAGCCCCCGTACAGATGGGTTTATCCTACCAATGAAAGCGTGTACAATCCCGACAACTACGCAGCTGTAAAATCAAAAGATAAACTGACCACCAGAATATTCTGGGATTTGAATTAGCAGTTATTTAAGTGTTGAGTTATATTTATATATATAGAGCCTCCCGATTCATCGGGGGGCTTTTTTATGTTCAGAAGTGGAAATGCTGAGCGGCGGCTGCCCGTCTGTCGGCGGTCTAAGCACGTGCTAACCTTTCCGAAAAAAATTATTTCTTCATTATCAATGTCTTGTAGGAATTCCTTGTTCCCCGCCCCTGGCAATAACCACAGTTTAACCAACATGCTTTCATATAAACTTCATTAAAAATTCATAATTCTTCCATTAATCCTCCATTAAATAATGGAAGATGAATGGAGAATCAATGGATAAATTATGTATAAGTAATGGTTTAAAAGTGCTTTCAATAAAAAATAGTCCAGGTATCATTCTGCCCGACTACCTTCTTTAAAAAATCGGCAATTGGTTAATCTTCTTAAAAATCAAGATAATTTCAAACTACTTAATATCTGAAATTCAATTTTATATACCAGTTTATATAAAAAGTTTACAAACTTTAATGAAAAAATTAAAAAGATATTTAACTTAATGTTAAATTTGGAAAACGTTTAGCCAGCACTGCGTAATGGAAAAGAACCAACTGCATAAGAAAAGGATCGTTAAGCATCTGTACTTCTCGCATATGCTTTCCTGCGCAGAACTAAGCGTAAAAATTCATAAGAGCATTCCGCTGACCACCAAAATGTTGGGTAAGCTCCTTGAAGAAGGGTGGGTGGTTGAAACAGGTTTCGCAGCGAGCACTGGCGGACGCAGACCTGTAACGTACTCCCTGAAACAGGATGTGATGTATGTAGTTAGCGTGGCTATGGACCAGCTGGTTACCCGCATTGCTATTATGGATATGGAAAACAGGATCGTTAGCGGCCTGGTACCATTTGAGCTTCAGCTAACCAAAAATCCGAATGCACCTGCAGCGTTGGCTGAAAAAATTAATGAGATGATCAGTAGCTCGGGCATTTCGAAAAGCAACATTGCAGGAGTGGGCATTGGCATGCCGGGGTTTGTAAATGCCGTAAAGGGCATCAATTATTCTTTTTTACAAACCGATGGGCTCAGCATTGCCCAATACATTGCTCAACGGGTTAACCTGCCTGTATTCATTGATAACGACTCACGCCTGATTGCATTGGCCGAATTAAAGTTTGGAACTGCCCGTGGAAAGAAAAATGCCATGGTTGTCAATGTAGGCTGGGGAATAGGATTGGGAATGATACTCGAAGGCGAATTGTTCAGGGGCCATGATGGTTTTGCGGGAGAGTTCAGCCACATTCCCTTGTTCCTGAATCACAAGTTGTGCAGTTGCGGTAAAAGCGGCTGCCTTGAAACCGAAGCTTCGCTGCTGGTGGTAGTTGAAAAGGCCGACAAAGGATTGAAGGCCGGCAATGTGTCGATGCTGAAAGAATTACCCCTCGGGCATCCCGAACAGGCTTTTCAGCTTATTGTAGCTGCAGCCGGCAAAGGCGACAAGTTTGCGGTTGAAATTTTATCCGAAGCCGCTTATAACATAGGAAGGGGCGTAGCTATTTTGATTCACATACTCAATCCCGAAACGGTTATCCTGAGTGGTCGTGGTTCGGCGGCTGGTAAAATATGGCAGGCGCCCATACAGCATGCGCTGAATGAACATTGCATTCCACGCCTGTCGGTTAATACCCATGTTGAAATTTCGGCACTTGGCTATACGGCCGAGTTAACAGGCGCCGCTGCATTAGTGATGGAGAATTATGAGAAAGATGTTATAAAGAATCCGCCGGTTTCCGGTTCGCATTTCCCGGTAACAGGTAACTGGTAACCGGTGACATATTGATGACCTTTTCCTATCTGCTTTTATAAAACAACCAAAATTTTTTTTGACAATCAAACTCAACTGCTATGATGAAAGCAACTATTCGATTACTTCTGGTAGTGTTGACCGGCCTTTGGAGTATCACCGGTACTGCCCAGGAGAAAAAAGTCGTTACCGGTGTGGTACGGGACACTGCCGGTAATGTGGTTCCCGGTGTAACCATCACTGAAAAAGGAACAACGGCATCCGCTGTTACAGACATGAGCGGCAATTTTAAAATTCAGGTTTCCTCCCCGAATCCCATTCTTACATTTTCTTCAGTAGGTTACGACAAGAAGCAAATTACAGTAGGCGGCCAAACACTGCTTAACGTTGTTCTGGCTGGAGCTTCTACCACTCTTGATGAAGTAGTGGTCACGAGTTTAGGTATAAAACGTGAACAGAAAGCGTTGGGTTATGCGGTAAGCACCATTAAAGCAGAGGATCTTACCAAAGCAGGTTCCCCAAACTTTGCTACAGCATTATATGGCAAAGCGCCTGGAGTACGAATTGGTGCTACCCCCGGTGGCGCCACCAGTGGTGTTAATATCACCATCCGTGGTGTTAATTCAATACTTGGTAAAACCAATCCTTTAATTGTATTGGATGGCGTACCTATTCGCGATGGTGAAGTAAAGAATAATGATTACTGGAATGATCAGCGTTTACGTGGCAATGGTTTACTTGATATTAACCCTGAAGACATTGATAACATTTCAATTTTAAAAGGAGCTTCGGCTGCAGCCCTGTATGGTTCTGAAGCAGTGAACGGTGTAGTGTTGATTACTACCAAAAGCGGTAAAGGGAAAAAAGGATTTAATGTTGATGTAAGCGCCAATTACAGTATTGATAAAGTAGCTTTTTTGCCTAGGTATCAGGATGTAAGAGGGCCGGGTGCTCCGATACATGTAGCAAACGGCGGCCAGGCTGCTGATTTGTTTGTTTACCAGGACCTCGATGGCGATGGTGTTAAAGAAACGAGAGGCGCTCCCGGTAATACCATCAATTTCGGTCCTAAATTCGATGGAAAGCCCACGCTTGCCTGGGATGGAGTCATCAGGCCTTATGAAGCTCAAAAAGATAATTATGCAGGTTTATACCAAACAGCGCATAACCAAAGCATAACAGCAGCTGTTTCACAGGCCGGCGATTTTGGCAACATTCGCTTGTCATTAACACACCAGGGTAACGAAGGCGTAAGCATAGGTTCAGAAAATACAAAAAACATCGCGAACCTGAATAGTAGTTTACGTCTTGGTAAAAAATACTCGGCAGATGTTATGGTGAATTATATCAACCAGCATACTAAAAACAGGCCTTATTCAAATGACCGGTTGTTAAACAACTTTACCGGTATGATGGGCCGGTTTGATAATGCCGACTGGTATCTGGAAAGATATAAAACCAGCAAAGGTTACAGATTCGTAACAGGTACAGACCAAAGTTTAACACCATGGGAAAATATCAAATATCCGGGATTCAGAGGCGATATTGCTGATTATGTGTGGAGGGTAAAAGAACACAGGGAAGATGAATACAGCAACCGTGTAATAGCCAGCCTTACCAATAACTGGCAGATCTTTAACGATCTTAAACTGCGCGCACGCATTGCAACCGACTTCACTTCGATGAGAACGGAAAGCCGCCAGGCTACTGAAAAACCTATTGCTTTTGGCTATTCAGGCGCCTTCGGATTTAATTCATATTTGTATACTATAGTGTATGGTGATGTGTTGTTGACTTACACCAAAAAGATCACCCCCGACGTTGAAGTGAATGTAATGGGTGGTTATACCGGCAGTAAGGAAACAGGGTCTACAACCGGCCTGTTTACGAATGGCGGATTGACAACTGAAAATAAGTTTGATATAGCTGCTTCTGCCAATGCCGCAGATTATTCTTCTAGACGAACTTCATTGTCGAAAGACGCGTTTATCGGAACTATAAACGGAAGTTTTAAAGATTACCTGTTTGTAGAAGGTACAGTACGCAGAGACAGAACCTCTACTATGAACCCCAGTCAAAACAGTTTTGTATATCCGTCGGTGAACTCAAGTTTTGTGATTTCACAGGCGTTTAATTTACCTGCGGTTATCAGTTACAGTAAAGTGCGTGCATCATGGGGCATAGTGGGTAATTATCCCGGATTGTACGATGCAAACATTGCTTATTCACAGGCTACAATGGGTGTACAACAATCAGGCGGTAATCCGGTTCTGTACACAACGGTACCTACCGATGCGTTTGGCAACGATGCCATTAAGCCTGAGAAAAAACATGAAATTGAATTTGGTCTTGAAACCAGGTTCCTGAATAACCGGTTGGGGATCGACGTTTCATATTACAACGCACAAATCAGGGATCAGATATTATTCTTGTCACTTCCCGGAAGTTCCGGCGCTACCTCGGTGTTAACTAATATTGGTACGTTGCGAAACAAGGGTATCGAAGTAGCCATTACAGGAACACCTGTAAAAACAAGAAACTTTACATGGGAAACCGGTATTACCCTGGCGCAAAACAAAAATACGGTTGAAAAGCTGGCAACGGGTTCTAAAGAATTGTTACATGCAGATTATGATGGCAATGCTGCACAGTTAAGGTCAGTAGTAGGACGACCTATGGGCGATTTTTATGTTCATCCGGTACTGAAAAATGCTAAAGGTGAAATGGTTGTAGGCAGCGATGGTTTATACGAGTTGAATGGCGATTCGATGTTCAATGCCGGTAATGCAATGCCGAAAGTAACTGGCGGTTTCACCAATTCATTAAACTATAAATCTCTCACGCTCGACTTTACACTCGATTTCCGTGTAGGTGGCTATGTGATGCCTACCGGTATCAACTGGATGATCAGCCGCGGTCTTTTGAAAGAAAGCCTGAATAATATGGATAAAGAACATGGTGGTATCAGCTATTATGTAGATGCAAGCGGCAAAGGTGTGCAAACTAATGCGGCAGCTGGTCCTAATGGTGAAAAAGTGCACGACGACGGTATGTTGCTGAACGGTGTAACCGAAGACGGCAAAGCCAATACAAATGTAGTTTCACAGGCCTATTATTATTGGGTAACCTACAACTGGGGTGGCCCGCAATATGGTGTTTCCCGTTATGAATTATACGTACAAAAGAATTCTTACATCAAATTCAGGGAAATCAGTTTAGGGTATACTATACCTGAAAAATGGGCAAGTAAAATCGGCGCTAAAAAATTGCAGGTATCTGTGTTTGGCCGCAACCTGTTCTATTTGTACAGAACATTAAAAGACATTGATGCAGAACAAACAACTGCAGGTTCAAGATGGTACCAAACGCTTACCAATGTGGGAACAAACCCATCAACCAGAAGCTATGGTGTAATGTTAAGGGCCGGTTTCTAAAAACTCATTTATGAACTACAACAAAAATCGTTATATGAATAAGATATTGTTTACGCTGGTAGTGCTTTCGCTGGGTTATACTGCCTGTAAAAAATCAGATTTTTCCGACGCTTATTCTGATCCTTCAAAGGTTAGTGAAACTTCAGTTGAAAAACAGTTCGCCGGCTTTATATATAGTAACAAAGATTATGTAGTACCGTCGTACTGGAATTATTTTGTAGTGCTAAGGCCAACTGTTAACCGGTATACCCAGGTAACAGGATGGGAAAATGCATCAGGTCAATATGTTCCGGGGGGCGGACTTATTACAGATCGCTGGAATAATTATTATGCATTTCTGGCACAATACAGGGAATTAGAAAAAGTTTATACCAAATTAAGCACCGATGATCAGGCTGCAAGGCGCATTTTTATGATCGCTGCTACTATTTATTTCTATGATCATACCGAAAAAGTAGTTGATCTGCACGGTGATATTCCCTGGTCGCAAGCAGGAAAATTAAGCACCAATGGAGGCGCTTATTCAACTTCCTATCCTGCTTATGATAAAGCTTCGGACATTTATACCAAAATGCTTGATGATTTGAAAGGCTTTTCCGACGAGCTGAATTCAATAACAGTAGGAGCTGCTATTCAAACAGGTTTTAAAAATCAGGATATCATAAATCAGGGTAACCTAACCTTGTGGAAAAAGTATACCAACTCACTTCGGATAAGAATGCTTAGCCGGGTGTCGGGTGTGGCAGCCTTCACGTCGAGAGCATCTTCCGAGATAGCAGCCATCCTCGCTTCTCCATCAAAATATCCTATCGTTTCAACGAATGCTGATAATATTCAAATTGAAGTATACCCGGTAGTTGACGCTGGCAATACCATACCCAATAAATATATAAATGCAACCGGATTTCAGTCGGGCCTCGAAGACTGGAATGGTAATATTGCAGGTAAAGTAATGATCGATCATATGAACACCTATAGCGATCCTCGTTTACAGGTTATGTTCGAGCCGGGTGCCAATGCAGCAGGCGTTTATAAAGGGTTAGATCCAACTTTAACTGCAGCTACTCAAAATTCATTGATAAGCGGAGGTACAATATCCATTTATAATCGTTCTACATTCAGCCGTAATGACTATTTCCCCGGCGTATTGATCAATGCTGCCGAAATCAGCTTTTTACTGGCTGAATATTACCTGAAAGCCGGAAGTGCATCTGCTGCTCAAACCGCTTATGAAACCGGTATCGCACAGTCGATTGAATATTATTACCTGTTAAGATCAGTAACCAATGATAATACGGCGGGCACGGTTACAGCGCCAACAAGCGCTGCCATTACTGCTTATATTGCAAGCGCAGGTGTGAGCTGGGCTGCAGCTTCAACAACTACGGCTAAATTAAAATTGATTGCCACACAAAAATGGATAAATTATAGTATAGTGCAACCGCTGGAAGGATGGGCTGAAATGAAAAGGCTCGACGCGCCTACCTTCACTTTCTGGAATGACGATGCGAATGCACAAAAGCAACCGCCTTACAGGTATGTTTATCCAAGCTCCGAAGCCACCTATAATACGGTAAATTATCAATCAGTAAAATCAGGAGATAACTTAACGACAAAGCTTTTCTGGGATATAAATTAATTCGTTTTTTAAGTGTTGAGTACGGGAGGCCATTCATGGCCTCCTTTTTTTTGCACGATTATGAACCAAAACGACAGCGAAATAGTCAAAATGGGTACACTTATTAAATATTTTTTGAAAGATTGTATAAGTTCTTAATTTTATCAGATATTATAATTTGTATAAATAAATTATAATAGTAATCCTAACCAAACACCAAAACTAATTGTAGCGTTGATTAGCCTGAAATCCTTGCTTATCCTGTTTTTTGTGGGTTGTTTTTCTGTGCATGTACAGGCCCAGGACAGCACCAATGTAATTGATAAGATCATCAATTTCCCTTCTTCATTTTTTAATAAGGTTAATCGGAAAACTACTAACATTGAATCCCGGTTAACCAAACAAACTAACAAATATCTCCAGCGTTTTGCCAAACAGGAAAAGAAACTACAACGTAAGCTTTCCAAAATAGACTCCACAGCAGCCCAACAACTGTTTGCCAACAGCGAACAACAGTACAGGCAACTAACCGATAAAATTAACGGGAAGACAAGTGCAGGGAATACTGCCTTGCGGGGAGAATACCTGCCAGGTATGGATTCGCTCAAAACTTCTTTATCGTTCCTGCAGCAAAACAATGGATTGCTACCCGATGTAAAAAAAACACAGCAAAAGATACAGGGCTCTCTGGCTAATGTAAACCAGTTGCAGGACAAACTGCAACAAACCGAACAGGTAAAAGCATTTATTCAGCAACGTAAAAAGCAGATCGGCGAAGCATTAGGCAGGTATACTAACCTGCCCAAAGGTCTTGGCAACAGCCTGACTGATTTTAATAAGGAGGCTTATTACTATAGTCAGCAGGTAAAAGAGTATAAAGACATGCTGCATGATCCCGATAAAATGGTAACAAAGGGATTATCGTTGTTGAACAAACTACCTGCCTTCAAACAATTCATGCAGCAACACAGCGAGCTGTCTTCATTATTCAGGCTTCCTGATAATTATGGTGCATCACAAGGCCTGGCAGGCTTACAAACCCGCGATCAGGTGCAACAGCAGATCCAGACACAATTGGCCAGCGGTGGTTCCAACGCCAACCAATATCTGCAACAAAACCTGCAAAACGCCCAGGCTCAATTGAACCAGCTGAAAGATAAAATTAACAAGCTGGGCGGCGGCGGCGATATAGACATACCCGACTTTAAGCCGAATAGTCAAAAGACAAAAACTTTTTGGAAACGTTTGGAATATGGAAGCAACTTTCAAACAACCAAGGCAAATTTTTATCCTACTTCTTCAGACATCGGTTTGTCAGTCGGTTATAAGATCAACAACAATAGCATTGTTGGAGTTGGAGCAAGTTATAAAATAGGTTGGGGGCAGGATATCAAACATATAAGCATTACTTCTCAGGGCATGGCCTTACGCTCTTTCCTGGATGTAAAACTAAAGGGTAGTTTTTATGCCAGTGGTGGTTTTGAATATAATTATCAACCGCTTTCTCCGATAACATTGTCTGGTACAACATACAAAGCCTCCGACTGGAGTCAGAGTGGCCTGGCGGGCATTAGTAAGATTATTTCTATTAAAAATAAGTTTTTCAAAAAAACACGCCTGCAGTTGCTATGGGATTTTTTGAGTTATCAGCAGGTGCCAAAAACACAACCGGTTAAATTCAGAATTGGATACAATTTTTAAATAAAAAAGGATATGCATTGGATAACTAAAGGTAAGATGGTTGCAGTTTTCATCTTATTAATAACAAAGGTTTATGGGCAAGGAAAGATTTCACTGGAATCTATGATTCCTCCACCTCCAAATGCTGCAGAGTTGGGTAAATATGGATCGTACCCCGTTGGCATGCTTACCGGGTTACCTGACATTAGCTTTCCTTTATATGAAATCAATACCGGTAAATTAAAAATGCCGGTAACACTTTCTTATCACGCTTCCGGTATTAAAGTCAACCAGCGATCTACAGATGTTGGTTTAGGTTGGAGTATCATGGCAGGGGGAACTATTTCAAGAACAGTATATGGTTCCCCGGATGACCGCTCAAATGGATACTTTAATTATACTCCCCCTTCGTTTCAGGATTTGCAAAATATTGGCGATTTTAATACACTTCAGCTATACTCTCTTAATCCAGGGTATGACCTGGAACCCGACCTTTTTCTTTATAACGCTGGGGGAAAATCTGGTAAATTCATCTGTAGGACAAACAAAGATTTCTTAACAATCCCATTTGATCCCATAAAAATCCAAAAGAGTTTGGATGGACAGAATAAAGTCGTATTTCAAATTATTGACGATAACGGAACTATATACAATTTCAATAACTATTCTTATACATTTTCTGAAACTGGAAATAATACACCTATTACCAGGCAAAATATTAGCACATGGTATTTAACCATGATGATTTCCAGTGATTATACCGACACAATAAAGTTTACTTATGAAAATAATGCAGTTGAAGATGGCATAGTGCAACATGCCTGGCCTATAGGATTAGCGATTGATATAGCTCTGGGATCAGGAAATCCTTACGCTTTTACCAATGGCACATACCCCTCCGGGCTGATTGAGACAACCCAAACGACTGTTAATTACAATGAACTACTGATTAAACAAATTGCATTCAGGAACGGTTATGTGTTGTTTAACAGAAATATAGCCCGCAAAGATGTTGAACTGCCTGGCAATTCTCTTGATGAAATGGTAGTTTATAATGATCAAAACCAGGTAATAAAAAAGGTTTCCTTTAACCATAGTAATTATTTATCATCTCCTTTTTCGGATGATTTTTTTCACTATCGCCTTAAATTAACCGGGTTTGTAGAATCAGATGCAAACAATTTATTACATAA
>Ga0114129_10000950_pt1 | contig 37835 bp, 34 predicted proteins | sample RhiMetdeltSRZDD1_FD_80071 | JGI IMG/M metagenome (GOLD analysis project Ga0114129, IMG submission 80071) | Populus rhizosphere microbial communities from Tennessee, USA - Rhizosphere MetaG P. deltoides SRZDD1 (version 2) (version 2) | ecosystem: Host-associated > Plants > Roots > Rhizosphere >...
AGCAGCGAGTCACTGACCGTCACCTCGACGCCGCGAACTACGTGCTGATCTGCCTTCTCCCGGGCCAATACCGCCAGGGGATGGACGCCTCGTTCACTGGAGTAGCCGCTGCCCGCCTCAGGCGGGTCGCAGCGCGATCAGCTGACCGATCCCTTGACCCTGCAGAGAGGCCGTCGCGGTGCGCGTTCCGGTCGGACCCGCAGCGCTGTCGAGCTCGTCGGCACCCTCGGAGGAGATGTACGGCGAGACCGCGTTGGAGGCGACGTCGAACCGCTCCGTCTCGCCTGCCGGCGGCGTGAACGTGTTGTTCCCGGTGACGCAGAAGAAACCGACCAGTTGATCACCGCCCACGGTCGTCGTGATCGAGGGCGCCGTGACCGACCTGGACGCCGTCGCATTCACCAGGCCGTCGCTGGCATCGATGGGCGAGGCGGTGTTCACGCCGGTGTAGTCGAGGATCCCTCCGGTCGCCGCTCGCGAGACCGGGAAGGTCCACGTGTACGGGCCCGCCTCGGGGCCCGTCGCGACCTTGTAGTAGACGGCCTGCTTCTGCGTCGTTCCGTTCACGTCCTGACGAACCTGGACCCATCCCGGCGGAGGCGTGATCGCGGGCTGCCCCCGCACGGAGATCCCGGCGAGCATCACATCACCGGCCTGGACTCCAGATGGCGCCGGGATCGTCAGGCTCGTCGCGGTCGCGTTGGCGGCCGAGCTCGACGAGCGGAGCGCGATCGTCCCGCCGCCACCCCCACCACCTCCGGTGGGTGTCACGGTGATGTTCACGGTGGCGACGTTCGAATCGGTCGTGCCGTCGTTCGCTTTGTAGGTGAAGGAGTCCGTCCCCGAGAAGCCGGGCGGCGGTGTGTACGAGGTGGTGGCCGTGTCCGTGTTAGGTGACCCGGAGGTGCACGGCTGCACCGCGAGCGGGTCGGGCGCCCCGACCGGCGGCGTGACGATCGAGAAGTTCAGGTTGCACGTCTCGGCGTCGTGCCCGGTGAGGGTCAAGGCGTTGTTCGAGGAGTCCTGGAGGACCGTCGACGTGCCATCGTCGGCCGTGGGCGCCGTGTTGCCGCCACCGCCCCCTCCGCCGCCGACGCACTGGTCGGAGCCGCTGTCCAGGACCTGTCCGCTGTCCGCGATGAACTTCCAGTCGTAGCCGGTCGGGTGGAGTGTCAGCTCGAGGATCCCGAAGTGCGTGCCGTCGCTCGCCCCGGTTCCCGGCCAGAGCTGTGCGCTCAGCCCGCGGTTCACGCCACCGGTCCCCACGATGATCTCGCGGACCCCGTTCGGATCGACGGCGCCATCGGGGTTCATCTTGCTGAGCCGTTGGTAGTTGTGCTTGTGCCCGTTCAGGACGAGGTCGGCCTTGGCCGAGTACAGGTCGTTCCAGAACGGCTTCAGGCTCGCCATCTTCGACGGCCCTGCAGAGAACGCGGGGTGGTGCCAGTAGGCGACCGTGCACGTGTTGGAGTGGGTGGCCAGGTCGTTCTTCAGCCACTGCTCCTGAGCGCTGTTGGCGGCGCACGACACGAAGCTGCAGTTGGAGTTCAACGAGATCAGATGCCAGGTGCCCACGTCGAAGCTGTAATAGCCCTTCCCGGGCTCGCCCGCCGCCGGGCCGAAGTAGCCGAAATAGCCTGCGGCGCCCGATCCGCAGCCGGTACCACCGGAGGTGTTGTATTCATGGTTGCCGACCGCCGGATGCGTGATCGACTTCACCGGACCCCATGTCGGATCGTAGGACTGCGTGAAGGCGGAGGCTCCTCCGCACTCGTACTGCTCGTCGCCGAGTGCGAGGACGGCGGCGTAACCGCCCGACGCCATCTGCTGCCCCGTGTACTTCATGTGGCACTTGGTCGCCGTCCCGTTCAGATGGTTGAAGTTCGAGTCGAGTGGATCGCACGCGATGTCGCCGGCCGCGGCGATCACCGGATCGCCGACCGCTGCGGCACGCTGCGGTCGAAGGCCGATCAGCCCGGTCGTGAGGAGGGCGACGCCCAACACGAGGACCGAGGCACGAGGGAAGACACGGAACGAGAAAGAAGAACGGGGGGTCGACGACATGGGTCGATGGTCCTACGTCGAAGGGCCGTTTGTCACGCGACCTGGTCCGCAGGACATCTGGGGAGCGGAGACGACAGGATTCGAACCTGTGAGGGAGCTCAACACCCCCTAACCGCTTAGCAGGCGGCTGCTTTCGGCCTCTCAGCCACGTCTCCGTGGACGAGTCTAGTGGACCGTCTCTCACGCTCTCGGGGTCGGCGAGCGCGGGCTAGGCTCGGCCGTCATGCCCGATGTGGTCGTGGTCGGCGGAGGGATCATCGGCGCGGCCTGCGCCTACGAGCTGGCGAGCCGCGGCGCGCTCGTCACGCTCCTCGAGCGTGACGAGCTCGCCGCGGGCGCGTCCGGCCGGAACAACGGCCTGTGGCTGACGCCGACGGACCCGGCGTTGTTGCCGATGGCGCGGCGGAGCCTCGCCCGCTACCTCGAGGTGGCGGACGAGGCTCCCCTCCCGTTCCACCTCGACCGCGACCCGATCGGATTGCTCGCGGTGGCGCTCGACGAGGAGGAACTCGTGACCGGAGAAGCGGCGCACCAGCCCTACCGCGCGGCCGGCGTCCGCGTCGAGTCGCTCGACGCGGACGCCGTCCGCTCCGTCGAGCCCGCCGTGGCGCCGGCACTCGGCGGATGGCTCGTGGACCACGGCCACCGCCTCGCGCCGGCCGCGCTCACGGTCGCCCTGGCCCGGATGGCCGCCGACCGGGGCGCGACGATCCGGCATCACCTGCCGGCTCGGGCGCTCCTCCGGGACGGGGATCGCGTCGTCGGCGTGGCCAGCGACGACGGAACGATCCGGAGCGACGAGGTCCTCGTCGCGGCGGGGCCGTGGTCGGGATCGCTCCTCGAGCCCGTCGGGATCTCGCTGCCCGTCTCGGCGGCACGCGGCTGGCTGGTTCGACTGGCGCTCGGGAGCGACCTCTTGCACCGCCTCGTCGCGAGCGCGGGATGGGAGGAGGCGACCGGACGGTGGGGCGCCGGCCCCGTCCGCGCGGGCCGGCTGGACGCGGCCCGCGCGGAGACCTCGACGCTGCTCCACCCGACCTCCGACGGCGGACTGATCGCGGGCTCGTCTCGCCAGCCGGTGATCACGCCGGAGGCGGAAGACGCGGGCGTCCCCGCGCGGATCCTGGACGGCGCGATCCGGCTCGTCCCCGAGCTCGCCGACGCCGAGGTCCGCTCGGCCTGGTGGGGGATCCGGCCGATGACGCCCGACGAGCGACCGCTCGTCGGGCGTCTGGCGCCCGGGCTGGTCGTCGCCACCGGCCACGGGTCCGAGGGCGTGATCCTCGGCGCCGGCACCGGCGAGCTCGTCGCCTCGCTGCTGCTCGGCCGCGACCCGCCGTTCGATCCGGCGCCGTTCGATCCCCTGCGCCCCGCGCCGACCGCTGGGTAGGATTCCTCGTCATGCCCGTCCTGGCCCTCGGGATCTCCTTCCGGCACGCGCCGATCGACCTCCTCGAACGGTTGGCGTTCGGCGATGACGACCTGGTGAAGGCGTACCGCCGGGTCGAGGACGACGAGAGCGTCGACGGCGCCGTGATCCTCTCCACGTGCAACCGTGTCGAGGTGTACGGGACCGTCGCGAGCTACCACGCGGGGTTCCTCGCGCTGAAACGGCTCCTCGCGGAGACACGGGGAGTTGCCGAGGTCGAGCTGTCCGAGCCGCTCTACGCCCACTGGGAGCGGGACGCTGCCGAGCACCTCTTCGCGGTCGCCGGCGGTCTCGATTCGATGGTCCTCGGCGAGACGCAGATCCAGTCGCAGGTCCGCGAGGCGCTCCGGTCGGCGGCGCGCGAGGGCACGGCCGACGCCAACCTGACCGGGTTGTTCCACGCCGCCGCGAGGGCCGGCCGCCGGATCCGGCAGGAGACCTCGATCGGTGCCGCGCCGGACGCGTTCGTCCGGCTCGCGGTCGACCACGCCGAGGGAGAGCTCGGTGGTATCGAGGGTCGGAGAGCAGTGGTCGTCGGCGCGGGGACGATGGCTGCGCTGACGGTGAAGCACCTCCGGCAGCGCGGGATCGGTCCGGTGCGGATCCTGAACCGCTCCCTCCAGCACGCGCGGTCGTTGGCGGAACGGACCGGGGCCGACCACGGCGATCTCGCGGCGTTGCCGGAGGCGCTGACGCAGACCGACCTCGTCATCTCGGCGACCGGTGCGATCGGAACCGTGGTTCACGCGGACGTGGTGCGTTCCGCGAGGGACGGCCGCGCATCCCCGCTGGTGCTGATCGACCTGGCCGTCCCCCGGGACGTGGAGCCGGAGGCGGGCGAACTCGACGGCGTCGCGCTGATCGACGTCGAGGCGCTGCGCGCTCGGGCGCCGGAGGGCGACGATGCGACGGTGGCCCAGGCTCGCGTCATCGTCGAGGAGGAGGTGCGTCGGTTCGTCGTGCGGCGTCGCGGCGACGAGCTCGCACCCCTGATCCGCGCGATCCGTCGTCGCGGCGACGCGGTCCTGCGGGGAGAGCTGGACCGGTTCGCGTCGAGGCTCGCGTCGCTCACGCCCGACGAGCGAGACGCGGTGGAAGGGCTCGCGAGCGCGATCGTCGCCAAGCTCCTGCACGACCCGATCGTCGCGCTGAAGGAGCGGTCGGAGCCCGGTTCGGGTCGCGAACACGCGCGGCTCCTTGCCGAGCTCCTCGGCCTCGATCCTTCCCGCCTCGAGGAGGAGTGACCACCCTCCGGATCGCGACGCGGCGCTCCGCGCTCGCGCTCGCGCAGGCCGAGGAGATCGCGTCGCTGCTCTCGACCAACGCGTTCCGCTCCGAGATCGTCCCGATGTCCACGTCGGGCGACGAGGGCGTGTCCCCGGAGAGCTCCCCCTCCGGGATGAAAGGTCTCTGGGTCGACCGGATCGTCGAGGCCCTGCGTTCGGGCGAGGTCGACCTCGCGGTCCACTCCGCCAAGGACCTGCCGGCCGAGGACGAGGAGGGCATCGTGGTCGGAGCGGTCCCCGAGCGCGCCGATCCCCTCGACGTCCTGATCGGGCGGCAGGAGAAGCTGAACCCGGGCATGGTCGTCGGCACCTCGAGCATCCGCCGGCGCGCCCAGCTGCTCGCCGGCTTCCCGGGGATCGGCGTCGCGGAGATCCACGGGAACGTCGACACACGGCTCCGCAAACTCGCCGAAGGGGAGGTCGACGGCCTGATCCTGGCCCGCGCGGGGCTGGCACGACTCGGGGTGGACCCGCCGAACGCCCGCACCCTGCGGATCGACGAGATGGTTCCGGCCCCCGGCCAGGGGTGTCTGGCGGTCCACGTGCGCGAGGAGGACCGCTCCACGCGAGCGGTCGTCTCGGTCCTCGACCACCTGCCGTCGAGGCGTGCGCTCGAGTCGGAACGCGCGCTCGTGCAGCTCCTGGGCGGGGGGTGCGACCTGCCCCTCGGCGCGTTCGCCGCGACGAGGGGCGACCGGATCCGGATGGTCGCGGTCGTCGCGACCGCCGACGGGGCCAAGGTGATCCGCAACGGCGCCGAGGCGACGGAGCCGGCCGCGGTCGCGACGGCGGTCGCCGAGCGTCTCCGGGCGGAGGGCGCCGAGCGCATCCTGGCGGAGCTCCAGGGGTGAAACGGACCCTCGCCGGGCGGACGATCCTCGTCACCCGCCCGGCGGAGCAAGCGGCACCGCTGGTGCGCGAGCTGGAGCGCCGCGGAGCGCACGTCCTCGTCGCGCCGACGATCCGGCTCGTGCCCGCGCGCTCCGCGGCACTCACGTCGGCGCTGAAGGACCTCGCCGCGGGCCGGTTCGCGTGGACCGTGCTGACGAGCGCGACGACGGTCGGGGTGCTGCGGGGCCGGATCCCACCGAAGGACGTGCGCGCCCAGGTGGCTGCGATCGGCGAGGGGACGGCCGATGCGTTCCGGCGATGGACCCGGCGCGACCCGGACCTCGTCCCGAAGACGTTCACCACCGCGGCGCTCGCTCGGGCGTTCCCGCGCGGAGCCGGGCGCGTCCTCATCGCGCGGGCCGACATCGCTCCCGAGGGCCTCGAGCAGACCCTGACCGAGAAGGGCTGGGAGCCGACCCGGGTCGATGCCTATCGAACGGTCTTCGCGACCTCGCTTCCACGGCAGGCGCGCGATGCCCTGCGCCGCGGCGACGTCGACGCCGTCACGTTCACCAGCGCGTCGACGGTCCGAGGCTTCATCGGTGCACTCGGGGGCGCGCGCGGCACGCCGAACGTGGTGTGTATCGGGCCGGTCACCGCAGGGGCGGCGACGGCGGCCGGCCTTCGGCCGGCCGCCGTCGCCCGCCCCCACACGCTCGAGGGCCTCGTCGAGGCCCTCGAGCGCGCCCTCGCCTAGGTCCAGACCTCCCGCAGCGCTCGCACGACGTTCCCGCCCACGACCTTCGCGATCCGTTCGTCGGCGTATCCGTGGCCGACGAGCCACCTGATCACGTTCGGGAACTCCGACGGGTTCTCCAACCCCTCGACGTACTCGACCGGCTCGAACTCCTGCACCTCGCCGGTGTCCAGGTTCCCGGCGTACAGCCGATGCAGCGCGACGTGGTCGCCGAAGAACGTGTCCGGCCCGAACCCGACGTGGTCGATCCCCATCACGTCGACGCAGTACTCGAAGTGGTCCATCACCGACCCCAGCGAGTGCCGCGGATGCGGGGGCGAGATCGTCGTATGCGGCGACGCCTCGATCCCGATCACCCCGCCGGTCGCCGCGACGGCCTTCAGCAGCTCGTCCTCCTTCAGCTTCCGCTCGGAGAACAGCGCCCGCGCGCCTGAGTGCGAGAGGAACACCGGCCGCTCGCTCACCTCGCACGTCTGCATCGCGGTCACGTCGCCGGTGTGCGACAGGTCGATCGCCATCCCCAGCCGGTTCATCCGCCTGACCGCGTCGCGACCGAAACGCGTGAGCCCGCCGTCGCCGGGATCCTTCACCCCTCCGCCGAGCTGGTTCGACTCGCTGTACGCGATCCCGCACATCCGCACGCCGAACCCGAAGAGCACGTCGAGCCGGTCGAGCTCGTTCTCGATCATCGCCGCGCCCTCGACCGCCGGGATCATCGCGATCCGCCCCGTCCGGTGCGCATCGAGGATGTCGTCGACCGTGCCGCCGACGAACACGGTCGTCTGATGCGCCACGTCCGCCAGGTGCATCCCGAGGTCGTGGATCACGTCGGTCCACTTCCAGCCGCCCTTCGAGGTGATCGTCGCGGTGCCGTCCTGGAAGTTCTCGAAGACCGCGTCCAGACCCGAGGCCGCCAGCCCCTCGTACCCGTACCATTCGCGGCCCTCGCGGATGTACTCGTCGTTCTGCGTCATGTCGGCCGGCGTGATCCCACAGTGGTCGTGCAGCGAGATGCAGACGAAGTCGTGGAGCAGCCGCTGGGCCCGCTCCTCGTCCTCGTCGGAGAGCGGATACACGAACGGCTCGACCCGATCCAGCTCGGGCGACAGCTCGAACTCGCGGAAGTCGACGCCCGGCTCCAGGTACGAGAACGATCGATACCCGTCCCACCGCTTCTTCGGCTCCATCAGCCCACCCCTCCGCGGTACGCTTCGGGCCATGAGCTTCCCCGATTCACGGCCGCGTCGCATGCGCCGCACGGCGGCCCTCCGTGCGCTGATCCGCGAGACCGACGTCCGCCCGGACGACCTGATCGCGCCGCTCTTCGTGAAGGAGTCGATCGAGGAACCCGTCCCGATCTCTTCGATGCCGGGGCAGGTGCAACACACGCTGGAGTCGCTCCGGAAGGAGGCGGTCGAGATCGCCGAGCGCGGCGTGCGCGGGTTCATCATCTTCGCGGTCCCGGCGCGGAAGGATGCCGAGGGGTCGGAGGCGTGGAACCCCGATGGGATCGCCCAGCAGGCGATCCGCGCGCTCCGCGGTGAGTTCGGCGACGAGGCCGTCGTCATCGGCGACCTCTGCCTCGACGAGTACACCGACCACGGGCACTGCGGGGTCCTCAACGAGCGGAACGAGGTCGACAACGACGCGACGCTCGAGCGGTACCGGCGGATCGCGGTGGCCCAGGCCGAGGCCGGCGTTCATCTCGTCGGGCCGAGCGGCATGATGGACGGGCAGGTGGCGGCGATCCGCGACGCGCTCGACGACACGGGCTGGCAGGACGTCGGGATCCTCGCTTACGCGGCGAAGTTCGCGTCGGCGCTGTACGGGCCGTTCCGCGAGGCGGCCGAGGGCGCGCCACGGTTCGGCGATCGGACCGGCTACCAGGAGGACCCGGCCAACCTCGAGGAAGCGCTCCGTGAGATCCGCACGGACATCGCCGAGGGCGCCGACGTCGTGATGGTGAAGCCGGCGCTGCCGTACCTCGACGTGATCCGCCGGGCCAAGGACGAGACCGGCTTCCCGATGGCCGCGTACCACGTGAGCGGCGAGTACGCGATGGTGAAGGCGGCGGCGGCCAACGGCTGGCTCGACGAGCGGCGGGTGGTGCTGGAGCTGCTGACCTCGATCCGGCGTGCCGGCGCAGACCTGATCCTCACGTATCACGCGAAGGACGCCGCGGACTGGCTCCGCGGCTGAGGCGGGTCTCGTGCCCCGCTACGTAGCCCTCCTCCGTGGGATCAACGTCGGCGGGAAGAACCTGATCCCGATGCCCGCGTTGAAGGCCGCGTTCGAGGAGGCCGGGTTCGAAGAGGTCCGGACCTACATCCAGAGCGGGAACGTGCTGTTCACGGCGCCGTCGTCGAGCTCCGCGGCGATGACCCAGAAGGTCGAGGAGGTGATCGGGGACGCCTTCGATCACTATCCGGCGAGCGTCGTGCTCCGGAGCAAGGGCCAGATGCGGGCGGTCGTCGACCGGGCTCCGAAAGGGTTCGGCTCGGAACCGTCGACGTACCGCTACGACGTGACGTTCCTGAAGGCACCGCTCACCGCCAAGGCCGCTGCGAGGGACATCCCCATCAAAGAGGGAGTGGACCGCCTGTGGACGGGGACGGGTGTCCTCTACACCTCGCGGCTGATCAGCCGGGCGACGTCGAGTCGGCTGAGCCGGGTCGTCGGGCTCCCCAGCTACAAGAACATGACGATCCGGAACTGGAACACGACGACGAAGCTCCTAGAGCTCCTTGAGGAGGGCTAACGTTCCTCGTCCGCGGCGAGACCCGCGGATGTGTATCCGACGGTCATGAAGCCGACCACCAACCCTCCGGCGACGGCCAGGAGCGAGCCGAGCGCTGGGGAGGCTCCTCGGGCCTGCCTCCGACCATGAAGTGATGCGAGTGAGGAGCGCGGTCGTTGGGGCGTCCTGGGCGATGCGGCCTGTGGAGTACGCGCGCTAGTCGTTCGATCCGATCGTCCGGTACGGGGAGGCCAGCCCCCTACATGCGAGGCGCATGTCATCGAAGACCTTCGCGCGGGTCGCGACCCTTCCGGCGGACACTACCTCGACCACCTTGCGGCCGATCCGTCGGATCCCCGTGGTCTCGGAGAACTGGGCTTCGTCCCACATCTCGAACACGAGGTCCCGGCGCTCCTGCTTGTCCAGCGACTCCCAGTTGGTCGTGAGCTGATCGAACGCGGCGCAAGCGACGTTGGCTCGCTCATCCAAGGGCTCGGGAGTGCCCCCCTCGCGCTTGGAGCCGCAGGCCGTGAGCAGGGTAACGACCAGGCTGACGGCCAGGAGCCTCACCGTCCGACCGTACCTCTCGCAGGCAGAAGGCGGGAACCGTTTCAACGGCCGGTCCGCGCAGCGTGGCCAGGCGTTCAGCCCGTGATCGTCGTGGGGTCGCAGTTGGCGCCCGATGCGACAACGACGACCCGCTCGCCGGGCTCGGGGACGTAGGCGCCGGAGCGGAGCGCAGCGAACGCTGCGGCGCCGCCCGGCTCGATGATCGTCCGACACTCCGTCCAGAACGCGCGCTGCGCCTCGCGGATCGCGTCGTCCTCGACGAGGACGACGCGTTCCACCTGGTCCCGCACGATCGGGAACGTGTTGTCGCCGACACGCGCCGACCCGAGCGAGTCGGCCGCGACCCCACCGACCGGTGCCGCGACCGGCTCGCCGGCGTCGAGCGCCGCCGTCATCGTGGCGCACCCCACCGGCTCGACGCCCACGACCCGGACCCGGCGCTGTAACCACGCCGCGATCCCGGCGATCAGGCCGGCGCCGCCGACCGCGACGAGCACGGTGTCGAGATCCGGCACCTGGTCGTCCAGCTCGACCCCGATCGTCCCCTGGCCGGCGATCACCTCCGGCTGGTCGAACGGATGCATCATCAGCGCTCCCGTCTCGGCCTGCCGCGCGGCCAGGGCCGCCTGCGCCTCGGCGTAGTACCCCTCGACGATCTTCACCTCCGCGCCGTACCCGCGGATCCGGTCGAGCTTCGCCCGTGGCGACGTCGAAGGGAAGAAGACCTCGGCCTGCACGCCGGCTTCACGGGCGGCGAAGGCCACCGCCGACCCGAAGTTCCCGCCGGACGCCGCGATCACGCCGGCGGGCGGGACCTCGCTGGAGAGCAGCTTGTTGAACGCACCCCGAGGCTTGAAGGAGCCGGTGTGCTGGAGGAACTCGAGCTTCGCGAGGACCGAGCTGCCGTTCCGCTCCGCGAGCTCCAGCACCGGCGTCCGCCGGACCCGGCGCGCGATCCGCTCGGCGGCCGCGCGGATGTCGTCGGGCCCGACCGTCACGGCCCGCATCCAACCACACCCATAGACTGACCGGCCGGTGAGCGGCTCCGAGGAGCTCTTCGAACGCGCGAGGCGGGTGATTCCCGGCGGCGTGAACTCGCCGGTGCGCGCGTTCGGCGCCGTCGGCGGGATCCCGCGGTTCGCCGTGAAGGGTGAGGGCGCGTACCTCGAAGACGCGGACGGCCGCCGCTACGTCGACCTCTGCCAGTCGTGGGGCGCGCTGCTCTTCGGCCACGCGAGGAAGGAGATCGTCGACGCCGCCACCGAGGCCGCGGCCAACGGCACCTCCTACGGCGTCCCGACGGGAGGCGAGGTCCTCCTCGCCGAGCGGATCGTGCAGATGATCCCGTCGATCGAACAGGTGCGGCTGGTCTCGTCCGGCACCGAAGCGGCGATGTCCGCGATCCGCCTCGCCCGCGGCGCGACCGGCAAGGACACGATCGTGAAGCTCGAGGGCTGCTACCACGGGCACTCCGACGCGCTGCTCGCGCGCGGCGCCGGCAGCGGCATCGCGACCTTCTCGATCCCCAGCGCGCCCGGCGTCACCGCCGGCGCCGCGCGCGACACCCTGATCGCGCCGTTCAACGACCTCGACGAGCTGGCCTCGCTCTTCGGAGCCAACGCGGACACCATCGCCGCGCTGATCGTGGAGCCCGTCCCGGCGAACATGGGCGTGGTGCCCCCGGAGGACGGCTACCTCGAAGGCCTCCGCCTCCTCTGTGACGATCACGGAGCGCTCCTGATCTTCGACGAGGTGATCACCGGCTTCCGCATCGCGCGCGGGGGCGCGCAGGAGCGGTTCGGGATACGTCCCGACCTCACCGTGCTGGGCAAGGTGATGGGCGGAGGGTTCCCGTGCGCGGCGTTCGGTGGACCCCGCCACCTCATGAAGCAACTCGCCCCCTCCGGTCCCGTGTATCAGGCCGGAACGCTCTCCGGGAATCCCGTGGCGGTCGCCGCCGGGGTGGCCGCCCTCGACCTGATCGATCGAGAGGACCCGTACGCCGAACTCGAGTCCACGGCCGAAGACCTCGAAGCGGGACTGGCCCTCGCCTTCGACGAGAACGGCATCGACGCGACGATCAACCGCGAGGGCTCGATGCTGAGCGTCTTCTTCACCGACGCGCCGGTCCGGAACTTCGACGACGCCAAGGCCGCCGACCACGAGGGGTTCGCGCGCTTCTTCCACCACATGCTCGACGCGGGCGTGTACCTGCCGCCGTCGGGCTACGAGCTGTGGACCCTCTCGACCGCGTTCGGCGACGCCGAGCTCGAGACGGTGCTCGGGGCGGCCGGCCGGTTCACCGGCTGACCGCCCCGATGCTCACACGAGCGTGAGGCTCGCTCCCTCGGCCGCCGCCGGTTCGCCGTCGGACGCCGGTTCGGTGGCGATGCAGAACGTCCCCACGATGTGCTCGCCCGCGTCGTGGGTAGGTGCGACGCGGCACCACATCCGCCCCCCGACCCCCAGGAGGCTGAATGTCACCGTCTCCCCCGTGAGTGCCGCCGCGTGGGCCTCGAGCACGGGGAGGCTGTCCCCTTCCATCCCGAACGCCTCGAGGATCTCCCGACCCTCGAGGAACTTCTCGTGGATCCCCAGGTGCTCCGCGGCGGCCTTCGTCACGCCGCGGAGCCGGAGCGCCCCATCCGTGGTCCACATCACGGCCGGCAGGTGGCCGGGATCGAGCTGCGAGCGATGCGACGGGACCCATTCGACCGTGTCGGTGATCCCGAAGAGCTCCCACTGGCGCATGTCCTCTTCTCCCTCGGCTCGCCTGCACTACCCGATATCGGGTACGGCGGGCGAGCCAGGGCATCGGCGAAGAGGCCTATTTCCGGGGTCCCGCGAGGCCTACGTCGTCTGAGGGAGCGGTTCCGGCCACTGCAACGGAACCGACCCCTGCTGAGACCATAGGGATGTCACACCCTGAAAGGAGTTCCATGTCCACCGAGACCGCGACCTTCGGCGCCGGCTGCTTCTGGGGCGTCGAGCACATCTTCCACAAGGTCCCCGGCGTGATCGAGGCCGTCTCCGGCTACAGCGGTGGGTTCGTCGAGAACCCGACGTATCGCGAGGTCTGCACCGACACGACCGGCCATGCCGAGGTCGTTCAGGTGACGTTCGACCCGGACGTCGTTTCCTACGCGCAGCTGCTCGAGGTGTTCTGGGCGATGCACGACCCGACGCAGGTCAACCGGCAGGGGCCGGATCACGGCTACCAGTACCGGAGCATCATCCTGACCCACTCGGACGAGCAGCGTGAGATCGGCGAGGCGTCACGCGAGCGCCTCCAGGCGAAGACCTCGAAGCCGATCGCGACGGAGATCAAGCCGTTCGCGGCCTTCTACCCGGCCGAGGAGTACCACCAGCGGTACTACCTGCGGAACGGCCACGAGCCGTACTGCCACTCGATCCCGTCGGGGTTGCTGGAGGATCTCGGACTGGTCCGCGCCTGACGGCTCAGCCGTCGCGGAAGCCGACCATCGAGTGCGAGCCGTCGCAGAACGGCTTGTTCTGCGAGTACCCGCACCGGCAGAGCACCTGGCGGTTCCGAACCTCGTAGGGCTGACCGTCCGCGCCGACGACGCGGACCCCGCCTCGAACGAAATAGGGCCCGTTCCGGAACACCCCGATCTCGGGTTCGTAGTCGGGTTCGTGATCGGGGGCGTTCTCGGACTCGGCCCACGCGAGCCGGCCGGACGGGCAGAGCTCCACCATCCGCTGCATCCGCTGCCGGACCTCGGGGTCCGTGCTCCCCAGCATCTGCCAGACGCCGGTGAACCGGTCCTTGCAGTATCCGGCCTTCGAGCAGAGCGAGAGATCGTCGCTGATGATCGCGCCGTCCTCGGTGTTCTCGAAGACGTCCGCGCGATCGTCACGGGGGCCGTGGTCGGCTCGTTCCTTGACGTCGACGCGCGGCTCCTCGAGGTGACTGTCGTCGCAGAACGGCTTGTTCGAGCTCCTGCCGCACCGGCAGAGGCGATAGGTCTCGCCGGCCTCGAGCCGTTCGAAGGGTGCGTAGTCGACCGGCTCCCCGTACTCGGTCTTGACCGTTCGCGTGCGTGAGATCGGCAGACCGGTCACCTGGTACGGGCCGTCTTCCTCGACGCGTATCTCCGGCTCGGGCATGTCCGGCATCCTCGCAGGTCTCGCGCGAAGCGTGAACGTTACGAGGTTCGGTCGGTGTTCGGGACTATCCTCCGAACGCGTGTTCGAGGAACTCAACCCGGAGCAGCTCGCGGCGGCCCGCCACGGCGAGGGTCCGCTGCTGATCGTGGCCGGGGCCGGGACCGGGAAGACGATGACGCTGGCGGCACGGGTTGCCTCGCTGATCGAACGCGGGGTCCGGCCCGACCGGATCCTGCTGCTGACGTTCAGCCGCCGAGCGGCGCGGGAGATGGTGTCGCGCGCCCAACGCCTCATCACCGAGGACGCCGGACGGGTGTGGGGCGGCACGTTCCACGCGATCGGGAACCGGCTGCTCCGGCTCCACGGGCGAGCCCTCGGCCTCTCGCCGGAGTTCACGGTGCTCGACCAGGCCGACGGGGCCGACGTGATGAACCTGCTCCGAGACGAGCTGGGGTACTCCTCGCGCGAGCGCCGCTTCCCGCGGAAGGACACGCTGGCCGCGATCTACTCGAGGACCGTCAACGCCGGCGAGCGGCTCGGCGAGGCCCTGAAGCGGCACTACCCGTGGTGCCTCGACGAGGGCGAGGGGATCCGCGAGATCTTCCGCGCGTACACCGAGCGGAAGCGGCAGCAGCACCTCCTGGACTACGACGACCTGCTCCTGTTCTGGAAGGCGCTGGCGACGTCGCCGGCCACCGGCGCGCAGCTCGCGGCGATGTTCGACCACGTCCTCGTCGACGAGTACCAGGACACGAACGCCCTCCAGGCCGACATCCTCGAAGGGATCCGGCCGGCCGACGGCCCCCGCAACCTCACGGTCGTCGGCGACGACGCACAGGCGATCTATGGGTTCCGATCGGCGACCGTCCGCAACATCCTGGAGTTCCCGGAGCGGTTCCCCGGCGGGGCGGTGATCAAGCTGGAGCGGAACTACCGGTCGACGCCGCCGATCCTGGCGGCGTCGAACGCGGTGATCGAGCGCAGTCCGCAGCGACACGAGAAGACGCTGTGGTCGTCGCGCGCGGGCGCGCGACGACCACAGCTCCGGGTCTGTCTGGACGAGGCCGAGCAGAGCGACGCCGTCTGCCGCACCGTGCTGGAGCACCGCGAGGAGGGCGTTCCCTTGAAAGCGCAGGCCGTCCTGTTCCGGGCGGCTCACCACTCGGACCACCTCGAGGTTGAGCTGGCCCGGCGGAACATCCCGTTCGTGAAGTACGGCGGCCTCAAGTTCCTGGAGGCCGCGCACGTGAAGGACGCGCTCGCCGCCCTCCGGATCCTGGAGAACCCGTACGACGAGGTCAGCTGGTTCCGCGTCCTCCAGCTGCTGGACGGGATGGGCCCCGCCTCGGCGCGGAACCTGATGGACACACTGGGCGTGCGGCGAGGCGACGCCGCCGCCGAGGCGGCGCCGTCGCCGCTCGCCCGGTTCCTGACGGAACCGGTCGCCGTCCCCAAGCCCGCCGCCCAGGGCATCCGCGACCTCCGCTCCGTCCTCGCCGACTGCCTGGACGGCGACGTGGTCCCTCCCGCGGCGCAGCTCACCCGGCTGCGTTCGTTCCTGGAGCCCGTGATCGCCCGCAAGTACGACGCAGCCGGCGCCCGGATCCGGGACCTCGAACAGCTCGAGCTGCTCGCGTCGGAGTCCGCGACGAGGGGGCAGTTCCTCGCCGATCTCACGCTCGATCCTCCGTCGTCCACGAGCGAACTTGCCGGCCCCCCTCACCTGGACGAGGACTACCTGATCCTCTCGACGATCCACTCCGCGAAGGGACTGGAGTGGGACGCGGTGCACGTGATCCACGCCGCCGACGGGATGATCCCCTCGGATCTGGCCACCGGTGATGAGGACGAGATCGAGGAGGAGCGCCGCCTCCTCTACGTCGCGCTGACGCGGGCTCGCGACGCGCTGCACGTCACGTATCCGCAGCGGTACTACCGACGACCGAGGGGGCTGGAGGACGCCCACGCCTACGCGCAGCGATCGCGGTTCCTCCCCGATGACGTGCTGGAGCACTTCGACGTCGTCGGTCCGCAGGTCCTCGCGGTTCCCCAGGCGGCCGAGATGGTCGACGGCGTCGCCGACGTCGACGCGTTCCTCGCCGGCCTGTGGGCCGAGTGAGCCACCCCTATCCTGGGCGGATGGACGCGGCGCTCCTCGACCTCTACGACACCGTCGCCCGCACTCACTGGGGGCAGCTGTCCGATCGGATCGCGTCCGAGCTGGGCGTCCCGAAGGAGACCCTCTTCAACGCGTACGACGCGACCCGGCCGGCGAGGTCCGTCGGTGAGTACGGGAGCGCGGCGGGCGACATGACGGCGATCGTCCAGGCGGCCGGCGTAGACCCCGACCCCGCGTTGATCGAGCGGCTCCTCGACCTCGAACGCAGCTTCACGGAGCGTGGCGTGGAGCTCTGGGAGGACTCATTGCCGGTCGTGCGCGAGCTCCGATCACGTGGGGTCCGTACCGCGCTGATCAGCAACTGCTCCCATTCGACCCGTCCGATCGTCGACCGGCTCGGCCTCGAGGAGGCGTTCGACGCGACCCTCCTCTCCTTCGAGGTCGGGCTCCACAAGCCCGACCCCCGGATCTACCAGGAGGCCCTCCACCGGCTCGGCGACGTCGCCGCCGATCGGGCGATCTTCGTGGACGACCAGACCGAGTACTGCGACGGGGCGGCCGCGCTGGGGATCGAGACCTACCTGATCGTGCGCGACGGCGAAGCGCCCCCGGACCTCGACGGGCACCGGGTGATCTCCGACCTGCGGTCGCTGCTAGCCCGAACCGCCTGACCGATCCAGGCCGGCCATCGCGTCGGTCATGTCGGTGACCTCCGACCTCGCGGGGATGTCGATGTGGATCGGTTCGCCGTACTTCGAGAAGTCGGCGGTCATGTCCATCGACGCGTCGCCGGCGCCGGGGATCATCGACCCCAGATCCATCGTGATCCGCTCCCGGCGGAGGCGTCCGGCGCCGTCGATCCACGCCTCGAACGGGATCCGGTCGAGGCCCATCCCTCCGAGCTGGTCCATCGCCTCTTCGAGCTGCTTCACCAGATCGCGGCCGGCGTCCTTCCCGATCACGTCGTCGATCCCACCGATCGCCTTGGCCAGGTCGATCGTGCCGACGTAATGCGTGGTGGTGACACCGTCGATCTCCTCGGTGCCGCGCTCGGCCACGTGGACCGCGCCGGCGAACAGGGCTGCGTACGCGGAGGGGTCCATGGAGCCGGTGCCCAACCCGCCGAGCGACGAGCCCGTCGCGGCTCCGACCGCCTCCGCGTCGAAGCTCACCCACTCGGTGCCGACGTCGGAGAACATCGGCGAGCGCATGTAGATCGTGCCCCCGTCGACGATCACGTCCATCGAGCCTCCGAGCATCCCGAGGTCCATCGACATCGACGCGCGCTGGCGCTCGGAGTCGACGTCGGCCTGGCCCGAGAACGTGAAGCGCTCGCTCCCGGCCGTCATCGACATCGTGAATTCCTCGTGCATCGTGCCGGCGTCGTAGGCCGACGCCATCGCGTTCAGGAGGGCCTCCCTCGGGTTCGCGACGTCGGGAAGACCGCCCCGGTCGGGCTCCTTCCCGCAGGCCGAGAGCACGAGGGCTACGGCGGCCAGGCCGATCAGCAGCTTCTTCATGGGTCCATCATCGGCACGTCCGAGGCCCGGCTCGAGCCCCTCACCGCAGGCTGTCGAGCGCGTCGAGGAGGGGTTTGCGGATCCCCGTGACGAACGGGACCTCGCTCTTGGTGTAGCGACGGGTCTCCGAGTCGCGGAGGCGACGGATGCAGTCGACCAGGGCGTCCAGCTCATCGGTCTCGAACGCGAGGATCCACTCCCAGTCGCCCAGGCCGAAGGCGCTGGTGGTGTTGGCCAGCACCTGCGGGAACTCTCTCCCCAGGGCGCCGTGCTCGGCGAGGAGCTCGCCACGCTCCTGGGGCGGGAGCAGGTACCAGTCCGGGGTCCGCACGAACGGGTAGACGCAGAGGTAGGCGCGAGGCGCCTCACCGCGAACGAACGCCGGGCTGTGGTCCGGGGTGAACTCGGCGGGCTTCACCAGCCCCATGAACGAGTACACCGGGTCGAGGAGGTCGCCGGCCCTGGTGCGCCGGAACTCCACCAGGAACCGCTGGAGGTCCTCGGCGGAGGAGGCCGTGAGCCAGAGCAGCAGGTCGACGTCGGGGCGGAACCCGACCGTCGAGTAGGTCCCCCGGACGTCGACCGTGCCGGCCCAATCCTTCTCCAGGGTCTCGATCTCTTCCGCGGCCGCGCGGTGGGCGTCGTCTTCGAACAGCTCGGCCCGCAGATCGTTGCTGGCCGCGAAGGAGGGGTACAGCGCGTAGATCGTCTCGGTCATCCTCGGTCCTCGTGGTCGAGATGGGCGAGCACCTCGGCGGCCGTCGTCTCCCCGGCTCGAGCCAGGTCGGAGACTCCGATGCCGTCGAACGCGCTCCCGGCCACGAAGATACCCGGCGGCAGAGCGGCCCGGATCCGCCGGACCCGGTCGAGATGGCCCAGCTCGTACTGGGGCATCGCGCGCCACCAGCGGTGGACGCGCGATGCCGCCGGTGCGGGCAGGTCCATCACGGCGCTCAGGTGGCGGGCGCAGGCGGCGACGATGTCGTCGTCGTCCTCGGCGAGGACGTCGTCGTCGCCGGCGCCGCCGACGAAGCACCGGAGCACGGCCCGGTCGCCGAACGCGTCGTCCGGCCACTTGCGCGACAGGAACGTCACGGCCGTCATCGGAGCTCGTCCCCTCGGGACGACGAAGCCGGTCCCGTCGGGGACCGCGTCGGCGGTCCCCGGCGGGTACACGAGCGCGGCGACGGCGGTCGAGGCGACGGCGATCGACGAGAGCTCCTGCGGCGCCTCCGCGCCGAGGAGCTGCGTCGACGCCTCGGCACCGCACGCCAGCACGATCGCATCGGCGGCCTCGACGCCCGACGCGGTGAGGACCGCGCCCGGACTCACCGCGGTCGCCGCTGCGCCGGTCCGCAGCGATGGCCCCAGCTCCGACGCAAGCGCCCGGACCACCTCGTGCATCCCGCCGCGAGGGCGAAGGAACACCGGACCGGCATCGGCGCGGCGCGCGGACCGCTGCGCGGCCTGCGCGCCGCGGATCAGGCTGCCCTGCGACGCCTCCCACTGGAGCAGCTCCGGGAACGTCGCGGCCGCGGAGAGCCGGTCCACCCTGCCGGCGTGGAGCCCGGCGAGCAGCGGCGCGATCGCCAGGTCGGTGGCCTCGTCGCCGAGCCGGCGCCGCAGCAGCCCCCCGAGGGTCTCTTCGCGTCCGTCCCTGCGCTTGCGCTTCACCAGGTCGGCCAGTGCACGCACCCGTCCTCGACGCGACAGGCCCGGCCAGCGCAGGACATCGCCCACATCGCCGGGGATCCCGAACGGCGTGCCGTGCAGGTAGGGAACCAGCCCGCGGTCCGTCCACAGGAACGCGCCCGACGCCCCCGGGGCCTCCAGCCCGAGCCCCAGGTCCCTCGCGAGCGCGGCCCCCCAGGGCTTCCGCGCCGCGAACGAGTCCGGGCCGACCTCGATCTCCAGGTCGCCCACGGTGACCGGCGGACCGGCGATGCCCCCCGCGACGTCGCGTTCCTCGAGGACCACGACCTCGGCGCCGCCCCGCGACAGGTGATGCGCGGTCGCGAGCCCGGCGATGCCGCCGCCGACGAGGGCGACGCGAGGACTCACGCCTCGGGGACGCCGGCCAGGTGATCCCGGACGACGGCGGCGAGCACGTCCAGGTACGCGGGATCGGCGTTCGGCATGCGGGTCCGCTCGAACCGGATCCCGGCCGCCTGGGCGACACCCTTCGCCTCGACGTCCAGGTCGTAGAGGATCTCGAGGTGGTCGGCGACGAAGCCGGCCGAGCACACCACGACGGCCGGATGCCCCATCGCGGCCGCCTCGAGGATCGCCTCCTCCACCGGAGGGCCCCACCACGGGTCGTCGGTCCGGCCCGCGCTCTGCCAGGCGATGCCGTAGCGATCGAGGCCGAGCTCCTTGGCGACCAGGTCCGCCGTCTCCTGGAGCCCGTCGCGATAGCGGCAGGACACGTCGCAGTCGCAGGTCTTGCAACGGAGCGTGCCGTCCGGGAGCACACGGGTCGGCAGCGAATGGGCGGTGAAGAGCACGACCGCGTCCGTTCGGTCCTCCTCGGGCAGCCGGTCCAACGCCTCCGACACCCGCGACGTGAGGAACGACACGAAGTCGGGGTGCGCGTGATACCGCCGAACGAACGAGAACGACGGGCCGCCGCCGACCTCGTGGGCGGCCGCCCGCACCCGCTCGACGTACGTCTCGACCGACATCCCCGACCAGTGCGGCGCCATCACGATCCCGACGGCACGCTCGATCCCGTCGCGGCGCATCTCGTTCACGGCCTCGGGGATCGTCGGCGCCGAGTGCTTCATGCCGAGATAGGCGCGGAAGCCCTCGCCGTCGGCCTCGTTCAGGCGCTCGACCAGACCCCACGCCTGCGCACGGGTGATGTCGAGGAGGGGGAACACGTTGCCGATCGCCGCGTACCGGTCGGTGAGCTCGCGGAGCCGCTCGGGCGAGGGCGGCCGACCCCCGCGGATGTCCGTGTAGTAGCGCTCGATGTCGTCGGGGCCGCTCGCCGTCCCGTAGGCCATCACCAGCACGCCGATCGCCGCGGTCATCGCGCCGTCTCCTCGTGCACCAGGTCGACCAGCCGTTGGAGATGCTCGACCGGCGTGTCTGGCATCACCCCGTGACCCAGGTTGAACACGTGGCCGGGACGTCCTCGCGCTCGCGCGAGGACGTCCCGGGCCCTCGCCTGCACGACCGGCCACGGCGCCAGCGCCACGGCCGGATCGAGGTTGCCCTGGATCGCCCGGTCGTGGCCGACCGTGGCCCACGCCTCGTCCAGCGGGAGGCGGTGGTCGACGCCGAGGGCGTCGCCCCCCGCCTCCCGCATCAGGTCGAGCAGGTGCGCGGTGCCCACGCCGAAGTGGATCGAGGGGATCCCCAGGGCCGCAACCGCCTCGAACACCCGCCGGGTGTGCGGCACGATCGACTGCCGATAGTCCTCCCGGCCGACCGCGCCGACCCAGGAGTCGAAGATCTGGATCGTCCGCGCGCCGGCGTCCACCTGCGCGCGGACGTGGGCGATCACGATGTCGGCGAGCCTCGCCAGCAGCTGTTCGAAGAGCGCCGGCTCTCCGAACAGCAACGCCTTCGTTCGCTCGAAGCTCCGGCTCGGCCCCCCTTCGACGAGGTAGCTGGCCAGGGTGAAGGGCGCGCCCGCGAACCCGATCAGCGGGACCTCCAGCTCCTTGACGAGCAGCCGGATCGACTCGGTCAGGAACGGCTCGTCGATCTCGGGCTCGAGCGGACGCACGGCGTCGATCGCGGCCGCATCGCGGATCGGCGCATCGAGGACCGGTCCTCGCCCCGCTTCGATCCGCACGGGGATCCCGACCGCCGCGAGGGGCACCATGATGTCCGAGAAGACGATCGCCGCGTCCAGCGGCATCCGGCGGAGCGGTTGCAGCGTCAGCTCGACGACGAGCTCGGGCTCGCGACAGGTGTCGAGGACGTCCCGACCCTCCCTGAGCGCGCGGTACTCCGGCAGGTAGCGACCGGCCTGCCGCATGAACCACACGGGCGTGCGACCGACCGGCTCGCGCCGGAGCGCACGGAGCAGCAGGTCGTTCGAGGTCTCGAGGGGCACGCCCCTCAGGATACGGAGCGAGGAGCGACGACCGAGCTGGGCACCGCCGTGCGGAACGCCACGGACGGCTCCAACGGCGTGGGCCTCGGGAACCGGATCCGGAAGGCGGCCCCGCCACCCGGCGCCTCCTCGACCCGCACGTCCCCGCCCATCGCTTCGACCAGCCCCTGGACGACCGAGAGGCCGAGCCCGAGACCTTGGCCGCTCATCGTGTCGAGGCGCTGGAACCGATCGAACACCCGCTCCCGATCCGCCTCGGCAACGCCCCGGCCGGCGTCGAGCACGGAGAGGGAGACATAGCGCGGCTCGATCTCGATCTCCACCCGCACCGGCGGCTGTCCGTACTTGAACGCGTTGTCGACGAGGTTGTCGACGATGCGTCGAACGTACTCCCGATCGCACACCACGATCGCGTCGGCCGGCGCCGTGACGAAGAGCTGACGATCCAGCACACCGTGGTCCGTGGCCGCCTCCCGGACGACCTCCGACAGGTTCACCTCCTCGACACGGCTCACGGCGTCGCCACGCTCGAGCTCGGCGGCCGACAGGAGGTCCTCGACCATCCCGCCCAACCGCACCGCCTGGCGCTCGACGATGTCCTCGAGCTCACGCCGGTGCTCCTCCATCTCCGGCTTCCGGAGCGATCCGGTCGCCCCGATGATCGACGCGATCGGCGTGCGGAGCTCGTGGCTCACGAGCGCCACGAACTCGCTCTTCAGCCGGTTCAGGTGCGTGAGCTCCGCCACGTGCTCGCGCTCCACCTCGTACAGCCGGGCGTTCGCGATCGACGCCGCCGCCTGCTCGGCGAACAGCGAGACCGCCCGGAGGTCGAACTCGCTGAAGGCCCGATCGCCCGTCGCGTTCACGTTCAGCACGCCGAGCAGGACGTCCCGGTGGATCAGCGGCGCGCTGATCGCGCTGGCCACCGGCTGGGCGTGCGGCACGAGACCGGGGAAGTCCCTCGGGTCGGCCTTGCCGTGGACCAGGAGCGCCTCCCGGGTCTGCGCGACGTGCCCCGCGATCCCCTCGCCCAACATGACCTTGCTGCCGCCCGCGTACTCGTTCCCGTGCGCGCACGCGACCACGAGCTCGCTGCCCTCGAGCATCATCACCGAGCCGCTGTCCCCCACCAGGAGCTCGACCGCGCTTCCGAGGATCCGGTCCAGGACCGTCGACAGCTCCAAGACGTCGTTCATCGCCTTGCCGGCCTCGAGGAGGAGCTCCACCTCGTGCAGCCGGTTCGACAGCGCGGTGGTCAGGATGCGCTCGTCGACCAGCAGGCGCGACAGCTTCCGGAGGTGCCGCTCCTTCTCGATCGCGTACACGCAGAACGCCGCGCTCAGCAGGACCACCGCGATCCGCATCACCGGGGTGCTGGCGAAGACCTTCGTGGCCGCGGTCTGCCAGGTGGAGACGACGACGATCCCGAGCGAGATCGCGATCAGCAGGACCGCCGTCAGGACCCAGAGCTGGAGACGGCGCCGTTCGACGGCCTCGAGCGAGGGCGTGCGGAAATCGCGGAGGCCGGCGACCCGGGCCTCTCGCTCGATCCGGTCGTTCACCTGCTCGTTCCCGCCCATCGCGTTTCCCCTGATGGCATCGGACGCCGACCGAGACCGGTTGAGCCTTGTCGTTGCGGGGTGTGAGGATGCCTCGGTCGTGGTGGATCTGGACGACGTCCGTTCGTACGCACTGTCGTTGCCACGCACCACGGAGGCTCTGGTCCGCGACCGGGTCAAGTTCCGGGTGGGACGGATCGTCTACCTCGCGTTCTCACGGGACGAGACGGTGATGGGCTTCGCCTTCCCCAAGGAGGAGCGGGAGGCGCTCGTCCGTTCGGAGCCTCCGAAGTTCCTGATGCCTGAACCCGCCGATCTCCGGTACCACTGGGTCCAGGTCCGGCTCAGCGCGATCGACGTGACCGAGATGCGCGAGCTCGTCTTCGAGGCCTGGCGGATGGTCGTCCCCAAGAAGGTGGCCGACACGCGCGGGGGACCGAGCGCCTGACGGCGGTCCGCCAGCGCGGGCCGGATGCGAGCGCGTCGTCGCGCTCATCCTGGTCCCGTGGATCCGATCCCGGCGGGAGGAGTGGGATTCGAACCCACGAGCGGGTTGCCCCGCTAACGGTTTTCAAGACCGTCGCCTTCGTCCGCTCGGCCATCCTCCCGCGGGAAAGGGTACCGGCACCCCTGGAGTTGGGGAGGAAGGTCGGGGTACCCTCGGGCGATGTCAGAAGAACCCCTCGCGGAGCTGGCTCGCCTCGACCCGTTCTCGTCGCCGACGAGGACGAAGGAACTGGTCGAGCAGCTCCCCGTGGTCGTTTACGTCGATTCGGACGACCGCCGGCCGCGAACGCTCTACATCACGCCGAACATCGAGCGGCTGCTCGGGTATCCGCGAGACCGGTTCATCGAGGATCGCGGGCTGTGGGTCGAGCTGATCCACCCGGACGACCGGGAGCGGGTCCTCGAGCAGTGGGACCTCGCCTGGGAGCGCGGCAGCAGGGTCCCTCTGGAGTACCGGATGACGCATCGGGACGGTCGGGAGATCTGGGTCCGGAACTCCTGCATGCTGGTCCTGAGCGACGAAGGCCAGCGTCTCGCCTGGCAGGGCGTGGTGGAAGACCTCACCGGCGAGAAGCGGTCCGAGCACGACGCGAAGACCTCGGAGGCGAGGTACGAGGCGCTGGTCGAGAGCGTACCGGTGGTCGTGTACGAGATGGACCGCGACGACGAGCGCCGCACCCTGTACGTCTCGCCCCACGTCGAGCACGTCCTGGGGTACTCCCGCGAGGAATGGCTCGACCAACCCGACATCTGGGTCGAGCTGCTCCACGCCGACGATCGGGAGCACGTCCTCGCAGCCCACGACCTCCACAACGACACCGGACGACCGTGGGATCTCGAGTACCGCTTGATCGCCAACGACGGCCGCGTCGTCTGGGTGCACGACCGCGCTTCGTTGATCAGCGGGACCATCGACCAGCCGACGGCGTGGCACGGCGTGATGATCGACGTCACGGCGGAGCACGAGGCCAACGAGATGCTGCTCCTCCACAAGGAGGAGCTCGAGCGGCGCGTCACGGAGCGCACCAACGAGCTGAGCGAAGCGAACGAACTGATGTCGCTCGAGATCGGCGAGCGGCGCCGGATGGAGAACGAGCTCCGCGAAGCGCAAGGCCGCTATCGGAGCCTGATCGAGGACGTCCCCGGGATCGTCTACACGTGGGAGGTCGCCGCGGACGGATCCGATCGGGATTTCAGCTACGTGGGCCCGCAGGTCGAGCGCCTCCTCGGCTTCACCGCCGACGAGTGGGACGCGTCGGCACGGCTCCACCCGCACGACCGCGCGGAAGTGATGGCCGCACTCGAGAGATGCGCAACCACCGGCGACCCGCTCGCCGTCGAATACCGGTTCCTCGCGAAGGACGGGCACGTCGTGTGGATCCTCGACCGTGCATCGCTGATCGCCCGCACCCCCGGCGGAGCGCCGGCGACCTTCCAGGGAGTGATGCTCGACGTGACTGCCCTGAAGGAGGCCCAGTCCAAGGCCGAGCAGGCAGAGGATCGATTCCGTGCGTTGACCGAGGCCGGGCCGGTGGTGGCGTACGCCTACGAGCTGATCCGCCAGCCGGGCATCTGGCCCCCGCAGATCGAACTGACGTACATGAGTCCGCAGATGGCCGACATCGTGGGCTACGCGCCCGAGCGGTTGATGGCGGATCCCAAGCAGTGGCGCGCGCTCCTGCATCCCGACGACCGCGACGGGGCGGTGGCGGAGTTCGAGCGGAGCTGGCGGACGGGGATCGGGTGGAACGTGCGCTACCGGATCATCCGCCGGGACGGCGAGGTGGTCTGGGTGCGGAGCTTCGGCCGCATGCTCGCGCGTGACGACGAGGGCCAGCCGTGGCGGTTCCAGGGCGTGCTCTTCGACATCACCGCCGAGCAGGAGGAGCTGACGAGGCTCCGGGCCACTGAGGAGGCACAGCGGACGGCGCTCGATGGCGTTCGAGCGATCCCGTGGTCCGAGGAGGTTCACCCCGATTCCGGGCTCGAGCGGTACCGGTTCATCGGTCCGCAGAGCCTCGAGATCCTCGGCTACGCGCCGGAGGACCTGATCGCCGAAAGCAGGCACTTCCCGCGGATGATCAACGACGACGACCGCCCCATGATCCACAGGTCGATGCACGAGGCCGCCCGGACCGGCGTCTGGAACGCCACGTATCGCGTGTCGGCCCGGGACGGCTCACTCCGGTCGTTGCATTCGTTCGGCCGGCGGGTCACCCCCGACGGCGAGATCCCCGAGATGTGGCACGGGGTCACGGTCGACGTGACACCGGTCGCCGGGCAGGACGCAGGGATCGCGGTCTCGGTGCGGGAGACGCTGGACGACCCGGCGGGCGCGAGCTAACCGGCCGGCGACAGCACCTTCGCGCGCTCGGGCAGGTACGGGTGGAGCTTCGCCGGGATCTCCACCGTCCCGTCGGCGCGCTGGTGGTTCTCCATGATCGCGATCAACGTCCGACCGATCGCGGTCGCCGTCCCGTTCAACGTGTGGAGGACCTCGACCGTCCCGTCCGCCCGCCGGACGCGGGTCTGCATCCGCCGGGCCTGGTAGTCGGTCGTGTTCGAGCACGACGTGATCTCGCGGTACCTTCCCTGGCCCGGCAGCCATGCCTCGATGTCGTACTTCTTCGCCGCCGACCCGCCCAGATCGCCCGCTGCGATGTTCACCACCCGATAGGGGATCTCGAGGTTCCCGATGATCTCCTCCTCGATCGCCAGCAGGCGATCGTGCTCGTCCCAGGAGTTCTCGGGGGTGGTGAAGACGAACATCTCGACCTTGTCGAACTGGTGGACGCGGAACATGCCGCCGAGGTCCTTGCCGTAGGAACCCGCTTCGCGCCGGAAGCAGGTCGAGTATCCGGCGTAGTGAATGGGGAGATCGGGCTCATCGAGGATCTCGCCGAGGCGGAACGCGGCGAGGGGGACCTCTGCCGTCCCCACCAGGTAGAGGTCGTCATCTCTCGTCACGTAGAGGTTCACCGCGTCGGTCGGCAGGAACCCGGTCCCGTACATCGCCTCCTCGCGCACGAGGACCGGCGGGATCATCGGGTGGAACCCCTTCGCGGAGAGGATCTCCATCGCGTGCTGCATCAGGGCGAACTGGACGAAGACCAGATCGCCCATCAGGTAGACGAACCGTGATCCCGACGTCCGGGCGCCGCGCTCGACGTCGAGGACGCCGAGCAGCTCCCCGAGCTCCGCGTGATCGCGGGGTTCGAAGTCGAAGGTCGGCGGCTCGTGGTTCCGCTTGAGCTCGACGGCGTCCTCCTCATCGAACCCGTCGGGCGCCGAGTCGTGCGGGACGTTCGGCGTCTCGGCGAGGAGGCGGTTGAGCTCGGCGTCCACTTCGGCCAGCTCCGGCTCGAGCTCCTTCAACCGGGCCGAGACCTTCGAAACGTCCTCGATCAGCTGCTGCTTCTCGTCGCCCTCCGCGGCGCCGATCGCCTTGGACGCGCGGTTCTGATCGGCTCGAAGCTCCTCGACGGTGGCCGTGAGCGATCGGCGCCGTTCGTCCGCCGCCAGCAGGCGGTCGACCGCCTCCGCCAGGCCGCGTCTGGCGAGAGCGGTGCGGAAGCGGTCCGGGTCCTCCCGGATCTGCCGGATGTCGAGCACCCTAGGCCTTCGCGTCGGCGGCCGCGGCCTCCTGAGCGCCTTCGGCCTTCTGCGGTGATCGCTGCTCGGCCGGCGCCTGGGAGGCCGCGGCCGAGCCGTCCATGATGCTCTGCCCGTGGAACACCCCACCCTCCTCGACGACCAGCGTCTTCGACGTGATGTTCCCGTCGATGCGGCCGCCGCGGGCGAGGTGGGCCTTGCCCTTCACCATGATCGAGCCCTTGAAGCGCCCGGCGACGCTGACGTTCTGCGCGCGGATGTCGGCCTCGACCTGGCTCTGCGGAGACAGAGCCACGTCCCCCTCCGCATTGATCTGGCCCTTCACCTGACCGTCGATCCGGAGGTTGCCGGCCGAGACCACGTTGCCCTCGAGCCGGGCGCCCGCGCCGACGATCGTGACCTCTCCGTTGTCTGCCATCCGTGCCTCCGTTCCGGAGCCGGGCTCGCCGCCCGACCCCATGTCGTCCCGGCGCCTGATCACGCCTCCGCCGCGACCTGCTGGCCGCCGAGCGCTCGCCGGATCGCCTCCTCCTCCTCGAGGGAGAGGTTGTACGAGCTCACCCCTTGCTGCACGGGCTTCGCGTAGACACGCGTCTCCTGGCGCCCGTTGATCGAGGTGAGGACGACGCCGTTACCGCCGTCGTCCAGCAGGGCGCACGAGAACGACAGCCGACCGCCGACGTCCTCGAACGCGTCGTACCGAAGGAGCCCGACGTTGCGGACCGACCCCTCGATCCCGGTCTGCTGCTTCTTGTCGGTGGCGTGGAGCGCGCGGACCGCCCGCTCGAGCCGCTGGATCTGCTGGGCCTGTCCCTGGAGAACCCCCCGGATCGTCTCGTCGAGCCGGACCCGCCCGCCCACGGTCGCACCGGCCCTGCCGGCGTTGCTGATCGCATAGAGCACGGACACGACGGACAGGCCGATCGCGATCAACGCGACCAGCGTGAGCGTCGAGCCCTTCAGCTCCAACGCCGCGAGGGATGCGAGGACGGCCATGACGTGGGGGTTCGCGGGAAGCCCGAGTATACGCCGAGCCTCTGAGCAGGCAGGAAACAGATGGTCTGGGTGGGCGAGGGGGGACTTGAACCCCCACCCGGGATCACCGGACACGGACCTGAACCGTGCGCGTCTGCCAGATTCCGCCACTCGCCCGGCGGTGCCCCATCGTAACAGTGCTTCGCGCGGCGACGGACCTGGCGTCCCGTCCGCCCGGCACCCGTGAGAAGGATCGCTCATCCATGCTCGACCCTTGCCGCGGGGACCCTCCCGAGGATCTGCGTTCCGGCCTTCGGCGCGCTCCGAACCTCGAGCGTCCCGCCCAGTGCTTCGAGCCGGTCGGCCATCCCGCGGAGCCCCGTCCCGTATCCGCCCGCCGCCGGATCGAACCCCACGCCGTCGTCGTGCACCTCGAAGACGACCTCGCCTTCCTGCCACCGGAGCCGCACGTCCACGTGCGAGGCACTCGCGTACTTCGCGACGTTGTTGAGGGCCTCGAGCGCGCAGAAGTACAGGCCGGCCTCGACATCTCGGTCGAGTCGGCCGAGGCCGTCGGCCTCGATCGCGACCGGCACGGCCGCCTTGCGGCCCTGCGCCTCGAGTGCCGCGGCGAGACCCTTGTCGGCCAACAGCGGCGGGTAGATACCGCGCGCGAGGTCACGAAGGTCCTCGAGCGTCCCGGTCGTATCGGCGCCGATCTCCGCGACGAGGTCGCGCGCCTTGGCGGGGTCCCGGTCGATCATCTGCTCCGCCAGCCGGGCCTTGACCGTCAGCGCGACGAGCTGCTGCTGCGCCCCGTCGTGGATGTTGCGCTCCAGACGCCGCCGCTCTTCGTCCTGCGCGGTGACGAGGCGTCGACGCGAGGCGCGGAGGTCCTCGATGAGACGCACGTTCCGAAGCACGAGCCCGGCCTGCGCCGCGAGGTCGCCGACGAGCTTCTCGTCGGCCGGCGTCAGCGGATCGGAGGGAGACTTGTGAACACCGATCGCGCCGAGCATCTCTCCCTGATGCCGCACCGGGAACGACCGCATGCCGTCGTCGGTCGAGGTGGGCGCCGTCACCGAAGCGGCGATCGGAGCGGAGCGGTCTCCTTCCGGCCAGACCGCCGCCGGGCGCAGTTCGCCACCCGAGTTCAGCCACACGACGACCTCCTCCGCACCGATGCCCCCGGCCAGGGCCGCCGCGATGCGGTCGAGGACGTCGTCGGCCGCGTACTCGCCGGCGAGGCGGTCGCCGAGCTGCGCGAGCACCTCGTACGGCGTCGCTCGCTCGCCGTAGACGAGACGGTTGGCCAGCCGCTGGGTCCCTCGACGGAACGGCTGGAACGCGAGTGCCACGATGGCCGCCGCGATGCCGGACAGGACCGGGTTGCTGGCGTAGCCGGTGAGCGATCCCGCTGCGACCACGACGGTCAGGTACACGCCGGTGATGAACACGGCGAGCACCGCATACACGACCGCCTTGTTGATCACGACGTCGATGTCGTAGAGGCGGTACTTCAGGACGCCGAAAGCGACCGAGATCGGGACCGCGAGGAACGACGCGATCGCCAGGTACTCCGACCAGGCAGCGAACCACCCCTGGTTCAGGTCCGCCCCCGTCGCGAGGACGATGCCGTAGTAGGCGAGCATCAACCCGACCGCCGTGACCGCGAGCAGCAGCCACTTGATCTGCTGGCGCTCGTCGCCGTGCCGACGGCGGAAGCGCACCGTGGCGGCCGCGGCGCCGCCGAACAGCACGGGGAGCACCAACACGATCGATGCGTTGGCGGCGCCCGCGACCCAGGGCTCATCGAGCCCGACCGGGTTGTCGAACCCCGCGAAGATCGTCAGCCGCGGCAGGAGGGCGTTCAGGACCATCGGAACGGCGGCGACCGCACAAGCGACCGCCAGGGCGGTCCTCCATCTCCGCGAGAGGAACCGTCCCGCCGGGAAGATCCATCCCACGACGCCCAAGCCGACGACCAGAGGGATCCAGATCCACTCCTGCAGCCACGCCGCGTACAGGCCGCCCGGTGGCCGCCCCCCTTCGTGCATCAGGGCCCAGCGCGCGTACTCCGTCGTCAGCGCCATCGCTCCCGCGATCACGCCGAGGGCGCAGAACATCCAGCCGATCGGGTTCGAGGGCCGGCGGTCCGCGAGGAGGAGGCCGAGTCCGCCGAAGACGAGCGCGAATGCGATCGCGTACCCCTTGAATCCGAATTCGTTCCCACCCTGCGGGACGTTCCACGCGAAGCCGAGGAAGACGGCGGTCCCTAGGCAGAGTGCCAAGGTGATCGCGAACGAGCCCCGAGCGGCCAGCCGCAGCGTCCGCCGCCTCATGTGGAGATGCTGCCATCCACGCCCGTGTCAACCAAGGGGGGTGGGGAGCCAACCGGGGTTCGCCCCCAACACCACCTCGGGGGCGTGCCTGCACCCACCGCAAGCCTCGCCGAGACCGCCGCCGGACGTCGCTTCCGAGCACGGCCCGTGGACGAAGGAGGTAGGACCCATGGCGGCCCGATGATCTCGGAGGGCCTGCTCCAGTTCCGGAGCGTCGGACGCCGATGTTCATCGCAGGGATGCGGACGCACGAGCGCTTCGACCTCGACGAGCTGATGCGGCACCTGATGGTGGTCGGGTTCGCCGCCCTGGCGGTCTGGACCCTCGTCTCGAGCGCGGGCCTCGCGCTCGGCATGGTGACGATCTCGCCGCAGGCCACGCTCCGGTTCCTCCTCGCGGTCCTGATCCTGGTCTTCTCCCGGCGAACCTATCGGGAGCTCCGCGAGTGGCCCTGGCGGCGCCTCCCACCGGACGAGCGCTTCGGGTTCGCCGGTCCCATCTGGGAGCACGCCCGCGCGACCGAGGCTGCCACGGAGTCGCCACACCAGCACGAAGGGGAGGCACCACCCCGGCGGTAGGATGGGCCGCGAAGCGCGTTCCGCCCCACGCGCTCAGCCGGAACGACGTGCCGATCCTCCGCGATTTCGAACGCCGCCTCGGTGGTCTGGTGGAAGGTCTGTTCTCCAAGACCTTCCGCAGCGGCGTGCAACCCGTCGAGATCGCGAAACGGATCATCCGCGAGATGGAGGACGGCAGGAGCGTGGGCGTCTCCGAGGTCTGGGCGCCCAACCGGTTCGAGCTGTCCCTCTCGCCGGAGGACGCCGCCAGGTACGAGCAGGCCGAGGCCGCGATCGTCTCCGAGCTGAAGCGGGTGATCCGCGACACTGCCGCCGAGCGTGGCTGGGGGCTGGTGGGACCGCCGGAGGTCACGTTCGTCGTCGACGACGACCTGAAGCGGGGCGACCTGGGATGCGAGGCATCCCTGGTCGAGGGGGAGGATCTTGACGCGGCGGCCGGGAACCGGGCGTCGCTGCTGATCCGGGAGGACGGCGGGGAGCGGACGGTCCCGCTCACCAGCGACACGGTCACGGTCGGCCGGCTGGCCGACTGCGACGTCGTCCTGAAGGACAAGGGCGCGTCGCGCAAGCACGCGCAGCTGCGCCTGCGGGGCGGAGTGTGGAGCGTGACCGACCTCGGTTCCACGAACGGGACCCGCCTGAACGGCCAGACGATCCAGTCGCGCGATCTCTCCGACGGCGACAAGGTCACGATCGGCTCGACCGTGCTCGAGTTCCGGAGCGAGTGAGGTCGTTGCTCGCCGACACGATCACCCCGTTCGCGCTGTCGGCGCTGAAGTACGGCCTGTTCGCGCTGTTGTTCCTGTTCATCTGGCGCTCGATGCGATGGGTGGTCCGGGGGCTGTCGGTCGCGGAGTCGCCGGCCGCCGCGGAACGCGGCGGCCGGCGAGGCCGCGAGCCGGTGCCCACCCTGCCCCCCGGGCCCTCGACGCTCCTGGTGCAGGGATCGGGCGACGCGAAACCCCGGACGGTCCGGCTCGCCGCGACGATGACGGTGGGCCGCGCCCCGGAGTGCGAGCTCCGCCTCGACGACACGTACGCGTCCTCGCAGCACGCCCGGCTCTTCGCGAGGAACGACTCCTGGTTCGTCGAGGACCTCGGCTCCACGAACGGCACGTTCGTGAACGACCAGAAGCTGGCGGCGCCGGCGATGCTGCAGCCGGGGGACAAGGTGCGTGTCGGGCAGACCGTCATGGAGCTGCGGCGTTGACGGACATGGACGAGATGGTGAGGCCGCCCAGATGAGGTTCGCCGCCGGCCAGGTCACGGACATGGGGCGCGTCCGCGAGCGCAACGACGACTCCATCCTGGTGGAGCCGCCGCTCTACGTCGTGGCGGACGGGATGGGTGGCCATCGCGGCGGCGACGTCGCCTCGCAGATCGCGATCGAGACGATGCAGCGGCTGGAGGTCGAAGGTCGGGGGTCGCTCGCCGAGCACGTCCGCCAGGCGAACCGGGCGGTGTGGGATAGGTCGGTCGAAGACGAGCGTCTCTCCGGGATGGGGACGACGCTCACCGCGGCACGGGTGGACGGCGGCAGCGCGCTGGTGGCCCACGTCGGCGACTCGAGGGCCTACCTCTTCCGAGACGGCGAGCTCCGGCAGGTGACGTCCGACCACACGCTGGTCGCGCGGATGGTGCGGTCCGGCGAGATCACCGAGGCGGAGGCCGACGTCCACCCGCACAAGAACGTGCTCACGCGGGCCCTCGGCACCGACGAGACCGTCGAGGTCGACGAGGAGTCGATCTCCCTCCAGGCCGGCGACCGACTCCTGCTCTGCAGCGACGGCCTCACGGGCATGGTCACCGAGGAGCAGATCGAGGCGATCCTGGAGAACACCGACGACCCCCAGCGGGCGGCGGACCAGCTCGTGCGGGCGGCCAACCGGGCCGGCGGCGTCGACAACATCTCGGTGGTCGTGATCGACGCGGAGGGTGAGGGCGAGGAGCCGGCGGCTCCTCGCCGTCGCGTCGCCGCGCCGTCTGCGACGGCGCTGCGACGCTGGGGGCTCCGGATCGGGATCGTGGTGCTGATCCTCGTCGCGCTGCTGGTCGGCGCGCGTGTGTGGCTTGATCGCCAGTGGTACGTCGGGCCATCCGACGGGAAGGTGGCGGTCTTCCAGGGGATCCCGCTCACGATCCTCGGCTTCGACCTCGGTCATCCCGTCCAGGTCTTCGACGGCCTGGATGCCGCGGAGATCAGGGGTCTCCGCCTCTACCCGAACTTCGACCAGGGCATCACCTTCGGGACGCGCGAGGAGGCGCAGCAGCAGGTCGACCAGATGCAGACGGACCTCGAGAAGGCGCAGCAGCAGAAGCCGCCGCCGAAGGGAGCCGGCGGGTGAGCGCCGTCGCGGCACGACCGTCCCGTCCGCGGACCGGCGCGACGCTGCTGGTGATCGCGATCGTCGTCACGGTCGGCGCGTACGCGATCGTGGGCCTCGGCCTCCACGGCCGCGTCCCCTCGAACACCGTCGTCTACGGGCTCACGATCGGCGGCGCCTACCTGGTGGCGTGGGCGACGGTCCGGTGGACGGCGCCGCGCGCCGATCCGGTGCTCCTCCCGATCGCCGGGATGCTCGGCGGCCTGGGACTGGCGATGCTCTACCGGCTGCTCCCGCGGGAAGTCGCAGACGCCCAGGCGCTGTGGCTCCTGTTCGGCCTGTCGGCGTTCATCCTCACGCTGGTGCTGATCCGGGACGACCGGATCCTGGACCGGTACACGTACACGATCGGGCTGGCGGGCCTGCTCCTGCTGCTCCTGCCGGTCGTCCCCGGGATCGGGAGGGAGATCAACGGCGCCCGGCTGTGGGCGACGGTCGGCCCGATCACGTTCCAACCGGCCGAGTTCGGCCGGCTGTTGATCGTGATCTTCCTCGCGTCGTACCTCTCGGCCAAGCGTGAGCTGCTCGAGGCCGGCGTCGGGCGGCTCGGCCTGCCGCGCGTCAAGGACCTCGGCCCGCTGCTCCTCGCGTGGGGAGCCTCCCTGGCGGTCCTGTTCCTGGAACGTGACCTCGGCGCGTCGCTGCTGTTCTTCGGGATCTTCGTCGTGATGCTGTGGGTGGCCAGCGGGCGGCTCGGCTACCTGATCGTCGGCGGGCTGCTGTTCGCCCTCGGCGCGGTCCTCGGCTATCTGACGTTGTCCCACGTCCAGGACCGGGTGGCCTACTGGCTGCACGCGCTGGAGCCGGCGCACGTCCACGCCTTCGGCTACGGCCAGCTGGCCCAGAGCTGGTTCGCGCTGGCTTCCGGCGGCCTCGTGGGGACCGGGCTCGGACGGGGCTCACCCGACCTGATCCCGTTCCGGGCGAGCGATTTCATCCTCTCGGCGTTCGGCGAAGAGCTGGGGATGCTCGGCACCGCGGCGATCCTCCTGCTGTTCGTGGCACTGATCGGTCGCGGGCTCCGCATCGCGCTCGACCGTCGGGACAGCTTCGGCCGGCTCCTGGCGACCGGGCTCACGACGACCCTCGCCCTGCAGACGTTCACGATCGCGGCCGGCGTCACTCGATTGATCCCGCTGACCGGCGTGCCCCTTCCCCTCGTGTCCTACGGCGGATCGAGCCGGGTGGCGACGATGGTGATGCTCGCGCTGCTCGTGCGGATCTCGGCCGGTCCCTGGCACGGCTGGCAACGGAGCCCCACCTAGATGGAGCGACGGATCCGTCGTGTCGGCATCGCGTTCGTGGTGCTGTTCGCCCTGCTGTTCGGGCAGCTCGCCTACGTCCAGGTGTTCGCCGCGGACTCGATCAAGAACAACCCGGCCAACTTCAGCCGCCAGCTGATCGCCGAGTACAACGTGCGTCGCGGCTCGATCCTCACGGCCGACGGCCAGGTGATCGCCGAGAGCGTGCCGGGGACACCGGGATCTCGATACCGGTTCGACCGGCGATACCCCCAGGGCGAGCTCTACAGCTCGATCACCGGGTACTACTCCAGGATCTACGGGCGAACGAACCTCGAGCAGTCGATGAATGCGTACCTCTCCGGCGAGGCACCGGAGCTGGCCGTCTCGACGTTCACCGATCTGTTCCTGGGCCGGCCGAAACGGGGCGCCTCCGTGATCGTGACGATCGATCCGCGCGTCCAGGAGGCGGCGAAGAACGCGCTGGGCGGCAACCAGGGCGCGGTCGTCGCCCTGGACCCACGGAACGGGAACGTGCTGGCGCTCTACTCGACCCCGGGGTTCGATCCCAACGCCCTGTCGAGCGGGACCGACGAGCAGATCCGCCGGGCTTGGACGACGCTGAACGACGACCCGCGGAAGCCGCTCCTCCCGCTCGCGACGCAGGAACTCTTCCTCCCGGGCTCGAGTTTCAAGATCCTGACGGGATCGGCCGCGATCGAGAACGGCTACGGCCCGGACAGCCGATGGCCCAACCCACACCGGCTCACGCTGCCGCTCACGAACGAGGAGCTGCAGAACTTCGGCGACGAGTTCTGCAACGGCGGCTCGCCGACCGTCACGCTCCAGATCGGGTTCCAGGAGTCGTGCAACGTCACGTTCGCGGAGGTCGGTCTCAAGTTGGGCCCCGAGCGGATGGCCGAGCAGGCGCAGGCCTACGGGATGTGCCTGACGGACCCGCCGGCCAAGACCACGTGCGACGACCACCCGATCTCGTTCGAGCTGCCGTTCGAGAACGGCCGCTTCCCGCAACCGTCGTATTTCGAACGGAACGATCCGCTGCTGGCGTTCTCGGCGATCGGCCTGGACAACGACCTGGTGAACCCGATGCAGATGGCGTTGATGGCGTCGGCGATCGCGAACGATGGCCGACTGATGAACCCCAGGGTCGTGACCCAGGTGCGCGACGCGCAGGGGCGTGTCGCGCGCGAGTTCCGCCCCAAGCAGTGGGGGGAGCCGATCTCCCCCGCGACCGCGCGGGCCATGACCCAGCTGATGATCTCGGTCGTCAACGGGGGAACCGGGTACCGGGCGGCGATCGCGGGGATCCAGGTGGCCGGGAAGACCGGCACGGCCACGAACGGCCCCGGCGAGGCGCCGAACGCGTGGTTCACGGCGTTCGCGCCGGCGTCGGCGCCGCGGGTGGTGGTGTCGGCTATCGTGCTCGACGGCGGCGACCTCGGGAGCGAGGCCACGGGGGGACAGGTGGCCGCGCCGATCGTGAAGCAAGTGATCGAGGCGGCGTTGTCGTGAGGGCCCGCTGCCAGAGGACCAGCTGCCAGAGAACCAGCTGCCAAAGGACCTGCTGATGGAGCAGATATTCGGGGATCGCTACGAGGTCGAGGCGCGGCTCGGCACCGGCGGCATGGCTGAGGTGTGGCGTGGCCACGATCGGGTCCTGAACCGGACCGTGGCGATCAAGACGCTCCTGCCCCAGTACGCGCGGGACACCGGCTTCGTCAACCGGTTCCGTCGGGAGGCCCAGGCCGCGGCGCGCCTGAACCACCCGGGGATCGTCTCGGTCTACGACTCGGGCGACGGCGACAACCCCTACATCGTGATGCAGTTCATCGAGGGCCGGACCCTCGCGGACTTCCTCGTATCGGGCAAGAAGATGGCGCCGATGCAGGCGGCGCAGGTCGCCCAGGGGATCGCGGAGGCGCTCGCCGCGGCGCACACCCACGGGGTGATCCATCGGGACATCAAGCCGGCCAACGTGATGGTCACGCGCGACGGCAAGGTCATGGTGATGGACTTCGGCATCGCGCGGCTGATCAGCGGACCCGAGACCGCGCCGCAGACGTCGGCGGTCATGGGGACCGCGTCCTATCTCTCGCCGGAACAGGCACAGGGCCATCCGGTGGACGCGCGGACCGACATCTATTCCCTGGGGGCGGTCCTCTACGAGATGCTCACCGGTCGGCCGCCGTTCACCGGCGACTCGCCGATGGCGATCGCCTACAAACAGGTGAATGCCACACCGCCGCCGCCCTCCTCGATCAGCTCCGATATCCCCGCCGAGCTCGATGCGGTCGTGATGCGGGCGCTCTCGAAGAATCCGGCGAACCGCTATCAGACGGCGCAGGAGTTCGCGGACGACCTGGAGCGCGCCCGGACCGGCCAGACCGTCGTCGCGACCCCGCTGCTCCCGGCCGGCAGCGACGCGACCCAGGTGATCTCGCGGCCGCAGCCGACCTCGGTGCTGCCGCCGCACGAGGAGGATCGGGGCGGATCGCGCAAGGTGTGGCTGGGCGCGCTGATCGCGCTGCTCGTGATCGCGCTCCTCGCCGGCGGCGCCTACCTCGTCGTGACGATGCTGACGGACGACAGCGGGACCGAGTTCGTCACGATGCCGAACGTGGTCGGGATGCAGGTGGACGACGCGGAAGGCCTCCTCGGGGACCGAGGGTTCACGGATATCCGAACCAAGAAGCGCGTCGTGGATCCGGCCACCAGCAAGCCCGGGACCGTGATCGAGCAGACCCCGGCGGCGACGAACCAGGTCGATCCGTCGAAGACGGTGCTCCTCACCGTCGCGAAGGCGCCGCCGAAGGTGGCCGTTCCACCGCTGGAGGGCCTGACGGTGGACGAAGCGCAGGCCGCCCTCGAGGAGGTCGGGCTCGTGCTCGGCCAGCAGACCTTGGGGAACAGCCAGACGGTGCCGAAGGACCACATCATCAGCTCGACACCGGCGGCCGGGGAGAAGCTCGCCAAGGGTGGCACCGTCGATGTGGTCGTCTCCAACGGACCGTCCGTGGTGGTCGTCCCCGACGTCCCCTGCCTCACGTACAAGCAGGCGAAGTCGCGCATCGAGGGTCTGGGATTGCAGATCCAGCTCGGCGACGCGGTC
>Ga0114129_10000952_pt1 | contig 37816 bp, 31 predicted proteins | sample RhiMetdeltSRZDD1_FD_80071 | JGI IMG/M metagenome (GOLD analysis project Ga0114129, IMG submission 80071) | Populus rhizosphere microbial communities from Tennessee, USA - Rhizosphere MetaG P. deltoides SRZDD1 (version 2) (version 2) | ecosystem: Host-associated > Plants > Roots > Rhizosphere >...
CTTCGGGCGAGCTTCGGGCGAGCTTTCAGGAAGCGGCCACGACCAGCGCCATGACCAGCTTCCACAACCAGCCTCCACGAAGGCCGACACCGGATACGCCGTGCTTCGTTGGTCATGACGCACGACCCCCGGCGTGTGGTTGCCGACCCCCAGGCACTTTTCCCGACGTTGAAGATCCAGGGACGCCGGAGCGAAGCGCGCAGAAAATCCGTTTACGGCGATTTCGTCGACAACATTGCGTAATCGCCTGACTACGGAGCATGATGGTCCGGCGAGTATTGCCGCCCGTTGCAGTACTGACGGGGAGGAGGGTCTGGGTACGTCTGCCCTGTGCAAGGGCCGACGGGACGCCGGAAGACCGCACCGGGCGGACAGGGGGAACGCAAGGGGGGACGTGACAACATGGGCATGAATTCCGATTGGCCCAGCCTGGCGGCGTGCCGGACCGGGGATCCGGACGCACTGTTCGTCCAGGGCGCGGAACAGAACGTGGCGAAGCGTGTGTGCCGGGGCTGTCCGGTGCGGTACGAGTGCCTGGCCGATGCGCTCGACAACCGCATCGAGTTCGGGGTGTGGGGCGGGATGACCGAGCGTGAGCGCCGAGCGCTGCTCCGCCGCCACCCGCAGGTAATCAGCTGGCGCCGCACGTTCGAGACGGCGCTCAAAGAGCAAACCACCAAGCAACTCGTCACGGCGTGACGGAAACGGCCCCCGCCTCCCGGGCGGGGGCCGTTTTCGCTACGGCCGTCTGTCTACGGTTACAACCCGAGCTGTTTGCGGACCTCGGCGGAGACCCGAGCACCGTCGGCCCGGTCACCGACCGCCGCGCGGGCGGCCTTCATCGCCGGACCCATGGCACCCGGACCGGAGAAGTCGCCCCCGGCCAGCGCCCCGGCGACGGCCTCGGCCAGCTCGGCGTCGGACAGCTGCGCCGGCAGGTACGCCGTGAGCACGGCCTCCTCGGCCCGCTCGGCGGCGGCCTGCTCGGGCCGCCCGGCCCCGGCGAAGGCCCCGGCCGCCTCGGCGCGCTTCTTCGCCTCCTTGGCCAGCACCGCCAGCACCTCGCTGTCGGACAGCTCCTTCTTCACCTTGCCGGCGACCTCGGCATTGCCGATGGCGGCCAGCGCCATCCGCAGCGTCCGGGTCACGGTCTCGTCGCGGTTCTTCATGGCCGCGCGCATGTCAGCGGTCAGCCGGTCCTTGAGCGTGCTCACGACGACCCAAACTACGCTAACGAGCATGGGCCCGCTGGGAAAAATCGCCGCCGGAACCGTCGTGGCCGGTGCTGCCGTCTTCGCGTACGCCTCCCTCGTGGAGCGAAACCTCTTCACGCTGCGGCGCTACGACGTCCCGGTGCTCGAACCCGAAACGGAGCCGCTGCGCGTACTGCACATCTCCGACCTACACATGACCCCGGGCCAGCGGCGTAAGCAGCGCTGGGTCGCGGCGCTGGCCGGGCTCGACCCCGACCTCGTCATCGTCACCGGCGACAACATGGCCCACCCCGACGTCATCCCGGCACTGCGGCGCACCTACGAACCGCTGTTCGCGTACCCGGGCGCCTTCGTGTTCGGCTCCAACGACTACTCCGGCCCGGTCTGGAAGAACCCGCTCGGCTACGTCTTCGACCGCGACGGCGACGACGGGTACCGCCACGGCATCGACCTGCCCTACGAAGAGCTGCGTACGGTGTTCACCGGCACCGGCTGGCTGGACCTGTCCAACGCGGCCGCCTTGCTCAAGGCCGGCGGCCGGGCCATCGACCTCGTCGGCGTCGACGACCCACACATCGACCGCGACGCCTACCCCGGATTTGCGCTCACCCCCGGCGCCGCTCTGGCGATCGGCATCGCGCACAGCCCCGAGCCGCGCGTACTCGACGAAATGGCGGCGGACGGCTGCTCTCTGCTGCTCGCTGGGCACACACACGGCGGTCAGGTGCGCGTACCCATGATCGGGGCTTTGACGACGAACTGCGGCCTGCACCGTTCGATGGCGCGCGGGCTGCACCGGTGGCCGGACTCCCGCGCGTGGCTGCACGTCAGCGCGGGCCTGGGTACGCACCCCACCGCGCCGATCCGGTTCGCCTGCCGGCCGGAGGCGTCGATCCTCACGTTGATCCCCGGCTCGCCGGATACCCGGTTTGGAGGCGGCGGGGGCGTCGGCTAGTATTTGCCAGTCGCCTTCGGGGTATGGCGCAGCTTGGTAGCGCGCTTCGTTCGGGACGAAGAGGCCATCGGTTCAAATCCGGTTACCCCGACCATGTTCAGGGCCGGTCTTCCGCGGAAGACCGGCTCTGCTTCGTTGCATCGTCACCGAGAACGGATCGGAACGTCGCGGCCGACCATCCAGCCCGCGGCCGCGCCGGCCAGCGCGGCCGCGAGAGCCACCGTCACCGCCATCGCCGCGCCGCGCGTACCGAGTTCGGCGTAGGACCTCAGGCCGCCGCCGAACGAGTAGCTGATCGCCCAGTCGGCCACGGCGGCCGGTGCGAGGGTGAGCGGCAGCAGCAGCGTGCCCCATCCGCCGCCGTACCGGTAGTACGCGAGGCCGACCAGCCATCCGGCCGCCGTGTACGCCAGGAACATCGTGACGTTGGTGGAGAACAGCGTAACGAGCTTGCCGGCCGGCTCGTCCGAGCCGCGCAGGGTCAGGTCGAGCGCGGCCAGAACGGTTTGGGCGGCGGCGTACGCCAGGCAGACCAGCGTCGCGAAAACGGCGGCGGCGCGGGTGAACCGGCGGCGGGTCAGGCCGTAGGTCACGAACAACGGCAGCGTCGACACCGCCACGATGAGGGCGACGACGCCGAGGAAGACCTTGGCTATCCCGTTGCTGGCGGCGTTGTTCGCCACCACCGGCATGTCCAGGCGGTTCGAGAAGTACAGCCCGACGCCGACCGCCACGGCGCCGATGGACCAGTACACGGCGAAGGTCTTGCGCAGGCCCGCCCACAGCAGGCTCATGATGTCGCCCATCACACGGATTCCTTGTCGCGAGTCAGGTACACGAACAGGTCCTGCAGCGGGATCGGGCCCAGCTCCAGCCCGCCGGCCGCGGCCTGGGCTCGGTGGTCGCCATCCAGGGCGCCGTAGACGTACGCCGCGCGCGTCGGCCCCAAGTCCTGAGTGCCGAGGATGGTCAGGCCGGTTGTGAACCGATCCACCGCCGCGGCGGGGCCGACGACTGCGGTGCCCTGCATCCGGAAGTCGTCGACGTCCTGATGGGCCAGCAACCGGCCACTGTCGATGATGACGATCCGTTCGAGCACTCGGTCCAGTTCGGAGACCAGATGGCTGGAGATGATGACCGTACGCGGCTGGCGCGTGTAGTCCGCCAGCAGTTCGTCGTAGAAGGCGTACCGGGACGGCGCATCCATGCCCAGATAGGACTCGTCGAAGATGGTCAGCGGCGCCCGGCTGGCCAGGCCGAAGATCACGCTGGCGGCGCTGCGCTGCCCGCGGGACAGCGACTCGGGGCGCCGACCAGGATCGATCTTGAACTGCTTCAGCAGGGCGTACGCGTAATCGGCGTCGAATGCGGGCCGCAGCGCCGCAATGAGGCCGATGCTGCGTGAGATCGGGGCGCCGGACAGGAAGTCGCCGCCGTCGCGGATCAGGCAGACCCGCTCGACGACCGCTTCGTTCTCGAAGGGGTTCGCCCCGTCGACCTCGACCCGCCCCGCGGTCGGGCGGCGCAACGCCGCCAGCAGCGACAGCAGCGTCGACTTGCCGGAGCCGTTGCGGCCGAGGAGGCCGTAGATCTTGCCCGGCGCCAGGTCCAGGCTGAGCCCGTCGAGCGCCGTGGTATCGCCGAAACGCTGGGTCACGTCGGTCAACCGCACCGAAGCACTCACCGGGTTTCACCGCCCTTTCTGCGTACGGATATGGGTGATGACGTCATCGAGGCTGATCCCGATGGCCTGCGCCTCGGTGATCATCGGGTCGACGACGTCGGTGAAGAACCGGTTGCGGCGCTGCCCTCGCAACGCGGCCGGGGCATCGGGGTGCACGAACATTCCGACCCCGCGCCGCTTGTAGAGCACGCCCTCGTCGATCAGCTGGTGGAAGCCCTTGGCCGCGGTCGCCGGGTTGATCCGGTAAAAGGCCGCGTACTGGTTGGTCGACATGACCTGCTCGTCGGGCTGGAGTACGCCCCGCAGCACGTCATCCTTGATCCGGTCCGCGATCTGCTGGTAGATCGGGCTCCGGTCATCGAACACCGGAGGCTCCGGAGTTCGTTGGTTCTTTACTCATGTAATGAACCGTAGCACCGACGAACCACCCAGCACAGTGCTTGATGAGTCGGCTAAGCGTCAGGCGGCGGTGACCGGGTGGCGCAGACCGGGGTGCCCGTCGGGCAGACTGCGCTGGATGACCCACCAGCTCAAGGCGATCGAGGCGGCCACGACCGGCCAGGTCAGTGCGGCCTGGGCGACACCGAGAGCGGTCTCCTGTCCGGCCAGCCAGAGCGGCGTGAAGACCAGTACGCGCAGCAGGTAGCCGCCGACCCAGACCCAGCTGGCCCGCTGGTACGCGCGCAGCAGATCGGGGTCACGCCGCCAGCGCGCCTTCTGGCCGAGGACCAGGCCGACGACGACGCCCAGCAGCGGCCAGCGCGCGGCGATGCTGAGCGCCCAGACGAGGATGCTGACCACGTTGCTGGCCAGGCGGGGCAGGAAGAAGTCCACTCCGCGTCCCGTGTAGAGAGCGATCGTCGCCGCGAGCGCGACGCCGAGCGCGCCAAGGAGCACGGCCGTCAGCCGGCCGCCGTGCCGCCAGCGCCAGAGGCCCACGGCGACGGTGACGAGCAAGGCCAAGCCCGAGCCGGCCCAGATCGACCGGCCGCCCAGGAGATACCCGGCCACGTACGCCAGCGGAACCGCCGTCGCATCGATCGCGCTGGTACGCCCGCCGAGAATGTCGTGCAGGCTCTCCTGCCGTGCCTCGCTCACGGCAAGCAGGGTACAGCGCGATAACGGCGGATCCTATGGTCTTGGCACGACTGGCATCGAAGCCTGCCGAATAATGCGCAATCTAGCGGTGCGCTCGGTGAGAGTCTGGTGCGATGACGCCTCGACGGAGGAGACGGCGTACCGCACCGTTGCTGGTCGCCGGGGTCGTTGTCGCCGCGCTGCTGCTGCTCTGCCTGACCGGCCTGCTGCTCTACACGATCACCGCGACGTGAACCGCGACGTAATGACGCGCGGGGCTCAGGTGGCCAGGCGTACGCCGTCGCGGCCCTGCCGCTTCACGGAGTACAGCGCCTGATCGGCTCGGCTCAAAGTGGTCTCGGCGGTCTCACCGGCTTGCTGCACGGCGACGCCGATCGAGATCGTCCACCCGGTGAGCCGGGCCGCCGAAGCGAGCCGTTCGGCCACCGCGACCGCCTCGGACGCCGAGGGAACCTCGACGACGGCCACGAACTCGTCGCCGCCGATGCGGTAGAGGGAGTCGCCCTGGCGGAGCGTGGACTCCAGCGCCCGCGCCAGGTCCACGAGGGCCTTGTCACCGGCGGCGTGGCCGAGGGTGTCGTTGATCCTCTTAAACTGGTCGACGTCGATGGCCAGCAGCGCCGTACGCCCGGGGATGGCGGCCGCGAGGCGCTCCCCGAAGGGTCCGTGGTGGCCCAGTCCGGTGAGCGGATCGGAGCTGGCTCGTTCGTGGGCGTGGGCCAGGGCGCCGAGGCGTTCCAGACACGTCCAGGTCTGCGTACCGAGGAGTTCGAGCAGGCTCACCCGAACCGGCTCGGGGTGGGTGACAAGGTCGTCGAAGGCCACCAGCACGCCGCCGATCGCCATCGGGCCGACCGGCGCCGCGATCATGGAGCGTACGCCCGCCTTGACGAGCGGTTCGAAGCCGCGGGGGTCGAGTTCGTCGGGGCTGCCGAGGCTGAAGGACGCGCCGTGGCGGCGAGCCCGGTCGAGCAGCACGCCGAGTTCGGGTGCGCCCTGGTCGGCGAAGCGTTGCAGCAGAACACGGTCGCGTGGAGCGGGCGAGGTGGCGCGCAGCGCGACGCCGCCGGGCACGGCGACGAGAACCACCGCCGAGGACAGGCCGGAGATGTCACGCCCGGCTTCGGCACAGCGGCGGTAGACGGCGTCCTCTGTGGAGGCTGAGGAGAGGGCGACACTGTGCCTCAGCAGCTTTTCGGCTTGCGTCTCGGCCGGCGGCCCGCCGAGTTCGTCGATGCGTGCGCCCAGCAAGCGCCCGATCTCCTCGGCCACGCCGACCCACGGCTCCAGTTCGACCTCGCCGGTCCACTCCAGGTTGAGCGCGCCGAGCGGCTGCCCGGTGCGGTCCAGGATCGGGGCGCAGATCTCCGCGAGCACCTCCGGCCCGAGGCGGATGAAGTCCGGGTCCGCGGTCACGTCCGTCACCACGGTTGTACGCCCGGAGGCGTACACGCGGCCGACGATGCCGCTGCCGAGCGGGACGGAGGAGAAGACCTGCCACGATCCGGCGGCGGCGACACAGCGCAGGTGATCGTGGACGTGCAGGAGGGTGGCGATGAGGGCGTCGCTGTTGTGTTCGAGGGCGTCGACCACCACCCGGCACGCATCCACCGCGCTCCGAGCGGAGCGCAGCTGGACGGTCACATCCTCGATGATGTGCGGAGGGGTCAGCACGGTGTCCTTTTCTCAATTCACCGGCAAACGCTGCGAGCAGCGTTGGGCGCACCACGATACCCGTGACAGGAAAGCGGAACCTGAGCGTGACCTGCGGGCTTACCGCGCCGATGTGGTGGAAGTCACCGAGACCGAGGGGGACGGCGCCGCAGGTGAGGCATTCGGTAGCGGCTGACCGGTTCTTACGGCCCCCGGAAGAGTGACGGACTCCGGCCCCGCGGTGGGCGTACCCATGAGGGAAAGAGTGCCCACCGACGTGCGTGCGCCGGTGAGTGTGCCGTTTTCGGCGTAGCAGAAGATCCCCGCGTCGAGCGGGGCCTTGACCGAGACGGCCGAGGTGTCGACGGCGAAGCAGGTGCCCGGTACGCCGGGCAGCGTGGCCGCGGCCGAGACGGCCAGCGCGGCGTCGCGGTCCATGAAGACATCGAGCCAGTCGGTGAACAGATGGTGGAGCTTGGGATCGAACGCGGCCGACACGCGGGACACGCGCACGCAGCCGGCATCGGGCAGCGCGCATTGATAAAGCCCGGCGCTGGTTCGCACCAACGCGATGTCGACGGTACCGCCGAGAGCCTGACCTGGAACGTCGAGGCGCCAGCTGCCGTCCTTGGCCGTCGTGATGGTGACGGTCCGGTCGGTCCGGCCGGGTGTACGCAGCCGGTACGACGCCACCTGGTGCAGATCCTGCGCGGCGGCGGCGCGGGCGGCCAGCGTCGTACGCGCATCGCCGGGCGGGTTCGGGCGGCTCGACTCGGTCGTGACCGGCGGCGGATCGCTGCACGCCGCCAGAACGATCCCGGCGATCCCGGCGAGAAGGGTGAGGATCCGTCCGCGCATGGCCGCATTGTCGCAGCCGCAATCCTTGCGGCCGGGCCAGCGACGCGCCGGAGTTCTCCCGGGATGGTTGCGCTCCGTAATCGAGATCTTGCCGGATTGGCCGGATGGTGGGATCGCGCTGTGCTGAGCAGGTGTTCCTGCCGGTATCCTCAACGCGGTTGCAGCATGAAACGCGGTTGCAGGCAAGAGAGGAGCACCGAACCGTGGCGCTGGTGGTGCAGAAGTACGGCGGATCCTCGGTCGCGACGGCGGAGCGCATCAAGCGTGTGGCCGAACGCATCGTGGCCGCTCGCAAGTCCGGCGACGAGGTCGTGGCGGTGGTCTCGGCGATGGGCGACACGACCGACGAGCTGATCGACCTCGCTCACCAGGTCAGCCCGCTCCCGCCGGGCCGCGAATTCGACATGCTGCTCACCGCGGGTGAGCGCATCTCGATGGCGCTGCTGGCGATGGCGATCCACAACCTCGGTTACGAAGCGCGGTCCTACACCGGTTCGCAGGCCGGGGTCATCACGACGGCGGCGCACGGCAAGGCCCGGATCATCGACGTCACGCCCGGCCGGCTGCGCAGCGCGCTCGACGAGGGCGCGATCGTGATCGTGGCCGGATTCCAGGGCGTCTCCCAGGAGACCAAGGACATCACGACGCTGGGCCGCGGCGGTTCGGACACCACCGCGGTCGCGGTAGCGGTCGCGCTCGACGCCGACGTCTGCGAGATCTACACCGATGTGGACGGTGTGTTCACCGCCGACCCGCGCATCGTCTCGAACGCCCGGCACATCTCTCGCATCACCTACGAGGAGATGCTCGAACTGTGCGCCTGCGGCGCCAAAGTCCTGGCCCTGCGTTCGGTGGAGTACGCGCGCCGCGCGAACCTGCCGCTCCACGTGCGCTCGTCATACTCGGACAAGACCGGCACCATGGTCACCGGCTCGATGGAGGACCTCCCCGTGGAACAAGCACTGATCACCGGTGTAGCGCACGACCGCTCCGAAGCGAAGATCACGATCGTCGGCGTACCGGACACCCCGGGTGAGGCCGCCCGGATCTTCGAGACGGTCGCCGGCGCCGAGACCAACATCGACATGATCGTGCAGAACGTGTCCACCGAGGGCACCGGGCGGACGGACATCTCGTTCACGCTGCCCAAGACCGACGGCCCGGCGGCGATGGCGGCGCTGTCGAAGATCCAGTCGACGATCGGCTTCCGGGGCCTGCTCTTCGACGACCACGTCGGCAAGGTGTCGCTGATCGGCGCGGGCATGCGCTCGCACCCGGGCGTGGCCGCGAAGTTCTTCGCCGCGCTCGGCGACGCCGGCGTCAACATCGAGATGATCTCCACGTCGGAGATCCGCGTCTCCGTGGTGTGCCGCGACAGCGACCTCAACAAGGCGGTCCAGGCCGTGCACAACGCGTTCGAGCTCGGCGGCGAGTCCGAGGCCGTCGTCTACGCCGGCAGCGGGATCTGATCGTGACGCGCTTACCGACCCTGGCGGTGGTCGGCGCGACCGGCGCCGTCGGCACCGTAATGCTGGAAATCCTGTCCAGCCGCAAGAACCTCTGGGGCGAGGTACGCCTGATCGCCTCGCCCCGCTCGGCCGGCCGCCGCCTGCTGGTACGCGGCGAGGAGGTCGAGGTCGTGGCGCTCAGCGAGGACGCCTTCGACGGCGTCGACGTCGCCATGTTCGACGTGCCCGACGAGGTCTCGGCCCAGTGGGCGCCGATCGCCGCCGGGCGGGGTGCGGTCGTGGTCGACAACTCCGGCGCGTTCCGCATGGACCCGGACGTGCCGCTGGTCGTACCGGAGATCAACCCGGAGCAGACGCGCAACCGGCCGAAGAGCATCATCGCCAACGCCAACTGCACCACGCTGGCGATGATCATCGCGGTCGCCCCGCTGCACCGCGAGTACGGGCTCAAGGAGCTGGTGCTCGCCTCCTACCAGGCGGTCTCCGGCGCCGGGCAGATCGGCATCGACGTCCTGCACGACCAGCTCGCCAAGGTGGCCGGCGACCGGCTGCTCGGCTCGCGTACGGGCAACGTCCGCAACGCGGTCGGCGACGACCTCGGCCCGTTCCCCGCCCCGCTGGCGCTCAACGTGGTGCCCTGGGCCGGTTCGCTCAGGGACCTGGGCTGGTCGTCGGAGGAGCTGAAGATGCGCAACGAATCGCGCAAGATCCTCGGGCTGCCCGACCTGAAGGTCAGCGCGACGTGCGTACGCGTCCCGGTGATCCGCGGCCACTCCGTGTCGGTGCACGCCGTCTTCGGGTCCGAAGTGGACGCCGACGGCGCTCGGGACGTCCTGCGCGGTGCCCCCGGTGTCATCGTCGTCGACGACCCGGCGACCGGGGAGTTTCCGATGCCGATCGACGCCGTCGGCACCGACCCGTCGTGGGTCGGCCGGGTGCGCCGGTCCCTGGACGACCCACGGGCGCTGGACTTCTTCGTCACCGGCGACAACCTGCGTAAGGGCGCGGCGCTCAACACCGCGCAGATCGCGGAGCTGCTCGCCGCGGAGTTCGCCCTCGCCTGAACCCCCGCTCATGATCATGGGTGGGCGCTACGGAATGAGCGACCGAGCCACCAGCTCCTGCTCGAAGAACGCCTGGTATGTAACGCCTCCGTCGATCGAAGGCTGCCCCTCGGCCGGCGTCAGCGTCAGATCGCCCGCCCACAGCGTGCGTACGCCGGCCGCACGCCCGGTGGCGGGGTCGAACAACACCTCGTCGCCGCTGCCACTCTCGTTGTGCCGCAAGCCGATGAAGGTCTCGCCGCCGATCACCACGGTCTCCGCCCGCAGCCCGTCGATGTGGGCGTACGCGCCGAACAAAGCGGTCCGGTTGGCCGGGCTGAGCAGCAGATCGCCGTTGGTGGAGAAGCTCATCATCATGTTCCAGATGTTGTGCGCTTGCGACCATTTGTTGGTCTGCACCGTCTGCTGAAGTACGGCGTACAAAGCAGCCGGGTCAGTCGGCAGGTTGGCCAGCCATTGCGGCGTCGCCGAATAGAAGGTCGGCCCGTTCTCGGCCAGGTACTGCTGCCCCTGAGCGATGTTGCCGGCCCGGTCGCCCTTGGGTCCGTCCATCATGGACGTCGAACCGTCGGTGATCTGCAAGGCGATCAGGCCCTGCGGGTCGAGCCACAGCTCACGGATCTGCTGCTGCATCTCCCCTTGGTTGTCACTGCCCCGGAAGGACGCCGCCCAGCCGTCGATGCGGACGTGCACGACCTGGTCGACCATGGGCGCCGCGGCCGGACCGGCCTGCGCCGACGCCGCGGTCAGCTGGGCGAGCGCCTGCCGGACGTCCATCGCCGTGGTGGACTGCGCGGGCTGGAACTCGCTGCCCGAGCCACCCCGCAACCACAGCGCCGCGCTCAGGGCCACCGCGCCGATCGCCAGCGCCGCGGCGGCCGGGATCAGCCACCGCCGGACCACCGGGCGCGCGGTCCGCCCCCGCTGCGCGTTCACCACTTTCCGCCAGGTACGCCCAACGGCGTCCCCGGCCGGCTCGGCCATGGCCGGTGGGAGCTCGCGTACGGCGAGGATCTCCGGTTCTTTCATTGCGTACCTCCAGCGGTCGCGAGAGCGGCCCGGATCTTGGTCCGGGCCCGGTGCAAGGAGGACTGGACCGACCCGAGCGGGATGCTCAGTGCCGCCGCGATTTCGGCGTACTCGAGTTCGGCGATCGCGTAGAGCAGCAGGACGTCACGCTGCCGCCGGGGCAGCGCCGCCAATGCCCGGCTGACCCGTGCCACCTGCCGCGCGGCGTCGAGGCGCTCGACGTTGCGCTGCTCGGTCTGCGGATCCTCGGGCTCGCCCCCGGTGCGCGCCAAGGTGCGCAGGTGGCGAAGTTCTACGCGGCGGTGGCGCCGCAGCACGTTCGTCGCAATGCCGTAGAGCCACGGCAGCAGAGCGCCGCGCTTCGGGTCGAACCGGTCCCGCTGCTCGTACGCGATGAGGAAGGTCTCGGCGACGGCGTCCTCGGCGAGGTCGGAGCCGACCCGCTGGGCGCAGTAGCGCAGCAGGTCGCGGGCGTACCGGTCGAACATGCCGGCCAGGTCGGCGGGGTCGTCCACGGGTACCGCGGCCGCCGCGCCGTCCGGGGCTTGCGTCGGCACAGTCATACCCTTACTTGCCAGCCCGGGCCGGCCATGTTCCCGTGCTCTTCATGATCACGTTTAGCCGACGGCGGGAGCGGGCGCGGGCTCGGCCGCCAGGCTCACGCCGTTGCGGGGCGTACGCTGCACCCACGCGACGATCGGCGCGACGGCGATGGACAGCGCGACGAAGATCCCGGCGACCACCCACCAGCCCCAGCCCCCGGTCTGTACGCCGAGATAGGTCAGCGCCGCCGGGGCCACCATCCGGCTCACGCCGCTGATCGTGCCGCTGGCGCCGGCGTACACGCCGCGCTGGTCGGGCGGCGGGATCTCCATCTGGAAATACCACTGTGCCGCCGAACTCCACAGCTCGGTGGCCGTCGTCAGGGCCACGGCGACGGCCAGCGCCGCGATCGTCCACCAGCCGCTGGTCATGCCGCTCACCGCGATCACCGGGCAGGCGAGCGCCGTCGCCCAGCCGGCCCAGCGCATGAGGCGTACCGATCCGGGCAGGGAGTCCGCGCCGCGGGTCGCGCGTACCTGGAGAAGGACGGCCATGACGGTGTTGAGCGCGAACAGCGCACCGAGGACGGGTTTGGGCGCGTCGGTTCGGGTGATCGTCCACAGCGGAAGCGTCTCGGTGAAGATGATGCCGTGGAACCACATGACCGCCATGACCGACGCGAGCGCGGTGTAGGGGTGGTCGCGCAGGACGCCCCACGGGCGGGATCGGTCGCGCGTGACGGGTTCGACGACCGCCTCCGGCATCCGCGCCACCATAGCGGCGTTGACGGCCAGGCCGATCGCGTTGGCCAGCACCATCGCGACCAAACCGGCCCGGCTGTCCAGAGCGAGCGCGATAGCGCCCAGGCCGGCGCCGATCGTGAAGCCGACGTTGAGGTACGCCCGCATGAAAGCCATGGCGCGTACGCGGTCCTCGGGCGGCAGCACGGCACCGGTGTAGACCGTACGCCCGGCGTGACCCAGCAGCTGAGCGACCGCGATCACTGAAAGCACGGCCAGGAACGACCAGAAACCCCGCACCAGGGGATAGCAGAAGAAGCAGGCGGCCTCGGCCACCGCGGCGATGATCCACGCACGGCGGCCGCCGATCCGGTCGGCGAGGTGCCCGACCGGCAGCGAGCCGGCCAGCCCGACCAGGCCGACGATGGAGAAGCCGATCCCGATCTGCATCGGTGAGAGGCCGACCACGTGCGTGAAGAAGACGACGCTGCCGGTGAAGAAGGTGCCGCTACCGACCGCGAAGACCGCCGACTGCAACGCCAGGCGCCGTTGCAGTCCCGGCGGGGGAAGGATCCTCGCCGCCACTCCCCGTACGCTCACCATGCCGGGATCCCACCAGCTCACGGCGACTTCCGGCAACCCCGTTTTCCCGGAGTGTGGGAGATCGACTCCGGTTCCGGGCGGCGGTCGGTAGCCTAGTTGGCGTCATGTGGCGGGCGTACCTTCTCCTTCGCCGCCGCGACGAGGCCTGAGACCGGCATCTCGTCGCGGTGATGCGCGGCGCGCCCTTCGCGTCCGGCCGGTCGGCCAGTGACTTCGATCACCTTCCCCGCCTTGGCGTACCGCCAGCCGCATGACTTTCCAGGAGAATCGCACTATGTCGGACGCACCTTCGCGCGACGCCGATCCCGCCGGTTCCAGTGCCGGTTCCATCGCGGTCGATCCCATCGCGCAGCAGCGCCCCAGTTCGATGCCGTTCCAGCGTTACCAGCCGTTCCACGAGCAGATCACCGTCGACCTGCCCGACCGCCGCTGGCCCACCCGCCGCATCGAGTCCGCCCCCCGCTGGTGTGCGGTGGACCTGCGCGACGGCAACCAGGCCCTGATCGACCCGATGTCGCCCGAGCGCAAGCGCCGCATGTTCGAGCTGCTGGTGCGCATGGGCTACAAGGAGATCGAGGTCGGCTTCCCGGCTGCCAGCCAGACCGATTTCGACTTCGTACGCCAGCTCATCGAGCAGGACCTGATCCCCGACGACGTCACCATCCAGGTGCTGGTGCAGTGCCGCGAGCACCTGATCGAGCGGACCTTCGAGTCGCTGCGCGGCGCCAAGCGCGCCATCGTGCACTTCTACAACTCGACCTCGATCCTGCAGCGCAAGGTCGTCTTCGGCCTGGACCGGGCCGGCATCACGGCCATCGCGGTCGACGGCGCCCGGCTGTGCCAGAAGTACGCCGAGATCCACACGCCCGACACCGACATCTACTACGAGTACTCGCCCGAGTCCTACACGGGCACCGAGCTGGACTACGCGCTGGAGATCTGCTCGGCGGTCATCGAGGCGGTGGACCCGAGCCCGGACCGGCCGCTGATCATCAACCTGCCGGCGACGGTCGAGATGATCACGCCCAACGTCTACGCCGACTCGATCGAGTGGATGGACCGGCACCTGCCCCGCCGCCGGAGCGTCATCCTGAGCGTGCACCCGCACAACGACCGCGGTACCGGCGTCGCCGCCGCCGAGCTGGCGATGATGGCCGGCGCCCAGCGCGTCGAGGGCTGCCTGTTCGGCAACGGCGAGCGTACGGGCAACGTCGACCTGGTGACCCTGGGCCTGAACCTGTTCAGCCAGGGCGTCGACCCGCAGATCGACTTCCGCGGCATCGACGACATCAAGCGCACCGTGGAGTACTGCAACCAGCTGCCGGTCCACGAACGCCACCCGTACGCCGGCGACCTGGTCTTCACCGCGTTCTCCGGCTCGCACCAGGACGCTATCAACAAGGGCCTGAACGCCCAGGGCGCGGGCTACTGGGCCGTGCCTTACCTGCCGATCGACCCGAAGGACCTGGACCGCAGCTACGAAGCGGTCATCCGGGTCAACTCGCAGTCGGGCAAGGGCGGCGTGGCGTTCATCATGAAGAGCGAGCACCAGCTCGATCTGCCGCGCCGCATGCAGATCGAGTTCTCCGGCGTCATCCAGCGCCACACCGACGACGCCGGCGGCGAGGTCGGCCCGCAGAAGATGTGGGACATCTTCCAGCGCGAGTACCTCACCGCGCACCGCCTGGAGGTCAGCTCCTACTCGGTCTCCACTGTGGACGGCAAGGTGGAGATCGCGGCCGATTCCCGGTTCGACGGCGGCGAGCGCCGGCTCGAAGGCGTCGGCAGCGGCCCGATCGAGGCGTTCACGCACGCCCTGCGCGACCACGGCATCGACATCCGCATCCTGGACTACGCCGAGCACGCCCTCACCGCGGGCGACGACGCCCAGGCCGCGGCCTACGTCGAATGCTTGATCGACGGCGAGGTCCGCTGGGGCGTCGGCATCGACGCCAGCATTCTCACCGCGTCGCTCAAGGCCGTCGCGAGCGCGGTCAACCGCTAGACCCTTACGGGTACGCCCAGCGCGCGTTGCGTCGGGCGTACCCGTTTACTGCACCGGAACCGAGCCGGTGAGGACGAGCGGCGCACCGACGCCGTCGGCGGGCGTGACAACCAGCCGGTACCTGACCGGGCGGCGCGAATGCACGCAGTTGCAGTAGACCAGACCCGGCCGGATGCCGGTGCCGATGGTCGTACCGCTCGTGGTGTACTCGCTGCCGATGGTCGCGCCGGATACGGTCAGCTGCCACGTCGCGGGCTTGGACACCTCCCAGTACGGCCGCCAGCCACCGGCCAGCGACCGGACCTCAGCGTCCACAAGGGACACTGGCGAGGCCGCGATGCCCATCGGCACCACATGCACCGACCCGTCCGTGGTCGTGTACGCGACCGCCTGGCCGCCGTACTGGTCCACCGCCCAGCCCGCGTTCTTACCGATGGGCACGTTGTCGGCGATCACCTGAGCCTGCGGCGACGCCTTGGTCAGGTCGATCATCTTCAGCGTCCCCGTCGCCCCGCCGGTTGGCGGGAACGTGAACCAGACCAGGAAGCCGTCGGCGAGCGCGTACAGCTTCTCCTCGCCTCCGGCGTTGACGACGTCGGCGACGCCCGTGAGGTCGATGTCGCGCCCGGCCACCATGTCGCGTACGCCCAGCTTGCCGTTGCAGGCCCAGAAGATCCAGCGGCCGGCGACCTCACCGGTCGTGTTCCCCGGTGCGCAGCGGGCGGCTGTGCGGACCTCGCGGATCAGAGCGCCCGTACGCAGGCTGCGAGCGACGAGTACGCCGGACGTGGCGAAGTCGGCGCGCTTGGTCCACAGCGTGCTGCCCCAGATGCCGAAGAACTCGTCCCAGCCTTCGGAGAAGTACGCATGCGTACCGTCATCGACATTGATGACCACGAAGATGGGAGTAGCCGTCACCGGGTCCTCGCTGCGATAGCTGAGGAAACGGCCGGAATACGTGCGGATCTCGTTGAGCGTGCCGAGGAAGCTGAGGCTCCGGCAGCAGCCGGGGTAGGACGCGACCCGCAGGTAGTTGCTGACGTCACCGGCCTTCCACGCCAATCCGGCGCCGCCGGAGGCTCGATGCGCACTGTCGAATGTAGAGCTGGGAATGTCGGCCAGCCGCGGGCCGGCGACGAGGGCGCCGGTCGCACCCAGATCACGCCAGCCGACCTGGCCGGACGAGTCGTCCTTGGTGACCAGGCGCCGCCCGGCCAGCGTCATCATCCGCGTGTACGCCGGAAACGGCGGGATGCCGGAGATCACCGTGGCGGTGAGATCGCCGCTGGGTCCGGGCGCGATCCGGTAGACGTGGCGGTCGGCCGGGGTCAGCCCGCCCGCCGCCAGCGCGGTGCCGTCGGCCAGCGGCGTCAGCCACGCCGGGCGTTCCACGAGCGTCTGCGGGTTCGCTCCGTCGGCCTTGGCCGCGACGAGCCGGCCGATACTACTGGTCGACGACGCGAACCCGGCCAGGAACCGGTCGCCGACCTGGCCGACGAGGTTCGCGCCGAGGCCGCCGGTCGACGGCAGCGCCAGCGGGACCGGCGTACCGCCGGTGCGGGCGACCGCCCAGTAACCAGCCGGGCTGGAGTTCTTGCGCCACACCAGATGGGTCGGCGTCAGTGAGGTGACCCCGCGCCCGGTGAGGTCGGCCAGCTCATGGTAGGCCGCCGTCTCCAGATTGATCAGGCCCGCGATGTTCGGCGTGAAGACGACGACGTCGTTCGCGTCGCCCGGTCCGACCACCACCGCCGTGATGTCGGGCAGGCCCGTCACCTCGCGTACGCGCGGCGAACCGCTCACGACATCGAGCAGGTAGAGCTTGTCACCGGCCGACCATGTACCGTCGGTCGACGCGATGACGGCTCGCTCGGCCGCGCCGCGGTAGTTGAATCCGGACAGCGGGATCGTCCACGCCGCGCCGGACGGCAGCGGTCGCATCTCCACCTCGGTGGCGCCCGATATCGGCACCTTCACCATGACGTCCACGCCGGTGCCCCGCCAGACGTCGCTCGCCACCGCGCCAAGGTCCACAGTGGAACCGTCCGGGGCGGTCCACCACCGGCGCAGGCCGACGAGATCGTCGCTGCGGCGCTCGGTAAGGACGCCCGTCGCCGCAAAGCCGGCCCGGAAATCGTCCCGGTACGCCAGCGACACGCCGGGCGGGATGACGAGCGTACCCGGCGGATCGGTGGCCTGCGCTCCGGTCTGCGGCGCGACCAGGATCGTCGCCGCGGTCGCCAGAACGGACAGGCGAGCGAATGATCGGCGCATCAGAGTCCTCTCACTGTTCATGCCGCTGGAATCGAGCCGGTGACCACCAACGGCGCGCCGACGCCATCGGCGGGCGTGACGACGAGCCGGTACTTGCCCGGACGGCGCGCGTGGACACAGTTGCAGAAGACCAGACCGGGGCGGATGGCCGTCCCGTCGGTCGTACCACTCGTGGTGTACTCGGTGCCGATGGTCGGACCGGAGACGGTCAGCTGCCACGTTCCGGGCTTGGACACGTCCCAGTACGGGCGCCAGCCGCCGGCGGCCGAGCGGACGTCAGTGTCCACAAGAGACATCGACGATGCCGGAATGCCGGTCGGCACGGCATGCACCGACCGATCGTTCGCGACGTACGCCACCGCCTGGCCGCCGAACTTGTCGACCGCCCAGCCGACGCCCTGGCGCAGCAGAACTCCGCTGGCGATCTGCCGGATGGCCACGGTCGGCTGGGTCAGATCGGCGAGCATCAGCGTGCCGGTGACGGTGCCGCCGTCGTTGGCCATCCACACCACGAAGCCATCGGAGAGCGCGAGATAGTCGGTACGCCCGCCGACGACCTCGACCGAGCCGGTGAGGGAGACGTGGCGGCCGCTCTGCTGATCCTTGACGCCCTGCATGCCCCGGCAATACCAGTAGATCCAGCGGCCGGTCACCTGACCGGACACCTCGTCGATCGGGCACCGGGCCGGCAGCGTCACCTCCCGCAAGACGTTGCCCGTTTGCAGGCTGCGAGCCACGAGTACGCCGGACGTGGCGAAGTCGCCGCGCATGGTCCACAACGTGGTGCCCCACACCGCGAAGAAGTCGCCGCCCACCGCCGAGTAGACCCACTGGGTCGTGGTGACGTCGACGACGGAGTAGCCGGTGAGCCCGCTGGAGATGTCGTACCAGCTATAGGCGGCGAAGCGGCCGGTGTAGGAGAGGATCTCCAGCAGCCGGTTGGTGCCGAAGACCATGCAGCAGGTGTCGTAGTCCGTCGCCTGAGCCCAGGTCAGGCCGCCGTCCTTCCATACCACGCCGTTGCCGGAGGCACGGTGTCCCCAGTCGCCGGCGGTGCTCGGGATCGTCGTCTGGCGCGGCCCGGCCACCAGCACCCCGCTCGGGCCTAGCTCCCGCCATCCGGCCAGCCCCTCGGCGGAGTCGTCCCGGGTGAACAGGCGCCGAGCGCCGAGCGCGACCGCGGTCGTCCGCGCGGGCACCGGGCGGATGTCGTAGATCTCGGTCAGCGTCAGGTCGCCGCTCGGCGTGGCGGTGATCCGGAAAATATGCCGGTCGGTTTGGGTCAGGCCACCGGCGACCAGCGCGGTGCCGTCGGCCAGTGGCGTCAGCCACACCGGCTTGTCCAGCAGTACCTGGGCCCCCGTCCCGTCGGCCTTCGCGGCGACGAGCTTGGTGACCGCCGTACCGCTGGACCCGAATCCGGCGAGGAGCCGGTCGCCGACCCAGCCGACCATGGTGGCACCGGGTCCGCCCGTCGACGGCAGCGTCACCGCGAACGGCGTACCGCCGCTGCGCGGGACCGCCCAATACCCGGCCGGGCTGTTCTGGCGCCACACCAGATGCGTACTCGTCAGGGAGACGACGCCACGCCCGGTGAGGTCGGCCAGCTGCCGGTAGGCCGCCGTCTCCAGATCGATCAGGCCCGCGATGTCGGGCGTGAAGACGACAGCGTCGTGCGCGTCGCCCGGCCCGATGACGACGCCCGTGGCCTCGGGCAGGCCGGTGACTTGGCGTACGCGCAGCGAACCGCCGACGAGGTCCAGCAGGTAGAGGTGGTCGCCGGCCGACCACGTCCCGTCCTCCGAGGCGATTACGGTCCGCCCTGCGGCGCCGCGGTAGGTGTAGCCCGACAGCGGAATCGTCGACGGCGTACCCGAGGGCAGATCGCGCATCTCGACCTGGGTCGCACCGGCGGCCGGGGTCTTCACCATGACGTCGGCGCCCGTACCGATCCACTGCTCGGCGCCGATCGGGCCGAGATCGACGGCCGCGCCGTCCTGACCCGTCCACCACAGCCGCGAGCTGGATTGCAGGTCGACCTGCATGGCGTGCAAGACGCCGGACGCGGCCGTACCGCGCCGGAGATCCTCGCGGTACGCCAGCGAGACCCCGGGCGGGATAACCAGTGTTCCGGGCGGATCGACGGCCTGCGCACCTTGCGGCACAACCAGGATCGTCGCCACCGTGACCAGAGTGGACAGTCGAGCGGCGCAGCGGCGCATGAGGGGCTCCCCGTGATGAACTATGTGAGCGGATCCTAAGGCGTACGGCGGCTTTCGTGTGTCCCCCGGAAGGCCAGAGCGACGATCGCGGCCACGATCAGAGCACCGCAGCAGAAGGCCAGCGCGACGCGGTATCCGTGGTGGAACGCCGCCGGATTGGCGTACGCCGCCCCGGCCAGGCCGGCGAGCATCGGCAACACCGCCACCGCGAGCAGCGGCCCCGTACGCGCAGCCGCCAGATGCACCGCGTACGCCGGCCGCACAGCCGACACCAGAGCCGGAAGGAAGACCGCCGAGCCGAGTCCGACGGCGACCATGCCCGGCAGCACATCGCTCCAGAAGACGGCGTCGGGGCCGACCCGATAGAGGCCGACCACGCCCACCGCCGCCAGCAGTGGGCCGAGGACGAGCTGGCGCCGAGGGCCGATCTGGGCGGCCAGAGCACCGCTGCGAGCGGAGAAGGCGAGCAGTATTCCCGTCGCTGGAAGCACCGCTGCTCCGGCTCCCAACGCCGGGTAACCGGCGACCGTCTGGAGCTGGATCAGCAGGAAGAAACCCAGACCGCCCAGTCCGGCGTACGCGATGAGGGTATAGAGAGTGAGCACGGACCGGGCGCCGGGCGCGAGCATCGCAACGACGCGGGGCCGGCCCTCGCGGTCGGAGATGCCCACGCCGGGGCGCTGGCGGCGGCGCTCGACCAGCGCGAAGGCGACCAGGCCGAGCAGGCCCGCAGCGGCGCCGAGCCAGACCCGGAAGCTGCCGAAGCCGGCCTCCGGTACGCCGATCGCAGCCGCGGCCAGACCGGTCAGGCCGAGCGCGAGCAGGACCGCGCCGGCGACATCCAGGCGGGTGTGAGCGGGTCTGCCGCTCACCGGGCGGCTGCGGGCGGCGCCGACCACCCCGATCACCGCTACAAGCGCGGTAGCGACGAAGACCGAACGCCAGCCCAACGCTGAAACCAAGGCGCCACCGGCGATCGGCCCGGCCGCGACGATCCCGGCGAACTGCCGGATCCGGGCCGTGGGGACGACGAGCGCGGCGCCGGCACCTTGAAGCACTCGGGCCGCGATGAGCACCTCGACGTTCGGCGCCAACCCGCAGGCCAGCGCGGCAACGGCGAACGCGCCGAAGCCCGCGAGATGAACCCGGCGATGGCCGTACCGGTCGCCGATCGCCGCGCTCAACAAGATCAGTGCCACGATGCCGAGGGCGTACCCGGCCATGGTCCATTGCAGACCGGCGATGTCCGTACGCAGCCCATCGCCCAGTGCCGGCAGGGCGACGGTCACGACGGCGGGATCGAGGAACGCCAGACCGGCGGCGAGCGCCGTAACGGTCCGGCCATCATGCTTCACGGGGACAGTGTTCCGGGTCGGCGTCGCGTTTGGCCGGCGCCGAGCCGTCATCCGCATACCGACGCGCCGTGCGCATGTGGACATTAGACGACACGGCCCGGCTGGGAGACACTCTCGGAGTGCGTACCCCCCTTCGCCTCATCGGCGTGGTCGCCGCGGCCCTGATCTTCGCGACCGCGTGCGACGACTCGCCACTCACCGACCCCTCCGGCCCCGGTGACCTGCTGCCAACCGACACGGCCGGCGCGGCCGCGGCGCAAGCCTCGCTGGCCTCGCTGACCGTGTCCGACCAGCACCCCATGACCGGATATTCGCGCGAGCGCTTCCCGCACTGGCGCAAGACCGGCGCCAACTGCGACGTCCGCGACGCCGTCCTCCAGCGCGACGGCAAGGACGTCAAACTCGACGGGTGCAACGTCACCACCGGCACCTGGTACAGCTGGTACGACGCCAAGACGTATACGGACCCGCTCCAGGTCGACATCGATCACATGGTGCCGCTGGCCAACGCCTGGCGCTCCGGCGCCGACAAGTGGACCGACGACAAGCGATCCGACTTCGCCAACGACATGGACCGCCCGCAGCTGTTCGCGGTGTCCGCCTCGGCGAACCGGTCCAAGGGCGACCAGGACCCGTCGACGTGGAAGCCCACGAACCACGACGTGTGGTGCGAGTACGCCAAGGACTGGATCGCCGTGAAGAGCTACTGGAAGCTGAACGTCACGGAGAAGGAGCGCGCCGCGCTCGCCGCCATGCTGGCGACCTGCGCCTGATCCAGCCTTTGGAGGCTCTCATGACCGCACCGGCCGACCTGGTCACCGACATCGTCCCCGGCCCGGGTGGCGTGATGACCGACGAGGTCGGTGTCGTCACCGGCGACCTGACCCTCAAGACCGTCGTCGACGGCGGCACCGCTCGCCTCATCGTCCAGTACAAGGACGCCGCCGAGTGGTACGCCGTCACCGGCGGGACGGTCCCGCTGGCCGACCCCGCCGACGCCGCGGCGCTGCATCAGCTCGCCGTCGGCCTCCTGCACCGGCCCGAAGGCTGACGCTCGTTCCTCCCACAATGTGGAGTTCGTGGTAGAGAAGATGGGAGGAGTTTCTCAGAGCGCCGAGGTCCCCCGGCGCCGACCATGAACCGGACAGCGGGCGCAGGAGGGCTGTTCTTACTGCCCCAGTGGGACTTCGATCACTAATCGTTATCCACAGGGACTTACTCGATGGGGTCGGCTCGGGCAGGCTGGCCGCCATGCCGAGCCGTCGATCGCGGCCCGACCTGACCGGGCTGCTGCACCACCAGTACGGCCTGGTCCGCCGCGATCAGGTGCTCGGCGACCGGCCCGCCGCGCCGGGGCCGACCCTGACCAAGGGCGCCCTGCGCTGGCGGCTGGAGAAGGGCCTCTGGCAGACGGTGCTCCCGGCGGTATACGCCACCCACAGCGGCCCGCTCACGCGGGAACAGCGCGCATTCGCCAGCCTGCTGTACGCCGGAGAGTCGGCGCAGCTGACCGGACCGATCGCCGGGCACCTGCTGGGACTGCGGTACGCACCACCGGCCGACGTCGTGCACGTACTGATCCCCGATCACCGGCGCTTGTCGCCGGCGGGATTCGCGGCGGTTTCGCGTACGCATCGGCTCGACCCGGCCGGCACTACGGTCGGCGGGATGGCCGTCGTCTCGCCCGTGCGCGCGGTCGCCGACACCGTCCGCATGGTCCCCGGTCTGCCGCCCGACGGCGCTCACGCCCTCGTCGCCGAAGCGATCCAGCGGCAGCTCGCCACCGCTGAGCAGTTCGAGGAGGAACTCGTCCGGGGCCCGAAGCGCGGGCGGGCGCTGCTGCGGGAGGCGCTCGCCGGCGTACCGGCCGGCCGCCGGGCCGCGTACGCGAGGCTGCGCGACCTGTGCCAGTCGAGCCCGGCGCTGCCCGAGATCGCGTGGCAGCCGGTGCTGTGCGGACCCGACGGCGAGCGGCTGCCCACACCGGACGGGTGGATCGCCGACACCGCCATCGCCCTGGAGATCGCCGACCCGGATCCCTCACCACCGGCGTGGGCCCGGCGGCTGCGCCGGCACCAGGACTTCGCCGAGTACGGCGTACTCGTGCTGACCTTCACCGCCAACGACATCCGCAGCGACCCAGCCGGTGTTCTCGCCACCATCGTCCAGGCGTACCTGGAGCGGGCACGGGCCGGCGTACGCCACGAGGTGCGCGCGGCGTAAGCCAAGGCCCTGCCTAGCGGTGCAGGGCGAACTGGCCGAAGCTGTAGACCGACCATCCCGGCGCGACGACGTCGGCAGCGGTCGTGGTCTTCAGCAGCGCCAGTGTCGATCCGCTCAGCTGGTACTCGCAGTAGAGGCCGATCTTGCTGGACTGGCTCGGATCGCCGCCGGGCGCACCGGCCAGGATCTCCAGCCCACCGGTGCCGTCCGCGTTGAGCATCGACACCGAGCTGCCGAGGAATTGGGCACCGGCCGGACCGGAGATCTTGGCCGATCCGGTGCCGGTCAATCCGGCCGCCGAACCGGGCAGCACGACGATCATGCCCGGCTGCGGGTACGGCTCGTTGTCCGGATCCGCGAACGGGATGCCCACCACGAGGTCGGCGTACCCGTCGTCGTTGGCGTCGCCGGTGGCGATGATGTCGCCGAAGTAGTTGGACTGGCCGACCGGCGGTACGCCGCCGGAGCCCGGCCGCAGGACTCGCCGGGCGGCGCCGCTGATGCCGGTGGCCAGCCCCCGGAACTCCACGACCGCGCCGGTCAGCTGGCCGTTGAAGATCGCGCCGCCGGCCGAGACGATGACGTCCTCGCGGCCGTCGGCGTCGGTGTCGGCGATGGAGAGGGCGGTCGCCAGGTCGAGCTGCCCGTTGCCTTGAATGTCAGGCGCCGCGACCCGGCTCGTGAAGGTCGAGGCCAGGCCGCTCGGCTTACCGGTGAACAACTCCACGCTGCCACCGCGCATCCCGGGTACGCCCACCGCCAAGTCGTCGAGCCCGTCGCCGGTGACGTCACCGGCTGCCAAGGCGTACCCGAAGAGGCGGTTCGCGGTGGAGAGCTGGTGGACGAGCCGGCGTCCCCGGGTCGGCCGGAGCCCATCGGAGCCTCCATAGAGGACGGTGACCGATCCGGTCGAGACCAGCCGGGGCGGCGCCGAGGCCAGGCGGCGGTACAGCGGGTTGGGGCGAGACTCGCCCGGGGCGCCGATCGCGAGGTCGGCGTACCCGTCGCCGTTGAGGTCACCGGCCGCCAGCGCCCAGCCGAAACGGGTCTCGGAGTCCGCGATGCCCTCGACGCCCGGCGAGTTCTGGGTGAGATGCAGGCAGTCGTCGTAGAGCAGGCCGTCGGCGGATCCGCGGCAGATCCACACCCCGCCCGTACGCTCCATGCTCGTACCGTCGAGGTCGTCGAGCGGATCGCCGATCGCCAGGTCGGTGAACCCGTCGTGGTCGAAGTCGCCGGCGGCCGTCGCACTGGCCAGGTACGTGTTCGCTGTGGGCGAAACCAGCCGGTCGACCCGGCCGGACCGGCTGTAGCGGACGCTGGCCAGCTGCATCGCGCTGACGACCGCTTCATCCTTGCCGTCGCCGTCGAGGTCGAATCGAGCGGCGGTACTCACGGGAACCAGCGCGGGGGCGGCTGCGGCGGAACTGTCCACAGTGGTGGAAAGCGTACCGGTGGCCGATCGGCGTACCGGCCCAGTGGCCGGCTCGGCCGCGGCTCGCATTCCGGCCGCGGTGGCCGTCCGGCCCGCCACGTCGCCGCCGGACACGACAGATCCGGCCGCGCCGCTGGCGGCCGCGCCGCTGGCGGCCGCGCCGCTGGCGGCCGCGCCGTCCGTCAGCAGCATCGGCCACTTGGCTCCGCCGTCCATCAACGCTTCCGTGGCGAGATCGCCGACCGCGGTCAGCCCGGAGGATCCGCCGTAGAACGCGACGACGATATGGGCGTAGATCGCCGTGGCCAGCACGTCGAGGGGCCCGGTTCCGTCGAGATCCAAGATCAGACTGGTGTCGCCGAACGAAATGCCGGCACCGACCGCGCCCGGTACATCCGGCGAGTCCTGGGTGAACACCTGGTTGTCCTGCGGGCGTACGCCCTGCGCCGATCCCCGGAACACGTAGAGCACACCGGCGTGGGCGTTGGCTCCGACCGCCTCGTCGCTGCCGATGACGAGGTCGGCGTACCCGTCGCCGGTGACGTCGCCGGCCGACACCGACCCGCCGAAGAAGTCGGTCTCGGCCGGAGCACCGGGTACGCCGATCGAATGCCGGTGCAGCAGCGTGCGGCGCTGCCCGGAGATGCCCTGGGCGTTGCCGTAGAAGACGGCGACCGCACCGGCCGAGCTGTTGCCGTTGACGACAGCGCCGCTGTTGGAGGCGATGACATCGCCGAATCCGTCGCCGTTGACGTCGGCCACGGCGCGGGCGTCGAGACCGTGGTAGGTGACGATCAGGTTGCTGGCGGAGACCGCCTTCACGACCGAAGGCGACGTGGTCAGCGGTCCGGTAGCGGAGCCGCGAAGCAGGAAGAGCCGCCCGTCGCCGGAGCCCACGACGAGGTCGGGACGGCCGTCGCCGGTCACGTCGCCGGCGGCCGCGCTGAGTCCGAAGCCGGCCACCGCGCCGGGCGACGGGCTCAGCTGCGCCGGGGTGATCTGGCGAGCACCCGTCGCCGTCACACCGCTCGCCGTACCGCGGAGGATGATCAGCCAGGTGTCTATCGCCAGCGGACCCCGCGCGACGAGGTCGGACCGGCCATCGCCGTCGAAGTCGGCCGCGGTCAGGCCGCCGCCGAAGCGGGCGAACTCGGTGGGATCGCCGGGGATGCCGGCCGTCGCCTGCGTGAAGTGACCCGTCCGGTCGAGCGCGAAGCCGCCGAGGCCGCCGTAGAAGACCCAGATTCCGCCGGCGTACTGCGGGCTGCCGCCCGGACCCCGGTCGTCGGTGACGGCCAGGTCGCCGAAGCCGTCGCCGTCGAAGTCGGCGACGACGCTGCCGGAGAGGTTCGTCGACCCCGTGGTCAGCCGCTCGACCGCGCCCGTACGCGTCAGGTACACGGCCAGCGTGAAGGGTCCGGACGTGGATCCGGCGAAGCCGTTGACGATGATCTCGTCCCGGCCGTCGCCGTCGATGTCGAAGCGCGACAGCGGATGCTTATCCGTGGTCGGCACCGAACCGTCGACATGCGTCACGGAGATGTTCACGCCGTCCCGCGTGACGATGGTCGTCGTCGTGGCCGCGCCGGCCGGCGGCGGGGCCACCGTCGCGCCCAGGAGGGCGGCGATGCCGAGGCTCAAACCCACATGGCGCCGGGACATGGCGTCCTCCTCCCCGCGAATGCGGCCACCCTAGCGGACGGCCATCCGGACTGCTGTCCGGTAAGGACGGTCAGCGCGCCAGCAGCGTCGTTCCCAGCGAAACCAGTACCCCGAGCGCGGGCTTGAGCTGCGCCGCCGTCGTCGTCGCACCCTGTGCCAAATTCCCGCCGCTGACGGAGTACTCGACGAAGGCCCCGCTCGCGGTCGACCCGGCGGAGCCGCCGCCGGGCGCGCCGATGACCGCTCCGCCGCTGACGAGCGCGACACACCGGCCGAACGAATCCAGAGCCGGCACCGACAGCGTTTGCGCTCCGGTTGCGGTCAGCCCGGTCGTGGAGCCCTTGAGCAGCACCGCGACTCCGGCGTACAGCTTGGCGCCCACGGTCGCGTCCGGCGCTCCAATGAGGACGTCGGCACGGCCGTCGCCGTTCACGTCGCCGGTCGCCAGCGCGCTGCCGAAGCTGCCCTGACCGGTGATCGCCGGTACGCCACCGGCGCCGGGCCGCAGGATCCGGGCCGAACCGCTGGTGATACCGGTGGCGGTGCCGGCGTACTCCACGATCGCGCCGTTGGTGCTGCCGCCGAAGTACGCAAACGGCGCGCCCACCAGCACTTCGCCCTTGCCATCGCCGGTGGTGTCGGCGATCGCGAGGGTCTGGCCGTAGAACGACGTGTAGCGGTTGTCGCCGACACCCAATCCGGTCACCCGGGAGATCGGCGTACCGGAGATGCCGGACGGGCCGCCCGCGAAGAGTTCCACCGAGCCTTCGAAGTGCGACTGGCCGGCGGTCTTGCGGTAGTTCTCGTAGAGAACGCCGACCGCCAGGTCGGCCACCCCGTCGCCGGTCACGTCGCCGATCGCGACGCTGGTGCCGAACTGGTCGCCGGTCTCGGCCCAGCCGGCGCCCAGGAGATCCAGCGGCTGGGTCAGCAGCTTCGATCCGGTCGCCTTCAGGCCGGACGCGCTGCCGTAGAAGATGTGCACCGCACCGGCGTTCTCGGCCAGCTTGATCCGGCGGGTCCGCTGCAGGATCAGGCTCGGCAGCGACTCCTCCGGTACGCCCACCGCGAGGTCGGCGTACCCGTCGCCGTTGAGGTCGCCGGCGGCGAGCGCGGCACCGAAGCGATCCCACGTCTGCGCGCCCTCCGGTACGCCCGGCGTGTCCTGGTTCCAGTGCAGGCACGTCTCATAGATCAGGCCGTCGGCCGAGCCGCGGCAGACCCAGATCGCACCGGCGCCAACCTGATCGGGCTTGCCGGGAACGTGCTCGCCGCCGTCGCCGACCGCCAGATCGGTGAAGCCGTCGTGGTCGAAGTCGCCGGCCGCCAGCGACTGCAACGCCGTCCCGTACGGGCTGCGCAGCAGGTCGGTGCGGCCGAGGCCGCTGTAGCGCACCACGGTCAGCGGGTTGCCCGTCGCGATCACATCGTCGTCACCGTCGGCGTCCAGATCGAACCGGGCCCCGGTCGCCGCGACCGCTGCCGTCGCACCGGTCGGCGTGTACGCGGGCGTGACGCCCTCGGTCGAGTCGGCGAGCGTACCGATCTGGGCCGCGGCGCCGGCTGAGGCTTCGCGCTGGGCGGGCCCGTCATGGGTGATCGGCGCTTCGGGCGTGACGCTCACGCCCAGCATGGACATCGTGGTGCCCGCGGCGGTGCCGGCCTTCGTGGCCGCACTCGTCCCGGTCAGGCTTCTCACGGGTACGCCCAACCACTGCCCGCTGGGAATGAGGTCGGCGGTGTCGAGCGCTCCGGCGGCGGTGAGCCCACCGGCGCCGCCGAGGAACCGGGCGATGGAGTTGTCCATCATGGCCGGAACGAGCGCGTCGAGGGGTCCGGCGCCATCGAGGTCGAGGATCGTCCCCCAGCCGAACAGGTGCTGATAACCGGCGTCGCCGGGGACGTTCGCGGAGTCCTGAGTGAACATCTGCACGCCCGCGGTGGAAAGGCCCTGCGCCGACCCGCGGAACAGGTACGCCGCGCCGGCTTGCTCGAAGGAGCCGACCTTGTCGTACGGGGCGCTGACGAGAACGTCGGCGATGCCGTCACCGGTGACGTCGCCGACCGACACCGAACCACCGAATGCCTCGGCGCTGTCAGCGTTCCCCGGTACGCCGGTCGAATGCTCATGCACCGTCGTACGCCGAGCAGCGCTCACACCGGTGGCCGAGCCGTAGAACGCGGCCACGGCACCGGCCTGGCCGTGCCCGTTGACTCCGGCATCGAACGCACCGGCCACGATGTCGCCGAAGCCGTCGCCGTTCACATCGCCGATCGTGACCGTGCTGCCGAGCGAACCGGCCGACACCATCAGGTTCGAGACGGCGATCGCGTCGATCGTCGCCGAGCCGGTCAGCTGCGGCCCGGAAGCCGTACCCTTCAACACGAACAGCCGCCCGTACGCGTCACCGCCGGAGCTGTCGTGCTGGGCGCCGATGACCAGTTCGTTGCGGCCGTCGCCGGTCAGGTCACCGATCGCGACGCTGGATCCGAAGCTCGCCATCGCCGGGGAGAAGCCGAGACTCGCTTCGGTGATGACGGACGCGCCGCTGCCGGTCAGGCCCGAAGGTCCGCCGCGCAACAGGGTCACCGAGCCGGCGAAGGCACCGCCCTTGTATTGGCTGGCCGCGGCGAGGTCGGCGTACCCGTCGCCGTTGAGGTCCCCGGTTGCGAGCGTGAAGCCCCACCGGCCGCCGTTGGGCGTACCGGGCACGCCGCCGACGCCCTCGGTGAACCAGGCCGTACGCGGCAGATCGAACCCTGACAGGCTGCCGTAGAAGATCCATACGCTGCCGGAGAGGTCGGGCGTACCGGGGTTGCCGCGCGAATCGCTGACGGCGACGTCGCCGAAGCCGTCCTTGTCGAAATCGCCCACCGCGGCCTGGCCGAAGTCGGCGGTCGGCGGCAAGATGCGGTCGATCGCGCCGGTGCGGGACATGCCAGTCGCCACGACCCACTGCCAGGTGCCGGTGTAGCCGCTCACCATGACCTCGTCGCGGCCGTCGCCGTCGATGTCGTACCGCGACCGCGGGCTCATGTCAGTGAACGCGGCTGTGCCGTCGACGTGCGCCACCTGGAGGCTGACGCCGTCGCCTCGGGTGATCGTCGTGACGGTGGTCGTCGCGGCCGCCGCGGGTACCGCCGACAGCGCCAGTCCCACCAGGAATGCGGACGACAAGGCGGCTAGGCCGCGCCGGACGGCATGCATCGTTTGTCCCTCCCCTGCCTGCTCGCGCAGCCTATCGACGAGGCGACGCAACGGCATCGTCCGCTCGGCCGGGATCTTGGTCGCTCAGGCGGCCTCGATCTCCTCGGCGAAGTGACAGGCGACCGTGTGATCGCCGGACGCGCCCTCGATGGTCCGCAGCTCAGGCCGGTCCGAAGCGCAGCGTTCCCGCGCCCACGGGCACCGCGTGCGAAACCGGCATCCCGACGGCGGGTTGGCCGGCGACGGCAGGTCCCCGGAGAGCAGGATGCGCTCGCGCCGCTCCTCCACGACCGGGTCGGGCACGGGAACCGCCGACATCAAGGCTTTGGTGTACGGGTGCAGCGGCCGGCGGTACAGGTCGAGCGAGGATGCCTGCTCGACCAGCGCGCCGAGGTACATCACACCGACGACGTCGGAGATGTGCCGCACCACGGCCAGGTCGTGCGCGATCACGAGGTAGGTCAGCTCCCGATCGGCCTGCAACCGCGCGAGCAGGTTGAGCACCTGGGCCTGGATGGACACGTCCAGCGCGGAGACCGGCTCGTCGGCCACGATCAGGTCGGGGCTGAGCACCAGCGCACGGGCGATGCCGATGCGCTGGCGCTGCCCGCCGGAGAATTCGTGCGGGTAGCGCGACAACGCCCAGCGCGGCAGGCCGACCGCGTCGAGCGTCTCGCAGACGATGTCGCGCCGGGCGGCGCGGTCCGCACCGATGCGGTGGGCTGAGAGCCCTTCGGTGAGGATCGACTCGACATTCTGGCGTGGATCCAATGAAGACAATGGATCCTGGAAGATCATCTGCATCCGGCGCCGCATGTTTCGCATCCCGGCCACGTCGAGCGACGTCAGGTCGGTCCCGTCGAAGGTGATGGTCCCGCCGGTCGGCTCGACCAGGCGCAGCAGGGCCCGGCCGAGGGTGGTCTTGCCGCAGCCCGACTCCCCCACCAACCCATACGTACGCCCACGCGGCACCGACAGCGTCACACCGTCGACCGCTTTGACGTGACCGACGACGCGATCGATCACCATACCGCGCATGATCGGGAAGTACACCTGGAGGTCTTTGATTTCCACGAGAGCGGGCGTCACGGAAGCGCCTCCGGATTCACGCAGCGGTATGTATGGGCCACCCCCGCAAGGGGTGGCGGACCGGCCAGGCACTCCTCGATCGCCCGATCGCAGCGCGGCGCGAACGCACAGCCCTGCGCCCACGGCAACACATCGCGTACGGACCCGCGGATCGGGGTCAGACGGGCGCCGCGATCCTCGTCGAGACGCGGGATCGAGCGCAGCAACCCGACCGTGTACGGGTGCACCGGCCGGCCGAACAGCGAATGGCGCCCGGCGCTTTCCACCACGCGGCCGGCGTACAGGACGTTGACGCTGTCGCACAGCCCGGCGACCACGCCCAGATCGTGCGTAATCATGATCATGGCGGTGCCGTCCTCGCGTACCAGCTCCTTGAGGAGTTCGAGGATCTGGGCCTGGATCGTCACGTCCAGCGCGGTCGTCGGCTCGTCGGCGATCAACAGGCGCGGCCGGCACGCCACCGCCATCGCGATCAGCGCCCGCTGCTGCATCCCGCCCGACAGCTGGTGCGCGTACTCCTTCAGCCGCCGGGTCGGATCTGGGATCCCCACCCGCTCCAGCAACTCGGCCGCGCGGCGCATGGCCTCCGGTTTGCTCGCGCCCCGATGCCGGATCAAAACCTCGGCCACTTGTACGCCGATCGGCACGACCGGATTGAGCGACGACAGCGGATCCTGGAAGATCATCGCGATCTCCCGGCCCCGGATGTCCCGCAGCGTACGCGCATCGGCGCGCAGGAGGTCCAGGCCGTCGAACGACGCCCGCCCCTCAACGCGTACCCGTCGGGTGTTTTGATTGGCCAGCAAGCCGATGAGAGCGAGCGAGGTAACCGACTTACCGCAGCCGGACTCGCCGACCAGGCCGACCACCTCGCGGGCGTCGACGGCGAACGAGACGCCGTCCACCGCGCGGACCTCGCGGTCGTCGCGGAAGGTGACCGCGAGGTCTTCCACCTCCAGCAGCACGGCTACCTCCGCAGCTTGGGGTCGAGGGACTCGCGCATGGCCTCGCCCAGGAGCGTGAAGCCGAACGCCGTGATGATGATGCCGATGGCCGGATAGACCGTGAGCCGCGGCGCGACCTCCAAGCGGGTCAGCGCGTCGGTCAGCATCACGCCCCACTCCGGCACGGCCGGGTCGGGGTTGCCCAGGCCGAGGAAGCTCAGGGCGGCCGCCTCGATGATGGCGGTCGCCAGCGTGAGCGTCGCTTGGACGAGCACCGGCGCGAGCGAGTTCGGCAGCACGTGCCCGATCGCGACCTTCCCGCGCCGGACGCCCAGCGCAGTAGCGGCGGTGACGTACTCCGCATGCGCCTGCGAGATCATCGAGCCGCGCAGCAGCCGAGCGAAGACCGGCACCGAGATGACCCCGACCGCGATCATCACCGTGATGAGGCTGGGACCCAGCAACGCCGCGACGCTCACCGCGAGCAGCAGGCTCGGCATGGCCAGCAGCATGTCGATGATGCGCATCATGAAGTTGTCGATCTGGCGGCCCCGCCGCCCACCCAGCCCGTACGCCGCCCCCGCGAGGCCGCCGATCAGGCAGCCGACGGTCAGGCCGAGCGTCGTCGCGACCACGCCCACCAGCAGCGTCTGCCGCGCACCGACGATGACCCGGCTGAACTCGTCGCGCCCGTTGTGGTCCAGCCCGAACCAGTGCTCGGCGCTCGGGCCCGGAATGATGTTCTGCCCCTCCTTGACCTGATCGGCCCATTCGGTCGAGGTCGGGCTGTAGGGCACGAAGAACGGGCCGATCAGCGCCACGAGCACGAACAACAGCAGGATCACCGCACCGATGACGGCGGCTGGGTTGCGCCGCAGCCGCCGGAACGCCTCGGCCCACAGGCTGCGGCCCTTCTCGTCGGCGTGCACCGCAGCCAGCTCCGCCAGGCGATCCAGCCGTTGCTTGCGGCCTCTCGGAGTGAGCGCTTGCCATCCCCGCGTACGCACCTCGGGTGCTTGGAGGGGTGGTGGTTCGAGGTCTGGACTGGCGGCGGGCTGGCCCTCCGGCGTCAGCATCGGCGTGGGCTCGGTCATCGCACCCTCACCCTCGGGTCGATCAGGCCGTAGGACAGATCCACCAGCAGGTTCACGGTCACGTAGATGATCGCGATGAACATGATGAAGCCCATGAGGACCGGGTAGTCCCGATGGTCGATCGACTCGGCGATGAACTGGCCGATGCCGGTGAAGGCGTACACGGTCTCGGTGAGCACCGCGCCGGAGAGCAGCCCGCCGGTCAGCAGCCCGATCGTGGTCACGACCGGCAGCAGCGCGTTGCGCATGACATGGCGGCGCCGCACCGTGTTCTCGGTCAGACCCTTGGCCTGGGCAGTGCGGACGTAGTCCTCGCCGAGCACCTCCAGGACGCTGGCCCGGGTCATCCGCACGATGATCGCCAGCGGAATGGTCGCCAGCGTCACCGCCGGCAGCACGAGATGCTTGAGCGCATCGGCGGCGGCATCCCACTCGCCGGTCAGGATCCCGTCCAGGATGTAGAAGTTGGTCACGCGCGTCGCGTCGATCGTCACGTCCTGGCGCCCGGCCGCCGGGAACCAGCCCAGCTTGACCGCGAAGACCTCCTTCACGAGGTACGCCAGCACGAAGATCGGTACGCACACCCCGAGCAGCGAGCCGGCGACCGAACCGTGATCCACCATCGACCCCCGCCGCCGGGCGGCCAGATACCCCAGCGGGATGCCGAGGCCGATGGCCAGCAGAAGGGCCGAAACGGTCAGCTCGACGGTGCCGGGGAACCGCTCGGCGAACTCGGTGACGACCGGGCGGTGTGTACTGATGGACACGCCCAGGTCGCCGGTGAGCATCCGGCGCATGAAGCGGCCGTACTGGATCCACAGTGGCTGGTCGAGCCCCAGGTCGTGGCGCAGCTGGGCGCGCGACTCGGGCGTACCGCGCTCACCGAGGATCGCGGTCTCCGGCCCACCGGGCAGCCGGTGCAGCCAGATGAACAGGATCAGTGACAGCCCGAGCAGCGTCGGTATGAGCTGCAGCAGCCGCCGGACAACGTAACGCAGCATGGACCGTCCTTGGACGAGACACTTCGGTATGGATGGGCGCGGCACACGGCGCGTCCGGCGCCGTGTGCCGCGCTTCTATGTGGATGTGCTCTCCTTGTCGCGGTCCCTTGCCCGGTGCGGGACCTCGCTTTCGGATGTACCCGATCCTCAGGACGTGTAGAACGCCGTGTAGTAGCGCTCATCGGTCAGCGGGCTCGCCTTGACGCCGTCCAGGTCCTTGCCGAGAACCAGCGACGGCGGGCCGTGAGCGATCGGCACACCCGGCAGGAACTCCATGATCTTAGCGTTGAGGTCCTGGTACTTCTGGGTCCGCTTGGCCAGGTCGGGCTCGGTGTCAGCCTGCTTGAACTGGGCGAACAGCGGCGGGTTGTTGAAGCCCCACTCGGACTTCTGGCGGTCGAAGAAGGTGCCGATGAAGTTGTACGCATCGGCGTAGTCACCGGTCCAGCCCAGCAGGTGCAGGTCGTGCTTGGTGCCCTGCTGTACGGCGTTGAGGTAGTCCGGGCTCCACTTGAGCGCCACCGGCGTCACCTTGATGCCGACCGCCTGCAAGTTGGCCGAGATCAGTTCGAAGATGTCCTTCGGCGCCGGCATGTACGGCCGGGTGACCTCGGTCGGGTAGTAGAACGACAGCGTCAGGTTGGTCGCGTTGGCCGCTTGGAGCAGCGACTTCGCCTTGTCCACGCTGTAGTCGTACTTTGTGACGCTGTCGTTGTAGCCCTCCAGGCCCGGCGGCTGGAACTCCTGCGCCACCTGCGAGCCCTCGGGGTACTTCGAGTCCACGATGGCCTGCCGGTTGATGGCGTACGCGATCGCCTGGCGGACCCGGATGTCCTTCAGAGCCGGGTTGTTGGCCTGGTTGATAGCCAAGTAGAGGACGTTGAACGCCGGGCGGGTGAGAACCTTGAAGCCCTCATCCTTCAGCGGCTTGACGTCGGCCGGCGCGACCAGGTCATACCCCTGGATCTGGCCGTTGCGCAGCGCCTGCTTGCGAGCGGTCAGGTCGGTGATGGTCTGGAAGATCAACGTCTTGATCTTCGCCTTGTCGGCCCAGTAGTCGTCGTTGCGGACCAGCTCGATCGTCTTGGCGGTGTGGTCCCACTTGACGAACTTGTACGGCCCGGTGCCGATCGGGTGCTCCTGCGCGTACGCCGGATAGGTGATGTTGTCGGCCGTGCCGCCGACCTTGTCAGCCTGGAAGTCCTGCAGCGCCTTGGGGCTGGACATCGAGAACGCCGGCAGGGCCAGCGCGGACGGGAACTTGCTCGTCACGCTGGTGATGGCGATGTCCACCGTGGCGGGGTCCTTGACTGTGCAGCTCTTGAACAGGCTCTGCCCGGTCGTCTGGTTCTCGTTCTTGGCGAAGCCGACGAAGATGGCCCGCCAGTAGTAGGCGATGTCCTCACCCTGCATCAGGCCGGCCCAGTTGTACCAGCGGTTGAAGTTCGCGCAGACAGCGTCGGCGTTGAAGTCCGTGCCGTCGTGGAACTTCACGCCGGTCTTCAGCTTGAAGGTCCACACCAGACCGCTGGGGTCGGGCGTCCAGCTCTCGGCGAGGCCGGGAACGATCTTCGTGCCGCCCTCCTCAGGCCGCACCAGGGTTTCGAACATCTGCCGAGCGATGCGGAACGACTCGCCATCGCTGGCCAGCGCGGGGTCGAGGACCTTCGCATCGCCGGCCACACCGAAGACCAGCTTGTCCTTCTTGGTCGCCGTACCCGCGTTGTCCCGCTCGCTCTGGCAGGCGGTCAGGGTCAGGCTAACGAGGACTGAGGCAGCGAGGACCGCGGTAACGGATCGGAGCCTGGAGGCGCTCATCAGGGTTCACCTCTTCGCACGTGTCGACAACATGCCCGGATTGATCGAACCCTATCGGCTCTGTGGGTGGATCACAGCGACCGATATCAGATCGTTGCCCACCAGTAGCTCTATGTACTCCAGACGGGTTTTTCTCCGGCGCGATGCCGGAGATCAGATGATCCGGCGGCCTTCGAAGGCCCGGCCGAGCGTGATCTCGTCGGCGTACTCCAGGTCGCCACCGACCGGCAACCCGCTCGCCAGCCGCGACACCGTGATGCCCATCGGCTTGACCAGTAGCGCCAGGTAGGTGGCCGTAGCCTCACCCTCTGTGTTCGGGTCGGTCGCGAGGATCAGCTCATTGACCTCGCCGCCCGACAGCCGCGCCATCAGCTCGCGGATGCGCAGGTTGTCCGGGCCGATCCCCTCCAGCGGATTGATCGCGCCGCCGAGCACGTGATACCGCCCGCGGAACTCATTGGTCCGCTCGATCGCCACCACATCCTTGGGCTCCTCGACCACGCACAGCACCTCGCCGCTGCGGCGCTGATCGCGGCAGATCCGGCACTTGTCGTCCTCGGCCACGTTGAAGCAGATCGTGCAGAACTTCACGACCTCCTTCACCCGCAGCAGGCTCGCGGCCAGGCGCTTGACGTCGGCCGGATCCGCGCCGAGGACGTGGAACGCCAGCCGCTGCGCGCTTTTGGGGCCGATGCCGGGCAGCCGGCCCAGCTCGTCGATCAGATCCTGGATCGCACCTTCATACATCGCACATGTCCTAGAACGGCAGGCCCATGCCGCCGGTGAGCGGACCGATCTTGGCGTCGCGTACCCTCGCCGCCTCGTCGAGCGCCTTAGTGAAGGCGTCGAGGACAAGGTCCTCCAGGGTCTCCACGTCGTCCGGGTCGACCACCTTCGGATCGATCGCCACTGCCCGCGGCGCCCCGTCGCCCGTCACGGTGACGGTGACCAGGCCGTTGCCGGACGTGCCGGTCAGCTCCTGCTGCGCCAGCTCGGCCTGCGCCGCCTCAAGCTTGCGCTGCATCTGCTGCGCCTGCTTCATCAGCTGCTGCATGTTCGGCATGCCACCAGGGCGCATCTGCTCTTTCCTCTCATCGGGTACGCCGCTCCATCGGGGTACGCCGACAGCCTATTGCCTGCCTCGGCGGTTCCCCGCCGGGCCGGGCTCACAGGTCGGCGATCTTCTCGACGCTGAACCGCTGCCGGAGGGACTCGATCGCCTGCTGCTCGACCGACTGCCGGGCGGTGGTCGCGTCGAGCACCTCGTCGGTCGGCTCGTCGCCGGGGTCGAAACCGGGCTCCGTCTGCGTTTGCGGCCCCGTTTGCGGCGCCGGCTTCTGCGCTACAGCGCTCGTACGCGGGCCGCCGCGAGCCGCCGCTCGGGCGGCGATCTGGGCCGCCGCCGCTCGGCCATTGCGTGCCGGCTCCTCTGTCGCGATTGCGGAACCGGCCGGGGTGCTGGCGTTGCTCGCCCCGCCGGCGTTACCGCCGTTGGATCTGGCCTGGCTGGATCCGGCCTGACTGGTTTTGGATCGGGCCGGTGCGACGGCCGGCGGCTTCGCCGGTGCGGTGCGGGCAGCCGGTGCGGTGCGGGCGACTGGGTAGCGCGGTCCCGGGTCGGCGATGGGACCGTCGAACTCTGGATCGTATGGCGGCTCGTCCAGCGGGCCGAAGTCGTCGTCCGCCGCCGGACCGCTTGGCGCACTTGGACCGCTCGCGGCGGTTGCCGCACGCGTCGGGCCCGTCGTGCCGGTGGTCGTCGTGCTGGTAGCCGTTCCGGTCGCCGCGCCCGTCGTGCCTGCGGTGCCGGTAGCCGTGCCGGTCGTGCCGACAACCGTCCCGCTTGCCGTGCCCGTAGCCGTGCCCGTAGCCGCGCCACTCATGCCGGAGCCGGTTGCGTTTGATCCGGGGGCGTCGTTCGGGCTCTCCCCGTTGTCGAGGCCATCGGCACCGCTGGGCTGGACGGGCGGGGAGGACACCGTTGCCGACCGCTCTGCCTTCTCCGCGCTCGACGGGCCCTCGTCGGGTCCGCTGAAACTCACCCCGTCGGGATGGTTCGCCGCGGTGGCGATCGTCGTGACCGTACCGCCGATGGGAGCGGTCTCGGGCCACTCGTCGGCCGCCTCCGCCGGCGGCGCAGCGGCCGTCCTCTCGGCTGGGGTCGGGCTCGCCGACCGGGCGACCGGCGGCGAGCCCTCAGCTTTTCCCGCCGGCGACCGTCCGCCGCCCGGCGATCGGCCTGTGGATCCGCCTCGCTGATCGCCGCCGACCTCGCAGCGCAGCTGCCACGTGCCGCCGATGACCTGATGGATCGCCTCCAGCAGCGAGCCGGGGTCGGCGCCGACCGAGTTGGCGTGGAACGCCGCCTTGAAGACCAGCACGATGGTCGAGTCCTCGACCTCGCGTACCACGCCGTCACGGGCCATCGCCGCGATCCGCTTGTTGGTCCGCCCGGTCAGCTGGACGATCTCGTCCCAGGCCCGGCGTACGGTGGCGGCGTCGACCTCACCGCTCGCCGAACCGGGCTGAGCCGGCGCGCTGACCGGTACCGGGCTGGGCTGAGCGGGCGCGGCGGC
>Ga0114129_10000954_pt1 | contig 37759 bp, 30 predicted proteins | sample RhiMetdeltSRZDD1_FD_80071 | JGI IMG/M metagenome (GOLD analysis project Ga0114129, IMG submission 80071) | Populus rhizosphere microbial communities from Tennessee, USA - Rhizosphere MetaG P. deltoides SRZDD1 (version 2) (version 2) | ecosystem: Host-associated > Plants > Roots > Rhizosphere >...
CGTCGTGGTCGTCGCGACCGTTCCGGGAATTCGTAAGCCGTTCTGTGTTGTCGGAAGCGAGGTTTGCCCGTGTTGACCGACAAGACCGTTCTCATCACCGGTGGCAGGCGAATCGGCGCGGTCATCGCCGCCGAGCTCGCCGCTCGGGGAATGGACGTCGCGCTTGCCTACAACAGGTCCAAGGAGGAGGCAGAACAGACGGCGGCTGTTGTCCGTGAGCAGGGGCGACGCGCTGTCGTCCTGCATGCCGACGTCTCACGAGCGGAAGATTGCGCGACGCTCGTGAACGAAGCGGCACGTCAGCTGGGCCGGCTCGACGTCCTCATCAACATGGCGTCGGTGTATTCAGCAGTGCCGTTCGAACAGCTGGACGAACGGCGCTGGGACGCGTCGATTGACGTCGATCTCAAGGCCGCCTTTCTGTGCGCGATCGCTTCGGTCCCGCACTTTCGCGCCGCTGGTGGCGGACGAATCATCAACTTTGCCGACTGGGTGGCTGCCAGCGGCAGACCTCGTTACGCCGGATATCTGCCGTACTACGTCGCGAAACGCGGCGTGATCGGACTCACCGAAGCGCTTGCGCTCGAGCTCGCAGCAGATCAGATACTCGTCAACGCGATTGCCCCGGGGCCGATCGTTGCCCCCGAGGGCACCTCGGACAAAGAGATGGCCGCAGTGGAGTCGGCCACGCCGCTGGGGAGGTGGGGCGGCGAACGCGAGATAGCTCTTGCGGCGATCTTCCTCATCGAGTCCGGTTTTGTCACCGGGGAAACCATCCGCGTCGACGGCGGCCGCCACATCCGTTAGCTCGCGCCCTCAGGCACCCGCCTTGCTAAGACTGAGCTTTGAGAGCTCCTGTGGAACCACCGCGCCGAACACCCGACGGCGACGCCGCGCATACGCGAGGCATCGATTCACGCAGTGAATCCGGGGGTCGATCGGCGATTTCGTCGATCAACGAGGCAACCGGTCCGTCGAATCCCGTGGCGTCGGGTCAACCCAAGGACTCGTCTGTTGGGAAACGCAGCGACCCAAGGGATCACGCCAGAGTCCTCGTGGTCGAGGATCAGGCCGACCTCAGGCGTATGTTGGCCACAGCGCTGACGATCGACGGCCACGATGTGGACGAGGCTGCGGATGCGACCGAGGGTCTGGCTCGACTCGCATCCAGTCGATACGACCTCGTCCTTACCGACTACGCGATGCCGGGTGAAACCGGCGCATGGATGCTGCACGAGGCCGCTCGCCGCGGGCTGATGCACGATACGGCCGCGTTCATCGTCACCGCCCAGCCAGGCGTCCGTGAGATCTCGGACATCGAGGTGATCACCAAACCCCTCGATCTCGACCATTTCCTCGAGCAGGTACGCAGCATCCTGTCGTCGTCAACATCGCGAATCGAACACGAGGTCCCTCACGCCTCGGAGCCGGCCCCCGGTCACCGGATCGAACTGGTACTCTACGTGAGCTCCGCGTCAGCGACGTCACTCCAGGCGCGCGAGAGCCTCCAGCGACTTCTCGAACGGTTCGACAGATCGCAGATCAAGTTCTCGGTCTGCGACCTCTTGACAGACCCATTGGCTGGCGAGCGCGATCGCGTCGCCTTTACGCCGACGCTCGTCAAGCGCTATCCACTCCCGCGCATGTGGGTGCTGGGAAACCTCCGCAGTCCGAGCATCGTAGAGGATCTGCTGCGAGCGTGCGGTGTCGACGACAGGGAAGCAATGCGTTGACCAAACACTCGACCGGCGTTCCCGGCCTGGACATTCTGACCCACGGTGGGATTCCGGAAGGGCGCGCCACGCTCGTCGCGGGCAAGAGTGGCACCGGCAAGACCGTCATGGGTCTGCAAGTCGCGGCTCACTTCGCCCGCCACGGAGCCAACACCATTCTGGTAACAGTAGAGGAAGCTCCCGAGGATCTCATCGACAGTGGCGATTCGCTGGGGCTGGACCTGTCCCGCCTCGTAAAATCCGGCGCGCTGATCTTCGCCGACATCACGCTGCCGATGGATGGTCCAACCCTCGTTTCAGGCGACTACGATCTCTTCGGCCTGTTTCACAGGCTCGAAGCGATGGTGACGCAAACGGGTGCCCGCGCGATTGTCCTCGACTCCGCGACGGCGCTGTTCAGTCCGCGCCCGCCATACGAAACGCTTCGCAAACATTTCTTTCAACTCATCTCCACGTTTCGCCGGCTTGGATTGACGGCCGTGATCATCGCCGAGGCGCCCAGCGATTACGGTCAGCTGACGACGATGGGGGTTGAGGACTACGTATGCGATTTGACGCTGATCGTACGGAACGTCATCGACGGTGGCAGGCGGCGACGGTCGATCGAGGTCAACAAGTATCGACGAAGCGGGCACTTCAAGGGTGAGTACCCCTGCACGATCACGACGCGCGGGCTGGCGATCTTTCCCCTGGAAGCGCAGGAGCGGCAGGATGGGGATTCCGTGGAGCGCTACTCCAGCGGCGTCGAAGGTCTCGACGACATGACACGCGGTGGCTGGTTGCGAAACTCGATCATCATCGTGCGCGGTCCTACCGGAAGCGGAAAAACGATGCTCGCGGGGCTATACGCTCGCGCCGGGGCCGCGCGTGGCGAGCGGGTCGTCTACTACGGTTTTGAAGAAACGCGTCCGATCCTTCTTCGCAACTACCGCGAGATCGGGATGGACATGGATGCGCACGTGAAGGACGGTCGCCTGAAAGTCATTTGCCGGTATCCGGAGGCGACGAGTCTCGAGGACCTTCTCGTCGACCTGCGGCTCGGGCTGGAAGATCTGAAGCCCTCGCTGATCGTGCTGGACAGCATTTCTTCGATTGAGCACGCTTCCTCCAGCCAGGCATTCCGGTCCTTCATCATCGGGGTGGCGTCCATTCTCCGCGAGTACGGCCGCAGCGCGCTCATCACTCAGACCATCGGCACGTCGCGGATGAACGATCATACGGCGCCGTTCCTGTCGACGATCGCCGATGCCATCCTGACGCTCGGCTACACGACCGATGGTTACGATCTGGATCGTCAGATGCGCGTCATCAAGATGCGCGGTTCGGATCACGAGCAGCACCCCTACAAGCTGGTGATTCAGCCCGGCGGCCTTCGCGTGACGAAGATGGCGCCCGAAGAAGCGAAGCGTCACTGAGCCATACGCGGCACTGAGGCGCGAAGCCGGACGAGCGCACACCGATTACACACTTCGCTCACATCCCATACGCACCAGCTGGGGTTTGAAAGTGCCTCCCTGGTAACTTCTTCGCACTCTGTGATTTCCGCGGGCCGTCCCGGCCGGCAGCAAGATTGCTCCCGTTAGCCATCGAGGAGGGCCGGCGATCGCCGGCGGGTCGAATGGAAGATCGTGAACGACTCGAAGCGGGATCGCGAGCGAGTGGTTGGGTCGAAGCTGAACTGCAGGCCCTGGCTCGTCCGGCGATCCTCCTCGTGGAAGACGAAGGCGACATCGAGCCATTCGATCTCGATGATCCGGTCAATCGGGTCCGCCAGCGGCTCGAAGCGGCTGGCGGCGGTCAGACTCCAAGGCGTGTGTCCAAAGCGTCAAAGAGCGGATCGAGCGGTTCCGCCGGTTCGAATAGCGATCATCATGACGACTGTCCCGACCCCATCGAGCTCATTCTCTACGTGAGCGCCGATTCGCCGCGCACGGCCAGCGCCATCGAGCAGATCAAGTCTGTGCTCAGCCATCACAAGTTCCCGCGTGTCAGGTTGACGATTTGCGATCTGTCGAAGGATCCGGAGGGTGGGAATAATGACGGGATCGCTTTTACGCCGACGCTGGTCAAGCGATCTCCGGGCCCCAGAACGCGCATCCTGGGGCACATCACGAATCCCGAGCTGCTGCTCGAGCTGCTGGAAGGCTGCGGGGAGGACTAGCTTCGTCGCGCCGGCGAGGTGGCGAACAGTGCGCCCATCGATTCCAGGGCCCCGTTGAGCTCACGGCGGTCGCGCGCGAAGCAGAAGCGAATATACCCTTCACCCTGCGCGCCGAAGTCGACGCCTGGCACGCAGCCGATCCGTCCCTTCGAGATCAAGTATTCGGTCATCGCCCACGAAATGGACTGATGGGCCGAGCCGCCCTCGGGCCGCCATTTGGGATCGATTCGCAGGAACGCATAAAACGCCCCTTTTGGGGGCTCGCCGCTGAAAATGCCAGAAGCATGGTCTCGCACGCCCGCGTAGAAGAGATCGCGGCGTGCCTGCAACTCGGCGCGGAACTCTCCGATCGAGGCTTGTGATCCTTCGAGCGCACCGACGCCGCCGTACTGCACCACGGATGCGATGTTGCTGGCCGTATAGAAGAGTACCTTCTTCATGCGCTCGCGCAGCTTCGGATCCTTGGCGGCCACGTAGCCGAGCCGAAGCCCCGTCATCGCGTAAGACTTGCTGAATGTGTAGAACGGGATCGTGCGTTCGTACATGCCGGGCAGCGACGCCGCGCTGATATGCGTGGTCCCGTCGAAAACCACATCCTCGTACGCTTCGTCGGAAATCAGCCAGAGCTGCCGCCCGGATGCAATCGCGCTGATGCCCTCGAGATCCTGACGGCTGAGCACGCCGCCCGTCGGGTTGCTCGGCGAGTTGACATAGATCGCGCGCGTCCGCGGCGTGATCTTGGATTCCAGTTCCTCGAGATCGAAGCGCCAGTCGAGGCGCTCGTGCAGCGCACACGGCACTGGGACCGCGTGCGCGGCGAGGATGTTTCCGACACAAGGCGGCCACTCCGGATCCGGAACGATCACTTCGTCGCCTGGCTCCAGAAGCGACTGACAGATGATGTACAGCGCGTGGATGCCGCCGGTCGTGACCATTACTTCATCAGTGTTGCCGACGGGAATGCCGTTCACGCGCCGCAACTTGTCGGCCATGAGCTCGAGCAGCGCTGGCAGGCCTGTTGTCTGAAGATAGTGGGTCTTGTTTTCGTCGATCGCGCGATGCATGGCCTGCTTGACCGTGTCGGGTGCATCGAAGCTCACGTCCCCCTGATCGAGACGGAACGGATCCTTGACGCTGTACATCATGTCGCGAATGCGAATGATGCCCGAGAATGGAACCGAGTCGAGATAGCTGGCCATCGCTCACGATTCTATCGCGGTGAAGTTAAGATTGCCCATGCCCCGAACCTACCGCGCCGGCGACTCTGTCGAAGACTACTGCCGGGCGTGCAAACTGGACCGCATGCACACGGTCGTGGCCGCGGATCCGGCCGGCTCGCCGATTCGAGTGGTGTGCGGCTATTGCCGGAGCGAGCACAATTATCGTGGCGGTCCCCGAGTGGAAACGGGGGACAGAGGCGGCGACTCCGAGCCTCGTCCCAGGCCACTGGCTGCTCGCCCGGGGGGCGATAGGACTCCGCTGCCGATCGTCAGCGAACGAGAAAGGACGGCGCCATCCATGGCCGGTCAGGACGTCGATATCGAGATGTTGCTTCGCCGCGTGATTCGAGAAGAAGCCGGCGTCAAGCCGGTCGTCCCCGCCGAAAAGTGGCGCGACGGGACGATGGTCCTCCGCCCCGGCAACGGCACTCAGGAAAAGAGCTGGCCGATCGAGACGTTCTTTCACAAGGTCGTGATGATCAGAAATCGCCTGCGCACGCTCGAGCAGCAGGTCAACGCGACCGACGTCCCCGAAGACGTCAAGGTGAAGCTGCAGGCCTACATCAGCGCCTGCTACGGCTCGCTCACGAGCTTCAATATCCTTTTTGCCGACGAGGCCGATCAGTTCAAGGGTGCTGGAGACTAACCCCGCTCCTTCGATCCATGCGCGTTGGCAATTGGAGGTTCGGAGTTGGGAGTTCTCCGAGCGAGGCTCATCACACGATGAAGTGTCGCGGCGGCTTTTGCGAGCGGCAGGTTGCTGATGTAGAAGTGCCGGACCCCGGCGTCGGTCAGCGCCTGGATCGATCGTGCGCACACCTGGTCAGCGGTGGCCCCGTCGGCGAACTCGCGGGTCAGCGGTTCCATGGGAACCGGCAGGAAGCTGCTGAGCGCGGCGAGCGTGCGCGGATTCGCTGACCGGTAGTAGAACACCCCGAACAGCCCGGGCATCGTGAGGCCCCGGCGCTCTGCTTCGCCGAGGAAGCGCTCGACGTGTCCCTGGCTGTGGTGCGAGACGATCTGCGTGAGGTAGAACTCCGCGTTGACCCGGGCATCGAGCAGATGGCTGACCTGACCTGCCGGATCGACATGCGGGTTGGCCCAGCCGCCGAGCGATAGCCCCGCGCGCCGCTGGCCAATCGCTTCACGAAGCTGCCAGGCGTGTTCGACACACCGTGGCGGACCGACCGATTTGTCGCCACCCAGCACGACGAGCGACTCGAAGCCGTGCTGGTGCGCCCGCTCGGCGTAGGCCAGGCAGTAGTCCATCGGGTGCTTGCAGGTCAGGAACGGCACGACGCGAGATCGCGGCACGTCGCTTCCCAGATTCGTCACCAGATGGCGCAGATTGTCTTCTTCCTTCAGCCCGACCGCACTGTCCGTGAGGAACACGAACGTGCCGTCGCGGGTCAGGCTTTTCACCGCATGGTAGGTGTCGATCCAGGCGTCGATGCTCGCCGACGTTTCGAGCTCGGCCCGCGGTGGCCGCAGCTCCGCGGCGATGACGTTTCCGGATCTCAGCGACTCGAGAAGATTCGGCATCCCAACCCGCAAGTATACTGAACGCAGCATGCTCGCCTCGCTCACTGCCCTCCCCACCGTGTCCCTCGCGCCAGGTCCGACGCCGATCGAAGAGATCCCCAGGTTCCGCGCCGCGATCGGCTGCGTGCCGCGGCTGCTCGTCAAGCGCGACGATGCGATCGGGTTTGCGTTCGGGGGAAACAAGGTCAGGAAGCTGCGGTTCGTGGCTGCTGATGCGCTGGCGCAGGGGGCGGATACATTGATTACCGCTGGCGGCGTTCAGTCCAATCACGCTCGCGCAACGGCTGCCGCGGCGGCGAAGCTCGGGCTGCACTGCATCCTCGTCGCGAACGGCGCACCGCCTGACCCACCGACCGGCAACGCGCTCCTCGGGAGATTCCTCGGCGCCGAGGCTCGATACGTTCAGTCACGCGAGGATCGGGTTCCAGCCATGGAAGCCGCGGCCGGCGCGCTCCGTCGCGTTGGTCGGCGTCCTTACGTGATTCCGATCGGCGCCTCTACCCCGTTGGGCGCGGCGGCATTCGTGCACGCCGTTTTCGAAATGCTCGATCAGATCGAACCGCCAGACGTGATCGTTCATTCCACCTCGTCGGGAGGCACACAAGCGGGCATTGTTGCAGGTTGCGCACTCGCTGGCGTGCGGACGCGGGTGATTGGCGTTAGCGCCGATGAGCCAGCTGAGTCGCTGGCGTCGGACATTCGGCGGATCCTTGATGGGCTTGGACCCCTGCTCGGATTCGAGACCCGTAAATTCGCAGACGCGCGTGTTGAGATCGATGATGATTTCGTTGGCCCCGGCTACGGCATCTCGACGCCCGAGTCGCGCGGCGCCATCGAGATCCTGGCGCGCACGGAAGCGATCTTTCTCGATCCGACCTATACCGCGAAAGCGATGGCGGGCTTGATGGCGCACGCGCGCGGCGGGACCTTCTCGGGCGCCGGCACCGTGCTCTTCTGGCACACCGGCGGTCAGGTGGCGTTGTTTGCATAACAACGGCAAACGCCTGCCGTGATATCCGTGGTCCGTGATCCATGTCTCGCCGTGGCAGCGGGCCCAGGCGTTCGACGAGACACGGACCACGGCCCACGGACCACGGCAGGCATTGCAGCAGGAGCTCTTATCCGATGAGTGACGTGAAGGTGACGTTTCTCGGTGCGGCGCGGACCGTCACCGGATCGAAGTACTTGCTCGAGACGCCCACGGCCAGGATCCTGATCGATGCCGGACTGTTTCAGGGTCTGAAGGAACTGCGGGAGCGCAACTGGCAGAACCTGCCAATCAAAGCCTCAGAAATCGACGCCATCGTCCTGACGCACGCGCATCTCGATCATTGTGGATATCTGCCGCGGCTCGTCGCGCAGGGTTTTGCCGGGCGTGTGTTCTGCACGGCGGGCACCCAGGATCTCTGCCGCATCGTGCTCCCGGATTCCGGCCGCATCCAGGAAGATGATGCCGAGATCGCGAACCGCGAGAAGTTCTCGAAACACTCGCCCGCGCTGCCGCTCTACACCGAAGCCGATGCGCTCCGCGCGCTGACGCACCTTCAGCCGGTCGGCTACGACAGGCCGATGCCGGTGGCCGACGGCATCGAGGTGGACTTCATCAACGCCGGTCATCTCCTCGGATCCTCGTACGCGCGCGTCAGGACCAACGGGCAGACGATCCTCTTCGGTGGCGATCTGGGCCGGTTCGGCCGTCCTGTGCTGCCCGATCCGACGATGGTCAGCGAGGCGGATTACCTGCTGGTCGAGTCGACCTACGGCAATCGCGTCCATGAAGACGACGACAACGGTGAAAAGCTTGCGTCAGTGATCAAGGAAACAGTAGCCCGAGGCGGGCGCGTGATCGTGCCCGCGTTTGCGATCGGACGGGTCGAGGAGCTGATCTACTGGATCAAGAAGCTCGAGGAAGAACGGCGTATTCCGATCATGCCGGTCTATCTCGACAGCCCGATGGCCATCGCCGCGCTCTCCCGCTACACCGAGCGCCTCAACGAGCTCGATGCGGAGATGAAGCCTGAAGTGCGAGACGACAAGGCGCCACACGGACCGGCCGACCGCAACGAATCGCAGGATCGACGGCGCGCGCATGCCAGCCAGGAACGCCAGATGTGTGCGTTCTGCACGGCGCGGTTTCGGGCCATAGCGTCCGCCGATGAATCGAAGCAGTTGACCGCATCGAACATGTCCGCCATCGTGATCTCTTCCAGCGGCATGGCAACAGGGGGCCGCGTGCTCCATCACCTCAAGAAGGCGCTGCCCGATCCTCGAAACACGGTTCTTTTCGTCGGCTACCAGGCGGTCGGCACCCGCGGGCGCCGGCTCGTGGATGGTGAAGCCAGCGTGAGGATCCATGGGCGAGAGGTTCCCGTGCATTGCCGCATCGAGCTGATCGAATCGATGTCTGCGCACGCCGACTCGAACGAGATCTTGCGATGGCTGGGTGGATTCTCGCGGCCGCCGAAGACGGCCTTCCTCGTGCATGGTGAACCGCTGGCGATGGATGCTCTGGCCGTACGTATTCAGTCGCTCCAGGGTTGGACGACGAAGATGCCGCAGCATCTCGAGACGGTGCCCCTCGTATGATGACTGGATGATGACCGTTCAACCGACGGACGATTGACCGATGCATTCTTACGAAGAACGTAAGCACAGGAACGAATCGCTGACCTGTTCGTTTAATGCCAGCCGGTCGTTGTACAAAAGAAGATTGACCGAACCAAGGAGGCTGGCGTGGGGGCTGCGGACGACAAGAACGATTTGGTAACAGGAAATACACGACCGACATCAACTGTGGCGACGACCGACAGCCAGACCGCTCCTCCACCGGATCGCAAGTACCTGCTCGAACGGGTCGACGACGCGGCGGTAGCGCAACTCTATGCGGACGGCTTCGACCGCCTGCCGCGAGATCAGAAGATTCTGATCTGGCACCTCTACCAGGCGGCCCTTGCCGGACGAGACATCTTTCTCGACCAGCGGTATGCCCACAACCTCGAGATGCGCGACGTGCTCGAGGAGATCATCACGCATCCTGACGGTATCGAGCCCGTCGTGCTCGCGGAGATCGAACGGTATACGAAGCTGTTCTGGCTGAACGGCGGCCCATACAACAATCTGACGGCGCGCAAGTTCGTCCTGAAATGCACCGCGGACGCGTTTGCCCAGGCTGCCGGGCAGGCCGGGAAGGGCGGAGCACGCTTCCGCTTGAAGTCAGGCGAGTCGCTCGATCAGAAGCTGACGCGCCTCCGGCCGATGTTCTTCGACCTCGAGTTCGACCCGATCGTCACCAGCAAGACACCCGGCCCGGGACGCGACATCCTGGCGTCGAGCGCGAACAACCTCTATGTCGATGTGAGCATGGGTGATCTCGAGGGATTCGTCGAGCGGTACCCGCTGAACTCGCGCCTGGTGAAGCAGGATGGCGCGTTGATTGAAGAGGTCTACCGCATCGGCGGCAAGTACGACACCGAGATTCGCGCCATCGTCCGCCACCTGGAAGCGGCGATTCCCTATGCGACGGAGTCGATGGCGGCGGCGCTGCAGGCGCTCGTGAAGTTCTACCGGACAGGGGAGACGGCGGATCGGGTGGCGTACGACATCGCGTGGGTCAGCGATCGTGATTCTCCCGTTGACACCATCAATGGGTTCATCGAGGTGTACATGGACTCGCGCGGCCACAAGGGCGCGTGGGAGGCCCTCGTCTATTACGTCAACCCCGAGAAGACCGAGGGCATCCGCACGCTGGCCGAGAACGCGCAATGGTTCGAGAACCACATGCCGTGGGACGATCGGTACAAGAAACAGGGCGTGCGCGGCGTGACGGCGAACGCCATCGACGTCGTCCTCGAGACGGGGGAATCCGGTCCGATCACGCCGATCGGCATCAACCTGCCCAACGATCAGGAGATTCGCGAGCACTACGGAAGCAAGTCCGTCTCGCTCTCGAACGTCAACGACGCGTACGACCGCTCGACGCAACCGGAGTTCCGACGGGAGTTCTCCTGGACGCCGGAAGAGGCCGAGCGCGCGCAGAAGTGGAGCAGTGTCGCCAGCGAGCTGACGACCAACATGCACGAGGTCATCGGCCACGGATCCGGCAAGGTATCCGATCGCCTACAGGGCAGCCCGCAGGGCGCCCTGAAAGAACAGTACTCGGCGCTCGAAGAGACGCGCGCCGATCTCGTCGCCCTGTACTTCGTCCCCGATCCCAAGCTCGTGGATCTGGGGCTCGTGTCAGCTGACGACCATGCGGAAATCGTGCAGGCGGAGTATGAAGGCTACGCGCGCAACGCGCTGGTGCAGCTGCGCCGTGTCCGTGAGGGCACACAGATCGAAGAAGACCATATGCGCAACCGGCAGATGGTCGTGCACTGGCTGATGGCCAACTCGAACGCCATCGAGGTCCGCCGCCGGGACGCCAGGACCTACTACGTGATGGTCGATGCGCAAGCCTTCCGGGAAGGCGTCGGCCGGCTGCTCGGCGACGTCCAGCGGATCAAGGCTGAGGGCGATTACGACGCGGCGAAACAGCTGTTCGAGATGTACGGCATCCATTTCGACGCCAGCCTGCGCGACGAGGTGGTCGCGCGGGTCGAGCGCCTGAACATGCCGTCCTACACGGGTTTCGTCCAGCCTCGGCTCGATGCGGTGGTCGGCAGCGACGGCACGATCGAAGACGTGAGCATCTCGTATCCTCTGGACTTGAAGACCCAGATGCTGGAGTATTCGGGCCGGAGGTAAGCACAGGGATGAAGCGGACGCGGGTGGCCCTGTTGACGGCCGCCGCCCTCTGCGCAGTCTTCGGAGAGCCGGCACTCCAGGGTCAGGGTAGCGCGTCACAAGCGTCAAGGCGGATCGCCGTCATCGCCGCGGAAGAAAACAGGGCAGCGACTGCCGAAGACCTGCGTGTGCTCGTCGAGTCCACCGGGACCGGCAGCGAGGCAATCCGCGTCGCAGCCGTTCGCGCGCTGGGCCGCCTCGAGCGCCGCGACGTCATCATCTACCTGCTTCCTCTTGTCCGAGCGGGAGAGCGGCCTGTGCGTGAAGAGGCGGCGAACGCTCTTGCGCAGGCCTTCAAAGGTGAACCGCTCGCGGATTCCTCGACGGCCGACCAGGTGCAGATCGCACTGGAAACGCTCTCGAGTGCACCCAGGACCGACGCCATCTATCGGGCGCTCGGCCGCCTTCCCTACGAAACTGTCGCGCAAGCGCGGGCCGCGGAAGAGGTTCTGCGCGCAGCGCTCCAGCTGTCGGATCCTCCCGCCGCTGCGGCGCGAGGCGCGGAATCGCTCGCCCGGCTGCACCGCAAGCTCTCACCACTGAGCGAAGAAACGGTCGATCGTCTGCGGCTTCTCGCCAGCCGCCGTAGCGAGCGGACGGTGGGGCCAGCGGTTCGTCGCAACGCGATGGCGGCCGTCGTCGCGGCCCAGGGGGCTGACGCCGTGACCCTGCGAGCTGCGCTGTTGGACGAGGAGTTCGAAGTGAGGCGGCTGGCGGCGCTTGCCGTCGCCGGCGCTGGACCGTCCCTTACCGCCGAAGAGCGCCTCGAGTTCCTCAACACCTCACTGCAGGATCGCTCGGCAGCCGTGCGCGTCGAGGCGGTGCGCTCGTGGGCGCGCCGTGCCGCACGCGATCATGGTTGTGGACCGCTCCTGAATGCGTTGAGCGATCCCGAGCTCCACGTCGTGCTCGCCGCGCTCGACGCGCTCGGCGACCAGTGCAAGGAGGACGAGAACGTTACCGTTCGGCTGACGTCGGAGTCTCGCACGCCGCCAGGTATCGGCCGCTGGCAGCGCGAGGCCCATGCGTTCGTCGCACTGGCCAAGCGCTCTCCCGAGCGGGCGAAGATCGGCATGGCGTTCTTTGCCCGGCATGACAATCCGTACGTGCGTATGTATGCAGCCCGCGCGGCGACAGCGCTGGACGACGCGGACACACTGCAGCGTCTCGCCGGGGATCCCGACGACAACGTCGTCGAAGAAGCACTATCGCCGCTCAGGCGCCGTCTTGGTGCGGACAGCGACGCGGTGTTCATCGAGGCGCTGAACCGGAGAACTCGCAGTACCGGACGGCCCGCGCCCGCGCGCCCATACCAGGTGATCCGGCAGGCCGCCCTGCTCTTGAAGGGAGCCGATCCGACCCCGGCGCTCGTCAGCGCGATAGCGAATGCGCTGCAGCGCGTCACGGAAGAACGCTGTCAGACGTCCAGGGACGTGCGGCTCGCGCTGATCGATCGGCTCGCCGAATTTGGTTCCGGCGCGCAGGCGGCCGTCCTGACGCCGCTGCTTCGTGACTCCGATCCGAGGGTTGCCGTGGCGGCGGCTGTCGTGCTGACGCAGTGGACGGGACGGCCACACACCGCCGAGCCACAGGTCCGCCAGCCCGAGATTCCAACCTCGGCCTCTCTCGACCAGAAAGTCAGCGTCAAGATCGAGATGGAGAGCGGGAAGAGCTTCTATCTCGGATTCCACGACGATCAGGCACCGCTGGCCAAGGAGCGGTTCCTTCGTCTGGTGCGGGCCAACTACTACGACAGCACGCCCTTTCATCGCGTGGTCTCGAACTTCGTCATCCAGGGTGGCAGTCCTAATGCCAACGAGTACTGCGGGGACTGTCCCTTCATGCGTGACGAAGTCGGCCTCCTGGAACACGAGCGGGGCACGGTCGGTATCTCAACCCGTGGACGCGATACGGGTGATGCACAGATTTTCGTCAACCTCGTCGACAACGCCCGCCTCGATCACGATTACACGGTCTTCGCCTACGTCTGCGGCATGCCGATTGTCGACGACATCCAGGAGGGTGACCGCATGAAGCAGGTGACGATCGGGTCCCAGCAGGATTGCGGTCAACCGCCCCGGTAGCGGCCCTAACCATTTCCTTACCAGTTCCGCAGGCGTTGCTCATGCGCCGGATCCGCCCACGCCCGTAAGCTTCTTGAGTCGGGCAGGCGCCAGAAGCGACTGTGCCCGGCCGCGAGAAAGGGGAATGAAATGGCTCTGGACGTCATGGCGACGAGCGACCAATCGGTGTCGGACGCGTTTGCCGAGCGGACACTGCAGATAATCAATGACGGCGCGCTGGCGCTCATGATGAGCATCGGGCACCGGACCGGACTCTACGACATCATGAGCTGCATGCCGGCGTCGAGCGCCGGCCAGATTGCCGCCGCCGCGGGCCTCAGCGAGCGCTACGTGCGGGAGTGGCTTGGCGCCATGGTGACCGGGGGGGTCGTCACCTACGACCGTGCGACGGATACATACAAGCTGCCGCCCGAGCACGCGGCCTGCCTGACGCGAGCATCGAGCCCGAACAACGTCGCGGTCACGGCACAGTGGGTCAGCGTGCTCGGCTCGGCCGAGGACGCGGTCGTCGACGCGTTTACGCACGGGCGGGGCGTCCCGTATGGCGCCTACCAGCGCTTTCACGAGGTGATGGCGGAAGAGAGCCAGCAGACCGTCGTGGACGGGCTGCTGCCGCACATCCTTCCGCTCGCCGAGGGCGTGAAACGTCGGCTGGAATCGGGTATCGACGTGCTCGACGTCGCCTGCGGGAGCGGCCGCGCGATGATCGCGTTGGGCCAGGCGTATCCGTCGAGCTTGTTCACGGGGGTCGATCTGTCGCCGGTCGCCGTCGCCACGGCCAATGCCGAAGCCGAGCGGCGCGGTCAGCGCAACGTCCGCTTCGTGCAGGATGACGTGGCTGAGATGTCGAGCGATCAGACCTACGACCTGATCACGGCGTTCGACGCGATTCACGATCAGGGACGTCCGGCCCAGGTGCTGGAGGCCATCTTCCAGGCGCTCCGGCCAGGCGGCACCTTTCTGATGCAGGACATCGCCGGGCACACGCACATCCAGGACAATCGCGCGCATCCGCTCGGGCCGTTCCTGTACACTATTTCCTGCATGCACTGCATGTCGGTTTCGCTGGCGGCTGGCGGGCCGGGGCTTGGTGCGATGTGGGGTCGGGAGCAGGCGCTCGAAATGCTCGAGGCCGCCGGTTTCCGTGGCGTGCGCGTGCAGGCGTTGCCGCACGATCCGATCAACATCTACTACGTGGCGGGCAAGCCCGCCAGGCTCTAATCGTGAGCCGGCCGCGCGAATCGTTGACGTTGACAGGCCGTGCGTTCCGCGTGCACTTCGGCGCGGAGGCCGACCCCGGTCGCGGGGTGTTCACCGGACGCATCGAGCACCTGCGCTCCGGTGATGCCTCGCACTTCACGTCCGTCCAGGAATTGCTGACGTTCGTGGAGTTCTGGCTCACTCGTCAGCGGTTCGACACCACCGACCGCGATCGCGTCACTCGGCACTCGCGGGGCTGACATGCACGACATGCTCACTGACACCATGTCGGCCTATGCGTTTGGCCCGTTCCGGCTCGATGCCGCAGCTGGACAGCTGCGCCGCGGTGACGAGGTCGTGCCCCTCGCGCCGAAAGCGTTTGCTGTTCTCGAGCACCTGATCCGCCGGCCCGGGCAGCTCGTCACGAAAGACGAGCTGCTCGAGCTCGCGTGGTCAGACGTGCACGTCGGCGACGGCGCGCTCAAGGTCTGCATCCGCGAGGTCCGCCGCGCGCTGCACGACGATCCGCGGACGCCGACGTTCATCGAGACCGCACACCGGCGCGGCTATCGCTTCATCGCTCCGGTCGCGCTCGAGATGCACTCGCACGCGCATCCGCCTTCGGCGGTGATGCCGCTCAGCGGACCGTCGGCGCTGGCAGTACCCGAGACGCACTACGCGCGCAGCGGCGACATCAACATCGCCTACCAGGTCATCGGCGGCGGCCCGATCGATCTCGTCTTCATCATGGGCTGGGTCTCTCACCTGGAGTACTTCTGGGCCGAGCCGAGCTTCGCCCGCTTCCTCAATCGTCTCGCGGCGTTCTCGCGCCTCATCCTCATCGACAAGCGGGGCACCGGGCTGTCGGACCGGGTTACCGAGCTGCCGACGCTCGAACAGCGGATGGACGACCTCCGGGCGGTGATGGATTCGGTGGGGTCGACGCAGGCTTCACTGGTGGGTGTGTCTGAAGGCGGACCGATGTGTGCGCTGTTCGCCGCCACTTATCCGGAGAAGACGCGCGCGCTCGTGATGATCGGTACCTATGCCAAGCGCCTGCGCGACCCCGACTATCCCTGGGCGCCCACGCGCGAACAGCGGGAAGCCTTCTATCAGCAGATCCGTGACGAGTGGGGCGGACCGATAGGCCTCGAGGAACGCGCGCCGAGCGTTGCCGCCGATCCGGCGTTCCGCACGTGGTGGAGTACCTACCTGCGCATGGGCGCGAGCCCCGGCGCCGCGCTCGCGCTGACGAAGATGAACGCCGAAATCGACATCCGCGGCATTCTCCCCTCCATCCGCGTGCCCACGCTCGTCATCCATCGCCGAAACGACCGGACGCTGAATGTCGAAGAAGGCCGCTACGTCGCGAGCAGGATTCCCGGCGCGCGGTTCCTCGAGCTTCCAGGCAACGATCACCTGCCGTTTGTCGGCGATCAGGATTCGATGCTCGACGAGATCGAACGCTTCATCATCGAGGCACCGATGCTGGCGCCGTTCGATCGCATGCTCGCCACGATCGTGCATGCCGAACTCGAAGGCGAGCGCGGCATTCCGGCGTTCCTCGAACACGCCGCGCGGGAGTGCGAGTGGTTTCGCGGCCGCGTCATCGCGAGCCACGACACACGATTCATTGCCGGCTTCGACGGTCCGGCGCGCGCAATCCGCTGCGCGGCGGCGCTCGCGGGAGCAGCCGGGCGCTTTCACGTGGGCATTCGCATCGGCCTGCACACCGGTGAGTGCACGGTTGAAGCCGGACTCCCGAAAGGCCCGCCGCTGGAACTGGCCGGCGCGATCTCGTCAGCCGCATCCCTCGGCGAAGTCCTCGTCTCGCGGACCGTCCGCGACATCGTGGGCGACGCCGGCCTGCCATTCGAGGACCGCGGCGTGCACCGTCTCGGCGGCTTCGGCGATCTGAAGTTGTTTAGTGCGTGATGGAGCGCGGCTAAAGCTGCGCGTCACGCATCACGTGACCGCCGGTTGCAACATCCTGATCCTGCACGCCACCGCGTCGATTTCGACTTCCAAACCTTCCGCCAGCGCGAACTGCGGCATCCGGTGACCGATCATCGCGCCCTGCCATGCCGGGACCTTCAGCGGCTTGATGTGATCGTTGAAGATCTCTTCCATCGTCAGTGACCCGTATCCGGAGCCAGGCTCGCATTCGCTGCAGGTCCCGAACACGAAACCGCGGATCTTCGCCAGCACGCCTGCCAGCTTCAGCGTGGTCAGCATGCGATCGACCCGGTAGAGGTCTTCGCCGACGTCCTCGAGAAACAGGACCGAGTTCTCCCAGTCGGGAAGGTAGGGCGATCCGATGATCGCGCTGAGGACCGTCAGGTTCCCGCCAAGGAGCCGCCCGCGGGCTGCACCGGGCGTGAGTGTTTGCGTCCGGTTCTCGGTCTGAACGAGGAACTCGCCCTTTTCGCGCGGGTTCTCGAGCGTCACCGCCTCGGCGTCGAAGAGGATGCGTTTGACCCAACCGACGGAAAACTCGTCCCATCGGCCCATGCCGTTCGGTCCATGAAAGGTGATCAGCCCCGTTCGCGCAAAGATGCCAAGCAGGAGTGCGGTGATGTCGCTGTAGCCGAGGACGATCTTGGGGTTACGGCGAATGACTTCGTAGTCAAGATACGGAAGGAGGCGGCTGCTTCCCCAGCCGCCGCGGACTGGGAGCACCGCCCTGATCGTCGTGTCGGCGAAGAACCGGTTGATGTCGTCCGCCCGGTCGCGATCCTGGCCGGCTAGATAGCCATGTCGATCGAGCAGGTGACCGCCGACCTGCACCTTCAGGCCCAGCGCCTCGAGCGATTCCTTTGCGATCTCCAGCTCCATCGTGTTGAACGTCGCGCTTGCTGGCGCCACCAGCGCCACCGAATCGCCGGCCGTCAAACGTCGCGGCTTGATGAACGGCAACCGCTGTGTCTGAGGTGGTTGCGGCCACGCGTCGACGGCCCGCGAGGCCACGCCTGCGGCCGCCAGGTTGGCAGCGCTTGCGACAAAAGTGCGACGATTCATGGGCAGATTGTACTGGTGCTATGCTGCTCTTCGATATGGCAACCCTCACCCGCTTTTGCACGGCTCTCGTTATCTTTTCGATTGCGTCGTTTGGCGCAGGTGCCGATCTTGCCGGGGATCAGAGCTCCGACCGCAAGCGAGGTCTCAAGAAGGGTGACACCATCACGGTCAAGGGATGTCTCCAGGGTGCCGTGCTCCAGTCGACGGAAATCACGGGCGAGGACAGTGTCCCGCTGACGTTGGCCACCTATTCATTCCAGCTCAAAGGCAAGAAAGAGCTGCTGAAGGACCTGCGCGAGAAGCACGATGGACTCGTCGTGTCCCTGACCGGCGAGCTGAAGACGACGCTGACCGAGGATTCCTCGTTCGGGACCAACATTGGAGGCACGAAGGTCGTCCTTGGAGGCGATCCCCGAACACGCGAGCAGGCGATGCAGGGCACGTCGCAGGCACTCCCGGTGCTCGACGTGAAGGCGTTCGAAGGTTCATCCGTTACGTGTAAACGGTGAGCAGCGTGTACAGGTTTGGTCCGTTTGCCCTCGATCCGTCCGCGTTCCGGCTCCTTCGTGACGGTCAGGTCATTCAGCTTTCGCCCAAGATCATCGACCTTCTGCTGTACCTGGTCGCGCGACCGTCCGTGCTCGTCACGAAGGACGAGCTGTTCAAGGCGCTGTGGCCTGATGTCGCGGTGACCGACAACGCGCTGACGCAGGCAGTGTCGGAGCTTCGTCAGGCGCTCGGCGACGATCCGTCCGAGCCGTCATATATCCAGACCGTGGCGCGGCGGGGGTACCGGTTCATCGCGCCGGTGAGCTCGGGCGTCGTGGCTCACGCGACCCACGCGCCGGCGGCCTCAGCCCCTCAGGCGGTCGTCGCGCCCCAGGCGAGTATCGCCGTACTCGATTTCTCGAACGTCAACGGCGATCGCGATCTCGCCTGGCTCTCGTCGGGTATCGCCGAGACCGTCACCAACGATCTCCGCGCCTCGTCGCGGCTGCGCGTGATCGATCGCGTGCGCGTTGTCGAGGCGGTGAAGCGATGCGGCACGAACCTCACCGCTCTTCGCGCCGATCTTCATATCGACCGCGCCGTCGTCGGCAGCTTCCAGCGAGCGGGAGATCGCCTGCGAATCACCGCACGCGTGGTCGATGCCTCAACGAGCGAAGCGCTGGCTGAGGCAAAAGCCGACGGACTGCTCGCGAACGTCTTTGATCTGCAGGACAGGCTCGTCGCGCAGTTTGCCGAGTCGCTCGGTCTGGCCAAGGCTGGATCGAGCGCACACCGATCGGTCGGGGACACCAGCAGCCTCGAGGCGTACCAGGCCTTCACCGAAGGCCGGGTGCGACTCGAATCGCTCGATGCGTCGCTGGTGCCGGGAGCGATCGCCGATTTCGAACGCGCCATCAGCCTCGATCCGCGGTATGCGAGCGCGCATGTCGGGCTCGCCAACGCGCGGTTCTGGCAGTACGAGATGTCGCGCGCGAGAAATCAGCCGGACGGGGCGCTGCTTGCGCGCGCCACCGATCACGTACGGCGCGCGATCGAGCTCGAACGCGACCTGGCCGAGGCGCACGCATCACTGGCGTTTCTGCTCACGAGCGCCGGGCGCGCGACAGAAGCGCTCTCTGCAGCGCGGCGCGCCGTTGCTCTCGAGCCGGGCTACTGGGGCAACCAGTTCCGCCTGGCGCACGCGGCGTGGGGCGAGGAACGGCTGCAGGCGCTCGAACGGGCGGTCGAACTTTACCCTGATTTCCCGTTCGTCCATTTCGAAGCCGGGATGGTGCACATCGCCCGTGGAAATCTCGATCGGGCGGAATCCGTTCTCCGTGAAGGGACGATCGTCCAGGACCGTCAGGCGAACCTCAAACAGCGATATCCCGCAAAGGGCCTGCACTGGCTGCTCGGGCTCGTGCGTCTGGCGCGGGGAGATGCGGCCGAGGCGCAGCGTGAATTCCAGGCGGAGATTTCATCCGGATCGTCGCAGCTGTATGCGCCGGAGTTCGCCATGAATGCCCATGACGGTTCCGGCTTCGCATACCTGCGCACCGGGGACGCCGAGTCGGCTGCTGTCCAGTTCCGCTGCGCGCTGGAGCTGTTCCCCGAGCACGCCCGGTCACTCGTTGGCCTGGGCGCTTCGCTGGCGGCCGCCGGCGACAACGACGGCCGCGATGCCGCGTTTGGCCGGGTCGATACCGCGATCGAGTCCCTGCGGCGCGGCGGGCGGGGAAGTGAAGCGACGTTGGCAGCCGCGCTCCATCACACCGTGCGCGGGCAGGTTGACGACGCGATCGAGTGCCTGCAGGTGTTGCTCGAGCGCGCGGAGCTGCCATTTACGGGCTGGACGATACCGGTCGAGCCGCTTTTCGAGCCGCTGCGCAACACCAGCGGCTTCCAGCGAATAGTGGATCGCCTTGCCGATCGGGCGCGTTGAGAGTCTCGGGCGCCTCTAGCGTAACGCCTGACTGTGCTGATACACCGCCGCCGAGATCGTGCTCATCAGCGGCGCGCTGACCTTCTGATCAGGAATGCCGCGCACCAGAATCACCAGGACGTACGGCCGTGGAGCGTAGACGATTCCCGCGTCGTGGTGAATCCTCGTGATGTTGCCGGTCTTGTGCGCCACGGGTGTGCCGGCGGGAACACCCGCGGGAATCGCTTCGTTGAATTTCTGCCGCTTCAGAATATCGATCATCGCGGCATCTGACGTCGCGGTGACAGCCTGGCCTGTCGCGAGCTTCTGGAACAGCACCAACAGTGCTCTCGCCGTCGTCGAGTTGTTCAAGCCCTTGTCGAACGCCTTCTGATCTTCGACCCCGCGCAGCACCTGCATGCCGTCGGCGCCGAGCCGCGTGACCGTGTTCCGGATTTTCTCGACGCCGAGACGCTCGATCAGCAGGTTCGTCGCGAAGTTACTGCTGACGGTGATCATCGCTTCGCAGAGCTGCCTGAGCGTGAGGCTCTTGCCAACGGCCGCGTAGATCTCCTTGTCGGAGTCGTCACCTTCGCTGAGCTTGTAGGGGCTGCCGTCCACGATGCTCTTGAACCTGTTCCGGATGGGCAGGTTCTCCTCGAGCGACAGCGCTCCTTTCCCGGCCTGCCTGAACAGCTCGATCATCACCGGCACTTTCATCGTACTCGCGGCGTGAAACACCTTGTCGGGATCGATGAGGAGTTCGTCACGACCGTCGACCGTACGGAACGCGACGGCCACCTCGGCGCCGCTGCCGGCGATGATGGCGCGAATCTCGGCATCGAGCGTCGATGGCTGTCCGGCCACCGCCGGCTGAGGCATGGCTAGAAAGAGTGCAGCACTCAGAAGAAAGCTCATCAGAACATCATACAGCCCGTATTACGCTGGACTGATGAAGGCATCGAGACGGGGTCCGCTCGGAGGCGTGACCGTCATTGTCGCGGGCGCGGGCCTGGCCGGTTTGAGCGCCGCACGTGATCTCGAAGCGGCGGGGGCCGCCGTGACGATCGTGGAGGCACGCGATCGCGTGGGCGGACGAGTCCACACCGTTCGTGATGGCTTCGCCGGCGGTCAGCACGCAGACGCCGGTGCCGACCTGATCGAATCGGAACAATCGAACGTCATTGCGCTGGCCAGGGAACTGAAGCTGCCACTGGTGCGGATCCTTCGCGAAGGATGGGGGTTCTACGGCGAGAATGGCCGCGGCCGGCGAACGTTGCGGACTGCGCCGACGACGTTTGCAGAAGCCGGCAAGAGGTTGAAGTCAGAGATCGCGGACTACGAGCTGGCAGGCAAGCGCTGGGATTCGGCGATCGCCGCGCGCCTCGGGCGTACCTCGGTCTCGACGTGGCTGAAATCGATCCGTGCGGATGATGGTCTCGCCGCGGGTCTGAGGGGGCTGCGCGGATTCTTTCTCGCGGATCCCGAAGATCTCTCGCTCCTCATGCTGGTGGATCAGTTCGCCTCCGGCGAGACACCCGGCGAAAGCCGCATGTTCAGGATTCGCGGCGGCAACGATCGGTTGCCCCGAGCCCTGGCGGATCGCCTGCGCGGACAGTTGATCCTCAGCGCCATCGTCCGTCGCATTCAGCGTCGCGCCGGCGACGTCCTCGTGACGCTCGACGATCGGGGATCGCGCCGCGAGATCGCGGCGCAGTACTGCGTTGTGACGCTACCGGCAACGACGCTTCGGGACGTACGGTTCGAACCGCTCCTGCCTGAGGATCAGCATCGCGCGATCCAGTCGCTGGGTTATGGCCGCGCCACGCGGATGATGCTGCAGTTCTCGAAACGTTTCTGGCGGAAAGGGCACAGGCCGTCGGCGTTCGGCACAGATCTACTGACCGGAGCCGTGTGGGACGCAAGCGAGGAACAGCGCGGCCCGGCCGGCGTGTTGACGCTCCTTGCTGGCGGACGCGCATCGGGTGAATTGCAGCAACTGATCGCCACCGGCGGTTCGCAGGCCGTTGTCGATCTGCTCCGGTGGCTCGGCCGCCCTGCGGATCTGATCGCCGCTCAGGTCATGGCCTGGGAGGACGAACCCTGGTCACGTGGTGGCTACGCGTTTTTTGGACCGTCCTTCGATCCGCTCCTGCGAGCATGGCTCGCGAGGCCGGCTGGCCGCGTGCTCTTTGCGGGCGAGCACACGAGCGAGCGCTGGCAGGGCTACATGAACGGAGCCATCGAGAGCGGCAAGCGCGCGGCGGCCGAGGTGCGCGCGCTGACCGCGAGCCCGTGACAGTGGCCGATCGGCTATGCGAGCGACGAACCACGAACTACGGCTCGATCGTGGCTCCCATCGTTTCTGGAACCTCGGCGAGGTCGCCCCAGGTATCGGGATCCTGAGAAACGAGTGTCGATAGGTACACCGAAACCTCGTCCGGAGGATACTTCGACGCCAGTTCGGTCGCTGCCGACTTCAGTTTTGCTGCGTCAGGTTTCGAGACCGTCTCGTCGTTGATCAAGCCGTTCTCGTGGGCGATGCCGAGGCTATCGAGGAACGCCGACATCATTGGCCGCTGGCGCTCGAGGTGGTAGCTGATGAGTGCACGCGCCGCAACGGTATCCGAGATGACCGGAAGACCAGCGAGATATTTGGTCCGTTTTTCGGGTGCAAGGCCGAGCACGCTCTTGGTCCGGAACTTCATATGCGAAGCGATGGCGGCGACCGCCTCGATTTGCTGGTCCGTCGACTGGTCGTCCGCCCAGAAGAGTTCCGAGGCGGTGAGCCTGCGGTCGGCCGGCATGCGCTTCCAGATGCGTGAAGGGCGAAATTGACTGAGGTCCTGCGTCATTCAGAAATCTTAACGTAGGACCAACGTTTCCCGCGGCATACCCGTCCAATTCTCAGAACAGTGAGGGTCCAGGCATGAGGTTTTTCGAACGGTTCTGGCAGGATCTGCGGTTCGGTGCCCGGACGTTGAGGCGCAGCCCCGGATTTGCGGTCATCGCGCTTCTGACGCTGTCGCTCGGGATTGGCGCCAATGCCGCCATCTTCAGCGTCGTCAACGCCGTGCTGCTCCGGCCGCTCCCATGGGCTGAGCCGGACCGCGCTGTGATGATCTGGAGCCGATGGGTTGCGTTCGACAAGACCTGGGTGTCGACAGGCGAGGTCGTGCAATACCGCAGGCGCGCGCGGACGCTCTCGTCCGTCGCAGCCTGGAGCGACGGGCAGGTCAACCTCACCGGAGACGGCGACCCCGAGCGTGTTGCCGCCGCCGACGTCACGTCGAACATCTTCTCGACGCTGGGCGTGCAGCCGATGATCGGCCGGACGTTCTCGGAGAAGGAGGACGTGCCGAACGGACCAGCCCTCGTGGTGCTGGGTCATGCCTTGTGGGAGCGCCGCTACAACAGCGACCGTGACCTCGTGGGGCGGACTATTCAGATCAACGGCCGCCCCTTCGAGGTCATCGGCATCATGCCGACCGACTTTGCCCTGCCGACCGACTTCCAGAATCCGCAGACCACGCAGCTGTGGTCGCCCCTGCAGATGGATCCTGCCAGCATGGACCACGGCAACCACGGGCTCTACGCGGCGGCCAGGCTTGCTCCTGGCGCAACCGTCGCGCAGGCAGCCGACGAACTTCGCGGCATCGCCGCAGCCATGACGAAGGAAGGCCTGTACCCCGTTCCCATGCAGTTCAGCACGGTGACGTTGTCGCTGTCGGATGAAGTCGTCGGCACCGTGCGGCGATCGGTCTGGTTATTGTTCGGCGCCGTCGGATTCCTGCTGCTGATCGCATGTGCGAACGTTGCGAATCTTCTGCTGGCGCGCGCCGAGGCGCGGCAACGCGAGATCGCCGTCCGCTCCGCTCTGGGTGCGGCTGGCTGGCGCGTCGTTTCGCAGCTTCTTACCGAGAGCCTGGTTCTTTCCGGCCTGAGCGCCATCGCCGGGCTCCTGCTCGCTTTTACCGGCGTGCGCTTTCTTGCGTGGTGGAATCCCGCGAACATCCCCCGTGTCGCGAACGTCACGCTCGACCTACCCGTGCTCCTGTTCACGGCGGGCATGGCGATCGTTACGAGCGTGCTGTTCAGCATCGTGCCTGCCCTTCGTGCGCTCAGTCCGGACCTCACCGATTCTCTGAAAGACGGAGCGCAGAGCGTGTCGGGTGGCGGACGCGGTCAGCGGTTCCGCAACGCGCTCGTCATCGTCGAGATGGCGCTCGCTGTCGTCCTGCTCGTTGGCGCGGGCCTGATGATTCGCAGCCTTTGGGCGCTGCAGCGCGTGCCGCTCGGTCTCGATCCGTCAGGTGTGTTGACGATGAGGGTCGCGCTGCCGGAGACGGCCTATCCGCAACCGGAGCAAGTGGTCGGATTCTTCGAGCAATTGAACGAGCGAATCCGTCAACTGCCGGGCGTGCGCGCCGCCGGCGCCGCGCGTTCGCTGCCGCTCGGGTCGACGATCGGCGATTTCGGTCTGCAGGTCGAGGGTTACCAGCCGCCGCCTGGTACCAGCGCCAAGGGAGACTGGCAGATCGCGACTGACGGATACCTGGAAGCGATGGGTGAGCGCGTCGTCCGCGGACGAACGATCATGCCTGCGGATACAGCTGACGGCATGCTCGTCGCCCTCATCAACGAGGAAATGGCGCGGCTCTACTGGAACGGACGTGATCCGATCGGAGGTCGCCTGAAGATTGGCGGCAACGCGCAGCGTCCCTGGGTCACCGTCGTGGGCGTGGTCGCGGACGTACGGCACAACGGGATCACCGACCGGGTCAAGGAGAAGTTCTACGTCCCGCACCGTCAATGGCACCGATCGGTCGGCTTCCCGATGCGCGGCATGACACTGGTCGTGAAGTCCGGCGGCGATCCGGCAGCGCAGACGGCGTCCGTGCGCCAGGCGATCCGCGCGCTCGATCCGAATCTGCCGATCGCCGACGTCCGCACGATGGACACCGTCGTGGATGCGACACTGTCCACGCCGCGATTCACAGGCATTCTGCTCGGCGTGTTTGCGTTGCTGGCCCTGATCCTGTCGGCGATCGGGATCTACGGCGTGCTCTCGTACGTCGTGAGCCGGCGGACTCGTGAGATCGGCATTCGCGTGGCGATCGGGGCTGGCAGAGGCGAGGTGCTTCGGCTGATTCTTCGAAGCGGCCTGGGTCTCGCATTGACCGGAGTCGTGATCGGGACGCTCGCAGCGATCTGGACCTCACGCTTGATGCGCAACATGCTGCACGACGTCAGCCCGACCGATCCCATCACGTTCGCCGCCGTCGGCGCCGGGTTGGCGCTCGTCGCGATCCTGGCCAGCCTCGCGCCGGCGTGGCGCGCCACCCGCGTGGACCCCGTCGTCGCCCTGAAAGCCGAGTAGCCCACCACCCCGGGTTGCCCCCGGGGTGAACCGCGCGTCTGAACCCGTGTGAACCCGCGTGGTGAACCCCCGTCTCTGAACCCTGATAGACTGATTTGTTCGATGTCCTCTCGAGCCGATCGACTGTTCACCCCGCACTTCTTCGTGATGTGCGGGTTCACGTTCACGGTCTTTCTCTCGGCATTCCAGCTCCTGCCGACGGCGCCGTTCCATATCCTCGACCTCGGCGGCTCGACGTTCGCATCCGGCCTCTTCCTGGGTTTCCTGACCTACTCATCAGCCCTGTCGGCGCCACTCACCGGTGCATTTGCGGATCGCGTCGGCCAGCGGCGAATCCTCATCACCTCGAGCATTGCGCTGGCGGTGATCTCGATGGCGTACGCCTTCATCACCGACTACCGCCTAATGCTCGCGCTGGTGATCGTTCACGGTGTGTTCTGGTCGGGACTGCTGTCGGCGTCGGCCGCGTACATGACCGGCTTGCTTCCGGAGCGACGCCGCGCCGAGGGGATCGGATACTGGGGGCTCTCCAGTGTCGCGGCCATCGCTGTCGCGCCCACGGTCGGATTCTGGATCTATCACCGCGGGTGGCTCTTCCTGTGCGTGGTCGGTGCGGCGCTCAACGCCATCATGGCAATAATCGCGTTCAACCTGCGGCGCGAGCAGACCGCCGATGCGCCGAAAGCCCCGCGTGACGGTCGCATCCTGGAGTGGCGCGTCCTGATCGTCTCCGGGTGCCTCTTTCTCTATTCATTCGGCTACGGCGGGATTACGAGCTTCACCGCCATGTATGCGGATGCGAACGGCGTGACGCCGAAGAGCATCTATCTGACTGCGCTCGCGATCGTGATTCTCGCCACGCGACCGTTTTCAGGCCGCTTCGGCGATCGGTTCGGCTACCGGCGGGTCTTCATTCCGTGCCTGGTCCTCATCAGCGTTGGAATGGCCTGCCTTGCGATCGGCGGGACCCGGTTCTGGATGATTGCGTCCGCCGTGATCTTCGGTCTCGGCTTCGGCACCGCCTACCCTGTGTACGTGGGCTACGTGATGAAGGAAGTCACAGCAGAACGGCGCGGCGCGGCATTCGGGGCGATTCTCGCGGCATTCGACACAGGAATCGGTACGGGCTCCACGGTGATGGGCGGACTGATTCAGAAGTATGGTTTCGAAATCGCCTTCGCGATCGCTGCAGCCCTCTCCGCGCTGGCCCTGCCGTACTTTCTTTTTGCCGACAGGCGATTCAGCACGCGCGGCGCCACGCTGAGCCTGGAACGGGAACAGGCGCGCGGCATATGATGGGCGGGGGGCACTGCACTAGCTGAGTCTTACTCCACCCCCGGAGGCGACGTGAACCAGACGACCGCCTGGAAAGAACCGGATCCATCCCTGATCACCGTGACGCAGGTCACCTACGGGCTGCATGCGCTGGGCCTTGCCATCGGCGCATTCGGCACGGCCAGCGTCGTCGGCACGTTCCTGTTTGGCTGGCCTTCGATCATTGCTGTCATCATCAATTACGTGAAGCGGCCAGACGCCCGCGGCACGTGGCTCGAGTCGCATTTCACCTGGCAGATCCAGACCTTCTGGTTCGCGATGCTGTGGGCAACGGTCGTCATTCTCGTGGGTGCCGTGCTCGCCATCGTCCTGATCGGGATCGCGATCTGGATCATCGGCCTCTTCGCGCTAGGCATCTGGGCCATCTACCGGATCGTGCGAGGCTGGATGCGCCTCAACAACCGGCAGCCTGTGCCATAACCGTAGTCCGTGGTTCGTAGTCCGTGTCTCGATGCGCCTCAGGGCAGAGTCGCTTCGACGAGACACGAACTACGGACCACGAACTACGGCAGCAAAGCCCTGTCTAGAATCCAAACCGCGCGCCGAGTTCGATCCTCCTGGCCGGAGCGGCGGACGTTGCCTGACCGAAGAACGGCGACGTCATCACGCCGCTGTAGCCGAGCAGGTTGACGTTGTTGAAGATGTTCGTCGCGGCCACGAAGAGCTCGAACTTCCAGCGCTTGTCGTCCGCGCCTCCCGAGAACCCGCCCATCGAATCGCCACCACCGCCGCCCGCGCGAATCATCACGATGTGCGGCGTGCCGGCCGCTCCGTCGGCACCTTTGCGCTGACCGAATCCGAAGGCCCAGCTCAGTCGCGCGTTCGCGTCCCAGCGCGACGCAGTGCGGGCGCTGTTGCGTTCGACACCGGCCGGGCGATCGTTGCTGACAGTGTCACCGTTGTCGTCGAGGCCAGTAGTGATGTTGTAGGGCGTTCCCGTGCTGCCGTTGAAGCTGGTGGCGATCTTGAACCCATTCCACAGGTTCATGTTGAACATGCCGGTCAGCCGCTGCTGAACGTCCATGGGGGATGGACCCCATTCCGCCGCGAGATTGAAGTTGTCGGCGGGCAGGCTGAAGGGGCCATCGGTGTCGTTGCGGAGCTGGCCGAACCCGTAGTTGAGGAAGAGGAACGTCCGATGCCACGGCAGGTTCATGTTGAAGCCGACATTCACCGCGTGACCCTCTGACTTGCCTGTGGATTCCACTTGCGTGATGTTGCCTGCCGTCGGATCCGGTCGCGTGCCATCCTCCCGCGGTGCGTTGAGGTTGCGCCCGCGGAAGAGGCCGTGGCCGCTCGAGTAGTTGTAGCCGGCGTTGAGACGCCCGAACCTGCCGATGGTCTGTTCTACGGCTATGGTCGACCTGACGGTCCGCGGCAGCGTGAGGTCGTCGGCCTGTACGAGTCGTCCCGACGGCAGAACGACGACTTCCCCGCCGGCCAACGGATCCGGGAACCCTGGATTCTGGACGACGATGTCGCTTTGACGGACGCCGTCGACGCGGAGCGTCTGCTCGTAGATCTGCGCGTCGTACCAGTCATAGAAGATTCCAACGCCACCACGGAAGGTCGTCCGGCCGCTCCGGAACGGAGACCACGTTGCACCCAGCCGTGGGGCGACGTTCCAGTAGTCGTCGGTGTGCGCCTGCAGCTCGTGACGCACGCCGAAGCTCAGTGAAAGCGAGCGTCCGACGCGCATGTCGTCCTGGACGTACCAGCCGACCTGGGCGGCAGAGAATTCGACCAGCGGATTCCCGGTGCGTTGCGTGAATGTTGTCGGCCGGCCGGCGTCATACGCCTCGAGGCTGGCGAATGTGAACGTACCGGAGAAGTTGCGGACGTCGTCACTCCGGTATCGTCCGCCCTCGAGCAGGAAGCCGGCTCGCGCGGAGTGACGCCCTTTCGCGTAGTCGAGGTCCGACGCCAGCTCGAAGTCGGTCACGGTCCTTCCGCCACCGATCTGGGCGCCGCCCGTGTTGAATGCGTCGAGCACGAGAACCGCCGGCGCGTCGCTCAGCGATCGCGAGTCGCTCGCCTGGTGGCGGAGCTGCAGCCGCATCTCATTGAAGAAGGCCCGCGCGATCGGACCAGCGAACGAGACACGCAACATGTCCTCGTTCATGTCGCGCGAATACGCGCGCGAGGGCAGATCGAAGTCACCGACGCCAAGATTGTCCAGTTCGTTGCCATTCCGTTGGTACGATGCCTTCAGGGTGTGCGACGTCGTGACGGCGTGATCGAGACGCGCTAGCAGGCTGGTCCGTTGCGTCGGACGCCGCACGGACCCGTTCACGGTGCCGTCGGGCAGCGCGGCGAGAAGCGTCTTGGAGTCGTATGCGTCCACGCCGTTGGTGGTGAACGAGAAGCCGGTTCGATCCTTGACGATCGTTCCGCTCATCGTGAAGTTCATGTTCTGCTGCCGTTCGTCGCCGACCTCGGGCGCGAACGCGTTGCGCGCGTTCAGCGACTCGTCGCGGAACATGAAGTCGACATTGCCGCGAAGCGGGCCGCCACCGGGATTGGTAACGATGTCGACGAACACCATGCCGCCGCCGTGGTTCTCCGCAGCGAAGAAGTCGCGCCGGAACCGAATCGATCTGATCTGCGACTTCGGCGGAAGCTTTCCGCCGTGGAACCCGTCTACACGAATTGTCGTGCCAGGACCGCCCATCTGCTTCAGTTGTGCTTCCATCTCGTCCGGATCGTCTGGCAACGCCTCGATCTGTTCGCGGGTGAGGAGGTTCGTGAACGCGTTACCACGCGCATCCAGTGCCCGGTCACGCGGGTCCTGGCCGACGACGACATCTTCGGTGACTTTGGCGAGCGCCAGTTTCATCTCGCGTCGCGTGTTGCCGCGCGCGCGCAGCTGCAGGTCGTCGATCACACGCGGCTCGAACCCGGTGAATTCGGCGCGGACGTCGTATCGTCCCGGCATCAGCGCTGCAAACAGCGCCTCACCCCGTTCGTCCGTCACCCCTTCAACGGCCGGCCCCGCGGGGTCCACCGGCTGAAGGATGACCCGTGCGCCAACGATGATGGCGCCCGTCGGGTCGGAGACGACGACCCGGAACGTCGCGTCCCGTGACGTTTGCGCGGCTACTGGCGCCGAGGAGGCGAACGCCAGCAGCGCGAAGACAAGCGAGGTGAGGAACTTTGGGTTCATGGCTTGATGTTCTCGAGAAATCGAACTGGCTCGCCGTGGTTCGCGTGCCTCGCCGAAGCGCGTGCGCAAGGCGGGTCGCTCGTCGCTCGTGTCTCGCCAAGCGGTTGGGTTTGCAGCACGGCCAGACACGAACTACGGACCACGGACCACGGACTACGGACTACGCCTGCATTCTCCAGATTCAGGTGCGTCAGTTCGTTCCGACTTTGAACCGATCGGCCTTGATGTTCGGATTGACCTTGTAGTCCTTGATCTCCCATTCCTCGGTCGTCTTTTCTGCCGTGCCGCGCGAGATGCGATGTGGCAGCGAGATGCCGCTGATCTCGCGATACTCGGCGAAGAACATCCGGTACTCGATCATCTTGGGTGGCGTTGCCGCGGCTTCCTTCATCTGCTTGTCGATCTCCGCACGCTGCTCGGGTGTGAGGTTCGCGAGGGGCGACGTCGAGACGGTTGCGCCACCCGATCCGGACGCGCTCGCGGCGGCCGATCCGGATGCGCTGGCGCCGCCCGATCCTGAGCTGCCCGCACCGCTCGTCGTCGTCGAGCCCCCCGGCGTCACGACGCGAGTACCGCCCGATCCCGGCGCGCCGTGCTGCATCATCCGGATGGGTCGAGGCTCGGCTTCCATGTAAGTCAACATCAGCGGCAGGTGTGTCGCCGTGTCGATGAACAGCCGCGCCTTGAAATCCTCGCCGCCGTTGACGTCGATCACGTGCGCGGTACCGTCTGGCGATTCGGCCTGGCCTGCGTATGTGTAGGTGACCGGAAGACCGGGCTGCGTGCCCGCGACGAGCCCGAGCATCAGTCGAGCGAGATCGGTGTTCGTTCGCTTGAGAGCGGCCTTCGCACGAGCTGGATCCGATGCGGGGTTGTCCGCAGCGACGCGTGCGCCGGCGCTGTTCGACGTCAGGTCGAGAAACGGCCGGTCTCCCTCGAAGCCGTCCACCCGCGTGATCGAGAACCCGCCCGTCGTCGTTTCTTCGCGATAGAACTTGTCGGGAAGGACCATGTCGATGGCGAGCGAGCCGGTGGTCTGTCCGCCACCGGCGCTGGAGAAGCTGCCGCCGGCGCCGATCATCACGAACGTGCTGCCGCCTGCGACGACTGGTCCTGCTGCTTCCCGCCTGAACTCGGCGCGCATCGACAGCGCCTTCAAGTCGGCCAGCTTCTTCTCGCCGCCTAGCGCCTTCCGCGCTTCCGCCATCACGGCGTCGGCTTTCGGATCTTCACGTCCGTCCGCGAGCACGCCCGCGGCAGGGCCTGCCGCCACCGCGCCGATCACGACCAATCCGACGAATGCCTGCTTACGCATGTGACTCCTCTCGAAATACGTGCTGACGTGCCGACGTGCCCACGTGCTGACGTGCTGACGTGCTGACGTGCTGACGTGCTGACGTGCTTACGGAATGTTCATCTTGACCGGTTAGGGCGGGGGTGGTGGTTAAAGCGGGGCTAAGAGTTTGTTAAGGACGTAAAACCTTGGGGATCCCCGGCAAACCCGTGATTTCGGCCGTGCTAGACTCGGCGAATGACCTGGTGGGGGCGTGTCTGGCGACGTTTCAGGCCGCCCATGATGCTGCTCACCGTCGTCCTGATCGGTCTGCTCGCCCTCCTGGCGACGCTGCAGTACAAGTGGCTCGGACAGGTGAGCGAAGCGGATCGCGAACGACGGCACGCCAGCCTGAATGCCGGCGCCACCGAGTTTGCGCAGGACCTCGATCGAGAGCTCACACGAGCGTATCTTCTGTTCCAGGCCGAGCCGGGTACGGATGCGGAGCTCGCGTCACGTTTCGCGGCGCGTTACGACCAGTGGCAGGCCACGTCGCGATTTCCGAAGCTTCTCAAGGACTTCTACGTTTTCACACGAGGTGACGAGGAGGAGTCGCAACTTCGCCGTTTCGATCCTGTCTCTCGTACATTCGCAGCAGCCGAGTGGCCAGCCACCATGGCTGACTGGCGCCGGCAGCTCGTCGACCCTGATGTGACGCAGCAGGATGTCGAGCGACGCGCGGTGTTCGTCACGCGGGTCTCGCAACCGATCTGGGAAAGTGTACCGGCCATCGTGTCTCCGATGCCGATGCCGCTGATGTTCCTGTCGGAGCGCGTCGCGTCCGAACAACCCGGGAGGTCGCTGCTCTCCTACGCCATCCTCACGCTCGACGATCAGTACATGAAGCGCGAACTGCTGCCCGCACTGTCTGAGCGGCATTTCAGGGCGGACGCAGCCGGCGGCGACTTTCGAGTCGCGGTCGTGAGCACATCGAGTCAGGGAGGTGTGATCTACAGCTCGTCACCAGGCTTTGCGCCCAAGGCTGACGCCGAGGCGGATGCCACTGCCGATCTCTTTCAGATACGAACCGATCTCACGAACCTGGCCGCGGAGGTGCGACGGTTCACCGCATTCGCCGCCACCGTGCACACCATACAGCGTCAGGACTCGAAGGAGACGACGCAGGCTGGCGCCGCGCGGGACCCGAAGGGCGGCAGTCGCGGCAACGACATCTTCACTTTTCATGAAGGGCGTCCGCTCTCCATCATGGTGCAGCCGGGCGCTGCGTCAGGCCAACCGTCGGTGACGGCTGGGGCGACCACGACGACGCGTGTGATGTCGATCCCCTCGGCGCGATGGCGGCTGATGCTGGCGCATTCGGCCGGGTCGCTCGACGCTGCCGTGCAGAGTGCACGGAACCGCAGCATGGCCGTGAGCATGAGCGTCCTCGGCGTGCTCGGCGCAAGCATGGGCTTGTTGATCCTCTCGACGCGCCGCGCGCAGCGCCTGGCCCGTCAGCAAATGGAGTTCGTCGCTGCCGTGTCGCACGAGCTACGGACTCCGCTCGCCGTGATTCGATCGGCTGCCGAGAACCTCGCCGACGGCGTCGTCCGCGACGACCAGCAGATCAGGAAATACGGTGATCTGATGCGCACCGAAGGCCGCCGGCTCACCGAGATGGTCGAGCAGATCCTCGAGTTCGCTGGGATTCAGTCAGGCCAGCGCGGCTTCGGGCTCCGCGCCGTTCGTTTGGAACCGCTCCTCCACGACATCGTCTCGTCTTCCACTGCGCTCATAGACCGGGCTGACATGGACGTGCAGGTCGATTTGCCAGAGGATCTGCCGCCGGTTCTCGGCGACGAGGCTGCGTTGCGGCGGGTCTTTCAGAATCTGATCAGCAACGCGCTGAAATATGGAGCCGCCGGCGGCTGGATTGGCGTCAGCGCTGAAAAGAGCGGCGCTGACGTGCGCGTCGTGGTCGCCGACAAGGGTATGGGTATCAGCGCGTCAGACCAGGCACGTATCTTCGAGCCGTTCTACCGCGGCGGCGATGCGGTCGATGCTGGCATTCAGGGTGCGGGCCTCGGCCTCAGTCTCGTTCAGCGGATCGTCGAAGTCCATGGCGGACGAGTCGCTGTGAGCAGCAAGCCTGGCGCCGGCAGCGAATTCATCGTTCATCTTCCTGCAGCAGGTGAAGAGCCGGTGAGCCGGCCAATCGGTACCGCGCAGCCTGCGCCCGCGACCGCGGGCGGACAATCTGACCCCACGTGAAGCGACTGCTCCTTGTCGAAGACGAGCCGGGGCTCGTGCTGACGATGACGGATCGATTGACCCGGGAAGGGTACGCCGTCGAGTCCAGCACGGACGGCGAGAGTGGCCTGAAACGGGCAGCTGCGGAAGCGTTCGACCTGATTCTCCTCGACGTCATGCTCCCGCGCCTGAACGGGTTCGACGTGCTCCGTGAGCTGCGCAAGCGAAGCGTCGAGACGCCGGTCATCATGCTGACCGCGCGCGGGCAGGTCGTGGACAAGGTCGTCGGGCTCAAGCTCGGCGCCGACGACTACGTGACGAAGCCATTCGAGATGGTGGAGTTGCTGGCGCGCATCGAGGCGAAGCTGCGCCGCCTTCCGGTCTCGACGCATCCGGCCGAGGGTCACCAGTTCGGTGATATCCGTGTGGATTTCCGGCGGGCCGAGGTCAGCAAGTCTGGGGGAGCACTGGAGCTGTCCGCGCGCGAGTTTCAGCTCCTCCGTTACTTCATCGAGCACCGCGGTGCGACGCTCACGCGTGAAGAACTTCTCAACGAGGTCTGGGGATACAACTCAATGCCGACCACGCGGACCGTCGACGTGCACGTCGCATGGCTGCGGCAGAAAATCGAGCCCAATCCCCGGCACCCGCAGTACATTCTCACCATTCACGGACTCGGGTACAAGTTCGCCGGCTGAACACGCTTCACAGTTCAACGATTTCAGCATCGACCGCATTGGCCGAGATCCTGAGCAGGCCGACGCTCGGCTTGAGGTCGAACCGCCGCGGCCCTGCAGCCCCGGGGTTCACGACCAGACGCGTCCCGGATCTGCGAATCAATGCGCGATGGGTGTGGCCGTAGATCACGACATCGGCCGCATAGCGCAGCAGAAGTTTTTCCGGGGTGGGACTGCCGATCTCGTGACCGTGACTGACGTGGATGCTCGTATTTTCGATTTCGAGGTCGAGCAGGGGCTCGAGGTCCGGGTCGTCGATGTCATCGACGTTGCCGACAACCGCCCTCACGGGGGCAATCGTTCGCAGCGCCTCGAGAACCGAACGTCCACCCACATCACCAGCGTGCAGGATCAGTTCGGCCCCGGCCAGCGCCGTGAGGGCCTCAGGCCTCATCAAGCCATGCGTGTCAGAGATGAGCCCTATCAGCATCCCTGTTCCCAGTTGAGGCGACCTTCACTTGCCAAGACCGTTCAACGCAGAGGGCAGGCTGCGTTCTCATCTTTCCGGCGATTGCGAACTCCGCGTTCCTGATTTCGGCAAAGCCGAGTTACCCGATAGCTGTGCAGGATACGGCGCGTCCCGTAATAAGATTCGCCGCAACCATGCAGATCTGTGACGCACATTGCCACTTTTTCTCCAGCCGGTTCTTCGAGTTGCTCACCAAGGATCTGGCTGACCTCCCAGCCGAAAATCGAGCGCGTGCCGCCTGTGAAAGGCTTCAATGGGACGATCCTGGGTCGTCCGATGCGCTCGCAGGCCGGTGGGTGCAAGAGCTGGACCGCGCCGGCGTGTCACGAGCCGTGCTGATCGCCAGCATCCCCGGCGACGAGGAGTCGGTGGCGACGGCCGTCCAGCTCCATCCCTCACGGTTCGTGGGGTTCTTCATGTTCAATCCGACCGCAGCGGATGCCGCGCCGAGACTCGAGCGCGCGTTAGGAGAACTGCGACTGCGAGGGGTTGCCTTGTTTCCAGCGATGCATCGCTACGCGTTGGACCACGAGCAGGTGGACATGACGTTCCGTGCCGCTGCGACGCATGGCGCAGCCGTGTTCGTCCATTGTGGCGTGCTCAGCGTCGGAGTCCGCAAGAAACTGGGGCTGCCGTCGCCGTTCGACCTGCGGCTGGGCGACCCGCTCGCCGTGGCCGCCGTGGCCGCCAGACATCCGCGCGTGCCGGTGATCATTCCGCACTTCGGCGCCGGCCTCTTCGCCGTGGCACTGATGGCGGCCGATCAGGCGCCGAACATCGTGCTGGACTCGTCGAGCTCGAACAGCTGGATGCGATATCATCCGCGATTGACCCTGGACGCCGTGTTCCGTCAGGCCCTGGAGGTTGCCGGGCCGGATCGGATCATCTTCGGGACCGATTCCTCGTTTTTTCCGCGCGGCTGGAACCGTCCGATCCTCGAGACGCAGCGGGCGGCGCTCGCAGCGGCGGGGGCGGACGATGGCATGGTCGACCGAATCCTGCGGGGCAATTTCGAGCGGCTGTTCGGCGCAATAGCGCATTAGTGCAGGTGCACGTGCACAGCACGGCACTCTGCACCGTGCACTGTGCACGCTGCACTTGAGATGAGGACTCTATGTCGAAGCGCACTCTGTTCATCGCTCTGACCTTCACCGCGGCGGTCGCCGCACTGGCGTCCGTGCCCCTGCGCGCGCTGCGTCAGCAGCCGGCGAGCCCGCCGGCCGATCTCGTGCTGAGCAACGGCAAGGTCGTGACGGTCGAGGATGGCATGCCGGAAGCTCAGGCGATTGCGGTCGTTGGCGATCGGATCGCCGCGATCGGAAGCAACGCCGACATCAAGCGCCACGTGGGGCCCAAGACGCAGGTGATCGATCTGAAAGGGCAGCTGGTCATTCCGGGGTTCATCGAGGGCCATGGCCACTTCACCGGCGTCGGTCAGGCGCAACTCAACCTGAACCTGATGAAGACAACCTCGTGGGACCAGATTGTGGCGATGGTCGGAGACGCGGCGAAGAAAGCCAAGCCGGGGCAGTGGATCTACGGCCGGGGATGGCACCAGGAGAAGTGGACGGCCAAGCCGGAACCGAACGTCGAAGGCTTTCCGACCCACGTCGCGTTGAGCAAGGTGTCGCCCGACAATCCGGTCCTCCTGACCCACGCCAGCGGCCACGCGAGCTTCGCGAATGCGAAAGCGATGGAGCTCTCAGGCATCACCAAAGAGACGCCCAACCCAACCGGTGGTGACATCCTCAAGGATGCGCAGGGCAATCCCATCGGCGCGTTCCGCGAAACTGCCTCGAGATTGATCAAGAGTGGGGCCGGTGAGCCGCCCCGGACCGAGGCGGAAACCGCCGCCCGTGCCCGCCGCATCCTCGAACTCGCCTCTCAGGAGTCCGTTTCGAAAGGCGTCACCTCGTTTCAGGATGCGGGGTCCTCGTTCGCTGACGTCGATCTCATGAAGCAGATGATCGACGAAGGCAAGATCAACGTCCGCCTGTGGATCATGATCCGCATGAACAACCAGGCGTTGGCCGCCAACCTCGCGAAGTACCGCATGGTCGATTACGGCAACGGCTTTCTGACCGTTCGCGGCATCAAGAAATCGATCGATGGTGCGCTCGGCCCGAGAGGGGCGTGGCTGCTCGAGCCGTACGCCGACAAGCCCGGCGACACCGGTCACAACACCACGAGCGTCGAAGAGATTCGGGAAGCGTCGAAGCTGGCCATCCAGCACGGCTACCAGATGTGCGTCCACGCCATCGGCGATCGCGCGAACCGGGAGACCCTGAACATTTTCGAGGAGATCATCAAGGCCAATCCTGACAAGAAGGATCTGCGGTGGCGCGTCGAGCACGCCCAGCATCTGCATCCGACCGATATCCCCCGCTTCGGAAAGCTGGGCGTGATTGCGTCCATGCAGGGCGTGCACTGCACGTCGGACGCGCCATACGTCATTGCGCGTCTTGGCCGTCAACGCGCCGAAGAAGGCGCATACGTCTGGCAGAAATTGATGAAGTCCGGCGCCATGGTGAGCAACGGGACCGACGCGCCGGTCGAAGACGTCGACCCGATCGCCAGCTTCTACGCGACGGTGAGCCGCAAGTTGAAGGACGGGAGCGTCTTTTTCCCCGATCAGCGAATGAGCCGCATGGAAGCGCTCAAGTCCTACACGATCAACGGCGCCCACGCGGCATTCGAAGAAGGCTCACGCGGATCGCTGAAAGCCGGCAAGTACGCCGACATGGTCGTCCTCTCGAAGGACATCATGGCGGTCCCGGAAGATCAGATCCCCACGACTGAAGTGATGTATACGATTGTTGGGGGGAAGGTGCGCTACAAGAAGTAACGCTGCCGTAGTCCGTGGTCCGTAGTTTGTGTCTCGTCGAGGGACTTCGGCTCTTGCCTCAAATTCACTACAGACCGTCGGCGAGACACGGACCACGGACTACGGACCACGGACCACGGAAGGTTTATCTCGCTCCAACCGGCTTATTGCCGCGCGA
>Ga0114129_10000956_pt1 | contig 37730 bp, 5 predicted proteins | sample RhiMetdeltSRZDD1_FD_80071 | JGI IMG/M metagenome (GOLD analysis project Ga0114129, IMG submission 80071) | Populus rhizosphere microbial communities from Tennessee, USA - Rhizosphere MetaG P. deltoides SRZDD1 (version 2) (version 2) | ecosystem: Host-associated > Plants > Roots > Rhizosphere >...
CCGTCGAAGAGATCGTGTGCGGAATCTGGGCGGAAGTCCTGAGAGTGGAGAAGGTGGGGATCTGGGACAACTTCTTCGAGTTGGGTGGGCATTCGCTGTTGGCGACACGAGTCGTGTCGCGAGTGAGAAGCATACTGGGAGTGGAAGTCCCGTTACAAGTTCTGTTCACCAATCAGACCGCGCTCGCTTTCGCTACGGAAATCGAACAACAGCAGCGCGGGGGCAGAGATGCTCCAGTAGAGGCGATCGCGCGAGTCTCGCGCGATCGTGACCTGCCGCTCTCATTCGCACAACAGAGGCTGTGGTTTCTGGATCAGCTTGCGCCGAACAATCCTTTCTACAATATGCCGGGCGCCCTGAGGCTTGATGGAAGCGTAAACCTCGATGCGCTGGAGACAAGTATCAATGAGATCATCAGAAGACACGAAGCGCTCAGGACAAGGTTCGAGGTGAAAGAAGGCGAGCCGGCGCAGGTAATCGGTGAATGGGAGCCGCGGAAATGGGACCGATTGGACCTGACGGGCCTCACTACGGAAGAGAGAGAGGCGGAGGTCAATCGGATAGCAAAGGAAGAGGCGGAGACGGGATTCGATTTGAGCCGCGGACCACTCCTGAGGGTGAAGATATTGAAACTCCAGGAGGAGCAGCTCGTCTTGCTCTATACGATGCACCACATCGTGAGCGATGGATGGTCGATGGAAATTCTGATCAGAGAAATGGGGGCGCTCTACCGGGCCTACAGCGCGGGCGAACCTTCGCCGCTGCCGGAGTTGCCTATCCAGTATGGGGATTTCGCGCTCTGGCAGAGAGCCTGGCTGCAGGGCGAGACGCTCGCAGCGGAATTGGAGTATTGGCGGAAGCGACTCCAGGGAGTGGAAATCTTGGAGTTGCCAGCGGATCATCCGCGACCTTCAATGCCGAGCTATCGGGGAGCGAGCCGGCATTTTGCGATTGAGCGAGAGTCGGTGGAGAAGCTGAAAGAACTCGCTCAGCGAGAGGGCGCCACCCTCTTTATGATGTTGCTCGGAGGTTTCGCCATCTTGGTGAGCCGCTACAGCGGACAAAAAGATGTGGCGCTCGGAACTGACATTGCCAATCGGAATCGAGCGGAGATCGAAGGGTTGATTGGCTTCTTCGTCAATCAGTTGGTGATGCGGGTTGAGGTGAGGGGCGAAGAGAACTTCAGGGAGTTTTTGAAGAGGGTGAGAGAAGTGTGCCTGGGAGCCTATGGGCGCCAGAACGTGCCGTTCGAGAAGCTGGTGGAGGAACTCGAACCGGAGCGAGACCTCAGCCGGTCGCCGCTGTTTCAGGTGAAACTCCTTTTACAGAATACGCCGCAAGAAGGGTTGGAGTTGGGAGAGACGAATTTAAGCGTCATCGGCGGTGGCGAGGTCCGGGCCAGATTCGATTTGACGATGATCATTACGGATAAGGGTTACGATCTGGTTGGAACAGCGAACTACAGCCAGGATCTCTTTGAAGAAGAGACGATCGAGCGGCTGATGAGTCATTACGCGAATGTGCTGAGGGGAATCGTGGGCGGAGGCCTTATCGAGGCTGTCGAGAGACCGGTCTCCCAATTGAGTCTCCTCGACGACCAGGAGAGAAAGCAGATCCTGGCGGAGTGGAATCAGACCAGCAAGCCTTATCCTAACAATCGATGCCTCCACGAACTGATCGCCGAGCAGGCGGCGTGGACGCCTGAACGAATAGCTTTGGTTGGCGATGGGTGGCAAGTGAGTTATGGAGAACTGAACCGGCGAGCGAGCCAACTGGGGAATTACCTGCAAGGGCTGGGAGTGGGGCCGGAGGTGGTGGTCGGATTGTGTTTGTCGCGTTCGATGGAGATGGTGGTTGCCGTCCTGGGAGTGCTCAAATCAGGAGGAACCTACTTACCATTAGATCCGGAGTCCCCGCTGGAGAGGTTAGGCTATATGTTGGAGGATGCCGGGGCGGGAGTGGCGCTGACCGAGACGGAGCTGGGGGAACGCCTGCCTTCGTTTTGGGGACAGACAATTTGTTTGGACGAGGAGTGGGAGAGGATTCGCGAGCAGAGCGATAGGGAGCCGGAGAGCGGGGCTGAGGCGGAGAACCTGGCCTATGTGATCTACACCTCAGGTTCGACCGGGAGACCGAAAGGAGTGATGGTAGCGCACAAAGGCGTGTGCAATCTCGTAGAGGTGCAGAAAAATGCATTCGGATTGGGAGATCGATCACGTGTTCTGCAGTTCGCATCATTGAGTTTCGACGCATCAGCATGGGAGATCTTCAGCGCGTTGATAGCGGGCGGAAGCCTGCACATCCGCAGACAGGAACGCTTGATCCCGGGAGATGACCTAGTGAGAGTCTTGAGAGAAGACCGGATCACGACGGCGACCTTCCCCCCGACAGTGCTGGCAGTGTTGAGAGAAGAAGGGCTGATTGACTTGGAGACTCTGATCGCAGCAGGCGAGGCGTGCAGCGCCGAGATCGTCGAGAGATGGGCGAAAGAAAGGAGATTCTTTGACGCCTACGGGCCGACAGAGGCGACCGTATGCGCGAGTATGGGGAAGTGCGAGGCGGGGAGCGATAGAAGACCAACCATCGGACGGCCGATAGCCAATACGCAGCTCTTCATCCTCGATCGAGAGGTGAACCCTGCGCCGATGGGGGTGCGGGGAGAGTTGCACATTGCGGGAGTGGGACTGGCGAGAGGCTATTTGAAGAGGCCGGAGCTGACGGCGGAGAGATTCATTCCGAATCCATTCAACGGCGAATGTGGGGGCAGGTTGTACCGGACGGGAGATATAGCAAGGTATCTATCAGATGGAGAGATCGAGTTCATTGGACGAGCGGATGAACAGGTTAAGCTGCGAGGATACCGGATCGAGTTAGGGGAGATCCAGGCGGTATTGGATGAGCACCGATCCGTGAGGCAAAGTGTGGTGGTAGCGCTTGAAGGTGAGAGAGGTAGTCAGCGGCTCCTCGGGTATGTAGTGGGTGGAGAAGGGGCGACATCGGCAGAGCTGAAGAAGTATCTCCGGGAAAGACTGCCTGAATATATGGTTCCGGAAACTATCCTGTTGTTGGAAGAGATGCCAGTCACCGTTAACGGGAAGATAGACAGGAAGAGACTTCCATTGCCTGAGGATGTGGGGAGACAGTCAGGGCGGGAGTATGCGGATGCGCGGACGCCGATGGAAGAGATTCTGGTGGGAATTTTCGAGGAAGTGCTGAAGTTGAATCGAGTCGGGGTTTACGACAACTTCTTCGAGTTAGGAGGGCACTCTTTACTAGCTACCCAAGTAGTCTCGCGTATTCGAAGAGTATTCAGTGTGGAATTGGAGTTGCGGGGGCTCTTTGAATCCCCGACCGCGAGGGAACTGGCATACCGGGTGGCGAGTATGATGCGACAAGGTGAGGTCGTGACCACGCCTGCGATTCGAAGCGCAGACCGAAGCCGGAGCTTGCCACTCTCCTATGCGCAGCAGCGGCTGTGGTTCATCGATCAGTTGGAGCCGGGCAGCGCGGCGTACAACATTCCGTTCGCCTTGCGCTTGGAAGGGGAACTGAATGTCAGGGCAGTTGCGGCCAGCGTAAGCGAGATCGTGCGGCGGCACGAAGCGCTGCGAACGACCTTCCCGGTTCACAATGGCAAGCCCGAGCAGCGCATCGCTCCGGCCGAAGCGGCGCCGCTTCCGGTTGTGGACCTGAGCGGATTGGCGGAAGCGGAGAGTGTCGCGCGACAACTCGCAGCGGAAGAAGCGCGGCGTCGGTTCGATTTAGCGACTGGTCCGCTGTTGCGGGTGAGCCTGCTGCGGCTCAATGCGAGCGATCACGCGCTGCTGGCGACCATGCATCACGTCGTGAGTGATGGCTGGTCACTTGGGATTCTCGCGCGGGAGTTCACGGCGATCTATGAGTCCTGTCACAAGGCTGAGCCGTCACCCCTGCCGGAGTTGCCGATCCAGTATGCGGATTATTCGGTTTGGCAGCGACAGTGGCTGCAGGGGGAAGCGCTCGATCGGCAGTTGGCCTATTGGCGGGAGCGGCTGGAAGGGCTTCGGCCGCTGGAACTGCCGGCCGACCACAGACGCCCGCCGACGCCATCGCACAAGGCCGGCGCCGTGGGGCTGCGACTCGGGGCGGAGCAGAGCGAAGAGTTGCGGGCGCTGAGCCGGCGCGAAGGCGCAACGTTGTTTATGACGCTGCTGGCAGGATTCCAGGTGGCGCTAGGGCGGATAACCGGCGAGCGCGATGTGGTGGTCGGGACCGACGTAGCCAATCGGAACCGGCTGGAGACGGAAGGACTGATCGGCTTCTTCGTCAACCAGTTGGTATTGCGGACTAGCATCGACGGTAACCCGCCATTCGTGGAGTTGCTGGGGCGAGTGCGGGACGCCGCGCTCGGGGCCTACGCCCATCAGGATGTGCCGTTCGAGAAGTTGGTCGAAGAGATAGCGCCGGAGCGAAGCTTAAACCGTGCGCCGCTGTTCCAGGTGAAGTTCCTGCTGCAGAACGATTCAGGCGTGCGTTTACGCTTGCCGCGTCTCGAACTGAGCGCGCTGGATGACCCTACTGAACTGACCAAGCTCGATCTGATCCTGATCTTGAGGGAGAGCCCGGAAGGGATTTCCGGGATTCTTCAATATGCGGATGAAATCTTCGAGCCGAGTACGATCGAGCGGCTCGGAGTGCGGTTGCGGACGGTTCTGGAGGGCATCGCTGAGGATGCTGACCGGCGGATCGGGGAACTGCCGCTGCTCCCCCATACCGAGCGCGAGCAGGTCCTGCGGGAGTGGAATGAGACCGAACGCGCTTATCAGCAAGAGAGCGTCGTGGACTGGATCGAGCAGCAAGTCTCTGAGGCGCCGGACGCGGTTGCGCTGGCGCTCGAAGAGCGGTATGTGAGCTATCAGGAATTGAACGAGCGGGCCAACCGCCTGGCGCGCTATCTGAGAGAGCTGGGCATCGAGCCTGAGGTGCGGGTCGCGTTGTGCTTCGAGCGTGGGTTCGAGATGGTGATCTCACTACTGAGCGTGCTCAAAGCGGGCGGCGTATACGTGCCGCTGGAGCCGGGACATCCGATCGAGCGGTTGGCGTGGATGCTTGAAGACGCGCAAGCCCGGGTCGTGCTTAGTGAGGAAAGGCTGCGAAACCGTGTGCCCTCGTCCTGGGCGATGGCCGTGTGGGTGGATAGCGACTGGGCAGAGATCGAACAGCGGAGTGAGGCGAATCCGGAGAGGCGAGTGGGAAGCGAAGACCTTGCCTATATGATCTACACGTCGGGATCGACAGGGCGTCCTAAGGGTGTGATGGTGACGCATGGGGGACTGGCAAACTATGTGCGGTGGGCATTGGAGGCCTATGAAGTAGAAGGGGGCAATGGCGCCGCGCTGCACGGAAGTCTGAGCTTCGATTTGACGGTGACGAGCCTTCTACCGCCGCTGTCGGCGGGCAGGCGGGTGGTCGTGGTGAGAGCGGGGGACGGGATCGAGGCGGTCGGGTTGAGGCGACTGGGGTTGCTGAAAATGACGCCGGGACAGATGGAAGCGCTGGCCAGCAGAGTAGAGGCGAAGGAGGCGGGTGATGTCAGCAAATGGATGGTGGTTGGGGGAGAGGCGCTGCGATGGGAGACGGTGCGGTTCTGGAGACGTGAAGCGCCGGGGACGCGGATCATCAACGAGTATGGGCCAACCGAAACGGTGGTAGGTTGCTGTATCTATGAAGTGAGGGAGCAGGAGGAGAGATGGAGCGCGGCGCCGATAGGGCGACCGATTGCGAACCTGCGCGCATATGTGACGGATGAATGGGGAGAGCCGGCTGGGGTAGGGGTCGCAGGCGAGTTGTCTATAGGCGGCGCGGGAGTGGCTCGAGGGTATCATGCTCGTCCAGACCTGACGGCTGAGAAGTTCGTGCCGGATGCGTATGGGCCTTGTGCGGGCGCGCGGGTGTATCGAACGGGAGACCGCGCGCGGTGGTTGGAGGAGGGGAATCTCGAGTTTCTGGGACGGATCGATGATCAGGTGAAGATACATGGATACCGGATCGAGCCCGGAGAGATCGAGGCGGCGCTGAGCCGGCATGGGGGTGTGCGGCAGTGCGTGGTGGTGGCGCGTGAGGATGGGCGCGGAGACAAGCGGTTAGTCGCCTATGTCGCCGTCGGCGGATCGCCAGGACCCGAAGTGAACGAGCTACGTTCGGCATTGCAGAGGGAGTTGCCGGAGTACATGACGCCGTCGGCATTCGTGCTCATGGAGCGCCTGCCCTTGACCGTTAATGGGAAAGTGGACAGGAAAGCGCTGCCGGAGCCGGAGGTCAAGAGGGCAGGCGAATCGGTCGCGCCGCGGACAGCGACAGAAGAGATCATCGCGGGGATCTGGGCGGAGGTGCTAGAGCGGGACCACGTCGGGATGGAGGAGAACTTCTTCGATCTGGGCGGGCACTCGCTGCTGGCGACGCAGGTGGTGTCGCGGCTAGGGAAGGTATTCGGAGTGGAGTTGTCGGTGCGGGCGTTATTTGAGTCTCCGACGGTGATCGCATTGGCTAGGCAGGTAGAGGGCGTCGGGGAGTGGCGGGAAGCTCCTCCGATCGAGAGGGTGGGTCGGGAATGTGAACTGCCGCTATCGTTTGCGCAGCAGCGTCTGTGGTTCATTGACCAGTTGGATCCGGGCAGCGTGGCTTACAACTTGCCTCACGCATTCCGGCTCATCGGGATCCTGGATATCGGAGCAGTGACCGGAAGTTTGAGCGAGATCATGCGGCGGCATGAGTCGCTGCGGACGAGCTTCCCGGCTCGGGATGGTAAACCGGCGCAGCGCATCGCTCTGGCCGAAGCGGCGCCGCTTCCGGTTGTGGACCTGAGCGGATTGGCGGAAACGGAGAGCGTCGCGCGACAACTCGCAGCGGAAGAAGCGCGGCGTCGGTTCGATTTAGCGACTGGTCCGCTGCTACGGGTGAGCCTGCTGCGGCTCGATGCGGGCGATCACATGCTGCTGGCGACCATGCATCACGCCGTGAGCGATGGTTGGTCAGTAGGGATCCTTGTGCGGGAGTTCACGGCGCTGTATGAAGCCTGCCGGAAGGGAGAGTCCTCGCCCCTGCCGGAGTTGCCAATCCAGTATGCGGATTATTCGGTTTGGCAGCGACAGTGGCTGCAGGGGGAAGCGCTCGATCGGCAGTTGGCCTATTGGCGGGCGCGGCTGGAAGGGCTTCGGCCGCTGGAACTGCCGGCCGACCGCAGGCGCCCGCTGACGCCGGTGCACAGAGCCGAGATCGCGGAACTGCAACTCGGGGCGGAACTGAGCGAGTCGTTGCGAGCGTTGAGCCGGCGCGAGGGCGTGACGTTGTTTATGTCTATGCTGGCCGCCTTCCAGGTGGCGCTGGCAAGATATAGCGGGCAGCTGGACATCGCAGTCGGCGCCCCGATCGCTGGGAGGAACCAACGAGAGATTGAAGGGCTGATCGGGTTCTTCGTCAACACCCTGGTAATGCGGGTGGATATGAGTGACAACCCGACCGTGAAGGAGTTGCTGGGGAGAGTGAGAGAGACGGCGCTCGGAGCCTATGCGCATCAGGACCTGCCGTTTGAGACATTGGTCGAGAGGCTGCAGCCAGAGAGAAGTCTGAGCCGCACGCCGCTCTTTCAGGTCATGATCGTGATGCAGAATGTTCATATTACGAGGGGAGAGTTGGCGGATCTGAGTATCGAGACGCTTCCGGTCGAGGGCGACATCACGAAGTTTGATTTAGTACTGTCGATGAGTGAAGGACCTGCGGGGCTGGCGGGATTATTGCAATACAGCGCAGATCTGTTTGAACGCGACAGGATTAATCAAATGCTGTCGCACCTGAAGCGGATGTTGGAAGGGATGATCGAGAATGAGCAAAGTCGAGTGATGGAACTGCCGCTAATGAACGAGAAGGAGCGGCAGGAAGTGATCGTCGAGTGGAATCAAACGCAGGCCGAATTTTCCCAGGACATTTGCATCCATACTTTGTTCGAACGGCAAAGCGAACGCGCGCCGGATGTAGTGGCGGCGGTCTTTGAAAGTCAATTAATAAGCTATCGAGAGCTTAATCGGCGGGCTAATCAATTGGCTCACCATTTGAAATCCAGAGGCATTGGGCGAGGGAAGTTAGTTGCGATTTATATGGAACGTTCGTTAGATATGCTCATTGCGCTGCTGGGTATTTTGAAAGCGGGAGGGGGCTATGTGCCGTTGGAGACGAGCTTCCCGGAAGGCCGGCTCGATTATATTTTGAATTCATTGCAGGTCGGTTGCTTAATTACGCAAGCAAGGTATTGGGAAAAGTTGGAGAAGATGAGATCACGGTTGACGGCTCTAAGAGACGCTGTCTGCCTGGGGGCGGCGGCGCCGATACAGAATGACGGTCAAGTTCGAGTGTGGCAAATGTCGGATTTAGAACGTCAGGCGGCGGATAACCTTGATCCTCAGGCCGGACCTGATGATCTGGCTTATATCATCTTCACCTCGGGGTCTACAGGACATCCGAAGGGGGTAACACTCCAGCATCGGCCAGTGGTCAACTTGATCGAATGGGTTAACAGGGTCTTCTCGGTGAATGTAGATGACCGAGTTTTATTTATTACATCCCTCTGTTTCGACTTATCGGTCTATGACATCTTCGGATTGCTGGCGGCAGGTGGAACAATTCACGTGGTAGGAGAGGAGCAGATTCGTGAGCCGCAATGTTTGCTGGATTCGCTCTGTCAGGAACAGATAACCTTCTGGGACTCGGCCCCAGCGGCGTTACAGCAGCTAACCCCATTTTTCACCGAATCGAAGCATGAGGCGGAGACGAGTCAACTGCGATTGGTATTCCTCAGCGGCGATTGGATTCCAGTGAAGCTGCCGGATCAAGTGAAAGAAGTATTCACCAAAGCGAAAGTAGTGGGACTCGGAGGAGCTACGGAAGCGGCGATTTGGTCAAACTACTACCCTGTGGACAAGAGTAGCTCGGAATTCGTAAGCATTCCTTATGGAAAGCCGATTCAGAATGCGTCCTACTACATCCTGGACAATCGAATGGAGCCGTGTCCGATAGGCGTGAGAGGCGATCTTTACATTGGGGGAAAGTGTCTGGCCTTGGGCTACATCAACGAACCGGCGCTAACGGCGGAGAAGTTTGCGCCAAATCCATATGAGGCGCAGGAAGGCGCGCGATTATACAAGACAGGCGATTTAGCGCGCTGGCGAGCCGATGGGAACATCGAGTTTCTTGGCCGCGTCGACCACCAGGTCAAAATCCGTGGATACCGGATTGAGTTAGGGGAGATTGAGGCGGCGCTCAATCAGCATGCTTCACTGGAACAGGCAGTCGTACTGGCAAGAGAAGATGAGCCGGGAGAGAAGCGGTTGGTCGGATATGTGGTAGGTCATCGGCAGGTCAGCGGCAGAGAGCTGAGGGAGTATCTGCAGGAGAGACTGCCCGACTATATGGTGCCTGGAGCCTTTGTGCAGTTGGACGAGTTGCCTTTAACTGCCAACGGTAAGCTCGATCGGCGCGCCTTGCCCAAGCCGAAGCTGGGCGGAGCCGACACGGAGTATGTCGGGCCGCGGACTACCGTAGAAGAGATTATGTGCGGAATCTGGGCGGAGGCGCTGAAAGTAGAGAAGGTAGGGGTCTACGACAATTTCTTCGAGCTGGGGGGGCATTCTCTGCTGGCGACGCAAGTGGTGTCGCGAGTGAGAAGCGCGCTGGGAGTTGAGGTTTCGCTGCGGAGCCTCTTCGTCGCCCCGACGGTGGCGGTTATGGCAACCGAAGTCGGACAACGTAAACGCAGTGGCGGAGAAGCGCCAGTCGAGGCGATCGCGAGAGTAGCGCGAGATCGGGAGTTGCCGCTCTCTTATGCGCAGCAGAGGATGTGGTTCGTTGATCAGTTGGAGCCAGGGAGCGCAGCTTACAATCTTCCATGCGCAGTGCGGCTGAGAGGTGAGCTCAATGCGGATGCGTTGAGCAGGAGCCTCAATGAGATCATCGCCCGTCACGAAGTGTTACGTACCCATTTTCCATCCAGGAATGGAGAACCGCGACAAGAGATCCGTGAATTTTGCGATCTGCAACCGGAATTCATAGACCTGATGCAGACGGATAAAGCGGAGCCAGGGCAGAAGCTACAAGAAATCTTGCTGGATGAATCAAAGCGAGGATTCGATCTTTCAAGCGGGCCGCTGATCAGAGCAAAACTGATCAGGTTGGCCCAAGACGAGCACGCGCTGATCGTGAACATGCATCACATCGTCAGCGACGGCTGGTCGCTGGAGATCATTGTGAGAGAGTTCGCTCAACTCTATGGGGCTTTCAGCCAAGGGCAGGAATCGCAGCTGCCGGAGTTGGAAATCCAGTATGCTGATTATGCGATGTGGCAGAGAATGTGGTTGCAAGGAGATGCGCTCTACCGTCAGCTTCAGTATTGGAGGAGACAGTTAGAGGGACTGGAAACACTGGAGCTGCCTACGGACCGAGCCCGGCCGGCGGTGGCGAGTTACCGAGGATCGAGCGAGAAGATCGTGTTGTCGGAGGAGCTTACGCAAAAGCTCAAGCAATTGAGCAAGCGAGAAGGAGTAACGCTGTTTATGAGTTTGCTGGCAGGTTTTCAATTGCTGCTGGCAAGATATAGCGGACAACACGACATCACGGTAGGAACGCCGATTGCGGGGAGAAATCGGAAAGAGACCGAAGGCCTGATCGGATTGTTCCTTAATACCCTGGTCATGAGAGTGAATGTAGGAGGCAATCCAAGCGTCCGCGAGCTGCTGGCAAGAGTGAGAGAGGCGGCGCTGGGCGCCTATGCGCACCAGGATTTACCTTTTGAGAAACTCGTGGAAGAGATTCGTCCTGAAAGAAGTCTTTCACACCAGCCACTGTTCCAGGTTTGGTTCGTTCTGCAAAACATTCCTGCTGAAAGAATAGATTTACCGGGGTTAAGAGTCGAGGAGTTACCAATTGAAGACCATTTTACAAAATTCGATCTGATGCTGTCGCTCAGTGAAGGACAAAAGGAGTTGACAGGAACGTTGCGATATAGCACTGACCTGTTTGACCGCAGAAGGATTAAACGATTGCTCTCTCACTATGAGCAAATACTGGAGGGTATGGCGGCAGACGAGGACTCCCATTCGACAGAATACGACATAGAAAGAGAGCGGCGCCAGCACAAAGCAATCGATTGAGCCGTCGGAAAAGTGGATCAGCCTTAACTCTGTTCCACCTCTTTTTCTTCTAGAAACATTCCGCGCCTACGAACAACTTTTATTGGCGCCATCTCCATTTATCCGACCGGCTCTGTTGGTTCGCCTGAATCGCGATAGCCGGCTTACAGCGGTTTTCATGTGAGTGAATAGCCACAGAGCGCACAGAGGGAATTGATGATTGCTCTGTGCGCTCTGTGGCTAATAGTCTTCATACATGTGAAAACCGCAGTAACCCTTCCGGAGTCTCTCAACCTAGAGCGGTTTGCAATTGCGTATACGGTAGGAACAGACCTGCGTGTCTTCCCCGTTTTTGGTATACAGGCGACTACCGGGGCCCACACGCAGGTCTGCTCCTACACTGATTTGCAAATCGCTCTGAGAAGTTAGGGTTCAAAGCATGTCGAAGAAAAACGCATATGGCGTAATGGATCTGCCTCTCATGAGCCGGCAGGAATGGGAAGAGGTGGTTTTCGACTGGAATCGAACGGCAGCCGATTATCCGCGCGACCGCTGTGTGCATGAGTTGTTCGAACAGCAGGTGGAACTGACGCCTGAGGCCGTCGCGGTCGTCTACGAAGGCGCCCAACTCACCTACTATGGGCTCAATCGAAGAGCCAATCAATTGGCCCACTACCTGCGGGAGATGGGCGTCGGCGCAGAAGTGAAGGTGGGGCTGTGCGTGGAGCGTAGCCTGGAGCTGATCGTCGGTTTGCTGGGCGTGATGAAAGCCGGCGGCGCATACCTGCCATTGGAGCCCGATTATCCTACGGAGCGACTCGCCTATATGATCGGGGACGGCGAGTGCCACGTTACGATCACGACTACGCAGGCGGTCGAGAAGCTGCGCGAGATTAAGACAGTCTTGGTGACCTTGGATGCGGATTGGCCGCGTATCGCGCGGGAGAGTGAAATTAACCTGGCGGCGCCGCTGACCGCGGACAATCTGGCCTATGTCATCTATACCTCAGGCTCTACAGGCAGACCGAAAGGAGTGGCTGTCCCACATCGACAAATCGTCAACTATACGACGGCCCTGGCAGAAAAACTCCAACCGGCCGCAGGAGCGTCCTTCGCGCTGATCTCGACGATCGCGGCAGACCTCGGCAACACAATGTTATTTCCTTGCCTGTTGGGAGGAGGACGCTTACACCTTATCGCTCGGTCGCTATCCAGGGATGCGGAAGGTCTGGGCGAGTACTTCGGCCGCGAGCAGATCGATTATCTCAAGATCGTGCCTTCACATTTAATGGGGTTGCATACATCCAGAACCGGGCAGCAGGTGATGCCGAAGCGAACGTTGGTGATCGGAGGAGAGGCGGCCAGCGCGCAATGGGTCAAGCAGTGGAGCAGGCAAATGCCGAATTGCCTGATCATCAATCATTATGGACCGACGGAAACGACTATTGGAGCCCTGACCCACACCTTGGTCAAAGGAGAGAATTGGGAGACCGGGAACGGGATGATCGTGCTGGGCAAGCCGATCAACAATTCGCTGGTCTATATCCTGGACGAGCAACAGGAGCCTGTGCCAGTGGGTATGGCGGGAGAGATCTACATCGGCGGCGACGGAGTCGCCAGAGGGTATCAAAACCGAGGAGGTGAAACGGCTGAGAAGTTTATCGCCAACCCGTTTGGAGCAGCGGGGAGTCGGATGTACCGAACGGGAGATCGAGCGCGCTATCAGGATGACGGAAAGGTCGAGTTTCTGGGACGAGGCGATGACCAGGTGAAGATCAGGGGATATCGAATCGAACTGGGAGAGATCGAAGCGGCGCTCAATCAGCATGCTTCAATCGAGCAGGTAGTGGTACTGGCAAGAGAGGACGAGCCGGGGGAGAGGCGGCTGGTTGCCTACATGGTGGTGAACGAGGATGTGAGCAGCCAGGCGCTGAGAGCCTATCTAGGCGCCAAGTTACCGGACTATATGTCGCCGTCGGTATTTGTCGTGTTGGAAAGCATGCCGCTGACGGCCAATGGGAAGATCGATCGGCGAGCCTTGCCGAGGCCGGAAACCAATGGATCTGCTGGCGGCTATGTCGCAGCGCGGACAGCGGTGGAAGAAATCCTGTGTGATATCTGGGCAGAGGCGCTTGGGGTGGAGCGCGTGGGAGTGGAAGACAACTTCTTCGAGCTGGGAGGAGATTCCATCCTGAGCATCCAAGTGATCGCGAAAGCCCGGCAAGCGGGGCTGCAGTTAACGCCGCGACAATTCTTTGAGCGGCAGACGATCGCGGAGCTTGCGGAACTGGCGTGTTCGAGTAGTCCGGTGGAATGTGAGCAGGGCGAGTTGAGCGGAGAAGTCCCGCTGACGCCGATCCAGGAAGCCTTTTTCGCCCGAGGCCTGGCCAAACCGGAACACTACAACCAGGCGGCGCTGTTGCAACTGAAGCCGGAAGCGGATAGCTGTCTGCTGGAACAGGCCGTAGAGGGACTGCTGCGGCAACATGACGCTTTGCGACTGAGTTGCGAGGAGCAAGAGGGAGTATGGCGGCAGCGATACGCGATGGTCGTGGCGGAAGGAGCATATCGACGCGTGAATTTCTCAGGGCGGAGTGAGCGCGAGCGGGTCAAGGCGATGGAAGAGGATGCGGCCGGTCAACAGGCGAGCCTGAGTTTGAGCGCAGGGAGAATGATGCGGGCGGTGGAATACGATTTGGGAGAAGCCGGGAGAAGACTGTTGCTGATCGCGCATCACCTGGCGGTCGACGGAGTCTCCTGGAGGATTCTGTTGGATGACCTGCAAAGGGGGTATGAACAATTGAAGCGGGGAGAGGCGCTGGACCTGGGGGCGAAGACGACCTCCTATCGGCAGTGGGCAGAGCGATTGGAGCAATACAGCCGCAGCGAGGATTGTCTGGAGGAGGTCGAGTACTGGGAGAGGCAGCGGCGGAGGGCGGCCGGCGACGCGGAGAAAGAAGAGGAAAGCGAGGGGAGTTATGCCGCGGCCGGGCGAGAAAGCCGCTGGTTGGACGAAGAGCAGACGCAGGAGCTGTTGCAGGAAGTGCCCGGGGTCTATCACACCCAGATCAACGACGTGCTGTTGGCGGTCCTCTGGGAGGCAAACCGGAGATGGAAGGGTGAGCGCAGCCTGGGGGTAGAGCTAGAGGGCCACGGGCGAGAAGAGATCTTCGCAGCGGTGGACCTTTCGCGGACCGTGGGATGGTTCACATCGATCTATCCGGTGAAGCTGGAAGCGAAAAGCGAGCGTATCGGCGAAGCGCTGAAGGAGATCAAAGAACTGCTGCGTGCGATCCCAAAGCGGGGGATCGGATACGGAGTCCTGAAGCATCTGAGTAGAGATGAAGAAGTGGTCAGGAGGTTGAGCGGTGGTACGAATGCGGATCTGAGGTTCAACTACCTGGGGCAATTCGATCAGGTGTTCAAAGCGGAAGGGGTGTTCAAGCCTGCCCAGGAGAGCAGCGGACCTAGTCAGGCGGCAGAGAACCGTATGACCTGGGCATTGGATGTCAGTGGGATGGTAGTTGGAGGACGCTTGAGGATGGACTGGGTGTATCGCAAGAGCTCGCATAGCCAGGAGCGCGTCGCCGAGCTGGCGGACCACTACATGGAAGCCTTGGAAGAGTTGATGGCGCACTGCCGGAGCGAGGAGGCTGGCGGTTACACGCCTTCGGATTTCCCGCTTGCGAAGTTGGACCAGCCGGCGCTGGAAAGGGTGATTGAGGTGGGACTGAAGGTAGAGGACATCTATCCACTGTCCCCGATGCAGCAGGGGTTACTGTTCCACTCACTATATGAGGCTGGGACAGGAACCTACTACGAGCAGATGAGCTGTCGAATCGATGGGGATTTGAAGGTCGAGGACTTCAAGCGGGCGTGGCAGGCGGTGGTCGACCGCCACTCGATCCTGCGGACCTCCTTCATCTGGGAGGGGCTCAAGGAACCGGTCCAGGTCGTACATCAGGAACTCAAGTTAAAGTTCAGAGAGGAAGATTGGCGAGGCGACGCGCCGGCCGAGCACAGCCGGAAGCTGGAAGAACTGCTGAAGGAAGAGCAAGAGCAGGGATTCGAACTGATCAAGGTCCCCTTGATGAAGCTGGGACTGGCGCGAGTCGCAGAAGATGCCTACTACTTTATCTGGGGAAATCATCACATCCTGTTTGATGGTTGGTGCAGGGGGGTGATCATCGAAGAGGTTTTCAAATTCTATGAAGGCTACAGCCGGGGGCGCGAGGTGGAAATCGAACGGGTAAGGCCCTACCGAGACTACATTGCGTGGCTGGGAGAGCAGAATCTGAGTGCGGCTGAAGAGTTCTGGAGAGCGGAGTTGAGGGGGATCGAGGGGCCGACGGAACTGGGTATAGAGCGGAGCGGAGGAAGGGGGCAAGGAGAGTACGGCGAGAAGAACGCAAGGATAAGTGAGGAGACGAGCCGAAGACTGGAAGATGTGGCGAGGAAGTGGCAGGTGACGCTGAACACCCTAGTGCAGGGGGCGTGGGCAGTGGTGATGAGCCGGTACAGCAGGCAGCGGGAGGTGGTCTTCGGCGCCACGGTGTCGGGAAGAGGGGGAGGAATGAAAGGGATCGAGGGGATGGTGGGATTGTTCATCAACACGCTGCCGGTGAGGGTAGCAGTCAGAGAAGAAGAGCAGGTAAGGGGGTTGATGAGGAGGCTGCACGAGAGGCAGAGCCGGGCGCTTGAGTATGAATACAGTCCGTTGATGGAGGTGCAGACATGGAGTGAAGCGCCGCGAGGAGTCCCGTTGTTCGAAACGATCCATATCTTTCAGAACTACCCCCTGGACGGAGGCATTCGCGAGCAAGCAGGATTCGGTTTTCGAGTGACCGAGACTCGATATTTTGAGAAGAACAACTATGCGCTGGCCCTACATACGGCCCCGGCCAAGGAACTCTATTTAAGCCTGCAATATGATGACGGGCGATACGAAACAAGCAGCATCGAGCGATTATTAAGTCACCTGAAGCGCTTGCTGGAAGGGATGGAGGCGAACGAGCAAATCCGAGTGATGGATTTGTCTATGATGAGCGAGAAGGAACGGCAAGAGGTGATCGCCGAGTGGAATCAAACGGCGACGAAATATCCAAATGATCGTTGTGCGCACGAATTGTTCGAGCAGCAGGTAGAGGCGACGCCGGAGGCCGTGGCGGTAATCTACGAGGGAGAGCACATAACTTATGAAGGGTTGAACCGGAGGAGTAATCAAGTAGGCCATTATCTCCGAAGGCTGAGAATCGCTCCGGAATCGGTTGTAGCGATCGCTGCAAACCGCGGACCCGGGTTCCTGATCTCAATCTTGGCGATTTTCAAAGCCGGAGGGTGTTATTTACCGTTGGATCCGGCGCTCCCCCTGGCCCGGCTGAAAGATTCACTGATTCGGAGTAAGACAAGATTGATTCTATCTACGAGGGAATCAGCAGCCGATATCGAAGACATAATTGGGAAATCGGGATGTGGAGTCCCGATCGAAGTGATCGAAGATCTACTGGAACGGGAGCATAATGATCAGAATCTTCCTCCGCGCAATAACGCCCAAAACCTGGCGTATCTGATCTACACATCGGGCTCGACCGGTATTGCTAAAGGGGCAATGATTGAGCAAAGTGGAATGATCAATCATCTGTTCGCGAAGATCAGCGATTTGGATTTAACCGGGCGAGATATAATTGCGCAAACTGCTTCTCAGCTATTCGACATTTCAATTTGGCAGTTCTTAAGCTCTCTGCTTGTCGGCGGGAGAGTTGTCATCGTGAAGGACGTAGAGGCGCAAGATCCTATCGGCCTGATCCGAGTTTTGCAGGAACAGGGGGTGAGTATAGCCGAAGTTGTCCCTTCCTTATTGCAAGCGCTGTTTGCAGAGCTCACAAATACCGGCGCAAAGAATTCATTACCCGCCCTGAGATGGATGTTGGTAACCGGGGAAGCCTTTCCCTCCGAGTTATGTCGTCGCTGGTTGAATGCTTTTCCACAAATTCAAGTGATGAACGCGTATGGGCCTACTGAATGCTCCGACGATGTTACACATTATTCTGCAAACCGACCTTCGGCATGGAATACGGCGAATGTGGCTTTGGGAAAAGCGATTGCTAACACCCAGATATATATATTGAGTGAGATGCTTTCTCCGGTTCCTCCCGGAGTCGGAGGGGAGATTTATGTTGGAGGCGTGGGGGTCGGCCGAGGATATCTGGATGATCCGCTGAAAACGTCTCAGGGGTTCATACCCGATCCATTCAGCGACAGTATCGGAAGCCGCTTATACCGCACCGGGGATATTGGCCGACATCACGAGGAGGGGGATGTCGAATACCTGGGACGAGTAGATCATCAAGTCAAAATCAGGGGATATCGAATCGAACTCGGGGACATAGAAGCGGCGATCAATGAATATGCGTTCGTAGATCAGGCAGTGGTGCTGGCAAGGGAAGACGAACCTGGAGAGAAGCGGCTGGTTGGATATGTGGTAAGTCGCCGGCAGATATGTGGCAAAGAGCTGCGGGCCTATCTACAGGAGAGATTGCCCGACTACATGGCGCCTGCAGCCTTCGTGCAATTGGAAAAGCTGCCGCTGACAGCCAACGGAAAGATTGATCGACGATCATTGCCGCGGCCGGAGATCGATTCGCCAAAGGAGAGCTTTGTCGCTCCACGCAGCGCCGTCGAAGAAATACTATGCGATTTATGGTCGGAGGTATTAAGAGTAACGAGAGTAGGAATAACGGATAACTTCTTCGAACTGGGAGGGCACTCGCTGCTGGCCATGCAGTTAGTATCGCGTGCGCGGAACTTTCTTGGGGTAGAGATCCCGTTACGAAGTCTGTTCACCAATCCTACAGTAGCGGCCATAGCGGCGGAAGTCGAACAGCTTAAGAGGTTGGGCGAAAAGACGCCTGTCCCGGCGTTAATCAGGATTGATCGAGCGGAGAACATGCCGCTGTCGTTCGCGCAACAGAGGTTATGGTTCATCGATCAGTTGAGGCCTGGTAACGCTACCTACAATATCCCCTTTGCCGTTCGGCTGAGTGGTCGGCTCGATGTGGATGCGTTACATCGCTGTCTCAACGAGATCGTCCGCCGCCATGAAGTCTTGCGAACCGTCTTCCCCTCCAAGGATGGAGAGCCCCGACAAGAGGTCCGTGAGGTTGTGGGGCTGCGGTTGAGCCGCACCGACATGGGGCGGATGGATGAAGCAGGGCGAGAGCAAAATTTGCAAGCGGTCTTGGGAGAAGAAGCGAGACGTGGATTTGACCTGTCGAAAGGGCCATTGATCAGAGCCAATTTGATCAGGATGGCGGAGGATGAACACATCTTGATCGTGGTCATGCATCACATCATCAGCGATGGCTGGTCCATTGAGATCATGGTCGGAGAGTTCTCTCGTTTGTATGAAGCCTTCACGCAAGGTCACGAATCACCATTGCCGGAGTTGGAGGTCCAATATGCCGACTATGCAGTCTGGCAGAGGGCGTGGCTGCAGGGAGAAGTCCTGGAAAACCAGCTTCAGTATTGGAGGGATAAACTCGACGGTGTGGCGGCGCTGGAGATGCCGACAGACCGGGCGCGGCCGGCAATGGCCGTTTACAGTGGAGCAAGAGAGAGTTTTCGTTTCTCGGCAGAGTTGACAGCCAAACTTAAGCAATTGAGCAAACGAGAAGGAGTGACCCTGTTTATGAGCTTGCTGGCAGGCTTTCAGACCCTGCTGGCAAGGCATAGCGGACAAGAGGACATCGCCGTCGGCGCGCCGATCGCGGGAAGGAGCCGGCGAGAGATCGAAGGTTTGATCGGGTTCTTTGTCAACACGCTGGTGATGCGGGTGAATTTGGGAGGCGACCCGACGGTGAGAGAGTTGTTGGAAATTGAGAGAGAGATGGCGCTGGGAGCCTATGCGCATCAAGATGTGCCGTTTGAGAAGTTGGTCGAGGAACTCCAGCCGGAGAGGAGCTTCTCTCATCAACCGCTCTTTCAGGTGATGGTCGCGATGCAGAATGTCCCGCGAGAAACCTCGGCAATAGCGGGATTAACGTTTAATGGCGAACCGATGGAACTGCAATCGGCAAAGTTTGAGCTGACCCTGATCATGTTCGAGCAGGGAGACGAGATCCACGGCGCGTTTGAATATGCGACGGAGTTATATGATGGATGGAGTATCCGGCGGTTGTTGGAGCACTTCGAGCGTGTGTTGGAGGGGATGGCCAAGAATGAGCAAAGTCGAGTGAACGAACTGCCGCTGATGAGCGAGGAGGAACGGCGGGAAGTGATCGTCGGGTGGAATCAAACGGCGGCCGATTACCCATGCGACCGCTGTACGCACGAGTTGTTCGAACAACAGGTGGAATGGACGCCGGATGCCGTGGCGGTCGTCTACGAAGGAGCCTATTTAACTTACGATGAGCTCAACCATAGAGCCAATCAACTTGCCCACTACCTGCGGAAGGTTGGCGTCGGCGCTGAGGCGGTGGTTGGGTTGTGCGTGGAGCGCAGCCCGGAGATGATCGTCGGCTTGTTCGGCGTAATGAAAGCTGGAGGCGCCTATTTGCCGCTTGATCCGGAGCTTCCACCGGAAAGGTTGAGATATATCTTGGTAGATGCGGGGGCTGGAATAGCGCTGACGCAGCGAGAGTTGGATGAACGGTTAGAGCTGTTTTGGGGGCAGCGCCTATGTCTGGATGCGGAATGGGAGAGAATCGGTAAGGAGAGCGAGAGCAATCCAGAAAAAGAGAGGGAGAGCGAGTCCCTGACGCAGCGCCTGGCATATATCATCTATACATCCGGATCAACCGGCGCGCCGAAGGGAGTTGCGGTTCATCATCAAGCCTTGGTTGCGCGCACGATGGGCATGATTGAAGCTTATGAACTCACCTCGGCGGATCGTCTCTTAGGGTTTGTCTCCCCAAGTTTTGACGCCTTTGGTGAGGAGGTGTTTCCTGCATTGAGTTGCGGCGGCAGTCTGGTAATGGATAGGCATGCAGTTTACTACTCAGCAGACGATATCCTCGACATGATTGATAGGTTAGCCGTCACAATGCTTCATTCCACCGGCGCATATTGGCGCCAATTCGTAACTGAGTCCGCATCGAGTCAGCGGCAAGTATCGAACCAATTGAGACTCTATATTTCCGGAGGAGAGTCTCCATCTATAGAGACACTCAAGAAATGGTCTGTCCTGGCGCCACATCAATCGAGGTTTGCCAACGCTTATGGTCCAACAGAGGCGACTATTACCTCGGCGGTTTATGAAACACAGGTGGATCCGGCTCAGAACCGCCTTCAAACAAAGGTTCCGATAGGACGACCGATTGCGAATACGCAGATCTATATCCTCGATTCAAAATTGGAAACAGTCCCGGTCGGAGCGAAAGGGGAACTTTACATTGGAGGCGCAGGAGTAGCGCGTGAGTACTTCGGACTGGCTGAGATGAGCGCCGAGAAATTTATTCCGGATCTGTTCATCGAAAGGGCCGGAGCCAGACTCTACCGGACGGGAGATATGGGACGATACCTGGTGGATGGCAAGATCGAATTCATGGGACGAGTCGATGAACAAGTCAAGCGCCGTGGATACCGAATCGAGCTGGGAGAAGTCGAAACGGTTCTGCTAGCGCATCCTGCCGTCCAACAAGCTGTCGTCATAGTGGGAGAGGACGAACCGGGCGGAAAACGACTGGCGGCCTACTTGGTGGCAAAGGAGGAAGTAGGCGAAAAGGACTTGAAAAAGCATCTGCGAGAGAAATTGCCGGACTATATGGTCCCCTCGGTATTCATCCACCTGGACAGGATGCCATTAACGGCGAACGGAAAAATAGATCGCAAGGCGCTGCCCAAGCCGGAACAGATTGGAGCATTCGCTAAATACGTCGCGCCGAGCGCTGCCGTAGAAGAGATAATCTGCGGAATCTGGGGAGAGGTGCTCGGAGTGGAGAAGGTGGGAGTAACTGATAACTTCTTCGATTTGGGAGGACATTCATTGTTGGCCACGCGAGTGGTGTCGCGAATGCGGAAAGCGCTGGGAGCGGAGGTGGCATTGCGATCGCTGTTCGAGAGGCCGACCGCGAGAGAGCTTGCAGAAGTAGTGATGGAAGAGCGAAGAGTCGGGGGAGGGGTGGAAGCGCCCGAGATGTTGCGAGCGAGTCGGGAAGCGGGGTTGCCGTTGTCATATGCTCAGCAGCGGTTGTGGTTCATGCAAGAGTTGGAGCCGGGGAGTTGGGCCTACAACATTCCAACGGCGGTCCGGATCGTGGGCGCCTTGGATACGGCGGCGCTGAGGCAGAGTTTGAGTGAGATTGCGCGAAGGCACGAAGCGCTGCGCACGAGTTTCGAATTGCGAGAAGGAGAGCCAGTCCAGGTGATCCATGAGCCAATCGAGGTTGGGTTGGTAATGATCGAGGTTGATGGAGTGGAAGAAGGCGAGCGAGAGAGCGTGGCTGGAGGTATAGGGGCAGAAATTGCACAGCGAGCGTTCGATTTGGAGAAAGGCCCGGTATGGAGGGCTGCGCTAGTGAGGATCGGGAAGGATGACCACGTGCTGGTGGTCTGTATTCATCATGTGGCGAGTGACGCATGGTCAAGTGGGGTACTGATCAGGGAGTTTACAGAGTTATATGAGACATTTCGCGGCGGGGCGCAATCGAGGTTAAAGGAATTGGAGATACAGTATGCGGATTTTGCGGTTTGGCAGAGGAAATGGCTGGACGGCGGAGTACTGGGACGGCAGATGGAGTACTGGCGCCGGCAACTACATGGAGCCCCAATGCTGAACCTGCGAAAGGGACAGGAGACTCTGCGGGTAAGCAGTCGCAAAGCCGGGCAAGCGCCGTTTGAGATTACGGCGGAATTGACGAATGGGCTTAATGCGTTGAGCCGGCGAGAAGGGGTAACATTATTTATGACCTTGCTGGCGGCTTACCAGATGGTCCTGGGAAGATATGCAAAGCAGGAGGATGTGGTAGTAGGTACAGATATAGCCAACCGAAACCGGTTGGAGATAGAAGGTTTGATCGGTTTTTTTGTGAACCAGCTGGTGCTGAGGGTGAAGCTTGAAGGGGCATTAAGCTTTAGAGAATTGATGGGCCGGGTGAGAGAGGCGACGCTCGGGGCAAATGCGCATCAAGACGTACCGTTTGAGAAACTGGTGGAGGAACTGGCCCCGACACGGGACGTGTCGCGGACGCCATTGTTTGAAGCAAGCCTGGTTCTGCAAAACGTTCCGCAAGAAAGCGGAAGACTGGAAGGAATGAAAGTAATATCCCGTCCCGTCGGAGAAGAGATTGCGAAATACACCTTAGCCCTGAGAGTGGGAGAAAGCGAGACCGGGCTGAAAGGGGCGTTGAGTTACGCGGTGAACGCCATCCATCAGGCCGATGCGGAATTGCTGGCAGCTCAAATGCAAAAACTGCTGAGTATTGTAATAACTGAATACGATGAGTCTCTCGATGTCCTTGGGACGAAGCTAGATAGATTTTCCAAAGATTACCGTGAGAAACGAAAAGGCTCTCTGAAGAGGGCGTTAACAACTAAACTGCTCGCGCGGTAAGCCCAGACGGTCAAGTCCGACCGAGCCACCATCAAAAATATGAACGATGATCGGATGCCGAAGAGAGGCGCGCCGCATATCCCGTCACGCCGCAAACCTGTGGCGGTCTCCTCGAAAGACTTAGTAACGATCGACGCGCTCGACTCGATCCACGGTCTACCTCTGGTCATTTGCGCACGAAACAACGATCTGGACCCCAGCGCGTGGGCAAATGCGAATCGGTCTTTCTTGGCAAAGCGCCTCTTACAACATGGCGCGATTCTCTTGCGCGGCTTCGCGTTAAATCGCCCGGAACAGTTTCGACAGTTCGTCGAGTCCATCTCCGGAGGAACTCTTCCTTATCGCGAACGCAGTTCGCCACGGTCGCGCGTTATCGAGAATATCTATACTTCGACAGACTACCCGAGCGACCAGAGTATCTTTCCTCACAACGAACATTCTTATTCGATAACGTTCCCGCAAAAATTATATTTTTGGTGCGAGATTGCGGCGCAGCAGGGGGGAGAGACCCCTCTGGCCGATACCCGCAGAATCCTGGCGCGCATTGATCCGGCGGTGGTCGACAGGTTTCGAGAAAAGGGGTGGATGTACGTCCGCAATTACACCCCACACTTCGGGCTTTCGTGGCAGACCGCATTTCAAACCGATGATCGGGCGCGCGTGGAGACCTATTGCAGGGAGGCCGCGATCGAGTGGGAATGGACCGCTCACGGGTTGCGCACCCGACAAACACGGCCTGCAGTCGCAATACACCCCGTATCGAACGAACCGGTCTGGTTCAATCACGCGACCTTCTTTCATATCTCTAGCGTCGAGCCGGAACTTCGCCGACAGATCTTGGCAATGTATGACGAAAGAGACTTTCCCAACCATACGTACTATGGCGACGGCTCGCCCATTGAAGATGGGGTGGTTCAGCATCTCCGGGATGCTTATAAGAACGAATTGGTCTTATTTCCGTGGAAAACGGGAGACATCGTAATCATCGACAACATGCTGACGGCGCACGCTCGTGAACCCTATGTAGGGCCGCGGCGCATCCTGTTTGCGATGGCTGACCCATATACCCGTACGGACTCGATCGTCATAAATCGCGAGGCGCACTAATGTCTACAATATCGACCGAAATACTGCACGGATTTGAACTATCTCCGCAACAGAAACAGATCTGGCGGCTCGGGCAGCGGGACGGGAAATCGACTTACCGCAGCCGCTGCGTGTTCACAGTGACCGGCGAGCTGGAGCCCGAACTCCTGGCTATGGCGCTGCGAAGCGTGGTAGAGCGCCACGAAGCGCTGCGGACGAGGTTCGAGTCGCTGCCGGGGATGGCGCAGCCACTGCAGGTAATCTCGACAGAAGCCGATGTTGTGTACGTCTTTGAAGACTTGAGCGCCCTGCCGACGACTGAACAGGCAATCAAGCGCGAGGCATTCCTCAAAGTATTTGGGGGACCGGAAGAGAGACCGGAGAGTAAGGCGGTTCTGTGTGTGGAGCATCTGGCGCTGAATCGGCGTCAGCACCTTGTCGGACTTGAGGCGTCGGCGTTGAATGCAGATGCGATAAGTTTGCATTTGCTGGGGCGTGAGATCGGCGAAGCCTATGCGCGTCTCTTTCAGGGCCAACCTGCGGCGGAGCCGGCGGTGCAGTATGTCGACGTTTCAGAGATGATGAATGAGTGTTTGGAGAAGGAAGAATTCGACATCGGGAGGCAGTATTGGCGTGAACAGATTGCAAGCTTCGGGCAATTGCAGGGACGACAGGAATGGGGACCGAGCGGCTTCCAACCCGCGGTGTTCAGGATACAAGAAGCGAATCGGCTATCGGAAACGGCAGAAGAGTTTTGCGCTCGATCAGGAGTGAGCCGAGAGAGCTTACTGCTGGCATCCTGGGGGTTGGCGCTGAGTCGGATGGAGGGGGCCGAAGAGACGCCGATCAGCGTGTATTGCGATGGCCGTGCGGAAGAAGCGCTGCGGGAAGTCGTCGGTCCGTTATCGCGGCCCGTGCCCTTTCTGTTCCGGCCGAAGCCCGCCGGTTCTTTCGAGGAAGTCGTGCTCGGCGTTCAACATCTTCTGGAGGAGATTTCGGATGAGCAACTCTACTTTGATCCAGCGATGTTCAACAAAACAGCGGGAGACGACAGGACTTATAAGGCATGTTTCGAGTACGTAAGAATGCCGGCGCATGGCCAAGGAGCAGGGCAGGCGTTTTCGCTCGAGTCACTGTTCACCGTAACAGATCGGTATGTGATGAAGCTGACTGCGATAGAAGTCGCCGGAGAGCTTCGTTATCAGTTGGAGTATGACGAGACAAGAACTCGTGAGAGTAAAGCGCAGAGAGTATGGGAGAGCTTGAGGACGCTGATTGAGTCGGGTGTGAATAATCCGGGCCGACGAGTAGAGTTGCTGGAGGTCTTGAGCGTAGAGGCAAAGGTCCACTTGATGGAGTTTGCGCGAGGAGAAGAGATCGATTGGGAGATAAAGAGCGTGCACCGGATGGTCGAGGCGCAGGCAGAGGCGCGGCCCGATGGAATCGCCATCGTGTATGAGGGGGAGCATCTGAGTTACGAGGAGTTGAATCGACGAGGAGATCAACTGGGAAATTATCTGAAGCGACATGGCGTGCGAGTGGAGGAGAGGGTCGGGCTGTACCTGGAACGAAGCGTGGAAATGATGGTCGGGCTACTTGGCGTATTGAAGTGCGGAGGAGTGTATGTGCCGCTGGAGCCGAGTTATCCCAAGGAGCGGCTGAAGTACATGGTAGAAGAAGCAGGAGCATTGGTAGTCCTTACACAGGAGCGATTGGTAGGAACCCTTCCCTCGAACGGCGTGAAAGAGATTTGTCTGGATAAAGAATGGGGAAAGATAGGAGAAGAGAGCGATTGCAAAGTGGAAGTGGAAGGCGAGAGCCTGGCGTACGTGATTTACACGTCTGGGTCAAGCGGCAGGCCGAAGGGAGTGATGATACCGCACAGGTCGGTATGTAATCATATGTGGTGGATGCAGAGAATCTATCCGCTTGGATCGGGCGACCGGATGCTGCAGAAGACTGCCATTGGGTTTGATGCGGCGGGAACTGAGATCTGGCTGCCGTTGTCGGCGGGAGGGACGGTCGTGCTGGCGCGAGAAGGCGGGCAGCGAGATGTAGAGTACCTTGGTCGAGTGATACGGGAGGAAGGCGTGACGATCCTTCAAGTAGTCCCGACGCTGCTGAGAGAGATGTTGGGAAACGAGAAGGGATTGAGTGGAGATGGTCCGCTGAGACTGGTTTACAGCGGGGGGGAACTGCTGACAGCAGAACTGGCTGAAAGCTTTGTAAGGGCTACGAAAGCTGAGTTGTGCAATTTGTATGGGCCGACGGAGGCGACGATTGATGCGAGTTATTGGGTAGTGGGAAGGGAGGAGAAGATAAAAAGAGCGCCAATCGGGCGACCGATTACAAACAGCCAGGTGTGTGTGCTGGACAAGGAGATGCAGCCCGTGCCGATCGGGGTGACTGGGGGAATCTACATCGGGGGAACGGCGGTAGGGAGAGGATATTTGAACCGGGCGGATATGACGGCAGAGAGGTATGTGCCGGACGTATTGGGAGAAGAAGGGAAAAGATTGTATTGGACCGGGGACTACGGGCGAGTGGCGGAGGGAGGAGAGTTGGAGTTTCTGGGGCGGATCGATGAGCAGGTGAAGGTGAGAGGATATCGGATCGAGTTGGGAGAGATCGAGGCTGTCATGGCGGGTCATGAGGGAGTGAAACAGTGCGCGGTGGTTGAGAGAGAGAATGAGCGAGGAGAGAAGCAGTTGGTCGGTTATGTGGTTCCAATGCGCGACGGGAGTGTTTCGATTGGAGAGATCAGGAAATATTTGGAAGAACGGTTGCCTGACTACATGGCGCCGGCGGTGATTGTGCAGATCGATGCGATGCCGCTGACATCGAACGGCAAGCTCGATCGTAAGGCTCTGCCGGGGCCGGAGCTCCTCTCTCAACAAGAGGACTTCGTCGCTCCACGAAGCGCGTTAGAAGAGATCGTCTGTGGAATCTGGTCAGAGGTGCTGGAATTAGAAAGGATAAGCGCACACGACAACTTCTTCGAGTTGGGAGGGCATTCATTACTGGCCATGCAGGTGGTATCTCGGATACGAGGGGCGCTGGGAGTGGAACTATCATTGCGAAGCCTGTTCTCCGATCCTACGCCGGCGGCAATCGCCGTTGCCGTTGAACAGGAGCGTAAGATGGAAGAAAAGATATCCGCTCCACCTCTGGTTAGAGTAGAGCGAAGTCATGACTTGACGCTCTCATATGCGCAACAGCGATTGTGGCTCATCGACCAATTGCGCCCCGGAAACAGCGCCTACAATTTAGCGCATGCAGTTCGTCTCTGCGGGTATCTGGATGTGAACGCCCTGCAAAAGAGCTTCAACACGATAGTCTCTCGACACGAGGTGTTGCGGACAAGTTTCCCATCTGATGATGGCGAGCCTAGGTTAAATATAAGAGGGGTTGCGGAGGTTCAACTGGACTTCGTAGACCTTATCAATACCGATGAGTCGGAGCGGCCGCAACGAGTACATCAGGTTGTCGAGCAGGAGGCAGAGCGAGGATTTGATTTGTCGAACGGGCCGTTGATCAGAGCGAAGTTGATCAGAGTGGAAAAAGATGAGCATGCGCTAGTGGTCAACATGCACCATATCGTCAGCGACGGCTGGTCGATGGAAGTCATGATCAGGGAGTTCTCTCAACTCTATGAAGCCTTCTCCCAAGGGCAGGAATCGTCATTGCCGGAGCTGGAGATTCAGTACGCCGACTACGCGGTCTGGCAGAGAGAATGGTTGCAGGGAGAAATCTTAAACGCCCAAATTGAATACTGGAAAGCGCAGTTGGACGGAGTGGCCATCCTGGAAATGCCGACAGACCGACCGAGACCGGCTGTGGCAGGCTACCAAGGCGCAAGCGAGACGTTCCACCTGTCAACGGAGCTGAGCATGAGGCTCAGGCAGATGAGCAAGCAAGAGGGAGTGACGTTGTTTATGAGCTTGCTGGCAGGCTTCCAGATAGTCTTAAGCAGACACAGCGGGCAGTTGGATATCGCCGTGGGAACGCCGATCGCCGGAAGAGACCGGAGAGAAACGGAAGGGCTGATCGGGCTCTTTATCAACACCTTGGTTATGAGGGTTGATGTAGGAGGGAATCCTACAGTCAGAGAGTTGCTGACAAGGGTGAGGGAGACAGCCCTGGCCGCATATATGCATCAGGATCTGCCGTTCGATAAGCTCGTCGAGGAAATGCGGCCTGAAAGGAGTTTGTCACATCAACCGCTGTTCCAGGTAATGTTCACGATGCAAAACGTGCCGCGAGAGACGATGTCGATGAGGGGAATAAGCATGAAGCGCGAGCCGATGGAGTTTGTATCGGCAAAATTTGAGCTGGACTTATCAATCGTGGAAGCGGGTGGGGAAATCTACGGAACGCTGGTATATGCGGCGGAGCTCTATGAGGGATGGCGGATGAGGAGGTTGCTGGGCCATCTGGAGCAGGCGCTGGAAGAGATGGCGGCGGAGAGAAATAGTAGGGTCATGGCCTTACGTTTGTTAAGCGAGAACGAATGGCAGGAGGTGATTGTTGACTGGAATCAAACGGCGGCCGCATACCCGCGCGACCGCAATATGCACGACCTGTTCGAACAGCAGGTAGAGCTGACGCCGGACACCTTGGCGGTTGTCTACGAAGGAAAGCATCTAACTTACAATGAGCTCAACCGGAGGGCCAATCAACTGGCGCACTACCTTCGGGAGATGGGCGTCGGCGCCGAGGTGAAGGTCGGGTTATACATGGAGCGCGACCTGGAAATGATCGTCGGCTTGCTGGGCGTGATGAAAGCTGGCGGCGCCTACCTGCCTCTGGATCCCGGCTATCCTCCAGAGCGGTTGAGTTACATGATTGAAGATGCGGAAGTGAGGGTGGTGGTGACTCAGGCAGCGCCGTTTAAAGACCGCGCAGTTGGTGGGGCGCACGTCGTAAATTTAGCAGCGGAGCGGGAGCGGATTAGCAAATGTGCGGAGAGCGCGCCGGATGTGGAAGTATGCGAAGAGATGCCGGCCTATGTCATCTACACTTCCGGCACTACCGGTCTGCCCAAGGGCGTGCAAATCTCCCATGGCGCTTTAAACAACTTTCTGCACGCCATGCGACTCGATCCCGGCTTCCAGGCGGGCGACTCCCTGATGGCTGTCACCTCTTTATCATTCGACATTGCGGGGCTGGAACTGTATCTGCCGCTGCTTTCCGGCGGAACAATCGTGCTGGCCGACCGTCAAACCGGGGTTGATGCCGGGGCTTTGGCTGACGCGCTAGAGACGCATCGAGTCGCTTTGATGCAGGCGACGCCGACGACCTGGCGGATGTTGATCGAAGCCGGTTGGAATGGAGCCTCCAATTTAAAAATACTCTGCGGTGGTGAAGCTCTCAGTCTTGATTTGGCCGAAGAGTTGTTACAGCGCGGAGTGAGCGCGTGGAACATGTATGGCCCGACCGAGACAACGATATGGTCCACACTGAGCCGGATTGAGAAACACGATTCTGGCGTCACCATCGGGCGACCGATTGCGAACACACAGGTATACATCGTAGATGAACAGATGAACCTCTTGCCGGTCGGCGCTCCCGGTGAGCTAGTGATCGGCGGCGCGGGCTTAGCTCGCGGTTACTGGAATCGCCCCGACGTGACAGCCGAGAAATTCATCCCGAATCCTTTCGTCAAAGCGAACGGAGCTAGATTGTATCGAACCGGCGATCTTGCTCGCTATCGGCCGGACGGAGCGCTTGAATGTCTCCAACGCATTGATGATCAGGTGAAGATTCGCGGGTACAGGATCGAGTTAGGAGAGATTGAAGCGGCGATTCATGAGCATCCATCGGTAGGCCAGGCGGTCGTAGTAGCGCGGCAAGAAGAGGGGGAAAAGAGGCTCGTGGCCTACCTGGTAGCTGAGGATGAGATTAATAAGCGCGAGTTAAAAGAGTATTTGAAGAAGACGCTACCTGAGTACATGGTACCGGCATTCATCGTGCAACTGGAAGAGCTGCCGTTGACGGCTAACGGCAAGATCGATCGCAAGGCGCTGCCCAAGCCCGAGATCGGCGTAAAGGCGCATTATGTAGGCCCGCAGACCGCAATAGAAGAGACCTTGTGCAAGATCTGGGCAGAGGTGCTGAGAGTAGACAGGGTAAGCGTAATGGATAACTTCTTTGATCTGGGAGGGAACTCCCTCAGCGCTTTTCGCGTGATTTCTCGGGTTCGCAGAGTTCTGAACATCGATGCGCCGCTGCTCAGCTTATTCGAAACAGGAACAATCTCGGAATTTGCAAAACGGATCGAAGACGGCAAGAAATCAGTTCCGGCCCGGAGAATTACTAGAGTTGATCGAACCGCATTCCGCGTTGGCTAATACCAATCGTCTTATCCATTTTCTACAGATATACACTGCATTCATAAGCGTCATCGCTACCCTAAAAAGAGCGGCGGCAATTTGTTTGAGAAGTTAATCCGCTTGCTCGATCAGGCAACGCCTTTGGAAACGCCGACTTGAAGCATTGCCAACTTGATCCGGCATGCAAGTAATATCTGGAATCCACAAAGGCGGCTGTTTGCCCGCTAAACAATTACAACGAATAATAAGTGGAGGATCTGAGATGAGTAAGAGAGATGTCGATAATCTCGTTCTTGTGGAATCAGCAAGTTCGGTGGATAAATTGAATGCAGAGTTCTATGGAAGGTTTCCTTACCCATGGCGGCCGGGGAAATTTGACTATCTTGAGGACCCCGATTTTGAAGCTGTCATGCTTGGTCAAGACATCGGTTCCTGGAACTATCGTGTCCTTCCAGAGAACGCCAAGATTTGGGTCGCGGGATGCGGAACTAATCAAGCATCCTTCACAGCTTTGAAATTCCCGAAGGCCACCGTGGTGGGTTCGGATGTGTCCGGCAAATCGTTAGCGCTTTGCGCTGAGACGGCAAAGCAACTAGGCATTTCAAACTTAGAACTTAGACAAGAGAGCATAAATCAGGTTAAGTACTGTCAGGAGTTTGATTACGTGATATGCACAGGTGTGATTCATCATAATGCTGATCCTGGCGCTACCCTCGACAAACTGGCGGTGGCAGTAAGAGATACCGGCATCTTGGAATTGATGGTCTATAACTACTTTCATTGGGTTGTCCCAGTCGCATTTCAGCGAGCCATTAGGATTTTGGGCGAGCAGCCAAGCGGGGTAGATTTCGAAACCGATCTCTCTCTTTCCAAAAGATTAATCAATGAGTTGCCTGGCGATAATTTACTCGGGATGTTCTTATCCAACTACAGAAACTGTGATGAATCAACGCTGGCAGACTCGCTACTCCAACCCGTATTGTCTAGCTATACGGTTGAATCATTTGAAGAGATGGTTTCCGCTTCCGGTCTTGAGATACTGACTCCTTGCATAAATCATTCTGATAAAGCCCTCCACCGATTTTCTTGGAGCATGAGGTTTAAAGACCCAATGTTGAAAGAGGCTTACGACGCATTGCCGGACACGCGGCGTTGGCATCTGTCAAACCTCTTTATGCTCGAGAAGTCACCAATGCTCTGGTTTTACATTCAGCGAAAGGATAGCGCTCGCCGGAGAAGATCCGAACATCAAATTTGTGAGGATTTCTTGGATCAAAAATTCATTAAGGCGAAGACCATCCAAAAGAGCTATATACGAGATAAAGATGAAAGCTATTCCTTATCGCCGAACGCTCTCCCTTTTCCAGCGGCCCTGCCCCACAATTCGGTCAAAAAGATCATCGATGAGGTCGATGGTCGCACCTCCATGCGTGATATATTTAGACGGCTTGGCTTGGAAACTTCCTTCGAAGTAGTCAATCATACCCGAATTATGCTTACCACATCGGCATTCCCCTACCTTAGGGCTGTGTGAAGCGGCGTTTCAGCGTTCGCCCGAAGGTAATTGTTTAGCGGCTCAACGCTGCCAAAGTCGCGAATTGCTGCAAAAATAGGAAAGGTCGCCGATGCTATGATTGTACTGTCGACGACAGGATTCCAGACAGCGTCGAGTAAATGAAAAGGAATTATGCCAACAGTTTCTCGACCTCAGATTCATGCCCGGCAATACCAAGAAGAAGCTTTACCTTATATCTAGTGATGTGAGCTACAAAATTTCTCCTCGGTTACTAGCCTATCCAGGCGCCCACCCGCACCCGCTATGCAGGAAAGCTATTGGGATAGCTGCATCACAGCCCGGAATGAAGATGGGAGAGGTTCTTCGGCGACTTGGTATGGAAGAAAATTTCACGGTTGTTAATAAACTCCGTCTTAGCCTTACAACGAGTGAAGTTCCTTTCCTGATATCTATAAACGACTGAGGCCTGTAATGTCTCATCAAACAACAGGGTGTTTTGTCCCGATTAACTCCGAAGCTTCAATCTTTGTTTTTCCTTGCTCGTTCGCTCAACAAAGATTATGGCTGATTGACCAGCTTCACCCCGGAAGCGGGGCATACAATATCCCCTGCGCCGTCAGACTTAAAGGCGACCTCGATGTAGATGCATTGCGCAAGAGCCTCAACGAGCTAGTTCGCCGTCATGAGGCGCTGCGGACGACTTTCCCCGCGGTTGACGGAGAGCCTCGCCAGCAGATTAATAAACCCTGTGATCACCCCATAATCTCCATAAACCTAATGGAGACGGATGAGCCTCAGCGACAGTTACGAGTTCGTGAGATTGTAGCTGAAGAAACGAAACGAGGGTTTGATCTTGCGACGGGGCCGCTGATAAGGATGACGCTGATCAAAGTAGACGATGGCGAGCATGTGCTTATCCTGGTTATGCATCACATCGTCAGCGACGGGTGGTCCATCGAGGTCATCATAAAAGAGGTTTCGCGGTTGTATGTGGCGTTCGCGGCAGGGAGGCAGTCCCCTTTATCGGAGCTGGCGATACAATATGTCGACTATGCAGTCTGGCAAAGAGATTATTTGCAGGGAGAAGTCCTGGAGAGTCAGCTTCAATATTGGAAGAATCAGTTTGAAAGAGCGCCTGAGTTGCTGGAACTCCCCACGGATCGGCCACGCCCTTCAGAGGCGAGTTACCGAGGATCGAGCGAGGGGGTCCATTTGTCGGAGGAGCTGAGCGAAAAGTTGAAGCGCCTGAGCAGGCGAGAGGGGGGGACGCTGTTTATGAGCTTGCTGGCAGGCTTCCAGTTGCTGCTGGCAAGATACAGCGGACAGCGGGAGATCGCCGTCGGTACGCCGGTGGCCGGACGTGAAGATGTGACGCTGGAAGATTTAATCGGCTTATTTCTCAATACGCTCGTGATCAAAGTAGATGTGGCAGGAGACCTGACGGTTAAAGAATTGCTGAGCAGGGTTCGGGGGGCAGCGCTGGGCGCCTACGCGCATCAGGATTTGCCGTTTGAGAAGCTGGTCGAAGAGCTACATCCGGAGAGGAGCTTATCGCGTCAGCCGCTCTTTCAAGTTTGGTTCGTTTTGCAGAATGTTCCCACTGAGAGACTGGACTTGGGAGATCTAAGGATCGAGGTATTTCCGATTGAGGATAGCTTCACGAAGTTTGATCTTATGCTGTCGATGAGTGAAGGACCCAGAGGGCTCGCGGGGTCGTTGCAATACAGCGCCGATCTGTTTGAACGCGGCAGGATTCAACGAATGTTGTCACATCTGAAGCGGGTGTGGGAAGGGATGGTCGACAATGAGCAACGTCGAGTGATGGATCTCCCCCTGATGAGTGAGGAGGAGAGGCATGAAGTAATCGTCGAATGGAATCGAACGGCGGCCGAATATCCGCGCGACCGCTGTGTGCACGAGTTGTTCGAGCAGCAGGTGAAGCTGACGCCGGATGCCGTGGTAGTCGTCTGCGAAGGGGCATATTTAACCTATCAAAAGCTCAGCCGAAGAACCAATCAACTGGCGCATTATCTGCAGAAGATTGGCGTCGGCGCCGAGGTGAAGGTCGGGCTTTGCGTGGAACGCAGTCTCGAAATGATCGTCGGCTTGCTCGGCGCGCTGAAAGCCGGAGGGGCCTACGTGCCCTTGGATCCCGGCTATCCGCCGGAGCGGCTCGCCTTTCTGCTCGAGGACGTCGGAGCGGCAGTAGCGCTGACCGGACAGCAATGGAAAGAGGGGCTGCAACCCTTCAAGGGACGGCTCGTATGCCTGGATGAGGAATGGGAGCGCATCGAGCAGGAAAGCGAGTACGAGGCGATCAGCGAAGTTGGAGCCGAGAACCTGGCTTACGTCATTTATACTTCAGGCTCGACCGGCAAACCCAAAGGAGTCATGTTGCGACACCGGTCGTTGACGAATTACCTGTCCTGGGCAATCGGCCATTACTCGCTGAATGTCGGTTGCGGCGCGCCGGTTCATTCCTCGCTCAGCTTCGATCTGACGATCACCTCGCTCTTAACGCCGTTGCTGGTCGGGAGTTACGTTGAGTTGTTATCGACGGAAAATGAAATTGAATCCCTCGCCTCGGCGTTGGGCCAGCGCCACGGATACAGTTTAGTCAAACTCACGCCGGCGCATATGCAGGTACTCGCCGAGCTGTTGAGAGGCGTCGATCTTGACGGCGCGGCCCATGCGTTGGTGATCGGTGGAGAAAATCTGCCGGTAGATGCCGTCAACTGGTGGCGAGAACGAGCGGCAAAGACAAGACTCTTTAACGAGTATGGGCCGACGGAATGCGTGGTCGGTTGTTGCGTCTACGAGGTCGGATCGCATTTAGAAGCGGAAGCAGGACGGGCTTTCGTTCCCATCGGACACCCGATTGCAAATACAAGACTGTACCTGCTTGATCAACTACACGAGCCCGTGCCGAAGGGAGTCGTCGGTGAGCTATGTGTCGGCGGGGAAGGGGTGGCGCGTGGCTATCTCAACCATCCTGATCTAACAGCGGAAGTCTTTGCGCCGTCACCGTACTCCGGCGAAATTGGAGGACGTATATATCGAACGGGCGATCGAGCGCGGTTTCAAGAAGATGGGAAGGTGGAGTTTCTGGGACGAGTCGATGATCAGGTGAAGATCAGAGGATATCGGATCGAACTTGGAGAGATCGAGGCGGCGCTCATACAGCATCCATCAGTCGAGCAGGCAATCGTACTGGCAAGAGAAGACGAGCCGGGGGAGAGACGACTGGTGGCATACCTGGTAATGAAGGAGGAAGTCGATAGCCAAGAGCTGAGAGCATATCTAGGCGCAAAGCTGCCAGAATATATGGCGCCGTCAGTCTTTATGCGGCTAGAAGAGATGCCGCTGACGAGCAACGGCAAGCTCGATCGGCGAGCTTTGCCGCGGCCGGAGTTCTGCCCTCCGGCGACGGGCTATCTCGCGGCGCGGACAGCGGCGGAAGAGATCCTGTGTGAGATCTGGTCGGAGGTGCTGGGAGTGGAGCGAGTCGGGGTGGAAGACAACTTCTTCGAGCTGGGAGGAGACTCGATCCTGAGCATTCATATGATCGCGAAAGCCCGCCAAGCAGGGCTGCATCTGACGCCGCGGGAGTTCTACGGTCGACAGACGATTGCAGCGCTGGCGGAGGTCGTGCGGGTGGGAGATCTGGTCGAAGCGGAGCAAATAGAGCTAAGCGGAGAAGTACCGCTGACGCCGATCCAGAAAGCCTTCTTTGCCGAGCGTTTGGCCAAACCGGAACACTTCAACCAGGCGGCGCTTGTGGAGCTGAGCCCGGAAGTCGACAGCCGGTTACTGGAGCGGGCCGTACAGGAGCTGATGAAGCGGCACGACGCGTTGCGACTGCAATATGGACAGAAGGATGGAGAATGGATACAGAGTTACAGCGCGGGAGTGGCGGAGGAAGTTTACCGGCGATTGGATTTATCCGCTCCTGGAAACGAGGAGCGGGTCAAGGCGATGGAAGAGGACGCGGCGGCTCAACAGGCGAGCCTGAGTTTGAGCGCCGGGAGAATGCTGCAGGCAGTAGAGTACGATTTAGGAAAAGAGGGGAGAAGGCTGTTGCTGATCGCGCATCACCTGGCGGTCGACGGCGTGTCCTGGAGGATTCTGCTCGATGACTTGCAAAGAGGCTACGAGCAGTTGCAGGGGGGAGAGGCGATGGATCTGGGGGCAAAGACGACCTCTTATCGGAAATGGGCCGAGCGGCTCGAACAATACAGCCGAAGCGAGGAATTGCGGGCGGAAGTCGAGTACTGGGAGAGGCAGCGGCGGAGAGGGGAAGATGGCGTCAGGAAAGGGGAAGTGGAGGGCGAACTCAGTTATACCACGGCCAGGCGAGAGAGCCGCTGGCTGAGCCGAGAGCAGACGGAGGAGTTGTTGCAAGAAGTGCCAAGAGCCTATCACACGCAGATAAACGACGCGCTGCTGGCGGCGCTCTGGGAGGCAAATCGGCGGTGGAAGGGAGAGCGCAGCCTGGTGGTGGAGCTGGAAGGGCACGGGCGAGAAGAGATCTTCCCCGATGTGGACCTCTCTCGGACGGTGGGATGGTTCACCTCCATCTATCCGTTGAAGCTGGAGGCGGAAAATGAGCAGATCGGTGAAATCCTGAAGGAGATCAAAGAGCTGCTGCGGGCGATTCCGAAGCGGGGAATCGGATATGGAGTGATGAGATATCTGAGTCGAGATGAAGAAGTGGTTGGGAAGTTGAGCGTAGGAGCGAAGGCGGAGGTGAGGTTCAACTACCTGGGGCAGTTCGATCAGGTGTTCAAAGCCAAAGGGTTGTTCACTCCTGCTCGGGAGAGCAGCGGGCCGAGTCAGGCTGCCGAGAACCGGATGCTCCGGGCATTGGAGCTGAGTGGGATGGTGATCGGTGGGCGGCTAAGGCTGGACTGGGTCTATAGCGAGGAAACGCATAGTCAGGAGCGCATCGCCGAGTTGGCGAACCATTACCTGGAAGCGCTGGAAGAGTTGATGGCCCACTGCCGGAGCGAAGGGGCGGGAGGTTACACGCCTTCGGATTTCCCGCTGGCGAAGCTGGACCAGCAGACGCTGGAAAGGGTGGTCGGGACAAGAGAGAAGGTGGAGGACATCTATCCGCTGTCCCCGATGCAGCAGGGGTTACTGTTCCACTCGCTATACGGGACGGGGACCGGAACTTATTACGAACAGATAAGCTGTCGGATCGAAGGGGAGTTGAAGGTCGAAGCCTTCAAGCGGGCGTGGCAGGCGGTGGTCGATCGCCACGCGATTCTCAGGACCTCCTTCTTTTGGGAAGGGCTCAGGCAACCGGTGCAGGTCGTGGAGCAGGGGCTCAAGTTGGATTTCAGAGAGGAAGATTGGCGAGGGAGCGCTCGGACCGAGCACAGCCGGAAGCTGGAAGAATTGCTGAAGGAAGAACGAGAGCAGGGACTCGATCTGACGAAAGCGCCCTTGATGAAATTGTGGCTGGCGCGGGTAGCGGAAAAAGCCTACTACTTCATCTTGGGTAGCCACCACATCTTGTTTGACGCTTGGTGCCGGGAGCTGATCATCAGCGAAGTATTCAAGTTCTATGAAGGATACAGCCGTGGGCGCGATGTGGAGATGGAGCGGGTGAGGCCTTACCGAGACTACATCGCATGGCTGGGAGCGCAGAATCTGAGGGAAGCGGAAGAGTTCTGGAGAGAAGAGTTGAGAGGGATCGAGGGGCCGACGGAAGTGGGCATAGAGCGGAGCGGCGGAAGGGAGCAAGGAGAGTATGAGGAGCAGCATGTCCGGGTGAGCGAGGAGACAAGCCGAAGGCTGGAAGAGATGGCGAGGAAATGGCAGGTGACGCTTAACACGGTAGTTCAGGGAGCCTGGGCGGTGGCGCTGAGCCGATACAGCGGTCAGGAGGAGGTGGTCTTCGGGGCGACGGTGTCGGGCAGAAGTGGAGGTTTGAGGGGGATCGAGGGGATGGTGGGCTTGTTCATCAACACGCTGCCGGTGAGAGCCGCGATTAGAGGAGAAGAGCTGGTAAAGGACTTGATGAGGAGGCTGCAAGAGAAGCAAAACAAGGCGCTGGAGTATGAATACAGTCCGTTGATGGAGGTGCA
>Ga0114129_10000958_pt1 | contig 37711 bp, 31 predicted proteins | sample RhiMetdeltSRZDD1_FD_80071 | JGI IMG/M metagenome (GOLD analysis project Ga0114129, IMG submission 80071) | Populus rhizosphere microbial communities from Tennessee, USA - Rhizosphere MetaG P. deltoides SRZDD1 (version 2) (version 2) | ecosystem: Host-associated > Plants > Roots > Rhizosphere >...
CACGCATAAGCTTGGCACGAGGCATTCTCTCGCGCACACGCATATGGTGCAATCGTGCTTCGAGCGCGCGAATCGTCTTACAACAGTCAAAGCTATCAGAGCAATCCCGGAGCCGGCCTAGAACTCTTTCACCATTCGCCATAAGCACAGTATGACAATCCGGTTTCCGCAACTGCTGCCAGAAATTGTTGATGGTTCTTTCGGACTGGCCCGGAACGTCGTTCATGCGCGTGCCCAGTTGCTGCTGCTCATGCTGTCGATACTTAATAAGTGGTTCTTCAATAAACGACAATTCCGCCACTGCGGCAATGATTGCAGCAATCCACCCGTCATGGATCATTGGCAAGTCGTCAGGAATTGTGAGCGCGATGTCGCGAAAACGTGAGCGAAATGCCATCGTCGCTCCCGTAACAGTACATCCGCCCAACAGCAGATCGAACGCTATATCTGGTCGCCATCGGCTGCGTAGTTCCTCGTTAAAGCCAACGGTCATCCAAAGGCGGTACCCAAGCGAATGCATGTCTTTATCGACGACCTCAGCATCAGAAAACACTAAACCAGCCGCTGGTCGTCGCTGAAACTCTCTTTCAATAATCTCAAGCTTGTGTGGTAACCACACATCATCTTGATCGGCGAGAGCGATCAGATCACCTTGGCATAGAGAGATCGCTTTCTCGAAATTCTTCGTTGACCCGAGATTACTGGAGTTGACCTCAATCCTCACGGGAAACCCGGCACACGCCTTAAATTGCTCAACGATCCGAACTGTGTCATCTGATGAACGATCGTCGCAAACCACGAGTTCATCAGGAGGGCGCGTCTGTTTGCCAATTGAGTTGAGTTGTTCGGCGACGTAGCGTGCACCGTTGTATGTGCACATCGCCACTGAAAACCTACTGGTCATTAGTAACTCAATAGCTCACTGAAAAGGCCTTACGTACCATTGAGCAATGAGCGCAGCTCACAGAGTGAAGTCGGGATACTGCCGATCTCTATCAATGAGAATTCGTTGTTCCATGGGGGGCCATTCAATCTTAAACGACGGATCGTCCCAACGGACGCCGCGTCCACTTTCAGGTACGTAAACTGTAGAAACCATGTAAAAGACTTCAGTTTCATCCGCTAACGTTTGGAAGCCATGTGCGCAATCACCCGGCAGATAGAGCATTTTGCGATTCTCTGCTGTAAGCTCAACGCCGATCCATTCCTTGAAGGTCGGTGATTCAGCCCGCAGATCCAATACGACATCGTAGACAGCCCCACGCGTGCAACGTACCAGTTTGGCCTGTCCATGCGGCGCGGCTTGATAGTGCATGCCGCGCAACGTACCGCGATGCTTGCTGTACGAAATGTTATGTTCGACAAAGTTGCTGGCCATACCGCGAGCGTTGAATTCCTTTGCGGCAAACGAGGGCGCAAAAAAACCCCTTTCATCAGCGAAGCGACGAGGTTCGATAAGGACTACTCCGGCTAACTTAGTTTCAGCAAAACTCATACTTTTCGTAAATATATGCACGCCTGATCCCCGCGGTGCTCCTCGTTCAATATCTCAGCTTTGGCTTTAAAGGATTCAATTTCTGCCTCCGAGAAGATTGATTGTGTTGGATTTATTCCGTAAGAGTTTTCCGCTACTAGCGGAATATCTCTTGCATACTGCTCACTGGCCCAAAACTGAAACTCATTAGAATCATGAATCACGGCCACAACTTCGAAGCCCGCTTTAGCTGCAACAAGACTAATACTTTTTTCACTGTGCAAAAACACATGACGGGGCGCATCTATCTGCGCCCAATTTGTGCCGTAGTGTTCCCAGGCATATGAACAAATAGGAATCCTAACAAGTGCGTAATGGTCTGCTGGCAATAGTGAGTTCACCTTCTCAAGAACGGACAGCTGATCTTCCATATGTTCCAACGAATGATGAAGCATAATAAAGTCGAAACGACCCTCCATCGACTCGACTGACGACTTAAGAATTCTGATTCCGTTTGGGTAAGCAATATTAGACCGAATGTGTGGGTCAATGCCGAGTAAACGATTGAACCCGATTGCCTCAAGATCAATCAACCGTTGTCCGTTGCCACAGCCGATGTCGAGAATGCGAGCATCATGAGAAACCTTCAATTCTTGTTCGCGCAGCCAGTAAGGAACGAACCTGTCGCTATATCTGAGCTCTAACAATCGACCCAATAGGCTGTTTCCCGATGACTTATGATCAATAATCTTACGCCGCACATACTTCTTCACGCGCTCGTAGGCGGACGAATGATGATAAACGATAGGACTAAACGAATAGTATTTCTCGGGATAGTATTTCGAAGGGTTCTCAGGTATATCTAGCAACTGTAGACATTTGCAATCGGCACATTGAAAGTAAGGAAATTCATCACGCGTTCCAAACTGCATCTCACGAACTACATAGAAAGTATGCTCTCCGTCGCTCCCGCAAATTCGACATACAGCCATAACTTACTTGACTCGCGATTCTAAAAGCTCTCTATCAGGCGAAAAGGCTGTATTCCAATCGACTATTGGTCGAACAACTCCTGGAATGTGGCCCACATAATCACCTCGAGCCGAGTCTCCTTCAAGACTGTCCACGACTTGGAATGCCACCGCGTCCTGCTCGTAGAAATGAATGTGCATTGGCGTGTAGGTGGTTATCGCTGCGCCAACCGTAAGTCGTCCCTCCGCCAAAAAATTCCCGGGAATCCAAGCTGTTGTCGTATAAGCGCCGATCTCGCGGGACCGACGGCGCCACCCTGAGTTGAAGTCGTGCAGAACAAATACGCACACACCATGCTCGTTGTAGAAGTGCAGATTCGGAATTAACACATGACCGGGACTCAGAACCTCATACTGCATTTCGATCGCTACGGATTGACGAATATCCAAGGTCTCCCGAGTCTCATTTGCCTTATCGTGAACTCTAAGGCTTCGTAACCGCACGATTCCATTGCCAGGAGCGGTTGCGTCGTCGGGCCACGACCGAAACCCTACCGAATTGAATACACTTGACAGGTAATGACCAATGACGTCGTGGACCGGACCTTGGCGTTCCACAACGCCGTGCCCCAGCAAAATGACGCGCGAACACAAACGACTGATCGCTGACATGTTGTGCGAGACGAAAAGCACAGTTCTGCCCCCTTTCGCGACCGCGCTCATCTTCCCGAGGCACTTCTTTTGAAACTCAGCGTCGCCAACCGCCAATACCTCATCGACTATGAGGATTTCTGGTTCGAGATGGGCAGCAACCGCGAAGGCAAGCCGAACGTACATACCCGACGAATAGTATTTAACGGGTGTATCAATGAACGCATCAATCTCCGCAAAGGCTACGATCTCGTCGAACTTCTGTCGGATTTCGGACTTCCGCATTCCGAGGATCGCGCCATTCAGAAATATGTTCTCCTTTCCTGTCAGCTCAGGATGAAAACCGGTTCCTACCTCCAGCAGGCTAGCAACTCGACCGTAAAGTTCAACGCGACCCGAAGTAGGCTGGGTAATGCGAGAGAGCACTTTTAGTAAAGTAGACTTTCCGGCGCCATTATGGCCAATGATGCCAAGTGTCTCTCCAGCTGATATTTCGAAACTGACATCTTTCAGCGCCCAAATTGTCGGTGAGTTTCGCTTGCTGTTAAGACCCTTAAGCTTTCGGAAGGGCGCACGAACTGTGGAGGTAATCGTTTCTCTCAAGGTTTCGTACAGCGCCTCTCGTTCGCCGATACGAAATTGCTTGGAAACATTCTGAACTCGAACGATTGCGTTCATGACTAGATAATATCGGCGAACCGCTTTTCCATTTTCCGAAACGTGTACAAGGCGTATGTAGACAAGATAATAGTGAGCACGGTGGAGATCGCTAAAGCAATCCAATTGAACGGCTGGTTAAATAAGGAGGAACGATATCCTTCGATTATTCCGGTCATTGGATTAAGCCAAATGAGCCAACGTGCCCGGGCAGGAAGAAAGCTAGCAGGATAAATCACTGGTGATACGAACAACCACAATTGGATTAGGAAAGGCAGCGCAAAGCGAACGTCCCGGAATTTCACATTCAAAGCAGAAAGCCATAAGCCTACGCTAAGAGCCAGCAGCGTTGTTAAGAAGATAACGACCGGCAGCATCAGAATATGCCAGTTTACCGATACGCGGTAATAGATCATTAGGGGAACGATGATAGTGAACGCGATTGCCAGATCTAAAAGTCCGGATCCAACCGCGGCCGCCGGAATTAGTGTTCTTGGAAAATATACTTTCGTTATTAGATTGGCGCTGCTAATCAGACTGTTGCCGCTGTTTGTAACCGCGTTTGAAAAGAAGGTCCATGGTAAGAGCCCGGCGTATGCAAAAAGAGGATAAGGCACGTTATTCGAAGGCACCCCTGCCAAACGCCCGAAAAAGATCGTGAAGATTACCATCGTAAAAAGCGGCTGGATAATAGCCCACGCAGCGCCCAATGCCGTTTGTTTGTACCGTACCTTAACGTCCCGCCATATTAGAAAGTAGAGCAGCTCGCGGTACGCCCAGATTTCGCCAATGTCAATTACATCCCATGACTTACTCGGCTCAATTGTTACCAGGGGGTGCGCCGGTAATGTCGACGGGTTTGGCCCAAGTAGTTCAGGTGCTGAAGAGGGGTAGGAACTAATTCCGTTGGTGATTTGTGAGTCATCAACCTTTTTGTCGGTCGTCAAATCCATCGCATATCAATTAAGCAAACTCGACGCAAAGCTCACTGCAATGACTGCTAAGTTATTGGGATTGCTTGTAAGAGCAGTGATAAGTTAGGATTTTTCAGTCTAGCCGCACACAAATGCGTCCGTCAAGATGAGTGCCTGATTCGACCATCACCACCCGAGTTGGTGCGCTCATGCTGTTGTCTCCAGAATGGTGAAAAGTCGGGGATTCGACGCTCATGGATCTCAGTTTAAGCAGCCTGAAGTCCGTTCCAAACGCGGCGGTACTGTGACTTCGTAAGTGTATTGACAGAAAAGATGGGAAAAAAAGTCGCAATAGTCCAATCCAACTACATTCCCTGGAAAGGCTATTTCGACTTAATTAATCTCGTCGATGAGTTCATTCTGTATGATGATATGCAGTTTACGAGAAGAGACTGGCGCAATCGGAATATCATCAAGACGATTAACGGACCCGTGTGGCTAACAATACCCGTGGAGGTAAAAGGTAAGTATTATCAGAAGATAAAGGACACCACCATTAGCAATCCAATGTGGGGCAAAAAGCACTGGGCCACCATTGTTCATAATTACGCAAAAGCGAAGTGCTTTCCGATTTACAGAGATCTTTTTGAACAGTTGTACCTGGGTTGCGAAGAAAAGTTTTTATCCCGCGTAAACTACCTCTTTCTGCGCGCGATTTGTGACATATTGGCGATCAAAACAAACATATCCTGGTCGACAGATTACGACTCTTCTAACGGTAAGACCGAACGGCTCGTAAACCTCTGTAAACAAGCCGGCGGTACCGAATATCTCTCTGGTCCATCCGCCAAAGCTTATCTCGATGAAGGTTTGTTCCAGGCTGAGGGTATAACCTTGCGCTATATGGATTATTCATCATATCCAGAATATAAGCAGCTTGCTCCGCCCTTCGAACACAGAGTTAGTATCATCGATCTGATCTTCAATGAAGGGTCTGAAGCGACTAAATACATGAAGAGTTTCTAACGTGCGACTGTCGATCGTTACGACATTGTATGATTCCGCCCCTTATCTCGAGGAATTCTACGCCCGCGTCTCAGCTGCATCCGTCGAGCTTACGAGCGAATACGAGATCATTCTTGTTAATGATGGGTCGCCCGATAATTCTCTCGATGTTGCCCTTTCGATTCACTCTCGAGACAGCCGCGTTCGGGTGATCGATCTCTCCCGAAACTTCGGTCACCATAAAGCAATGATGACTGGTCTGTCTTATGCTCGTGGAGACATCATCTTTCTCTTGGATAGTGACTTGGAAGAACAGCCCGAACTTCTAAAAATCTTTTACGAGATGTTGCAGCGTACGAAGGCTGACGTAGTGTTCGGAGTCCAAGAGAAACGCAAGGGCAAGCTGTTTGAGCAAATCAGCGGATGGCTTTACTTCAGAGTCTTTAATCTATTCTCTACACACCCGATTCCGGCAAACCATATTACCGCGAGACTGATGACTCGCGAATATGTTGCGGCGCTGGTGCGACATGAAGAGCGCGAGTTTGTGATGTCAGGTCTATGGGCTTTGACGGGGTTCAATCAGGTTTCGCTGCTCGTGACCAAACATTCAAAAGAAAAAAGCTCGTATGGTCTTCGACGTAAAATCTCGCACCTCGTAAACGCGATCACCTCATTCAGCAGCAAACCGCTCGTTCTTATTTTCTATCTGGGATGTTTCATCCTATTACTATCATCAATTGCGGCCATCGACCTCATTGTGCGCAAGCTTTTGTTTGGTACATTACTGGAAGGCTGGGCTTCACTCATTGTCTCAATTTGGTTATTAGGAGGTCTAACCATTTTTTGTCTTGGTGTCATCGGTATCTATCTTTCCAAGATATTTATCGAAGTGAAGCATCGACCCTATACGATCATCAGGCGCATTTTTGAAAACTCAGTGCCAGATTTCGCTGACCTTCCGATCGAGACGGTGCAGCTACCTCGCGACGGAAAAGATGTTCATGAACTACGATAATATCCGCAGCCAGGTGCAGCAGTATTACGATGCAAAACTGCAATCCCATGGACCAACTGCGCGCGGGGTAGACTGGAATTCTCCGGAGTCGCAACAATTGCGATTTGACCAACTACTTAAGATAGTCGATCGTAATTCTTCATTTACAATTAACGATTTCGGTTGTGGCTATGGCGCACTTGTCGATTACCTGGTGAAGGAAGGATGCTCGTTTCAGTATTACGGATTCGATATTTCCAAGGAGATGGTCGCGCAAGCAAACGAATTACATGACGGGATGAACAATGTAGCTTTCCTGAACCGAGAAGCAGACCTTTCGCAAGCCGATTACACCATTGCGAGCGGAATCTTCAATGTGAAACTAAATACTCCGATTCCGGATTGGGAGAATTACATTCTGGAAACAATGACATTCTTAAACGGTTTGAGCCGACGAGGTTTTTCGTTCAATGTTCTTACGAAATACTCACAACAAGAATTCATGCGACCGGACCTGTACTATGCAGATCCGCTAATGCTATTCGACTACTGCAAGACGAGATTTTCGCGATTTGTAAGTATCCTTCATGACTACCCTCTGTACGAATTCACAATCCTGGTGCGAAAGACAGTTGAGTAACTGCTAATGGCAAGGTTGATTATTTTCGGCGGTGGCGATATTGCGCGGCTGGCACATTATTACTTTACTCGCGATAGTGGGCACGAAGTTGTGGCCTTTACAGTAGACGAAAAGTATCTTCAAGGAGATACATTTCTCGATTGCCCACTTGTCCCGTTTGAAAAAGTCACAGAGCTGTATCCGCCTGATGCATATAAGATGTTCGTTGCGCTAAGCTACGCTAGGATGAACAAACTTCGTTCCGAGAAGTACCATCAGACGAAACAAAAAGGTTACGAGCTTGTAAGTTATGTGAGTACGCGTTGTTCGTTCTTGACCGAAAATCCGATCGGAGATAACTGTTTCATTCTTGAAGACAATACGATTCAGCCTTTCGTTAAGATTGGAAATAACGTGACACTTTGGAGCGGTAACCATATCGGCCACGACGCAGTGATCGAGGATCACTGTTTCCTCGCATCCCATATCGTTGTTTCTGGCTATGTCCGCATTGGTAATCACTGTTTCATTGGGGTCAATGCCACCCTGCGAAACTCGATTACGATCGCGCCCGAAACGTTGATCGGTGCTGGAGCGATCATCATGAAAGATACCGTAGAAAAAGGCGTTTATCTGCCACAGCGGGCGGAGCTTTTCAAAAAACGGAGTGATGAGATTGAGCTATAGTTAGGACAATGAGCGGGGCCGACAAGTGGACTAAAAAAGGTCTGATCTTTGCGCCGAACGAGAACTCCGAGTGGCTGTTCTCGCATGCTGCCCTTCCAGTCGCCGATAGAATTCAGAATGGTTATCGAGTTTACTTCAGTAGTAGAGACACTCAAGGTCGGGCGCAAATTGGATACTTCGAAACTGATATAGCGCTTCAGAGAGTATTGAGCGTCTCGAGCAGCCCGGTCATCACTTTGGGACCACTCGGTGCGTTTGACGACAGTGGTGTCACATCTTCCTGGATCGTCAATCAGGATCGGAAGAAGTACCAATACTTTTCTGGATGGAGTCTGGGAGTCACCGTTCCGTTCTACTTCTTTATTGGTCTGGCTATCAGTGAAGACGGAGGCGATACCTACACACGCGTTTCATCTGGGCCAATCCTCGAAAGAAATGCGATCGATCCTTTCCTCACGGCGTCTCCGTGTGTCTTGATCGAGAATAATAGGTGGAGAATGTGGTACGTTTCAGGCACAGCATGGGAAGTGAGGGACGGTCAGCCGCATCACCGTTACCACATTAAATACGCAGAGTCGTTGGATGGGATTCATTGGAAGCGGGAAGGAAAAGTCTGCATAGACTATGAGTCACCTGAGGAATATGCGATTGCTCGTCCCTGTGTCGTCAAAGAAAACGGAATGTATAAGATGTGGTACGCGTCCCGCGGCAGTAGCTATCGAATTGGTTATGCAGAATCTGCAGATGGTCTTGCGTGGACCCGTAAAGATTGGGCCAGTGGTATAGATGTTTCTGAATCCGGATGGGATTCAGAAATGATTGAATACCCATACGTGTTTCAGAATGGCGACCTACAGTACATGCTTTACAATGGCAACGGTTACGGTAAGAGCGGTATTGGAGTAGCTGTGCGTCAAGCGTAATCCAGAGCACTCGGATGATTGGGAAATCATAGATGGTTGCGTCACTACGTGAGAATTGTGAATGGCTGAATCACGTTCTTGAAAAAGTCCGTACTGATGGTTATGCAGTGGTGGAGGACGTCCTTAGTGCGTCGATGATCCAGACAACGCGCGAGGCGATGTATGGCGCGCAGAAGGCGATCTTGCAGGATGTAGGTGAGGAACGGCTGCGATGGGCTGGGGAAAGTGGCGTACTTCGTTTAATGATGAAGTACGACTCTCACTTCTTTAAATTTCTGGAGATACCAGAGGTGTTGGCGATTATCGATGGCACAGTTTCAAACACGGCCATCATGCATTTACAAAACGGCTTCATCTTGCCGCCATCTCCAAACGGTCAGAAACCAGACATCTTTCAGCACACTTTTCATCAAGATTTCCCTCGCGTATTGAACGGTTACATGGCTTCGATCAACGTCATGTTTGCGATTGATCCGTTCTCCACGGAGACAGGGGCCACTTTGGTTGTTCCAGGAACGCATCAGCGGATGGACCCGCCCGCTGAAGAGTACCTCAAGATGAATGCGATTCCTGTCGAATGTGCAGCTGGCTCAATGGTGATCTTCGATTCCACTTTGTGGCACGCGGCCGGCACAAACACTTCTGGACAGGATCGGTTGGCAATCAATCATCAGTTCACGAGATCGTACATGAAGCAGCAAATCGACTATGTACGTGCTTTGGGAGAGTCGACCGTGCGTGAACAGACGCCTCGCACACAGCAATTACTGGGCTGGTACACGCGCGTCGTTACGAGTCTTGATGAGTATTATCGTCCGACGGATGAACGCCTCTACCGCAAGGGACAGGGCTAAGAGGAGTCTGAATCAGCCCATGAAGCTCGTTAAGATCGATCCTCCCGGATCGTGGTGTCAATACGAAGCAGTGATGGAAATGATATCCAAGGCTGGCGGCGAAACTTTTTTAGAAGTCGGTTGTGGTCCTGGACTTTTATCGCTGAGACTTTGCGAGAAGGGCTGGCACGGGTTAGGCGTTGATTTTTCCACACTGGCGATCGGACAGGCTGAAGGAAATCTGCGCCAGTATATTCAGGACGGACGATATCGATTAATTGCAGGTGATGTTTTTGACCTGGATCTCCGTGGCGAAAAGTTTGATGTCGGATTGAGCATGATGGTCATGGAGCATGTTGAGAACCATATCGGTTTTCTAAAAAGGATCGGCGAATTTGTTAAACCCGGCGGTCACATTATTGTCGGAGTTCCTGGAAGACAAGATCGTTGGGGAATTGAGGATGAAACCGTCGGGCACTTGCGTCGTTACGATCGAAATGACTTGATGAATGCCTTGGTTTCGGCAGGTTTGGACGACGTAACAATCTGGTCGGTGGCGGTGCCTGTAGCTAACTTGTTGTTTCACTTCAGCAATTTTTTTATTCGCAACAGCGCTGAAAGAAACAAGCTCGGCTCCTGTGCTCGCGAGCAAACTGAGGGAAGTGGTATCCGAGAGATTCCTTGGAAAACGGTTTTTCCGGCTTCATTTAAACTACTCCTCAACAGAACTACCTTGTATCCATTGTTCGTTGCTCAGAGATTCTTTTATCGGACGAATCTTGGACTAACTATGCTTGCCTGTGGCAGGGTGAGTTGAATCTAGTGGGAACGAGTCGAGTTATTCGCGCGCGAGAAGAATGAATCAGACTATTGGAAGACACCACGCGCTCTTGTTAGTTTTTTGCACCGTGGTGCTAACGTCGTATGCTCAATTAATCGTAAAGTGGCGCGTTATCCGTGCCGGACAGTTACCCGCGGACGTCGGGAAGAAGGTCCTTTTTTACACGGGATTGTTGTTTGATGTGTGGGTTATTAGTGCTGTGGCGGCCGCTTTCTTAGCAGGTCTGGCCTGGATGGCCGCGATGACAAGGCTTGAATTAAGTTTTGCGTACCCTTTCATGAGCTTATCGTTCGTGTTGGTTCTGATTTGCAGCGCTTTCATCTTTCACGAAACAGTGACCGCCGCGAAGGTTGTGGGAATGTTGCTAATAATCATCGGAATTGTTGTTACGAGTAGGGGATGAGAACTCAAATACACAACATCAACGTGCTTGAGTTGAAAGGAGAGAATCAACTCTTTGCATATTCCATTTAACCGTCCATTCTTTTCCGGAAAAGAATTTGAGTTTATTCAGGAGGCAATTGCTGGATGGCACCTTTCCGGTGACGGTAAATTCACTAAGAGATGCCAGGCCCTGCTTGAGAACGAGCTGGGCATTGCTAAAGCGCTGCTAACTACTTCGTGTACGCACGCGCTTGAGATGGCAGCTCTACTCCTCGACATCACTCCAGGCGATGAAGTAATCATACCTTCATTCACATTCGGCTCTACGATCAACGCTTTTGTCTTACGTGGTGCTCAGCCCGTCTTCATAGACGTAAGACCAGATACACTCAATTTCAATGAAACCAAGCTGGAAGGTCTCATCACACCACGCACCAAAGCGATTGTCGTTGTTCATTACGCCGGCGTGGCCTGTGAAATGGATACTATTCTAAAAGTAGCCCGGCGTTATGAACTCCCGGTAGTTGAGGACAACGCGCATGGGTTATTCGGCAAGTACAGAGGTCAGTATCTGGGCACGTTTGGTTGTTTAGCAACACAAAGCTTTCACGAGACCAAGAACTTCACTTGTGGTGAAGGCGGCGCGTTATTGATCAACGATCCCCAGTACATCGAGCGAGCCGAGATCATTCGCGAGAAGGGAACGAACCGCAGTCTTTTCTTTCGGGGGCAAGTAGACAAGTACACCTGGGTCGATATCGGTTCAAGTTACCTACCGTCTGACATTCTGGCGGCTTTCCTCTACGCTCAATTACAAGCGAAAGAGGATATTCAGTCGCGGCGAAAGCGGATTTGGAACTACTACAATGCTCACCTCGGAGACTGGGCTGCGAGCGTCGGTGCTCAGTTGCCTTCGGTGCCTGAGGAGTGCAAGCAACCGTATCACATGTATTATCTCCTGTTGCCGACGTTGGAGCAGCGCACAGCGTTCATCAATCATCTGAACGCTCACAATATTAATAGCGTTTTTCATTACCTTCCCCTTCACCTCTCAAAAATGGGCCGGCAATTTGGTTGCAAGGAAGGCGATTGTCCAGTCACAGAGAATGTGAGCGACCGCCTCGTGCGACTGCCGTTCTATAACGATCTTGCTGAATCGGATCAGGCTAGAGTGGTTGCTGCCGTTAAGACCTTTGACTGCCAAGAGAGTTGCGTATCGAAAGCTGCGCCTGTAAACGCGCGTGCTACGAGTGACGACGTGTTATAAGGCGCCGTGACAATGCGGCCTAGCGAATTGATTGACACTCTCCCGTTGACCTTTCTAGATGAAGCTCTGCAAAAGCTGCGACAAACCGTTCGACCGTGAAAAGTGGCAGTGTCCGTATTGTTTCTATGAACCAGAGAAGATAAACGGCTTCCTTGCGTTCGCTCCTGAACTCGCGAACGAGAGCGAAGGCTTTGAGGTCGACTATTTCAGCAGATTAGCAAAACTGGAAGCCGGCAACTTTTGGTTCCGTTCTCGGAATCGTTTAATAACTTGGGCGCTCCAACAATATTTTCCCAGCGCCAAAAAGATTCTGGAGATTGGCTGTGGTACGGGCTTCGTGCTCTCCGGCTTCAGACGCGCCTTTCCGGAATTAGTCCTCTCTGGTAGCGAAATTTTTAGTGAGGGTTTGAGTTTTGCCGCAGATCGTTTGCCGGGTGTTGAACTCTTTCAGATGGACGCCCGACGAATTCCTTTTCGCGAGGAGTTTGATGTAATAGGTGGATTTGATGTACTGGAACACGTAAAAGACGACGAGCAAGTGTTGGCCCAGATGTACCAGGCCATACGAAAGGGCGGTGGCATTTTGCTGACAGTTCCACAGCACCCTTTTCTTTGGAGCGCTTCTGATGACTATGCCCGACACGCCCGCCGTTATAAGTCGCGAGAACTAGTCGACAAAACTAAGCGTGCGGGCTTTGATATCGTGCGTACTACTTCTTTCGTTTCCTTGCTGTTGCCGTTGCTCGTGGTTTCCCGATTCAAACAGCGTTTTGACAAGAAGGAATTTGAACCTGCAGCTGAGTTCGATATCAGTCCGTTGGTAAACGGAACCTTGGAAAGGATTCTCGATTGCGAACGAGGGTTAGTTCGCGCTGGTGTCTCTCTACCGCTCGGTGGCTCGCTCCTGTTGGTTGCCCGCCGAATCTGACTCCATCTAGTCAGCGAAAACTACGCTGTAACACATGCGAAAGTTGCGCAAGTCTGACGTCGCAAAACAAGCTGGAATGAAAACTCCCAATGCATGGCGTAACCTTTTCCCGGCCATCACGACCCGAAATCTTCTGATACTTTCAGTAGTTATTTCCCTCATCTCACTGGTGCTCCAAAACGATGTCGGATTCAACATCGCTGATGAAGGATTCCTATGGTACGGAACGATTCGCGCAGGCCTCGGTGATGTGCCAGTCAGAGATTTTCAAGCTTACGATCCTGGCCGGTACTACTTCGGCGCACTATGGTTCAAAATACTTCACAACGACGGCATCCTCGCATTGCGCTTTTCACAAACGATTTTCCAGTTTCTGGGTCTGACTACCGCGCTCTTCTTGCTGCGCCGTGTGCTAAACAGTTGGATAACGCTGATTGCCGGCGCAATGATTCTATTGAAATGGATGTTCCCCATCTGGAAGATCTACGAACCAGTCATACTGATCCTGGCGATATACTTTGCGGTCCGGATTATCGAAAAACCATCGAGGGGTCGGTATTTTGTCGCTGGTGTATTTATCGGGTTGTTCGCTTTCTTTGGGCGAAACCACGGCTTGTATTGTTCAGCTGGGTTTCTGCTTCTAACCCTCTTTAGTTGGTGGAAGATTGATAAGCGAGCACTTCCCCAACGGCTGGCAGCGCTGGCACTCGGGACGATAATCGGATACCTCCCGATGTGGTGCATGCTCGCATGCATTCCGGGTTTCTACGGCAGCTTTCTTGAAACCGTTGTTTACAACGTTCGTCATGGAACTAACCTCCATATTCCTGTGCCTTGGCCGTGGCTACAAAGTTATGGAGGTGTAGGCTTAAGGGAAGCGACTAATCGCCTGACAATCGGTTTACTCTATGTCGGATTTCCATGCTTCTACATCTTGGCATTCGCCAGCTTGTTATGGAAAACAAAGGTTCAACCGCACCCAATCCTCATAGCATCGGCATTTATCGGAGCTCCGTATGTTCACTACACGTTTGATCGACCCCATCTCTATTATCTCGCATGGACCATTCCTCCAATTATCCTTGGTCTCATTGCCGTACCTGCCTCTTTCTCGAGACAACACCGTTTGAAGATAAGTGTCGGTGTTTGGTGCATTCTTGCACTTTTTACACTGTGTGCCACAGGGCTCTCGGAGGAGAATTATTTGCTCGTTAAGGCGAAGTCTTTGGTGAAGGCGAAATTACTTAGACGCTCGGGCGGTGACTTTGCGAACGCAATGTACAATTACGGCCTAACGAAAACAGATATAAGGGGCGATAACCTGTGGGCGACAACGGACACTGCGGAAACCGTCAACAACGCGAAGGCGCTGCAGCTACAGTTTATTCCAACGAATGAAGAGATCCTGATCGCCCCTTACTTGCCTGGTCTGTATCCTATCTACGGCAGGCGCAGTCCTGTGTGGGAAATTTATTTTCTCCTTCCTCAGCCACCCAGTAAGGAGGAAAAAATGGTTGAAGATCTTGAACGAAACCGCGTTAATTGGGCACTTGTCTGCCACTACTACATGGATAATCGGCCGGAACTAGCCTTTGAACACACGCATCCTTACGTGTGGGACTATCTAAACAAGAACTTCCAACGAGTGCTACCTGATCAAGCTGCTCCCCTGCAACACGAGTGTGAGCTGTTGAAACGGAATACTCCCGAATCGTCATCCCTGACTCGGTAAACTCCTGGCGGATTATTTGATTAGTCCGAGAGGTATTCGGGTAATGTCAATCACGGACACGGGTTGCTGTGAACGTGCCAACCGTCGAATGGTATTTGTATGGACTCTCGTCTTCTTCGATATTCGTTACAAAAACTAATTTACCGGCGAACGAATCTCCAGAATTAAACTTTGCCTTTAGTATTAAAGTGCCTGTCTCTCGGCAACATGTGCCGATCGGCAATTCGACCTCGCTGGAGACGCTAAGGTTGTTAGTTGTCAATGACCAGGCGGCTGTTTGCTCACCAGGAACTGGTTTGTCGTCAGGACCTGTGTCCAAGAGCACAAACGAACCTGCACCTTTCGGACGCGCCTCAAACACCAAGTTCTTTTCTGTTCCGCCTAGAAGTGTGAATTTTACGCGCCACCGTCCCAGAACAGTGGCCGAATGGTCGGTGGAAGTTACGTGAGAAGCAACAGCGTGGATAGAAATGATTGACAGCAGCAGTAGAGAACCCAGGAAAACTCTCATGCCAGAATCCTCACAGAATTAAATGCCGCACATTCAATTTCTGCGGACGCGATGAAGCGGCCAGCCATTATGTTTGACTGGCCGCCTCCCGTTTAGGCAGATAACTCTTTTCGGTGGAAGCCGTTTAGAGTGAGGACGACGGCACACTCTCACGGAAAGAGTTGCGATCACTGCTATTACTGACCTGGTCCAGCCGGGTTGCAGCCGCCACAACCATTCGTTCCGTTACCTTGGATCGAATTATTTGAGAACGTGTCGACTTGACCACCAGTGCTTACAAGCACGCCGTTACCGGTGTTGAAGTCGATCAGGTTCTGGCTGATTTCGACAACAGAAGCGGCGACACCACCACCACTCCCAGCTTGGACACCGGTGCCGTTGCCGTGTATCTGACTCCTGTTAACGCGGACCACTGCAAACGAACCACCGGTTACGTTGTCAGCGAAAACGCCCACTCCAGTGTTGCCGGAAAAAACGCAATCACTCCCGGTCGCCGTTACGCCGGATCTTGCGTGCAAGCCGTTGGCGTTCCCATTAAGTGACACCCGATCCAATGTGATCCTCGCCGGACTTGCCGCGGCTGCGACCGCGTTGATTCCATCGCCGGTGTTATCCCTGATTACGGTGTTTCGGACGTTTATTTTCAGACCGTTGTTGTCGGTTGACGTGATACCGTCACCGGCAAATCTAAAGATAACGCAGTCTTCAACGTTAACGGTCTTGGCCTGGAGTACATTAATACCTCGAATACCGTTGCAGAAGCCGTTGATGGAAATACCCCGGATTGTGATCACGTCGGTGGCTGCTGCGTTGATGATGATGCCGGTGGTCAGGGAAGCCAGAATGGAGGCAAAGGTACCGGTACCATCGATAGTGATCGACTTGGTGATAGTGACAGCACCAAAACCGCCTGGATCAAGCGCATCTATTTCACCGCAAGCAGCAGTCTTTGAAATCGCACCGGCGAATGTCTTACAGGGCGCCGTGCGGCTACAAGGGTTGGCGTCGTCCCCCACACCTGACACCCAGGTGCGAGATGCTTGCGCCTGGGCCATAGAAGCAAAAGCGAAAGTGAAGATCGCAATTGCTACAAGTTTAAGAGTGAACCGAAACTTATTCATTTGGAGTCTCCTTTTATTTTGAAGCTGTGGGGTGGCCACCAATGGAATACGGATAGTTCCGGCCACTGTTGCTATCCCCTAATTATTAAAGAGTAACTGTTCATGTAACCCTTGGGATTTGTGCGTATTACTCGCAAGCGCCCTCGAAGAACGTGCTTAACGATATCCTTCGAGGACGCCGCTGTTAGAAACCCGTTCAAGAGCAGGGTAAGTTCGTACAACCTATGGTGTTCCTGACATGGTTGGACGACGTAGTCCATGCGGTGCCCGTGGCTGCCGAGAGGCTTCCGTTGTTCACGAGAACCTGTACTGAGTTATTGAATTCGCTCAGCTTATTGCACGCCACGTTCGTTTGGCCGCTGTTTAGACCTTGCAGGGCCGCACTCAGCTTCGCGAGCAACCCGTTCTTCTGGGTGCCAGTCAGTGACGACGCGTTTACCGCCGCTTGCAGGTTCTCAATTACTGCCTGCGGCGTCAGCACAGTGACGGTGAACGAACAAGATGCTGTGTTACCGGCAGCATCGGTGACCGTGTGCGTGACTGTGGTCGTTCCAATCGGGAAGACGGAACCGCTGGCCAGTCCTGCTGTCCGTGTGGTTGTTGCTCCCGCACAATTGTCGGTACCGACTGGTGCTGTGTACGTCGCTATTGCACCGGACGGACACGTCGGTTCCAACGTAATGCTCGCTGGACAACTGATAGTGGGCGCCGTGTTGTCAATGACGGTGACTGTTTGAGTCGCAGTCCCTGTGTTATAGCCGTCATTTGCAGTGTAAGTGATAGTTGTCGTACCTACTGGGAATGCGTTGCCGGCAGGAACTCCAGTTCGCGTAACCGAGAGTGGGCCCGCACAACTGTCGTTAGCTGTCGCTGTTCCTAACGTCGCATCGGGAACAGTTGTACCGCACGATGTGGCGCCGGGTCCCGTATTAACGGTGACGTTTGGCGGTGCCGTTACGACGGGTGCTGTTGTATCAACGACGTTCACGGTTCGCGTGACAGGCGTTGCAGCATGGCCCGACGGATCGGTGGCATTGTAAGTGATGACGTAAGTTCCAACGGTGTTCACATTAACAGTGCCGGACGCTGCGGCCGCAAAATCACCGGCGCAAGCATCGTGGGCAGTAGCACCTGGATCCGTAAAGCTGGTGTGACACTCGACCGTAAGCGGGCTCGCGCCGTTAACAGTAATTACCGGAGCTGTGTTGTCCGCTGTCACCGTCACAATCCGCGTTGTGTCCGCCGTCTGACCATTCGCTGTCGCGTTGTAGGTTAAGGTGTAAGTACCCGGCGTATGTATGTCGACGGAACCCGTGGTTGTTACTTGAATTGAGTTTCCGCAAACCGTCGCAGTCGCACCCGGATCCGTGAACGGTGTACCGCATTCGATGCTGACTTGAGCATCACCATTTAATGTAATCGTGGGTGGCTGGTTACTAGTGGCCGGCTGGTCCACTTCGTCTTGGTTAAACTGGCCGACAAGCACGGTTCTAGTAGCCGTTGCCTGATGCGTTCCATCTGTGGCCGTGTAGGTTACGATATACGTACCCGCAACGTTTGTATTGACTGAGGTAGCGCCGTTAGGTCCTGAGATTGAACTGTTGACTGGTTTCGGCCCACTGCAACCATCAGTTGCGCTAGCTCCTGGGTCAACAAATGGCGAGCATGAGCCCACCAGGATCCTGTATGGGTTTGCGCCATCGACTGTGATTGAAGGAGCCTCCGTGTCGGAGACGGTGATTGTGCGCTGCGTAGTTATGGAGCTTGAACCTTCGGTGGCCGTATAAGTTGCGGTGTAAGTTCCGACGGCGGGGGCGCTAGGATCAAAGGCCGGCGCATACGCAACGGTGACGGGAACGCTTTGGCCATTGCCGTTTACGGCCGTTGCGCCTGGATCGGCGAAATCAGTTCCGCATTCGATTGTCACCGAGCTTGGACCATTCAACGAAATTGTTAGATTCCCTGGGTTGTTCACGGTCACGAGGAACGTGGCGGATGCACCTGCTTGAGCCACACAGATCACTGTCGTCGTGCCAACCGGGAAGAATGATCCGGATGCTGGGTTGCAACTAATTGGAGAATTCTGCCCTTCGGGTGCCGTCCCGCAATCGCCGGTAAAGGGAGGCGTAGCGTATGTGACAATGGCACCCGCTTGTCCCGAATCAGCTGGTACTTCGATGTTGTCCGGCGGCGTGATTGCGCAGGGAGCAGAAGCAACCTTCACTGAGGCCGTCGACGTGTTGTTGTCACCAAAAACCGAAACGACGTCAGCAGTTTGGCTGCTGATAGTTGCAGTATTCGAGATTGCATCGCCAACCGTTGCACCATTGTCGACCAGGTAGGTAGCCAGGAATACCGCTTTGTCACCTTTCAACAGACTTGCAATTGAACACGTTGTAGTCCCAGTTTGGCCGCTGTTCGGATTGGTGCAGGTAAACACCGGGCCCGAAAGCTGGGCAAAGGATACAAATGTCGTGTTGGCCGGAACCCCATCAGTAAGCTGCGCCGACACGGCGCTGCTCGGTCCGTTGTTGCTTAATTCAACAGAAAATACAGCCTGTGTCCCTGCGGTCACTCCGCTTGAAGTGGATCCCGTATCGACCAAAAGATCGGCAAGAGGATTATTAGCATCAACAACCGTGAAAGAAGGAGCGGCATATACAGACTGACCGAACGGCTCTAGCAGTATGACGCGCCAATCGCCGAGGCTGGAATTTGCTGTCAGGTTAAAGGTTACATCTTGGTTGGCGGCGGTGAGAGCAACTGTCTGAACGGCCGTAAAGTTAGCGTTTGACCAAATAATGCGCCAACCGGGCGTCGCATTTTGGACTTTAGCGCAAACCGTTTTGTCCTGAGCCTGCACGTTGAATAGCGATTTGGGGGTCGTGCAATCACTCGCAAAAGTATCCACACTGATGGAATTCTGCGGAGTTAATGGGCTTAATAGTGGCGCGATCGTTCGAACAACTGGAGATGGTACGCCATTTATGACACCTGGTAGGCGAGCCTCAATAGCTTGAGCGGGAGGACTCGTTATCTTGGCCGCAGACAGAGGGCCAACTGGTTTCTTCGAAGTATCTCGGGATGCAGACACTGCAGCACTCAGATAAAGACTTCCGGCAATCATTGCGATTACAGCCAGGATGACACTGATCCGGGAGAATAATTTATCGTGAGTTTTAGTTCGCCGAGTGGCGACAGCTGTGCCAAATACATCGGGTCGAAGCGATAGATTAGTGGCTTTCATTAGTAGCTCCTCTTACGATCAAACGGAGACGTTGAACTTGTTGAGTGAGGGTACCGACCAGGCAATAACACGAGGATAGGGATCGGTACCAATCGCGCCGGGAAACTGAATGCGCAGAAAGCGAACGGTATAAGGCGGCACTTCATTTTGGGGGACTTTATAACTAGTGTTTATCTGCTGCGCCTAATTTGCATGCATAGTCTGGGGGATGACTATTATGACTTTGACGAGACTAGAGAGATTAATTCGAGTGTTGACTGTTACTTCAACGTTAAAATTGGCATCCTGAGGATGTCATATGCGGACCACGATGATACTGTTATGGGAATCGCGGGCCGACAGGTATGTTCGGTACCTTCAAATTAGAAGGGATGTGACGATTCGTGGAACGAGGTCACCGCACGCACCCCTGTAGAAAAAAGAGGACGGTTTAATAGAACATTTCTAGTTACAAGTCAATAGAAATTTTTGTTGCTGACAAACACACAAACGTGGTCCGATAGTACTTTGTCACCTTATAACCAAAGTCTACAATTGGCGTCTTCTGTTCGGCAGCAAGCATTTTGCTAATACTTTTAGCGAGGTCAGATCAGTTTGGCCCAAAAACGTCACAGAGTTTTCGTTACCGGCGGAGCGGGATTTATCGGCTCGGCATTCATCTGGTTGCTATCAAGAGAATGGCCACAATGCGAAATCATCAACTTCGACGCACTCACATACGCGGGAAATCCGGATAATCTCGCAGGCCTTACACACGAAAACTACAGCTTCGTCAGAGGTGATATCGCGGATTACGAAGCCGTGACTGCAGCTTTGGGCCGAAATGCTGAGGCGATCATAAATTTTGCCGCGGAATCACATGTCGATCGCAGTATTGCAAATTCAGCTGAATTCCTCCGCACAAACATCATAGGTACACAAATACTGCTTGATGCCGCCCGTGCAAACGGTGTCAAGCGTTTCGTCCATGTGTCTACCGATGAAGTGATGGGAAGTTTGCCTGAAGATGAGACCTCGTACTTCACCGAAGAATCACCCTTCGCACCAAATAGCCCTTATGCTGCTTCAAAAGCTGCAGCGGAGCATTTGGTTCGCGCCAGCCATCACACATTCGGCCTGGATATCGTAATCACGCGCTGCGGCAATAACTATGGACCACGACAGTTTCCGGAGAAATTTTTGCCGCTGACGATCTCGAATGCTCTAAACGACGAATCAATTCCGCTATATGGAGACGGTCGCAACGTTCGCGATTGGATTTATGTGGATGATCATTGTCGCGCAATCTTACTAGCCTTGGAAAAAGGCAGGTCAGGAGCCGTTTACAACATTGGTGCGCGTAATGAGCGCCGCAATATTGATGTCATCCAGTCAGTGCTCGACAAGCTTGGAAAGCCGCATTCACTGATTACTTTCGTAAAAGATCGGCCTGGGCACGATCGCAGATATGCCATTGATCCTTTATTGATTGAAACCGAATTGGGTTGGCGACCGCTCGAGACGTGGGAAACCGGCCTCCAAAAAACGATTAGTTGGTACCAGGACAATATCAAGTGGCTTGAAAGGGCACGCAGCGGTGCCTATCGCGATTATTACCGCACGCAATACGGAACCGAGGTGGGTGTAGTTTGAGGGTCTTGATCACGGGCGCGGCAGGAATGGTTGGTCGTGCGCTGAGTGCTCACTGTGAAACTCGGGGCGATATCGTGTTCGCTTACGACCACAGGTCGCTCGACATCAGCAACGCTGACGCTGTTAATCGTGCAGTGTCTGTCTGTAAACCTGAGACCATAATCAATTGTGCGGCGTGGACTGATGTAGATGCATGCGAGTCAGATAGTGAACGCGCTTTTGCCGCGAATGCTCGTGGGCCGGAAAATCTGGCAATCGCCAGTCGAAACGCAAACGCCTCGTTTGTGACCATCTCGACCGACTATGTGTTCGACGGAAACAAAGATGGTTTCTACACGCAGGAGGACGAGCCGAACCCGCAAAGTGTTTACGCACGGTCCAAGCTGGAAGGTGAAAGACGTGCGCAGGCGGCAAACAGTGCGTCGATTATCGTTCGCACTGGTTTCATATTTGGTCCCGGCGGAAAAAATTTTCTGAGTACCGTCATTGAACGGGCTCGCCGGAAGGAACAAATCAAAGCAATAGTGGATGCGTATGGCACGCCGACATATTCTCTCGATCTGGCTCATCGGCTTCGAGACCTAGCTGAACTAAGTCATGCGGGAATATTTCACGTAGCCAATGCCGGCGATGGAGTGAGTTACGAGCAGTTCGCACGTCAGGCAATCTTGAGTGCGGGATTAGGCGAGCCTGACGTTGTGGGAATTAGGACGGCATCACTGAACCGGCCGGCGCAACGACCTCGCAACTCGCGTTTAAGATGTCTCTACTCAGAAGCTCTGGGTCTGGAGTCGCTGCGCGATTGGCGACAATCTTTGAACGACTTCGCCAATAAACCTTAAACAGTTCTTAATACAGATTTGCCAGGGCAATCGGCGGGGTTCGCCTGCCTTGCTAGATATAGACTCTGCTATTATTCTCCCTTTCGCGTCTGTTTTAAGATAAGGGGCATCACTATGTCGTCTCAAGATAATCGATTAATGCCAGTAGCAGGCCTCGATCGGGGCCTTGATCGACCGCTTTCTGACTTGGCCCAAAGCAAGCCCTACGGCGTGTCAGGGATAGAACCGGCGACGATAAAAGACCATCTATTCGTCATCCTCAAAAGAAAGTGGTTGATTCTAAGTCTTGTACTCGTCGTGACTTCGCTCGTGGCGATCCAGTCGTTTAGGTCGCCGTCGATTTATCAAGGCGAGACGACAATCCGAATTGAACAGAGGGTCCCGAGCATCTTGCAGACAGACAAGATTGTCGTGAATGGTCAGAGCGATCCGAATTTCTGGGGTACCCAACTGAAGTTGTTACAAAACCCCACCCTCGCTCGTCAGGTAGTTTTGCAGCTCGACCTGCCAAACAACCAGGCATTTTTCGGTGGTCCCACACAAGCAGGGTTTTTTGATTCGCTCCGCAATCTTTTCTCGAAGTCAAAGCCAAAGACGAGCACTGAACCGGCCGCCTCTAAAGAGGGATTGTCTGTTGCAACAGATACGGAGACGAAGATTGGTGTTCTAACCCCGGAACAAATCGAGCGCCTCGAGGTGTATGAAGATGCGATTATCGCCAATGAAGTAATTGAACCAGTACCGAATACAAACCTCGTTAAGATTATGTATCGCCACTCTGATCCGGAGTTGGCACAGAAAATCGCAAACACACTGGCGGACGTTTTTAAGAACTATAACCTGGCGCTTGCGACAGAGGGATCCACAAAGACCGAGGATCTTTTAGCGAACGAAATTGCGAAACTGCAGACGCAGATAAAATACGATCAGGAAAGACAGTGGAATTACGCTAAGAACCACAACTTGCCGCTGACAACAGAGGGTGCCGGAAATCTTGAGGCCACGCGGTTAGCAACGCTCAGTGGACAGTTGTTGCAGGCCGAGAATGATAGAAAACAACTTCAAGGTCAACTCGATGCTGCGCGAAAAGAATCCGACCCCTTTTCTATACCCGACGTCAACACATCCAACCGTGTTGAAAAGTTGCGAGATCGTATTTCTGTTCTCAAAGAACAACGAGATGCCTTACTCGTGACTTACACACCTGAATGGCCCGCAGTCAAAAAGATCGAAGCGCAAATCAAGACTCTCGAGGCAGAGCTACAAAGAGCGCCCGAGGAGATCGTTACGTCGATCCAACGGAAGTATGAGGCGGCAGTATCGCGCGAGAACATGTTGCGCCGCTCATATGAAAGCCAGAAGGCGACAACAACGCAACAAACGCGCGACCAAATCGATCTGCTGGCCATTACCCAGACTTTGGAGACCAATAAACAGATTCTGAATACTCTCCTGCAACGGCAACGTGAATTCGACGTCTCAAATGGCAACCACACTAATGAAGTTAGTATTGCGACCTACAGCCGGCTGCCAAAGAGTCCCGTTGGTCCGCAACGAATGCGGAACATTATTATTGCGTTGTTGCTGTCACTGTTTGGCGGGATAGGGTTGGCATTTCTTTTGGACTTCCTCGACGATACTGTGAAGTCTGTCGAAGATGTCGATCGCTACATTCACCTACCGGCCCTGGCATTGATTCCGACGGGGAGAGATCGGCGGTTGCCCGGCATCCGCAGTGACGCACCCCCTCAGCCACCTGCCAACACGACTGCACTCGCGATGATCACGGATGCGCGTTCGCCGATTGCGGAATCTTATCGCCACCTGCGCACGTCGCTGTTGTTGTCCTCCGCCGGGCAGCCGCCTAAAACTATTCTCGTGACGTCGAGTCAGCCGGCAGAGGGAAAGACCACTACCGCTATCAATACCGCGTTTATGCTTTCGCAGACGGGCGCGGAGGTTTTGATGATCGACTGTGACTTACGGCGACCGAGGTTGCATGCCCAGTTTGAGCTACCGAATGCAAAGGGTCTTACAACATGGCTTTCAGGTGAGAAGGAGATAGAAGGTCTCATCCAGCAGAGTGAAAAGGCTCCAAATCTCAAAGTTCTCACTTCCGGTCCGGTTCCGCCTAATCCAGCCGAGCTACTTGGTTCGGACGAGATGCGGAAGCTGCTGGCTCAACTGAGCGAAACCTACGCGCATATCATCATTGATTCACCACCGGCAATTTCTTTCACCGATGCATCCATATTATCGACGATGGTCGATGGAGTAATTCTTGTGGTGCACGGTGGCCGCAGTTCCAGAGCGGTGGTGCGTCGCGCCAAACAGCAATTGCTCGACGTGGGTGCGCACATCTTCGGTGTCGTCCTGAACAATGTGAAGGTCGAGTCGCACGACTACTATTACTCCCGTTACTACTCCCACTATTACGAGTCTGACGCAGACGGGAGTTCAGGAGCTGGAGAGACTGCGTAGGCAAATAGCTTTGTCGAGCAAGACAGACTCAGCTGTTACAAAGCTTTGTCGTCGACTACTAGTCACAGGTCTCCACGGCCCGACAGCTCGCAGACGCTCAAACCATATACTCAGGTGAAAGTTCCGCTCATCGATTTGCAGGCGCAGTATGTCTCGGTACGCGAGAGTGTCCGCGCGGCAGTAGATCGCGTTTTTGATTCTCAACAATTCGTGATGGGGCCTGAGGTCTCACGGCTTGAGGCAGAGGTCGCGCAATACTGCCAGACCACTGAAGCGATCGGCTGCGCTTCTGGCTCTGATGCGTTGCTGCTGGCGTTGATGGCGCTGGATGTCGGTGCGGGCATCGAGGTGATTACCACGCCGTTTAGTTTCTTTGCCACTGGCAGTGCCATTGCGCGTCTAGGCGCACGACCGGTTTTTGTCGACATTGATCCTCATACATACAATTTGAACGTCGACCGGATCGCAGAAGCGATTACTCCGCAGACCCGTGTGTTGCTTCCTGTGCACCTCTACGGACAGTGTGCTGAGATGAATCCAATTCTGGATATTGCGAAAGCGAACGGTCTCGTTGTCATCGAAGATGCGGCACAAGCAATTGGAGCGGAAGATCACGGTCGTCGTGCCGGATCAATGGGATTAGCAGGCTGCTTCAGTTTCTATCCAACTAAGAACCTTGGCGCTGCCGGCGATGCGGGAATTATAACGACCAGCGATCCGGCTTTTGCTGCAAAAGTACGACGCTTGCGCGTGCATGGTGGTCTTACCGAGTATGAACATGTGGAAGTTGGAATCAACAGCCGCCTTGATGCATTACAGGCCGCTGTTCTGCGTGCGAAGCTGCCACGTTTGGACGAGTGGTCGGATTCACGAGCGGAAAAGGCAAGGATTTACTCCGAATTGCTTGAGGCAGCGAAGTTCAACTTCAAACTCGAAACGCCGGTTGTTCGGAATGGGCGCCATATTTTCCATCAGTACGTTGTGCGTGTACCCCAGCACCGCGATGGTCTTATGCAGCACCTCAAAACGCGCGACATTGGCACGAAAGTTTATTATCCGATTCCACTGCACCTGCAGGAATGCTTCGTTTACCTCGGTTACAAACAAGGCGATTTTCCCGAAGCTGAAAAAGCCGCTCGTGAGACATTCGCCTTACCACTATTTCCGGAACTCACTCAGGCGCAACAGGAATACGTCGTGAAGTCAGTTGAAGAATTCCGGCCATAGAGGGAAAGTTTCTGGATGACGCAACAAGGGAAAGTCTTGGTGACAGGTCCGGGTGGTTTCATCGGCCATCATCTGACTAATTACCTTGTCGAGCATGGCTATTGGGTTAGAGGTGTCGATATTAAGCAGCCGGAGTTTGAACCGACGCGCGCAAATGAGTTCCTGCTACTTGACCTTACACGATTCGACAACTGTCTTAAGGCTACTCACAACATTGCGGAAGTCTACGGGCTCGCCGCAAACATGGGCGGCATAGGTTTCATTGAAAACAACAAGGCGGTGATAGTTCGCGACAACACTTTAATAAACCTACAGACGATTGAAGCGTCACGTCTCAACGGTGTTCAGCGGTATCTTTACAGTTCAAGCGCTTGCATTTATCCCTGTTATCGGCAGAACGAAACTGATGTCACTCCATTAAAAGAAACCGATGCTTATCCGGCGGATGCAGAGGACGGGTACGGCTGGGAAAAACTGTACATGGAACGAATTTGTCGTCACTACTTCGAAGATTTCGATCTCGACACGCGCGTAGTTAGATTTCACAATATTTTCGGACCACTTGGTTCTTATGATGGCGGACGAGAGAAATCACCGGCGGCGATCTGTCGAAAAGTAGCAATCGCAAACGACGGCGACGACATCGAAGTATGGGGCGACGGTGAGCAGACAAGATCGTACTGCTATATCGACGATTGCATCGAAGGAATTTATCGCTTGATGCGCAGCGATTATCGAGAGCCAATCAACCTGGGGCAGGATCGAATGGTTTCAATTAACGAGTTGGTGGACATGGTAGCATCAATCGCAGGGAAGAGGATCGGAAAGCGCTACGATCTAAGTAAGCCACGAGGCGTGAGGGGTCGTAACAGCGATAACAACAGGTTGCGGGAAGTGTTGCACTGGGAACCTGGCGTATCTTTGGAAGAGGGTTTGGCGCGAACTTACGAATGGATTGCCGCTCAAGTGAAAAGATCAATTCCTGCTTTAGGAGTTGGCAGGTAAGGGGAACGATCGAACTATGGGGGCTTGGAAAGACATACTGATTAAGCTGGTGGTTGTTATAACCGTCGTGATCACCAGCAGTCTGATGAATGCCGCTTCGGCCCAGAGGGGCAGGGCCGTAGTTGCGAACGACTATCCCGGACCGGACCTGGGAGCGAAAATCAACGCTGCCGATCGGGCTTTAGGAACTCAACCAGGCGAAATCGTTGTCAGAAGCGGAGGCGCGATTTCCACTCAGGTGATTGTTTCTTCCGATCATGTGCTTCGTTTATCGCGCGGCACTTACGTCACGAAAACAAGGGACATTCCAATATTGATGAAACCGCGTTCCTCGTTGATTGGGTCTGGATGGGACTCAATAATCGTTGAGTCCACAGCGCCGGGCCAATTCACCGTCATTAGCGCCTACAACAACTCAGTCCTCAACGGCAGCGCCGACTCTGATTTGACAATCCGGAATGTGCAAATCAAAGGAGCGAATCCAGGGTTTAATTCAACCCCTCAAGCAATTTCGCTCGGAAACTGTTCGAATTGTCTGGTAGACACAGTGTGGATTAACGGGACTCGGTCAATTGGAATTCAGTTGGGCGGTTCATCTTCACAGGGCTATTTCGCAGAAAACTCAAAGGTAACAAATTGTCTCTTCACTCGAGTCGCCTCGCAAAACCTTGCCTTGGTTAATGGCCGCGATATCGTATTCGAACGGAACCGCTTCATAACGTCTGGTCAACAGGGAGGACCTGGCAATACGAATATTGACCTCGAGCCAAACGCAGACACGGACCGCCTCCAGAATGTGGTGATACGGGATAATCTGATCGATGTGAGGAATTCAGAGATGATGCCAACCGGCAACGGCATCGTAGTGCAAGCAACGACAGGCACGCCACATGTTGGACCAATCTTGGTTGAAAACAACACGCTCATCGGTGGATCTAACACCGGTCAGATTACCAACTACATGAGCAACGGTATCTATGTTTTTGGAGGCACTATGAAGGACGTAATGATCAGAAATAATGTCATTACTCGCACCGGGCAGAGCGGTATTAGAGTTGAGGGCACTAGAATCCGTGTTCTCAACAATCGGCTAACCGATGTTGGTGGTGGAGGCATATATGGCTTCGTGGTACTGGCTACCGACAGCGAGATTGTTGGTAATACATTTACATACAGCGGAAACCAAACCGCCGACGGGACAATCTCAGTTTTACCCGGCTCGGCTAGAAATGTATTTCGCGACAATCGGGGGTGGACCGTGTCCGGAAACGTCCGCTAAACGTTCCTTCGGATACCGAATGTGAATGCCACTGGAAGCCTGACGTAAGAATATGAAAGTGAGCGTAGCAATCCCGGTTCTGAACGAAGAGAAAACCGTTGGTGAACTGCTTGGTCGTTTGCTACAACAAACGTGGACACCGTACGAGATAGTACTTACTGATGGAGGATCGCAAGATCGTACGAGAGAGATTATCGCGGATTTTACACGGCGTTCTCGTATCGTTAAATTGATTGAGGCGGATCATGCGCTTCCCGGGCGCGGGCGTAACCTTGCAGCTGCGGAGACTGATAGTGAGTGGCTGGCATTCATTGACGCGGGAACGGAGCCCGCAAAGGATTGGCTTGAGGCATTGGTTTCGAAAGCCGAACGAGACTCTACAATCGATGTTGTTTATGGCATGTGGGAGCCTGTTATCGATACATTATTTGCCGAGTGCGCGGCGATTGCGTACGTTCCCCCACCCGTTGCTAGCGACGGCGTAGTTGCACGGCCACGATCGATTGTTTCATCGTTGATTAGACGTCGCGTGTGGGGCAGTGTTGGTGGTTTTCCAGAAGATCTCCGCTCGGCAGAAGATCTTCTTTTCATGGAACGAGTGCAGAAAGCCGGTTTCAAGACTGTCTTCGCACCGGCCGCGATGGTCCGATGGCATCTGAGTCCGACACTCGGTGCGACATTCAAGCGCTTTGTTGTTTATGCGCGCAATAACATCCGTGCCGGTTTGTGGCTACGTTGGCAAGCAGCTATCTTCAGTCGTTACGCGCTGCTGGTCGGTTTTGCCCTAATATTTTTAGCAGTGAATCCCAAGCTGATATGGATCGCAATCGCATTGTGGATGTTGATGCTGGGTACGCGCGCTCTGATTGCGATCCACCGCAACCGTAATTGTTACCCTGCAAGTCTTCTGCGAAACTTCACCCGTGTGATCCTCTTAGTACCACTCATCGCTACGCTTGATGCCGCCTTAATCGTTGGCAGTCTTCAATGGCTAATCTTCGACTCGTTTCGGCCCCAACGGAAGACTGCCGTGGAGGCTGGTAATGGGGCTTGAAGGCCACCGCGTCCTGTTCATTTCCTATAACGGAATGCTGGAGCCGTTGGGCCAGACGCAGGTAATTCCATATCTTCGCGGACTGACAAACCGCGGCGTGAAATTCACGCTCCTCAGCTTTGAAAAACCGAACGCATTCACACCGGAGGGCCAACGCAACGTGGCGAATCTGCAACAGGAGTTGGATTCTCACGGCATAGAATGGCACTACCTTCGATATCATCAGCGACCTTCATTGCCGGCGACAGTCTTCGACGCATTGAATGGTATTCGTTACGCCAGACACCTAGTTCAGCGAAATCAGATCGAGATGGTCCACGCCCGAGGCCACATCTCCGCAACCATCGCTTTGTTTTTAAAGAAGAAGTTTGGCGTCCGCATCATCTTCGATTTACGAGGATTGATGGCGGAAGAGTATGTCGATGCCTTGCATTGGCCGAAAGGCGGACTCCGATATCGCATCACGAAAGCAACTGAGCGTCGTATTTTTTCGGCGACAGATGCCGTTGTCACGCTAACGGAGCGGATCTGGCCCATTATTAAGGAGTGGGATGGTTTGAAGACGCATCGAGTTCATCATGAGGTGATCCCTTGCTGCGTCGATCTCTCAAAATTCAAATTTGATGAAGACGAGCGCACGCGGAGACGTGCGGAGTTACAAATCGGCAATAAGTTTACGCTCGTGTATAGCGGTTCGCTCGATGGTTGGTATTTGACGGAAGAAATGGCTGACTTCTTTGCGAAAGTTTTGAAGAAACGAACCGATGCGCATCTTCTTTGGTTGACAACAGGCAGTCGAGACAGAGTTTGTCAACTGATGAACACCCGAGACATCGGTGAGGCACATTATTCAATTTGCTCAGTCAGTGCAAACGAAGTCCCGTCTTATCTGGCTGCCGGTGACGTTGGTATTTCTTTCATAAAGCGATGCTTCTCAAAGCTCGCGTCGTCGCCAACTAAGAATGGTGAGTATTTGGCCTCGGGTCTGCCTCTTATAATTAATGAGGGCATAGGTGATTCGAATAAGCTCATCACGGACTGGAACGCGGGCGTTTTGATTGAAGACTTGAATGGCGAACTTCTCGATAAACATTGGGCGGAGATTGAGAAAATAACGTCAGATCCAAATTCTAGAGCAAAGATTCGCGAAATAGCTGAGAAAGTCTTCGATTTAAATGCCGTGGGTGTAGATAGGTATGCCGCTTTGTACGAACGCGTCCTTGCGAACTGATTTGCAGGACAATTCCAAACCGTTCTGCATGAAAAAGAGCGGTGCGTGTGTCGAAAGTTGGCTGACACGTCGGTTCCAGCAACGTGAGAGGTCGTCTGTTATACTACTGGTTTTCAAATTGACGGGTGTTCATTAGCGAATCTTGGATACGAAGATGTCCTGGACGGTCATCTGGCGTGGTATTGGATACACACAAAGTATTAGCCGCGCTTCGCTGCCCGGCATGCGAAGGACGACTTAATCTGGTAGATGATGCCCTGAATTGTATTTCATGCGATCTGGGCTTTCCGGTAATCAACGACATCCCGCGCATGCTCCTGCCGACATTACGCAGGGCTCTACTGGAAACGGAAACGTGAGTGGCATCGACGCAAAACAAGTCCTGACGGCACTAAGTTTTGGTTATGAATGGCACCGTTTTCCGGAAATGTATTCTGAATGGGAGAACGAATTCTTTAATTATATGCAGCCGCATGATGCTGCTTTCTTCGCGGGCAAGAAAGTCCTCGATGCCGGTTGCGGTAATGGTCGGTTCGCATATTACGCTGCCAAGTACGGTGCTGAAGTGTGGGCCATTGATTTGGGCCCGGCAACCGACGTCGCTCGCAAGAACACGGAAGCGGCTCGTGACATTCACATTGTGCAAGCCGATCTTCACAACGCGCCTTTCGCGCGCGCGAGTTTCGATTTCATTTACTCAATCGGCGTCCTGCATCATCTGCCCGATCCTGAGGCCGCATTTCAGAACTTGTTGCAGTATTTGAAACCGGGCGGAGAGATTCAGATATATCTTTACTGGAAAGCAGAGCGTCGCGCAGTCAAAGCAATGCTCTTAAGGGCAGTTTCATTCGCGCGTCGGTTTACCACACGGCTGCCTCACTGGGCCGTTTACGCCCTCGCGTACCCAAGTGCCGTAGCTGCCTCTCTTTTGTTTGTATGGCCGTATCGTTTGTTGCGGTTGTCGTCTTCGCTGCGGCCCTTCGCTGAAAGACTGCCGATGAAACAATACGCCAAGTTTCCTTTCCGCGTTTGCGTAAACGATCAACTCGATCGATTTTCTGCCCCCATCGAAAACCGCTACCGGCGCGCGGACGTTGAGAGCTGGCTCACAAGGGCGTCCTTGGAATCGATTCAAATAGCGACAAATTACGGGTGGGTGGCAACAGGAAGAAAACAAGGTATGTCTGTCCAGCAACTTAAGAACGGTCTGTTATACTAACCGGCTCACAACCACTGCTTCTAATAGCACACAACCGATGCGAGTTTTGGCATTAGTACCGAATCTGTTAGATACCTCTCCGGGCCAGCGCTACCGGCTGGAACAGTGGGACCCGCTGCTACGCGAGCGAGGTGTGGAAATTACTTACGAGCCTTTCGAGTGTGAGCAACTGCATTCAATTCTGTATGAATCTGGTTTTTTGGGGCGCAAGTTGCAATTGGTCGCAAAGCGTTTGTCGCATCGGCTGTCTACGGTGAGAAAGGCGCGCGATTTCGACGTCGTTTACGTGTTTAGAGAAGCCGCACTGCTTGGGCCACCGATCCTTGAAAGGTTGGTCCATCAGAGCGGTGTTCCCATCGTCTTTGATTTCGATGACGCAATTTTTGTGTCGTATCGAAGTCCTGCGAATGGATATCTCAGCTATCTGAAATTTGCGGGCAAGACGAAGACAATTTGTAGCATCGCGGCTCACGTAATGGCTGGAAACCCGTATCTCGCAGAATACGCGCGGCAAGTTAACGATAACGTGACGGTGATTCCCACAACCATCGATACTCATAAATACAAACCATTGCCGAAAGTCGACTCCGCCGTGCCGGTGATCGGTTGGACCGGAAGTTACAGCACAGTCCAGCATCTCGATACGTTACGCGGCGCTCTACAGAAACTTGCGAAGCACCAGCCGTTTCAGCTTCGTGTGATAGGAACACCGTCGTACAAGATCCCAGGCGTCGAAGTTGAAGCCTTGAACTGGAAGGCTGATACCGAACTTCAGGATCTGTCAAAAATCAACATCGGTGTAATGCCACTTCCCAACGACGCATGGAGTAGGGGCAAGTGCGGATTGAAAGCACTGCAGTTCATGGCGCTCGGTATTCCAACTATCTGTTCGCCAGTGGGAGTCAATAGCGACATCATTCATGATAACGAAAACGGTATGTTGGCCGGCTCTGAAGATGAATGGGTCGAAAAGATGAGCCTGTTGTTGCGATCGAGAGAGATGAGGGAACGGTTAGGCCAAGCCGGGCGGGTTACCGTCGAAGCAAGGTACTCGGCAAAGACTCAAGCGCCGCGTGTCTACGATATTTTCGAGTCAGTGGTTCGTAGCGCTGATGTAAAGGTCGACGCCACGCTGCAGGCTACGGCAGCTGCAACGCCAGAGTCGCGGACAAGTTAAGGGGAGAATCTAATTGGGAAAAGCAAACGTACTGGTCACTGGAGGAGCTGGTTTCATAGGCTCCCATCTAGTGGAGACGCTATTGGCGAATGGCTATCGTGTCAGGGTGCTTGATGCGCTAGTGCCACAGGTTCACGGAGCACAAAGTCAACCACAATATCTAGACCGAAGGGCTGAGTTCATTCGTGCCGATGTGTGCAATCGAGCCGCCGTCGATGCGGTCCTCGATGGCAACGAAGTCGTGTTTCATGAAGCGGCTGAAGTCGGTGTCGGACAATCGATGTACGAAATCGAGCGTTATGTACGTGCCAACGATCTAGGCACGTCAGTTTTACTTGAAGCTATCCTTGCCCGCCGCCAACAAATTCGGAAACTTGTTGTGGCGTCTTCAATGTCAATCTACGGTGAGGGCGCGTATAACTGTTCATCGTGCGGCAATGTCTACCCGCAACTCCGACCGACTTCACAACTCCTGGATCGCAGATGGGAACTCGAATGCCTAAAGTGTGGCAAGCCAGTCACCCCCGTCGGAACTCCCGAGGACAAACCGTTGTTCCCGACTTCTGTTTATGCAGTAACAAAGCAGGATCAAGAACAGTTTTGTCTAATTGTTGGTCGTTCGTATGGAATCCCAACTGTCGCGTTAAGGTACTTCAACGTTTACGGACCACGACAAGCCCTGTCGAATCCGTACACCGGCGTGTGCGCAATCTTTTCCGCCAGGCTCTTGAACGGTCATCGACCGCTTATATTCGAAGACGGCGAACAAACACGAGACTTCGTGCACGTGAGCGACATCGCCAAAGCCAACCTACTGGTACTGGCGACCGACAGAGCCGATTACCAGTCGATCAATATCGGCACTGGTAGACCGACCTCAGTAAACCAAGTGGCTCGTTTGCTCGCTGAAGGGTTAGGTAAGAGCATTGAACCGCAGATCGTTGAAAAATATCGCGAAGGCGATATCCGTCATTGTGTCGCAGATATCTCTAGCGCCCGTTCTCTGCTTGGGTACGACCCGGAAGTTACGCTAGAGCAGGGTATTCCTGAACTTCTTGCGTGGGTGAGAGAGCAGGCCGCCACAGATCAAGTCGAGCATGCGACGGCAGAGCTAGAGACCCGTCAGCTAGTGCATTAATCTCCGTAGTCGGTTTCGTGTAGTGCGTCATATCGGACGATTCCGGTTTGTCACCCTCCGCGCTCTCTCGAAAAATCCTCTCTAATGAGTGTTCGATTCACTGCATTCGACAGAAACTTTGTGTATATTTTGAGGCTCGCTAAAGGAAGGAAAACTTATTGGCCTGATGTATATCGTTGGTTTAACTACGCTTGGTGACTCGGCTGCTACGTTGATAAGGGACGGTGAAATCGTAGCGGCCGCTGAAGAAGAGCGTTTTTCGAGACGGAAACACCACAGCGGTTTTCCTTACAACGCTATGCAGTACTGCCTTGAGGAGGCAGGCATACAAATCTCTGACGTAGCTCACATTGGCTTATACTGGAAACCATGGATCCTCCGTCATAAAGCGCTCCAGGCTCTGAAGTCCGCACTGATCTCCCCCGATATGTTCAAGGCCCGCGTCGATCGTGGCGTTGCTCAGGTTAGCGAAAGTTATCTGGGTATGTTGCGCCACCCACGCAGAATTCGAGACCACTTCGGCGACAGCGATTTCAAGTTTCACTTCCTCGAGCATCATCTTTGCCACGCTGCCAGCGCATTTTTTGTTTCCGGTTTTGAACGCTCGGCAATCATGACCTGGGACGGTACCGGTGAAGATACGACAACGCAGTTTGCTCTCGGCGAAGATCGACAGATTCAAACATTAAAAAAAATCAAGTTACCTCATTCATTGGGTCAGTTCTATTCGGCTGTTACAAACTATCTTGGTTTTGACATGTTCGAAGGCGACGAGTGGAAAGTGATGGGGCTCGCGGCCTATGGTAAGCCGGAGTACTACGATTTTTTTGCTAAACAGGTGCTGTCAGTTAATGGCAATCACGATTTCCGAGTTGATATCCGTGTGTTAGACCATCACCTTGCAAAGCACTATCAGTTCAGTGAGGCATTGACGAGCGCGCTCGGACCACCTCGCACGAAGGACGAAGAATTGGTTGAAAAGCACTGGAACATTGCAGCCAGCGCGCAGAAGGTCCTGGAAGACACCGCTCTTCATCTGCTCTCGGGTTTGTTCGAGCAAACTGGCCTCGAGAACCTTTGCATGGCCGGCGGTGTGGCTTTCAACTCTGTTATGAACGGACGAATCATGACTGAAACACCGTTCAAACAATTCTTTATTCAACCGGCAGCTGGTGACGCAGGTTGTTCGCTCGGCGCAGCGTTGCTAATTTGGCATAGTATTTTGCAGCAGCCTCGCAAGTTCCATATGCAACATGCTTATTATGGTCCATCGTTCAGCTCTGACCAGTGCGCCTCAGCCCTACGCGCTGCCGGCTTAAAATTTGAAACTCTACCTGATAATGAAATGCTCCCCCGAGTAGCAGCAATGCTGGCTAATGGGGCGATCATCGGCTGGTTTCAAGGTCGCATGGAATTCGGTCCGCGTGCGTTGGGTAACCGCAGCTTTCTTGCCGACCCGCGTCGCAGGGACATGCGTGAGCTGCTTAACAAAAAGGTAAAGTTGCGTGAATGGTTCAGGCCGCTGGCGCCGTCGATGTTGGAAGACGCTGCCGCTGGATTCTTCGGGCGTCCTCATTCCGATCCGTTTATGATTACAGTCCTGAATGTTCTCGCGGAAAAACGCCCCAACATACCGGCGGTGGTTCACGTAGATGGCACTGCACGTCCACAAACCGTTAGTCCAGACGTTAATCCACGTTACTGGCGGTTGATTCGAGAGTTTGAAAAGTTGACAGATGTGCCGCTTGTGCTGAATACATCATTTAACGTGCAGGAGCCCATCGTGCTTTCGCCTGCCGACGCAATTAAGACATTTAGTCGCGCAAGCTTTGACGCGCTGGTCCTGGAGAATCATCTCGTTGTCCGAAATGAACAAACAGGGCGAGGAAAAAGTCTGAACAAGAACCTATGAACCGAGGCGGAATTTACTGCTCGATCTAAATCCTATCGCCTCTTTGTAAGCATCAACCGCAAATGAAAGTTGTTTTAATATTTTCTTATTTGGTCGTTTCAGCCGTCATCATATTCGCCTTGCCTGGGATAGTTGCACCTTTTGTTGACTACTCCCTGGCGGATGCTAGCCAGGCCTTATTGCTTTGTTTTGTTCTGGCAACCATCGTCGGTTATTTCATGTATCGCGACAAAGAGCACGGATCCTTTCTGCTGCAACTATTTGCCTTGGGACTGCTGGTAAGGATGCTTGTGGCCACAGGCATCTTCGCATTTAATGCCCAGGAATTTTTTGGCGGAGATGCAATTACTTACGATTTTTTTGGGCTCGCGCAAATGCGAGCCTGGCAGGGGGATACCTACTATAAAGTTATAGCCGACCGGTTTGTGGCCGGACAGGCAACGGCATGGGGAATGATCCGGATGATTGCGGTGGTCTACTCCTTAATCGGACAGAACACACTCGCGATCCAGTTTGTTAATTCAATAATTGGCTCTGCAACGGCGGCACTAGTTTTTCATTGTGCGCAGCACGTCTATAAGAACATTCGCGTCGCCAAAATCGCAGCGATTTGCGTCGCGTTTTTTCCTTCGCTCGTCCTTTGGTCTGCTCAGGGCTTGAAGGATGCCCCGATTGTTTTTTTCCTTGTTTTGGCCATCCTCGCTAGTCTCAGGCTTAGTGAAAAGTTCTCCCTCACGCATTTAGCGATACTTATTGTGGCTCTCTTCTCAATTCTAAGTTTGCGGTTTTATGTGTTTTACATGATTGCTGTAGCAATAGCCGGCGGATTCGTTCTTGGATTGCAGAAGATCACTCCCACGAATTTCGCCCGGCAGTTTGTTGTTCTGCTTTTAGTAGGTGTTTCGCTAACCTATCTTGGCGTCACGCGCTACGCCAATGCCCAATTTGAAAGCTTCGGTTCTTTAGAGGCATTGCAAAGGAGCCGCAGTAATTTGGCTAACAGCGCTGAATCTGGTTTTGGGCGCGAAGTGGATGTCTCGACCACAGAGGGTGCGATTTCGACAATTCCGATAGGGTTGGTCTATCTTCTGTTCGCGCCGTTTCCGTGGCAACTCGCTTCATTACGTCAAAGTATCACTCTTCCAGAAATGATTATATGGTGGCTGTCATTTCCGTTACTGGTTCTGGGTATTTGGTATTCAATAAAGTACCGCTTGCGGCAAATCTCACCCATTCTGATCTTCACGACAATGTTGTCGATCGCCTATTCGGTGTTTCAGGGAAACGTGGGTACAGCTTATCGTCAACGCGCGCAACTTCTGGTGTTTTATTTTGTGTTTGTCGCCGTGGGTTTTGTTTTGCTAAAAGAAAAGAAAGAGGACCAGGACCGATTGAGACAACTCAAGCGTTAATTGATTTCCCATCTGAATCCTAATGTGTGGCATCGTTGGAATAGTTAGAAGCGACGGTAAGGACGTCGATCAGCCGCTGGTTTCGCGCATGTGTGAGGCGATCCGGCATCGCGGCCCAGATGACGACGGGTTCTATTTCAACGGGCCAGTCGGTCTCGGCATGCGTCGCCTGTCAATTATTGATATTGCTGGCGGCCAACAACCCATTCACAATCAGGATCGAACCGCGTGGATCGTCTTTAACGGCGAAATCTACAACTATCTCGAATTGCGCGAAAAGTTGGAGAAGCTGGGTCACACTTTCTACACCAAGAGTGACACCGAAGCGATCGTTCATGCG
>Ga0114129_10000959_pt1 | contig 37691 bp, 40 predicted proteins | sample RhiMetdeltSRZDD1_FD_80071 | JGI IMG/M metagenome (GOLD analysis project Ga0114129, IMG submission 80071) | Populus rhizosphere microbial communities from Tennessee, USA - Rhizosphere MetaG P. deltoides SRZDD1 (version 2) (version 2) | ecosystem: Host-associated > Plants > Roots > Rhizosphere >...
GCTTCTCGCGCGACGCGCAGGTGCTGGTCGTGACGCACCAGAAGCGCACGATGGAGGTCGCGGGGATGATGTACGGGGTCTCTATGAGCAAGGAGGGCACGTCGATGGTCGTGGCCCAGCGCATCGAGACGCCTGCGACGGAGGCATCCGGCCCCGCCGGCGACACTGTGGTCGTTCCCGAGCCAGACGCCGTTCGATAGCCTCACCCGCCGTGGAGATCGTCGTGATCGCCGTGGTCGGCCTCGTCCTGGTGGCGCTGGCCATCGCCGGGCTCGTGTACCGGCGAAGAACGCGGCCGGCCGGGCCGGGTACCGAACGCGCCGCGACGGCACCCACTTCGACGGCACCCGCTCCCGCCGCGTCCGCGAAGGTCCCGGCCGGAGGGCTTGCCGCGAGGATCCGCGGCGCGTTCGGCCCCGGCCGACAGGACCCGTGGCCCGAGCTCGAGCGCATCCTGATCGCCGCCGACGTCGGCCCGGCCACGTCCGATCGGATCGTCCGGGACGTTCGCGAGCGCTATGCGTCGGGCGAGGATCCCACAGCGCTCGTCGGCACGGAGATCCGGACGATCCTGGGCGAGTCCGAGCGTCTCGACCTGCCGGGGGACCGGCTGGGGATCGTCCTGATCGTGGGGGTGAACGGCTCGGGCAAGACCACGACGATCGGCAAGCTCGCGGCGCGCCTTGCGGCCGAGGGCAAGCGGGTGAGCCTCGCCGGGTCGGACACGTTCCGGGCCGCGGCCTCCGAACAGCTCGGAGCCTGGGCCGAGCGCTCCGGTGCCCACGTGGTCAGCCAGGAGCGGGGGGCCGACCCCGGCGCGGTGGCATTCGACGCGGTGAAGGCCGCCAGGGCCCGGTCCTCGGACGTCTTGATCGTCGACACGGCCGGGCGGCTGCACACGAAGCAGCCGCTGATGGAGGAGCTCAAGAAGGTGCGTCGCGTGATCGAGAAGGCGGCCGGCGCCCCGCCGGACGAGACGCTGCTCGTCCTGGACGCCACGACGGGTCAGAATGGCATCGCGCAGGCCCGGGCCTTCACCGAGGCGGTGGAGGTGACGGGCGTGGCGCTCACCAAGCTCGACGGAACGGCGAAAGGGGGAGTCGTCCTGGCGGTTCGCGATCTGCTCGGGGTGCCGGTCAAGCTCGTCGGCACGGGCGAGGGCGTGGGCGACCTCGAGCCGTTCGACGCGGCGTCCTTCGCGGCTCGGCTCCTCGGCGGCTGACGATGGCCAAGGCCGACATCCTGATCGTGGAGGACCACCCGACGATGCGGGAGGCCATGCGCCTGATCCTCGAGCACGAGGGGTTCGAGATCCGCGAGGCACCCGACGGCGCGACCGCCCTGTCCATGGTTCGAGACCGCCACCCGGACCTGTTATTCCTGGACCTGAACATCCCGGGCGCGAGCGGCGCAGACGTGCTGACCGAGCTCAAGTCGGACCCGGCCACCACGGACATCCGCGTGATCATCGTGACCGCGACGGGGGAGGAGGGCCGCGAGTTCGTGCTCTCGCTCGGCGCCGACGAGTACTTCACCAAGCCGTTCTCGCCCACCGCGCTGCTCCGCACGGTCGAACGCGTTCTGGAGGGCTCTTCCGAGCCGCCCTCCACGGGGTCGTAACCTTCTAGCCATGTTCGACACGCTCACCGGCCGTCTCGACGGCATCTTCAAGAAGCTGCGCTCGCGCGGGAAACTGCACCCCAAGCAGGTCGACAACGCCCTGGCCGAGATGCGGACCGCCCTGCTCGAGGCCGACGTCGCGGCCGAGGTGGTCGACGATATCCTCACGCGCGTCCGCGAACGGGCCCTGTCCGAGGAGGTCATGAAGAGCCTCACGCCGGCCCAGCAGGTCGTCAAGGTTGTCCGAGATGAGCTCCAGGCCACGATGGGCGGCACCCAGGTGCCATTCACGCTGCCGACCGCGCGACCGGCCGTGGTGATGATGGCCGGCGTGCAGGGGTCGGGGAAGACGACGGCGTGCGCCAAGCTCGCCCTTCATCTGAAGTCCAAGGGCAAGCGGCCGCTGCTCGTCGCCGCCGACCTGTGGCGACCCGCCGCCGTCGAGCAGCTCCGAACCCTCGGACAGGAGATCGAGGTCGAGGTCGTCTCCGACGGCAAGGACGCCATCAGGGTCTCGAAGTCGGGCCTCAAGCATGCCGAACGCGAGGGTCACGACATCGTCATCGTCGACACCGCGGGACGTCTTCACGTAGACGAGGAGATGATGCGTGAGGCCCGCAGGGTGCGGGACGCGATCAAGCCTCATCACGTCGTCATGGCGTGCGACGCGATGACGGGGCAGGACGCCGTCGTGCAGGCGCGCGCGTTCATGGACGAGGTGGACACGACCGGGTTCGTCCTGACGAAGATCGACGGCGACGCGCGCGGCGGGGCGGCGCTCTCGATCACCTCGGTCACGGGCAAGCCGGTCTTCTTCGCCGGCACGGGCGAGCGCCCCGAGGATCTCGAGCCGTTCTACCCCGACCGGATGGCGTCGCGGATCATGGGCATGGGGGACATGCTGTCGCTGATCGACAAGGCTCAGGACAACCTGGACGCCGAGAAGGCGGCCGAGACGGCCGAGAAGATGATGTCGGCCCGGTTCACGCTCGAGGACTTCCTCGAGCAGATGCAGCAGCTCAGCAAGCTCGGCCCGCTGCAGGACCTGCTGGCGATGTTGCCGGGGGTCCCCGGCGCCAAGAACGCGGTCAAGGACCTTCAGGTCGACGAGGGCCAGATGGTGCGCGCCCAGGCCATCATCCAGTCAATGACCAGGGAGGAGCGACAGAATCCCGCTATCATCGGCGGGTCCCGGCGCCTGCGGATCGCACGAGGATCCGGCGTGACCACGGCGGACGTGAACGCCTTGCTCAAGGAGTTCGAGCAGGCCCGGAAGATGATGAAGACGATGCTGGGCGGCAAGCGCATGCCCCGGATCCCGGGGATGCCGAACCTCCCGGGGATCGGTTAAGGAGCACACGAGATGGCGGTTCGGATCAGGTTGAAGCGGCTCGGGGCCAAGAAGCGGCCCTTCTACCGCGTCGTCGTCGCGGACCAGCGAAGCCCGCGCGACGGCCGGTTCATCGAGAACATCGGCAGGTACCAGCCCATGGACGATCCCTCGCTGATCGAGATCGACGAGGCTCGCGCGCTGCACTGGCTTCGGGTCGGGGCGCAGCCGTCCAACACCGTGCGGGTACTGATGACCAAGGTCGGCATCTGGGAACGGTTCACGGCCGAGAAGGGCCAGAAGACGCAGGGCAAGGCCGCCGCCGAGGCGTCTTGACGTGAAGGACCTCCTCGACTACCTCGTGCGAGAGCTCGTGGACGAGCCCGATGCCGTGCAGATCGAAGAGGCCCAGGACGACCGGGGCGTGGTGTACACGCTTCACGTCGGGCCCGACGACGTGGGCAAGGTCATCGGCCGCGGGGGTAGGACGGTCCGGGCGATCCGAACGGTCATGAAGGCCGCCGGCATGCGCTCCGGCGTCCATCACACCGCGGTCGAGATCGTCGACTGACCGCGGGCGACCGGGATGGACGAGCCGACCGTGGTGGTCGGCCGCATCACGCGGGCGCACGGGGTGCGCGGCGAGGTCGCGGTCCAGGTCATCTCCGAGGTGCCCGGGCGCTTCCGCGCGGGCGCGATCGTCTGGACGCAGGACGGGCGGCCGCTCACCGTGTCGGCGTCGCGGTCGCACGGCGACCGGATGCTTGTGTGGTTCGAGGGCGTGGAGGCGCGCGAGCAGGCCGAGGCCCTTCGCGGCGCGCTGCTGGTCGTGCCCGAGTCCGCCTCGCCCGATCTCCCCGAGGGCTCATGGTGGGACCACCAGATCCTCGGATGCGAGGTCGAGACCGATACCGGCCGGGCGCTCGGCTCGGTCCGCGACGTGATCCACACCGGAGCCAACGACGTCTGGTCGGCGGTCGACGAGGCCGGGACCGAGACGTTGATCCCGGTGATCGCCGACGTGCTGGTCGAGGTCGACGCCCATGCCGGGCGGATCGTCGTGCGCGAGGTGCCCGGCCTCACCGCGCCCGGCTGAGCGAGCCCGGGGCGCGCTAGCCTGCGCCCGATGCGGATCGACGTCTTCACGATCTTCCCAGGCATCCTCGAGGGACCAGTGCGGGAGAGCCTGCTCGGGCGCGCCATCCAGGACGGTGTCGTCGAGGTTCGCGTGCACGACATCCGCCCGTTCGCCACGGACAAGCACCGGCAGGTCGACGACGAGGCGTACGGCGGAGGACCGGGCATGGTGATGAAGCCCGAGCCGGTGTTCGCCGCGGTCGAGTCCGTCGGTCAGGGCGATCGCAGGAACATCCTGCTGTCGCCGGCCGGCAGACGGCTCGACCAGGCGCTGGTGCGAGAGCTCGCGGACGAGCCGTGGCTGGTCCTGATCTGCGGTCGCTACGAGGGTGTGGACGAGCGGGTCGTCGAGGGTCTGCCTGCCGAGGAGGTCTCGATCGGCGACTACGTGCTCTCGGGCGGGGAGGTGCCGGCGCTGGTGGTGCTCGAGGCGGTCACGCGGCTGGTCCCCGGTGTGATCGGCCGCGAGGAGTCGCATCGGCGGGACTCGTTCGGGCAGGAGGGGCTGCTCGACCATCCCCACTTCACGCGACCGGCCGAGTTCCGCGGGATGCGGGTGCCCGAGACGCTGCTGTCGGGCGACCACGCCGCGATCGAACGATGGAGGCGGCAGGCCGCCCTTGAAAAGACCCGGCGCAACCGCCCCGACCTGCTCGACCCCTGAGGCCGAGGCCCGGAAGGCGCCTGCTACGATGGGCGTCCCGCCATGAACAAGACCGATCTCGTCGACGCCCTGTATCTGCGCACGGACCTGCCCGAATTCCGTCCGGGCGACACCCTGAAGGTGCATGTCCGGGTCGTGGAGGCCGGGCGCGAACGCATCCAGGTCTTCCAGGGCGTCGTGATCCGTCGCCAGGGTGGCGGGCTCCAGGAGACCTTCACCGTCCGGAAGATCTCGTTCGGGGTCGGGGTCGAGCGCACGTTCCCGCTCCACTCGCCGTCGATCGGCAAGCTCGAGGTGGTCTCGAGGGGCCACGTCCGACGGGCCAAGCTGTACTACCTCCGCGAACGCCGGGGGAAGAAGGCGCGGATCCGCGAGCGCCGGCTCGGCGACGAGGAGCTCGCGGCCATCGCGGCCGCCGAGGCCGAGCGCGCCGCGGCGGCATCCGGCCAGGGCGAAGCCGAGGCCGACGGGGATGCCGGTGCCGGGGAAGGCGCCGAGGGGTCCGAGCCCGTCGATGACGCCCAGCCGTCGGCCGAGTTGCCCGACGAGGATGGCCAGGCCGACGAGGCGGAGGCGCCAACCGAGGCCGCGGCCGAGGTCGCCGCGGAGGCGGAGACCCCAGACGCCGAGCCCACCGGGGCCGAGGTCCAGGGCTAGGGTGACCGAACGCTCCTCGGGCTCGCAGGAGCCCGCGGGCGGCCTGGCGGTGGCCGAGCCCCGGCCGGCCGAACCCGAGCGGACACGGCCGTTCCTGCAGGAGCTGCCGGTACTGGTGCTGGTCGCGCTCGTCCTGGCGATCCTGCTCAAGACCTTCGTCGTCCACGCCTTCTACATCCCCTCGGGCTCGATGGAGCCGACGCTCGAGCCCGGGGACCGGGTCCTGGTCCAGAAGGTTGTGTACGGTCCGGACCGAGGCGACGTCATCGTGTTCTCGGATCCGAAGGGCCGTCCGGGGCCCGATCGCGGCATCGTGGGCGGGCTCTTCCACTGGCTGTCGGACGCGCTCGGCATCGAGCGGCCAGAGCACGAGGACTTCATCAAGCGCGTGATGGGGCTCCCGGGCGAGACCGTCGAGCTGCGGGGCGGGAAGCTGTTCGTCGATGGGTCGCGCGTCCCAGAGCCCTTCCTGCGCGGATCCCCCGACACCAGGGACTACGGCCCGGTGGATGTCCCCCACGACGCGTTGTTCGTCCTGGGCGACAACCGCACGAATTCGAACGACTCGCGCTTCGGACTCGGGTTCATCCCGCTGGACAAGGTGATCGGCCGCGCCTTTGCCATCGTGTGGCCGCCATCGAGGATCGGATGGATCCACTAGTCCTGGATCTGGGCCGCTACGAGCGCGGGCTGCGGGCGCAGGGCTTCCGGCTGATCGCCGGCGTCGACGAGGCCGGCCGGGGCGCGCTCGCGGGCCCCCTCGTGGCGGCGGCGGTGATCCTGCCCGCCGAGTTCGACCTGGAGGGCATCAACGATTCGAAGGTGCTGACGGCGTTGCAGCGGGAGGCGGCGTTCGGGCGGATCGTGCGCGACGCGGTTGCGTGGTCGGCCTGCCGCTGCACGCCCACGCGGATCGACCGGCGGGGCCTGCAGAAGACCAACGTGTGGCTCCTGCGCCGATGTGTCACCACGCTCAGCATCGCCCCGGACTACGTCTTGTCCGACGGATTCCCCGTCAAGCGCCTGGGCGTCCCGAACCTGTCGATCAAGAAAGGGGACGCCGTGACCGCCTCGGTGGCCGCCGCGTCGATCATCGCCAAGGTGACCCGTGACCGGATGATGGACCGGTACCACCGCCGGTACCCCGTCTACGGCTTCGATCACAACCGCGGGTACGGGACCCAGGAGCACCGGGATGCGATCCGGAGCTACGGACCCTCCCCGATCCACCGGTTCTCATTCAAGGGCCTTCGTACGGGCTACTACGACGGCGATAGGGTGGAGGAGCCGTGAACAACGAAGAAGACGACATCGAGCGGTTCGAGGAGGAGCGCGAGCTCGAGCTCTACCGCGAGTACCGCGACATCGTCGGGATGTTCGCCTACGTCGTCGAGACCGAGCGCCGCTTCTACCTGGCCAACACGGTCGAGCTCAACCAGCGAGAGGACGGGTGGGTCGAGGTGATCCTGGGCGACGCCTGGGTCTGGGACATGTTCCGTCCGGCGCGGCTCGTCTCCAACGTCCGGGTCATGACGCGCCGCGACGTCAACGTCGAGGAGCTCCGGCCGGACGACGCTCTGCAGCTGCCCGAATAGCTCGCACGTCCCCGTGTCGGTGCCCGCGTCTAGGTTCCGCCCATGGACCGTCCGATCGTCGACGAGCGCACCCAACGCGGGCGCGCGGGCGAGGATGCCGCGCAGCGCGTGTACGAACGCCGCGGGTACGTCGTCGTTGCGCGGAACTGGCGTTGCGCGCTCGGCGAGCTCGACCTGGTCCTGATCCGCCGCGGCCTGCTTGTGTTCTGCGAGGTGAAGACGCGTTCGGGCCCCGCCTTCGGCGGCGGCTACGAGGCGGTCTCCTGGTCCAAGCGCCGCAAGATCCGGACGCTCGCCGAGGTGTACATCGGACAGCACGGCTTCTCGCACGCGGAGGTTCGGTTCGACGTCGCCAGCGTGTGGCTGAGCGGCGGCCGGCCCGACGTCGAGGTGTTCGAGGACGCGTTCTGACGCGCGGAGATGTCGGTGGCGGCGGGTAGGGTCCCGCGACCGTGTACGGGCGCGTCAACGGTGTCACCGTCGTCGGGGTCCGCGGTCACCTCGTCGCCGTCGAGGCGCACGTCGGCCGCGGACTCCCTTCCCTGACGCTGACCGGGCTGCCGGGAGCGGGCGTCCAGGACGCCCGCGACCGGATCCGGCCGGCGGTGGAAAGCGCGGGCCTCGAGTGGCCGCTGCGGCGCGTCGTCATCAACCTGTCGCCCGGCACCCTGCGCAAGGAGGGGCCGGGGTTGGACCTCCCGGTCGCGATGAGCGTGCTGGCCGCGACCGCGCAGGTGCCGCCCGCAGCGCTCGAGGGTTGGGTGCTCGCAGGTGAGTTGTCGCTGCGGGGCGGGCTGGTCTCGACACCCGGAGTGCTCTCGGTCGCAATCGCCGCCGCCCGTTCGCGCCTGCGCGGCGTGATCGTCCCCGCACCCAATGCCGCCGAGGCCGCGCTCGTCGAGGACCTCGAGGTGGTCGGGGCGGCGTCGCTCGTAGAGGTGGTGGGGTTCCTGCGCGGTCGATGGAGGCCCTCGCCCGTGGTCGCCCCGCGCTCCGATCGCGACGAGCGACGCCACGCGGTGGACCTCGCCGAGGTGCGCGGCCAGGCCCAGGCTCGTCGCGCGCTCGAGGTGGCCGCCGCGGGCGGACACAACGTCCTGATGGTGGGATCGCCTGGTGCGGGCAAGACCATGTTGGCGCGCCGTCTCGCGACGATCCTTCCGACGATGTCGCGGGGGGAGGCGCTCGAGGTCACCCAGCTGCATTCGGTGGCCGGGCTCCTGGACGGCGGGCTGATCGGGGAGCGGCCGTTCCGCTCGCCGCACCACACGGTGTCCCCGGCCGCGTTACTCGGCGGCGGGACGACGTTCCTGCGCCCGGGCGAGGTGTCGCTTGCGCACCACGGGGTGCTTTTCCTGGACGAGTTCACCGAGTTCCGTCGCGATGCCATCGAGGGCTTGCGGCAACCGACGGAGGACGGGTGCGTGGTCGTGACCAGGATGGTTGGGACGGTGGAGTTCCCCGCCCGGTTCACGCTCGTCGCCGCGGCCAACCCATGTCCGTGCGGCTTCCGGGGCGATGCCGTCCGGCAGTGCGTCTGTCGCGGCGACCGTCTGGAGACCTACGCGGCAAAGCTGGCCGGGCCGTTGCTGGACCGTGTCGATCTCCGCCTGATCGTCCCGCGCCTTACCAGGCAGGAGTTGATGAGCGAGAAGCTCGGGGAGCGCTCGGAGACGGTCCGCGGACGCGTCGAGGAGGCGCGCGCGCGTCAGCGGCGCCGGTATGCCGCGCTCGGGTTCACGTCCAACGCGCACCTGCCCGGGCCGGTCGCCCGACGCGAGGTCCGGCTGTCGGCCGAGGCCCGCGACCTGCTCGCCTCGGCGGTGGAGCTTCACGCGCTGACGGGGCGCGGGTTCGACCGCGCGATGAAGGTCGGCCGGACGATCGCCGACCTCGACGGGTCGGATCGGGTCCAACCGTCGCATGTGGTGGAGGCCCTCGCGTACCGCACCGCGACGCTTTCGCCGGAGCTCGAACGTGCCGGCTAAGGGTGCGATGGCGTCGCCCTGGCCGGTGTGGCCGGAGGGATTCGGCGCGACCGAAGAGGACCGTCGGGCCCTGCTCGTGCTCTCGGCGCTGCGAGGCATCACGCCCCGCTCGCTGTTGCCCATCGCGATCGAACGCGGCTCGGCGGCGGCCACCCTCACCTGGATCGCCCGAGGCGCGGCCGGGAGCCAGCGGGACCGCGCGCTCGCGCGCACCCTGCGCGCCGAGGACATCGAGGGCGCCGCCAAGGCGTGCGGCTCCCGATTCATCACGTGGAGCTCGCCGGAGTACCCGGCCCAGCTGCGGCAGATCCATGACCCGCCTGCCGCGCTCTACGTGATCGGGCGGCTGCCGACGGACGTCACCTCGGCGGTGGCCGTCGTCGGCGCGCGCCGGTGCACCGAGCTCGGGCGCGAGGCGGCACACGAGATCGGTCACGGCCTCGGCCTGGCGGGCGTCACCGTGGTGAGCGGCGCGGCGCGTGGCATCGACGCCGCCGCTCACGAGGGAGCACTCGGCGTCAAGGGGTCGACGCTGGCGGTCCTGGGTTCGGGGCTCGACGTCGCGTACCCGTTCGACGGCCGCTCGCTCGTTCGTCGTATCGCCCGTGAGGGGTCGCTCTTCAGCGAATACCCACCCGGGGTTCCGCCCAACGCGTACCACTTCCCCGCGCGCAACCGCATCGTGGCCGGCCTCTGCCGCGCAACCGTGGTGGTCGAAGGCGCCGAACGCAGCGGGTCGATGATCACGGCCGAACACGCGATGGAGTTCGGACGCGACGTGTTCGCCGTGGCGGGCGCCCCCAACAGCGCGCTGTCACACACCCCGCTGCAGCTGATCCGGGAGGGAGCCACGTTGATCCGCGGCTCGGACGATCTCCTGAGCGACCTCGGGCTGGAGCTCGACCGACCCCGGATCGAACGCCAGGTCGCGCTCGATCCGGCTGAGCGCCGGATCCTTGCCGAGGTGATCGAGCCCGCGCTGCCGGATCGGCTGGCGGCGTCGATCGGGATGCCGGTCCCAGAGGTCGTGGGGACGCTCATGCGCCTGGAGCTCCGGGGCTTCGTCCGCAACATCGGCGGCCGGTTCGAGACCACCCTGAAGCCACGCCCGACGAAGGCGTAGCATCGGCTGCTTGAACCGAACGTTGCCTATTGATACAAGTGAGCGCCGCGCGACCCGGAGGAGCTCTTGCAGGCCCGCGACCTTCCTAAGCCCGACGCCGCCCTGATCCAGGCGTTCGCCGATCATCTGGCGCTGGAACGCCACCTTGCGGCATCGACCGTCGACGCCTACCGTCGCGACCTCGCCCAGCTCGCGGCGTTCCTTCGCCGGACGCGGCGCGAGCTCGCGACCGCCCGTCTGCAGGACCTGCGCCGGTTCCTTGCCCAGCTCACGACGCTCGGCTACGCGCGCGCCTCGATCGCGCGACGGGTCGGTGCCACCCACACCTTCTACCGGTGGGCGAACGCGCGGGGTGTCACCGAGTCCGATCCTTCGTCCCTGCTGGGGCGACCCAAGGTCGTCTCCCGTCTGCCGATCGTCCTTCGCGTGCCGGAGGCCGCGGCCCTGGTCGAGGCGCCGGACGCGGCCGAGGGCGCGAGCGACGCCGACGCCGCCGTCGCGGCCAGGGACCGCGCGATCCTCGAGCTCATGTACGGGTCCGGCCTGCGCGTGAGTGAGGTGGCCGGCCTCACGATCGAGCGCGTCGACCTCGATCGGGGCCGGGTCTCGGTGATCGGCAAGGGCGACAAGGAGCGTGAGGTTCCGCTCGGCGATCCCGCGCGCGATGCCGTCGAGGCGTGGCTCGGCGTCAGGGACGTCCTGGAACCCGGCACGTGTGACGAGCTGTTCACGAACCGCAGGGGTCGGCCGATCGGCCCACGCGACATCAGGCGGCTTGTGGGACGATACGCGGGCGCCACGCTTTCGGGTCGCAGGGTCACGCCGCACACCCTGCGACACTCGTTCGCCACGCACCTGCTGGAGGGGGGTGCCGACATCAGGGCGGTTCAGGAATTGCTCGGCCACGCGAGCGTGGCGACCACCCAGCGGTACACCCATGTGAGTCGTACGCGCCTGTTCGACGCCTATCAGCGGAGTCATCCGAGAGCCTGATGCCAAGAGCACCCAAGGCCGAGAAGGACCCCACGGCGAAGGCCGCCGCGATGGGCGACCCGAACAAGGCCGCCGCGAAGTCGAACAAGCGCGACGGCCGAGCGGGCACATCCGTCAAGGTCCGCAGCCGCGAGGCGCCCACGCAGGACGAACGTGACGAGCTCGCCCGCTTGTGGGACGAGTTCAAGCAGAGCGAGGCGTCCGGGGCACGCGACTCGGCTCGCGAGCGCCTGATCCTGCACTACGCGCCGCTGGTCAAGTACGTCGCCAGCCGCGTGGCAACGGGCTTGCCCTCCAGCGTCGACCAGGCCGACCTCGTCTCCTACGGCATGTTCGGCCTGATCGACGCGCTGGAGAAGTTCGAGCCCGCGCGCGGCAACAAGTTCGAGACCTACGCGATCCCCCGGATCAAGGGCGCGATCATCGACGAGCTCCGAGCGATGGACTGGGTCCCCAGATCCGTGCGGTTCAAGGCGCGCGAGATCGAGAAGGCGTATTCGGACCTCGAGTCCATGCACAAACGGGCGCCCGCGGAGAAGGAGGTCGCTGAGCGTCTCGGCGTGTCCCTTCGTGAGCTCCACGAGGTCATCAACCAGATCTCGTTCGTTCAGGTGCTACAGCTCGACGAGATCCTGAGCTTCGGCAGCGACCGCGGCGAGCAGGTGTCGCTGCTCGACACGCTTGCCGATCGCGGCACGGACCCCACCACGGGCCTCGAGAGCCAGGAGATGCGCGGGCTGCTCGCGGCGGCGATCAACTCGCTGTCCGAGCGCGAGAAGATCGTGGTCACTCTCTACTACTTCGAGGGACTCACCTTGGCCGAGATCGGCGAGATCCTCGGCGTGACCGAGTCGCGCGTGTGTCAGATCCACACCAAGGCAGTTGGCCAGCTCCGGCTGCAGCTCGTCGAGACCGAGTGACCCGGCTCCCGCGGAGCGGGTGGAACGTGAACCACTTCACGGTCTGAACGCGTTCGGCCGGGATAACATCGCCGTCCCCCGTGGCGATCGGAGTGCCGGCGTGGTGTCGCAGACGTTGGTTCTCCCCCTGTTGCTGTTCGTGCTCGGACCGTGGGCTGCCCCGGCGCGATCCAACGCGCCCGATCCGCAGCCGCAGGCCCTCGAACGCGCCGCGGCAGTGCCGGCCGGGACCTGGGGCTGGCCCGTCACCGGCCCGGTGATCCGCGGCTTCGATCCGCCGACGTCTCCGTTCGGCGCCGGTCACCGTGGCATCGACATCGCCGTCCCGTTCGGCACGCAGATCCTTGCGCCGGACGCCGGGACGGTGTCTTTCGCCGGGCGCGTCGGGGGCGAGCTGTTCGTCACGCTCGACCATGGCGGCGGGCTCTCGAGCACGTACTCGTGGCTCTCCTCCGCGGCCGTTCGCACGGGCGATGCGGTCGCCCGCGAGCAACCGATCGGCTCGACCGGCACCGGTCACCCCGGATCGGTCGTCCCGCACCTGCACCTGGGTGTCCGGCTCGACGGCCAGTACATGGATCCGCTCGCGTACCTGGCGCCGCTCGGCGTGCAGGACCTGATCCGCCTGGTGCCGCTCGTCGCCTGAGGGACGCACACCGGCCGCGCCGGACCCAGCGTCCGCGGATAGGATGTGCCGCCCCCGACCAGGAGAGCTCACCTGTTCCGCATCTCGTCAGATCGCCGGTCGATGCGCGCCCTGCTCGCGTCGGCGAGCGCGATCGTGCTGGTTGTCGCTCCACAGCTCGGTGGGATCGCGGGCGCGCAGGAGGGGGAGACCTGGTCGCAGTACCAGGGCGGGCCGGGGCACCAGGGGTACGCGCCGGGCGGCCCCAAGCCCCCGTTCCGCGTGCGGTGGACGCTCCCTGCCCCGGCGGGCGCGTCGCTCTCGGCCGCGGTGGTGGAGGGAAACGTCGCGATCACGGTCGGCCAGGAGGCCGTGTACGGGATCGACGTCGCCACCGGCGAGGTTGCGTGGCAGATCGCGCGCGCGGGTGGACCGCTTTCGGTCCCGGCGGTCGCGACCGACGCCGGTGGTCTGCGGGTCCTGGTGTACGTCGAGGGACCGGCCACAGCCATCTCGGGCACGCCGTCGCCGAGCCCGTCCGCGAGCCCGTCGGACACGGCGGCCTCGGACGCAGCGTCGCCGTCGGCGAGCCCCTCTCCGGGAGCGGGTCCGCAGGAAATCTCGACCGTCGTAGCCGTCCGGCTGCGCGATCGCACGGAGCTCTGGCGCACCCCGCTCGACAGCATCTCGCACAGCGGCGTGACGATCGAGGGCGGCGGCGTCTACGTGGGGGATAAGGACGGCACCGTCTACGCACTCTCGCTGGACGATGGTGGCGTCCGCTGGACGGGGCAGGTCGGCGGTCGCGCGGACGCGTCGATCGCCGTCGCCGACGGCAACGCGTTCGTCGTCGCGCGCGATGCGGACACGCCACGGGTGGTCGTCGCCGCGTTCGACGCCGCCACGGGTGAGCAGCCGTGGTCGCCGCTGTCGCTGCAAGTGAGCTCGACCGCGGGTTCGGCGCCGACGGCGGGCGGGGGATCGCTCTTCCTCGGGTCCGCGGACCGCCGCGTCCGGGCGCTGGACGGCTCGAACGGCGACGAGCAGTGGAACGCCCTCGTGCTCTCGGTGTTCTCACCGGCGACCGCGCTCGCCTACGACGGACGAAGCGTGTTCGCGGCCGACGTGTCTGGCGGCCTCTACCGCCTGGACGCCAGGGACGGCGCGAGGCTGTGGAGCTTCCACGTGAACGAGGCCGTGCTGCGGAGCGCACCCGTCGTGTCGGGGTCCTACGCGCTCCTTGGACTCGGCAACGGCGGGATGGTGGCCGTCGACGTCGAGTCCGGGCACCTGGTGTGGCGGAGCCCCGTCTCGCCCGGGCTGATCGGGACGATCGCGATCGCCGACGACGCGGTGATCGCGGTCAGGGGCGGGCGGCACGCGGGGCTGATCGCGTTCGAGCACGACCCCGACGGGACGCTGCTCGACGAGTCGTCGCCGACGCAGTTCGAGGCCGGCACATCCCTGTCCAGGTGGGCGATCGCCGCGGTGCTGGTGTTCGGCGTCGCGTTCGCCCTCGGCCTGCTGGTTGGGCGGCGCTTCGGCGGCTCTATGGGGGGAGCGTCCGGGGAGGACGATGGCGACACGCGGGACGATGAGGATGATAGGGACGAAGCTTTCGAGGAAGCGATAGGGGAGGGCCCGTCCGAAGGCGACGAGGACGAGGAGCAGCGTTGACCGCCAAGAAGCGCAGACGACCACCGCGGCCGCGGCCCGCGCCCGCCGAGCCCGAGACCACCACCGTCGAGGAGGCGGCTCCGCAGCGGCGATCGTTCGGCTCCGGCCTGCTCGCGGGCGGACCCTCGGCGATGCCGCCTATCGGCCGCTCGCTCGGCACCGGTCTGCTCGCCGTCGTCTCCTCGCCGGTCCTGCTCGGGATCGCCGTGGTGGTTCCATTGATCGCGTGGCTCCTGCTGCTCGCGCTCGGCTTCGAGGGACGCCCCTCGCTCCTGGTCGACGTGCTTGCGCTCCCGCCGATCTCCACGTACTTCGACCTTGGGACCGGGGAGAGTCTGCTCAGCCTCGGACCGAGCTTCCTCGTCTTCATCGGGGTCGCGCTGCTCCTGCGGAGCCTGCTGTACGGACTGATGGCGGGCATGATCGTGGAGACGCTGGAGGACGGCCGCGTGAGCTCCTGGGGGCTGCTCCGGGGCATATCGGCGATCCCGACGGTGCTGGCCGTGAACCTTCTCTCCTTCTCGCTGATCCTGGCGAGCAACGTGATCTTCCCCGTGCTCGGCCCCGGGATCGGGCTCCTAGCTGCGATCGGCGCCCTGGTCGGAGGCCTGTTCTTCCTCGGGCTTGCTCCGACCGCCGCCGTCCGTCAGCAACGGGGGGTCGTTGAGTCGATCCGTCGCTCAGGCCGGGCGGCGATGATGCCCGGGAGCCGCCACCTCCTGTTCTGCGCGATCTACTTCTTCGTCGCGCTCCCGGTCGTGGTCGGACTCGCGCCCGGCGGCTCTCAGATCACGGCGAACCCCACCCTGTCGGGCTGGATCTTCATCCTGGCCGCGAGCGTCCTGCACCTAGCGTTCATGGCCGCGCTCGCGTTCCGGTGGATCGGCGTGGAGCCATCGGTCCCCGAGGAACCCGTGCGGCGACGCCAGGCGCGGCGGCAGCCGACGTCGCGCGCGCGTGGCCGTCGGTAGCGTCGCCGGACGCCACATCGGCGCTGGTAGACTGCGCGTTCGCCGGCGTTTCGACGCCGAGCACACACGCCCGGGGATCTCGTTCGGGGTCCCGGTCCAGGGTTAGGGGACGCGAACGCTCGCGTTCTCGACGGGATCGGGCCGGACGGTGGCCGAACCGGACGGAGGGACAACCGGAAGGAGGCGCACCATGCCTGTCGTGACCAGGCGGGAGCTCCTCGAGGCAGGGGTGCACTTCGGGCACCAGACCAGACGCTGGAACCCGAAGATGGGCCGGTACCTGTACGGGGAACGCTCCGGGATCTACATCATCGACCTCGAGAAGACCCTCACCGGGCTCGAGGAGGCCTACGCGTTCGCGAGCGACCTCGGTCGCCGGGGCGGCGTCGTCCTGTTCGTCGGCACCAAGAAGCAGGCGCAGGAGGTCATCGCCGAGCACGCGACTCGGGCCGGGATGCCGTTCGTCATCACTCGGTGGCTGGGTGGGATGCTCACGAACTTCCAGACCGTCTCCCGCCGGCTTCTCCGGTTGCGCGAGCTGCGGGAGATGGAGCGCACGGGCGCGTTCGACTTCCTGCCCAAGCGCGAAGCGATCCGCCTTCGCCACGAGAAGGAGAAGCTCGAACGCAACCTGGGCGGCATGCAGAGCCTCGAGCGCCTGCCCGACGCTGTCTTCGTGATCGATACCAAGAAGGAGCACATCGCGGTCAACGAGGCACGCAAGCTCGGTGTCCCCGTCATCGCGATCGTCGACACCAACTGCGACCCCGACGAGGTCGACTACGTGATCCCGGGCAACGACGACGCGATCCGTTCGGTCTCACTCGTGACCCGGCTGATCGCCGATGCCCTGTCCGAGGGCACGCAGGCGGGGCGCGAGGCCCGGGTCACGCGCGCCACCGGTCCGGAGATCGAGCCTGAGCCCGAGCCGGTGCCGGCCCCCGCGCCCGATCAGGCCCCGGCCGAGACCGTCGTCGAGCCGGCGGGGACGGAGCCCGCCGTCGAGCCCGCTGCGGAGACCGAGCCCGCCGCCGAGCCCATGGTGGAGACCGAGCGCGCCGCCGAGACGACATGACGATGGCCGAGATCAGCGCCAAGGAGGTCAAGGAGCTCAGGGACCGCACGGGCGCCGGGATGATGGACGCCAAGCGCGCCCTGCAGGAGGCCGGCGGCGACATGGCCAAGGCCGAGGAGATCCTCAAGACCAGGGGGCTCGCCTCGGCGGCCAAGCGCGCCGATCGCTCGGCCGGCGCCGGCCGCGTGGACGCCTACGTGCACTTCAACAACCTGGTCGGCGTCCTGATCGAGGTCAACTGCGAGACCGACTTCACCGCGAACACCGAGGAGTTCAAGCAGCTGGTCAAGGACATCGCGCTCCACATCGCGACCCCGTCCGCGCCCAGATACGTGACGCGCGAGGAGGTCCCCGGCGAGGAGCTGGAGAACGAGCGGCGCATCTTCGAGGCGCAGGCCCGCGAGCTCGGCAAGCCCGACAACGTCATCCCGAACATCGTCGAGGGCAAGCTGAAGGCGTTCTACGAGGAGACGGTCCTGCTGGACCAGCCCTACGTGAAGGACGACTCCAAGACGATCCAGGGGCTGCTTGACGAGCTGTCGGCCAAGGTGGGGGAGAAGCTCGTGGTCCGCCGATTCGTGCGGTACCGGGTGGGCGAGGAGACCGGGTAGGGTAGCCCCATGCCGGAGGGTGACCACGCGCAAGAGGCCGGCCGGCCGCTGTATCACCGCGTTCTGCTGAAGCTCTCCGGGGATGCCTTCGCGCCGTCCGACACGGGCTACGGCATCTCGACCGAGTCGACGGGACTGCTGGCCCGGGAGCTCGCGGACGTGGTCGACCTCGGCGTTCAGTGCGCCGTCGTGGTCGGTGGCGGCAACATCTTCCGCGGCCGCCAGGCGCCCGGGATCGACCGGTCCCGCGCGGACTACATGGGCATGCTCGCGACCGTCATGAACGCGCTCGCGTTGCAGGACGCCCTGGAGAAGATCCACGTTCCCACGCGCGTACAGACGGCGATCCACATGGCGCAGATCGCCGAGCCGTACATCCCACTGCGGGCGGTCCGTCACATCGAGAAGGGCCGCGTCGTGGTGTTCGCGGCGGGGATCGGCGCCCCGTACTTCTCGACCGACACTACCGCCGCCCAGCGCGCGCTGGAGATCGGCGCGCAGGCGATCCTGAAGGGCACCAAGGTGGACGGCGTCTACACCGCGGACCCGCACCTCGATCCGACGGCAGTGCGGTTCGAGACGATCGAATACCTCGACGTGCTGCGCGAGGGCTACTCGGTGATGGACGCTACGGCCATCAGCCTGTGTATGGAGAACGGCCTGCCGATCATCGTGTTCGACTTCCGACAGGAAGGGAACATCCGCATGGCCGTCTCGGGGGAGCCGATCGGGACGCTGGTGCACGGCGGCGCCCGATGACCGTCGAGACCGCCCTCGCCGCGGCCGCCGAGAAGATGGACAAGGCCATCGGCGTCCTGAAGGACGAGCTGGCCGGCGTTCGGACCGGCCGCGCCACGCCCGCGCTGTTGCAACGGATCGTCGTGGACTACTACGGCACGCCGGTGCCGATCCAGCAGCTCGCGTCGTTCTCGGTGCCCGAACCCCGGACGCTCGTCATCACGCCGTACGACCGCAACGCGATCTCGGCGATGGAGAAGGCGATCATGACCAGCGACCTGGGCATCACGCCCGGCAACGACGGGAGCGTGATCCGGCTCGGCTTCCCGCCGCTCACCGAGGAGCGGCGCAAGGAGCTGGTCAAGGTGGTCCACCACCGGGGCGAGGAGGGGCGTGTTGCCGTTCGGAACATCCGGCGACATTCCAAGGAGGAGCTCGAGAAACTTGAGCGAGAGGGCGCCATCTCGGAAGATGACCTTGCGCGCTCCGAGAAGGAGCTACAGAAGCTGACCGACAAGCACATCGCCGACATCGATGAGGTCCTGTCGCACAAGGACGCCGAGCTCAAGGAGATCTGAGCGTGCCTGAGGACGAGGAGAAGACCGAGGGCGAGGACCTCTTCGAGGACCTCGACAAGTTCTTCGCCCCGATCCAGGACGTCGACTGGCCGGAGTCGTCCGAGCCTGCGACGCCCCAGGCGCCCCCTGCCGACCAGCGGGAGGAGGCACAGCCCGAGCCCGAGGAGCCGGCCGAGGCCGGCCGCGACTCGACGATGGCGTTCGAAACCGCGCCCGAGGAGCCGGTTTCCGAGGCCGCCGAGGCGCCCGGGGCGGCGTCCGGCGACCTGTTCGCCGATTCCGAGCCGACCCCCGCCGGGGACGAGGACGCGGACGTCGAGGAGGTAGACGCGTTCCTGTTCGAGGCCGAGGCCGAGGGCGACGATGGGAAGGCAGGAGGCGAGCCGGGCGCCGACTACGTCGAGCTCCCGGGCGATGAGGATGCCGGGGTCGCCGAGCTCGAGGAGACCGCCGCCGCCGCGGAGGAGCCGCCCGACATCGAGGCCGTCGAGGCGGCGGCCGATCACTTCGCCGAGTCGGTGCGCGACGAGGTCGCCGCCGAGCCCGATCCCGATGCGCCGCACCAGACCGAGGAAGTCGCGATCGCCGAGCTGCTCGGCGACCAGGACGCGGCGGCCGAGGGCGAGCCGGAGTCCACCCGGACCGTGCGGGTGGGCGCCGAGGGGTTCGGCGGACCGAGCTGGCAGGAGCCCACCGCGATCGAGGTGGGCACCGAGCCCGAGCGCGCCGGGCCCGGTCGCGATGTCCCGACCGCGTTCCTCACGGGCATCGTGCTCGCCGGCCTGGCCGTCGGGGCGATCCTGATCGGCCCGGGGGCGTTCGCGATCTTCGCAGGCATCGTGGTGCTGTTCGCGCAGGGAGAGTTCTACCTGGCGATGCAGAAACGCCACTACCAGCCGGCGACGGCGCTCGGCCTGGTCTCGGGAGCGCTCGTGCTCGGGGCCGGCTACTACCGAGGCGAGAACGCGATGCTGGCGATCGTTGCGCTGTCGCTGTTCGCGACGTTCCTTTGGTACATGACGGTGCCACCCCAGCACCGCGCCAACCTGGTCTCGAACATCGGGATCACCATCCTCGGCATCGCCTACATACCGCTGCTCGCCGCCTACGCGATCGCGGTCCTGAACCTTCCCGACGGCGAGGGCCTGGCCCTGTCGATCATCGGGCTGACGTTCGTGTACGACACCGCGGCGTTCGGCGTGGGGTACCTGTGGGGGAGCCGCCCTCTCGCCCCGAACATCAGCCCCAAGAAGTCGTGGGAGGGGGCGATCGGCGCCACGCTGGTGACGATGGCGGTGGCCGTGGCCCTGGTCTCCCAGGTCGACATCCTCAACACCGTGCCGCGTTCGGTTGGCCTGGCGGTCGTGGTCGCGCTGTTCGCGCCGCTCGGTGACCTGGCCGAGTCCCTGATCAAGCGCGACCTGGGGATCAAGGACATGGGCGGGATCCTGCCCGGTCACGGCGGCGTGATGGACCGGATCGATTCGGTGCTGTTCGTGGCGCCCGCCGCCTTCATCTACCTGCGGCTGATCCTGCTCTGAAATCTCTCTCACACCCCCGGTCACCGGGGATACGGAGTTTGTGGGCGGCTCGGGGTACTCTTTGGTCCGATGCGCTCGCTGGTGATCCTCGGTTCGACGGGATCGGTGGGGACGCAGGCGCTCGACGTCGTGCGGCGTAACCCCGACCGGTTCAAGGTGGTTGGCCTGTCCGCGGGCACCAACCGGGAGCTCCTCGTGGGTCAGATCCGGGAGTTCCTGCCCCCGCACGTGGCTATCGCCGACGAGGAGGCCGCGGCCGACCTTCGCGAGAAGATCGCCGGCATCAAGGGCGTCGAGGTGCACGTCGGCCCCGATGCGGCCGAGGTCCTGGCCCGCGACGTCGAGGCGGACATGGTCCTGAACGCCCTGGTCGGCTCGGCCGGGCTCGGACCCACCCTGGCCACCCTGCAGGCCGGCAAGATGCTCGCCCTGGCGAACAAGGAGAGCCTGGTCGTGGGCGGCGACATCGTCGTCGACCTCGTCAAGGGCGAGCCCGAGCGCCTGGTGCCCGTGGACTCCGAGCATGCTGCGCTCGCGCTGTGTCTGCGCGGCGAGCGGCGGGACGACCTCAAGCGCGTGATCCTGACCGGCTCCGGGGGGCCGTTCCGCGGCTGGACGCGGGCCGAGCTTGCGAAGGCCTCGGTCAAGGAGGCCCTCGCACACCCGGTGTGGCAGATGGGGCCGAAGATCACGATCGACTCGGCCACCCTCATGAACAAGGGTCTCGAGGTGATCGAGGCGCACTACCTGTTCGGCCTGGAGTACTCGCAGATCCACGTCGTGATCCACCCGCAGGGGATCGTGCACGCGCTCGCCGAGTTCCGCGACGGCTCCATGCGGGCCGAGTTCGCGGTGCCGGACATGCGCCTGCCGATCCAGCTCGCCCTCGGGTGGCCCGAGCGGCTGCCCACAGGCGTCGGCCCGGTGCCATTGGCCGACAGCACGTTGACGTTCGAGCCTGTCGATCGCGAGGCGTTCCCGGCCATCGACCTGGCGTACCGGGTCGGCGAGCTCGGGCTCACCTTCCCCGCCGTGATGAGCGCCGCGAACGAGGTCGCCGTCATGGCGTTCCTGGAGGGGAAGATCCCCCTCACCCGCATCATCGAGGTCGTCACGGCCGTCGTCGACGAGCACGAGGCGCCCTCGTCCGTGGTCTCGGTGGTGAACCTCGAGCGGGCCGACGCGTGGGCCCGCCGACGGGCCGCCGAGATCATCGAGGCACGCTAGAAGGACCCGGATCGCATGGCCGCGCTCGGCATCGGTGCCTTCATCGTCGCTCTGATCCTCGTGATCGTGATCCACGAGGCCGCGCACTTCGCCGTGGCCCGGCGGTTCGGGATCAAGGTGCAGGAGTTCTTCGTCGGCTTCGGGCCGAAGATCTGGTCGCGCATGCGTGGGGAGACCGAGGTCGGCCTGAAGGCCATCCCGGCCGGCGGCTACGTGAAGATCGCCGGGATGAACCCGTTCGAGACGGTCCCGTCCGAGGACCTACCCCGGACGTTCGGCGCCAAGCCGATCTGGCAGCGAGCGCTGGTGATCCTGGCCGGACCCGCGACGCACTTCGTCCTGGCGTTCCTGTGCTTCGCGCTGTGGCTCGGGTTCGTGGGTCAGCCGGAAACACACGGGGTCGTGGTGACCAACGTCGCCGGGAGCTTCGGTGGCGGGCCCTCACCCGCCGCGCAGGCGGGCCTACGACCGGGGGACGTCGTGCTCGGCGTGGACGGCATCGACCATCCCGACACCGACGCGCTCACCGCCTACACGACGGCGCATGCCGGCGAGCCCCTCACGTTCACGATCCTGCGTGACGGGCGGACGTTCCAGCTCACGTTGACGCCACGGCTCTCGCTGGTCGATGGCGAGCAGATCGGGCGGATCGGGGTGTTGGTCTCCGCGCGGCGGATCGAACGGGTCACGGCGGGGCCGATCGGCTCGATCACCGGGGGAGCAGAACTGATCGGCGAGAACATGGTCGGCACCGTGCGCGGCGTGGCGAGGATCTTCGGCCCTCAGGGGATCGGAAGGCTGTTCGACCTGGTGTTCACCGACACCCAGCGGCAGCAGACCGATCCGGCGAGCGTCGTGGGCATCGGGCGCGTCGCCGGGAGCCTCGCGTCGCAGGACCGATTCGGCGATCTGCTGTTCCTGTTCGGCATCGTCAACGTGTTCGTCGGCTTGCTCAACCTGCTGCCGCTCCCACCCTTCGACGGCGGACACCTGGCCGTGCTGGCGATCGAGAAGATCCGCCACAAGCCCGTGGACATGCGCAAGGTCGTCCCGATCTCGGCCGCCGTCGCGGGCTTCTTCATCGTGTTCACGGTCGCCGTGGTGTACGTCGACCTGGTCAAGCCGCCCGTCTGACCGGCTCCGCGGCGTCCGATACGCCGCAACGATTTCTCAACACCCCCTCGGGAGGACCTCCATGCCCGACGGCTACGATGGGCCGATGACCGGGGAGCAAACCGAGCAGACCATCTTGGTCGTGGACGACGAGGCCGCGATCTCAGAGGCCGTTCGGGCCCGCCTGTCGAACGAGGGGTTCCGCGTCGTCCTGGCGGCCGACGGCCCCCAGGCGCTCGAGCTCGCCGAGGCCGAGCAGCCCGACCTGGTGGTCCTGGACCTGATGCTCCCGGGCATGGACGGGCTCGAGGTGTGCCGGCGGTTGCAGGGCCGCCGTTGGGTGCCCGTGCTCATGCTCACGGCGCGCACCGAGGAGGCCGACAAAGTCGCGGGGTTCGCGGTGGGCGCCGACGACTACCTCACCAAGCCGTTCAGCCTGCGCGAGCTCACCGTTCGGGTCCGCGCGATCCTGCGGCGTGTCGAACGGATCAGCTCGGCGCCGTCGAGCGACCCGATCGAGCTCGGCGGGCTGTCGATCGATCCCTCTCGCCGCAAGGTGAGCCTGGACGGGGAGGAAGTCCAGCTCACCCCCCTCGAGTTCGAGATCCTGCTGTCGATGGCGCGGGACCCGGGCGTGGTCTTCACCCGGGAGCAGCTCATGGATCGCGTGTGGGGGTACCGGGACTACGCGGGTGGCCGCGTCGTGGACTCGCATGTCGCCCGCATCCGCCGCAAGCTTGGCGAGGACGGCGCCGGGCCGCGGTTCGTGCGCACCGTGCACGGCGTCGGCTACGCGTTCGCGGACGAGTGAGCGTTCGATGACCCTCCTCCAGCGGCTGCCGACGATTCGGGCCAAGCTCGGGTCGGTCATCGTGTTCGCGGTCGGGTTGACCGTCGCCCTGGTCTATTTCATCCTCGCCCTCGCGCTTGGGACCTCGCTGCGCAACGCCGACCTCGTCGACCTCCTCCAGCTCGCGCAGCAGCAGAGCCGGACCGACGTGTTCATCGACGGCGGGAAGACGTCGTTCCTGTCGATCGAGGACGGCGCAGCCACATGGCTCGGCCCCCGCCTCTCCGAGCCCCCGCGCTTCGGCGGCGGCGTGCACGTCGGCGTGGCCAACGGCGTCGAGTACGCGGCCGTCCCGCTGCGACAGACGGGCGGACCGGGGATGTTCTACGCGGTGCGAGCGGTCCCCGGGTTCTGGGTGTCGTCGATGCGCTTCCTCACCGAGTTCTGGTCGCAGCTCCTGGTGGCAGGTGCCGTCGCGGCGGTCGTCGCGCTCGCGATCGCCCGGTGGCTGGCACGTGGGATGACGCAGCCTCTTCGAGACATGGCCGAGGCCGCCCGGCGTATGGAGACCGGGGACTACACGCGGCGTGTGGTCACCGACTCTCGGGACGAGGTCGGCAGGCTCGCCGACGCCTTCAACAGGATGAGCGCGGAGCTCGACGGCCTGGAGATGCTGCGCCGAGAGCTGGTCGCCAACGTCTCGCACGAGCTCAAGACGCCGATCTCCGCGCTCCGCGCACACCTGGAGAATCTCCTGGACGGTGTCGAAGAGCCGAATCCCGAGACGCTGCAGGTCATGCTCGTGCAGTCCGAGCGCCTGGGCCGGCTGGTGGACCAGCTGCTGGACCTGTCCAAGCTCGAGTCCGGGGACGTGCCGCTCGAGCGCGAGCCGGTCGAGGTGGCTCCGCTGGTGGCGCAGGTGCTCTCGGAGATCCAGGTCGCCCGGCCGGAGGCCGAGGTCTCCGTGTCCGACGAGCTCCCCGTCGACCTGCCTGCGGTTTTCGCGGACCGCGAGCGCGTGCACCAGGTGCTGTTCAACCTGCTCGACAACGCGGTCCGGCTCACGCCGAGCGGGGGGCGCGTGACGGTGACCGCCTCGCGCCACATCGGGTCGGTCGACGTCGCGGTGGCCGACACCGGTCCGGGGATCTCGGCCGAGGACCTTCCGCGTGTGTTCGAGCGGTTCTTCCGGGTGGACGCGTCGCGCTCGCGCGACGACGGCGGGACCGGGATCGGCCTGGCGATCGCGCGTTCGGTCGTCGAGGCGCACGGCGGTCGCATCTGGGCGGAGAGCGAACCCGGCAAAGGGAGTACGTTCACGTTCGAGCTGCCGGTCGCCTCCGCCGAAGGGGAGCCGGCGAGCGGGGCCCGCATGCCCGAGCCGAGTGTGTGGTCGGGGCGCGAGCACGCCGGGGGAGGGTCACGGACCAGAGAGACGAGGAGGGTCGAGTGAGATCGGTCACCACCACCATCGAGGTCGCCGCGCCCGAGCGCTACGCGTTCCTCGACCTCACCGAGGAGCTCCAGCGTGCGATCAAGGATTCGGGGGTGACCGACGGGTCCGCCGTCGTCTTCTGCGCCCACACGACGTGCGCGCTCATCGTCAACGAGTGGGAAGACGGCGCGCTCCAGGACTTCCGCGCGCGCATGATCAGGCTCGTGCCTGACGAGGGCTACTACGCGCACGACGACCTCGAACGCCGAACGCAGAACCTGGACGAGTCGCATGAACGCCGCAACGGCCCTGCGCACGTCAAGGCGATGCTGCTGTCCGCGTCCTCGCACGCGATCCCGGTCACCGACGGCGAGCCGATGCTCGGCCGCTGGCAGCGGCTGATCATGTTCGAGATGGATCAGCCCAAGGACCGCCAGGTCGTGTTCCACGTGTTCGGCGGCTAGCCCGCCTGGGAGACTGGTCTCGTGCTGGCCGAACGACGGAAGACGCGGCAGGTCCGCGTCGGCGACGTGACGATCGGCGGTGACGCGCCCATCCGCGTCCAGTCGATGACCACGACCAAGACGGCCGACGTCAACGCGACGCTGCAGCAGATCGCGTCGCTGGTGGCCGCCGGCGTGGACATCGTGCGGGTCGCCGTGCCGCACTGGGAGGACGCCGAGGCGCTGACGGCAATCGCGGCCAAGTCCACCGTCCCCGTGGTGGCCGACATCCACTTCCAATGGAAGTACGCGATGGCGGCGCTCGAGGCGGGGATCCAGGGGTTGCGGATCAACCCCGGCAACATCAAGTACCAGGACAAGGTTCGACTGATCGCCCGCGAGGCGAGGGCTCGCAGCGTCCCGATCCGCATCGGCGTAAACGCGGGCTCGCTCGAGAAGGACCTGCTCGCCAAGCACGGCGCGCCCACTGCGGAGGCGCTGGTCGAGAGCGCACTGAGCGAGGCACGGATCCTGGAGGGTGAGGACTTCTTCGACATCAAGATCTCGGTCAAGCACTCGAACCCGCGCGTGATGATCGAGGCCTACCGCCTGCTGTCCGACGCGTGCGACTACCCGCTGCATCTCGGGGTCACCGAGGCCGGGCCGATGCCGGCCGGCGGCGTGAAGAGCGCCGTGGGGATCGGCGCGCTGCTCTCGGAGGGCATCGGGGACACCATCCGCGTTTCGCTGACCGATGACCCGGTCGAGGAGGTCAAGGTCGGCACGTGGATCCTGCAGTCGCTCGGCCTGCGCAAGCGCGGGCTCGACCTGGTCGCGTGCCCGTCGTGCGGCCGCGCCGAGGTGGACGTGCTCGGGCTCACCAAGCAGGTGCAGGAGGCGATCGAACGCGAGGGCCTGAAGGTCCCCATCCGCGTCGCGGTGATGGGGTGCGTCGTCAATGGTCCCGGAGAGGCGCGCGAGGCCGACCTGGGCATCGCGGCCGGCAAGGGCCAAGGATTCCTGGTCGTCAGGGGCGAGGTCGTCGACAAGATCCCCGAGGACCGCTTCGTTGAGCGCGTGATCGAGGAGGCCCGCAAGATCGCGGCCGCCCGCGAGGCCGAGCCGGCGGAGGCCTAGACCCGGGCGGCGTCGCCGAAACCGGTTACGTCGCCGCTGTCTTGTCCTCCGGGGGCGCAACCCCCATCATCGGCCCTTCGAGCTGACCGAGCAGGGGGGAAACAGCAGTGCGAGATCGTTCGGTTCGTCGTGCCCTCGTCGCGGGCGCCGCGCTCCTGGTGGGCGGGGCCCTCGCCACCTCGGCGTTCGCCGGGGCTTCCGAATCAGCACCACGTCGATCGGGTCCTCGGATGCCGGCGGCCCTTCCGGCCTCGTATGGCCGAACCGCGAGCGTGGATCCGCTGGTCCGCAAGCAGCTCGCGCGTGACGGGAGCGCCGACGTGCTCGTCACGCTCGACGGCGCGTCCACGCTGTCGAGCGCCCGCGCGGCCTCGCACGGGAGCTCGCGAGGGCTGCTCCGGCGAACCGAGTCCGGCTACCGGGCCCTCAAGACCGGCCTGCACGGGCGCGTGCCGGGACTGAAGGTCTTGCAGAACTATCAGGCCTTGCCCGTGCAGTTCGTCCGTGTCCACTCCCGGCAGGAGCTCGTCCGGCTCGCGGCGGATCCCTCGGTCGTCGGCGTCGGTGCCGACCGCGTGGACACGCTCGACCTCGCGCAAAGCCTGCCCCTGATCGGTCAGCCGGCCGCGGCGGCCGCAGGTTTCACGGGCGCGGGCACCGCCGTGGCCGTGCTCGATTCCGGGGTCGACTACACGCGCTCGGCTTTCGGAAGCTGCGCGTCCCCGGGGACGCCCGGCTGCAAGGTCGTCGTTGCACGGGACTTCGCGCCCTCCGACGGGCTTCGGGACGATCCCGCGGCGGGCTTCCACGGCACCAACGTCTCGGGCATCGTCGTGGGCGTCGCCCCGGATACCAAGGTCCTCGGGCTGGATGTGTTCAAGGGCCTGAGCTCGAACACGTCCACGCAGGTGGCTGCGATCAACTTCGTGATCTCGCAGCAGGCGACCTACAACATCCGCGCCATCAACATGAGCCTCGGCTCGTTCGAGAACTTCAACACCTCGCCGTGCAACGACCCGATGGACGCCCGCGTCGCGGCGTTCGCGAACGCGCGGGCCGCCGGCATCCTCCCGGTGATCGCAGCGGGCAACAACCGCTTCGCCAACGGGTCGAACCAGGTCGGCATCGCGCGGCCCGCGTGCATCCCCGGTGCGTTCCCCGTGGGCGCTGTGTACGACAGCAACACGGGTGGCCACACGTGGGGCGGCCCGAACGCCGAAGACAAGTGCGCCGACGCGACGTCGGCAGCTGATCAGATCACGTGCTTCTCGCAGGTGTGGACGAACCCGATGATGCTGGCCCCGGGGGCGCTGATCACGGCTGCCGGCGTCACCCAAGGAGGGACCTCCCAGGCCTCGCCGCACGTGGCTGGTGCAGTGGCGGTGCTGTTCGATGCCGCCGGGTCGCCCACGCTGTCCGCGGTCGAAAACGCGCTGCGGAACAACGGCCCGAACATCTTCGACTCCCTCGTGGGGCAGAGCTATCACCGGCTGAGCCTCCTGCCGGCGATCGCCGCGCTCGGCGTCTCGACGACGACGCCGCCACCCACGACGACCACGCCGCCACCGCCCACGTGCACGATCACCGGCACGAATGGCCCGGACGTCCTGGTGGGGACCGCGGGCAACGACATGATGTGCGGAAGCGGCGGGAACGACGTCCTTATCTCCAACGGCGGCACCGACACGGTCGTCGGTGGTGGGGGATTCGACTTCGTTTCGCTCGAGACCGCGAGCGGCGGAGGGACGATCAACCTCAGTACGGGGACCGCGACGGCCCCGGGAACCACGGTCACGCTGCAGCAGATCGAGGGCGGGATCGGGACGCCGTTCAACGACACCCTCATCGGCAACGGCTCGGGCAACGACTTCCTCGGCGAGGGTGGGGACGACTCGATGGACGGCGAGGGAGGCTTCGACTTCATCCGGTTCGACTTCGCGACCGTGAAGATCATGGCCAACCTGGGCGCGGGCACGGCCCAGGGTGAGGGTGCCGACACGTTCACCGGATTCGAGGGCTTCGTCGGCGGCCCGAAGAACGATAAGGCGACCGGCGACGGCAAGCGGAACACCCTGATCGGGCTGGGAGGCGGCGATACGCTCTCCGGCCTCGGCAAACCCGACCTGCTGAACGGTGGTCGGGGCGTCGACGACCTTTTCGGGGGCGGCGGCAACGACCAGCTCATCGGCGGTCCCGGGGCGGACTCGTGCGACGTCGGACCGGGAGGTGGTTCGACCTCGTCCTGCTGAGCGCCGAGCGCCTTGGTATCGGCCGTCACACGCGGCCGGTACCGACCAGCACCGAGCGCGAACGTTCGCGAGCGTACGGTGGCCTCGACACCGAAAGGGAGGCGAGGTCGATGGCCACCAGGATCGAGACCCTCGGAACAGGACGGCAGGCGCCCAGGGGCGCTTGGTTCATGCTCTTGGCGATCGTGCTGATCGTCGCGGCGCTGTCGGTCGGGGCGCTGATCGGTTCGAACGGCGGGACCTCGGCTCCGGCGCGTCCGGCGAACGAGCCGGCCACCGAGATCGCGCGGGACACGAACGCGCCGGGACTGATCAAGGGCGGGCTGCAGCCGCGTCCGTTCTCGCCCATCGAGGTCGACGAGCCCGCGACCGGCGGCAAGGCACCAGAGGGATTCGTCCGGATGCCGGGCGGCGAAGTGAGGCCGGTCCTCGGTTCGTAGCAACCGTTCGCGAAAGGCCGGAGCCCAGCCTCCGGCCTTTCGTGCGTCTAGGCCCTGACGCGCTCCCTGGTGAGCGTCAGGAAGTTTCGAACGATCGCCGGGCCGTCCGGCGTCAGTATCGACTCGGGGTGGAACTGCACGCCGAACCGCGGGAGCTCGCGATGCTGCGTGGCCATCACGAGGTCGTCGTCGCTCCAGGCCGTGAGCTCGAGCTCGTCCGGCAGTCCCTCGCGCGTGACGACCAGCGAGTGGTAGCGCCCAGCCTCGAAAGGATCGGGCAGGCCGGCGAGGATCCCCGTCCCGTTGTGATGCACGAGCGAGGCCTTGCCGTGGACCGGCGTCGCGCGTTCGACGCGGCCGCCCGCGACCACGCCCATCGCCTGATGGCCGAGGCACACGCCGAGCACCGGCGTCTCGGCGGGAAGGATGCGCAGGAGCTCCGTGAAGCAGCCGGCGTCCTCGGGCCGGCCGGGACCGGGGGAGAGCACGACCGCGTCCGGGGCGCGCTCGACCAGCGCTGGCGCCGGCTCGGCGTCGCTCTTCACGACCTCGGTCTGCGCGCCCAGGCTCTCGATCAGCTGGACGAGGTTGTAGGTGAACGAGTCGTAGTGGTCGACGACCAGGATGGTCACGATCGTCCTGCCTCGTAGATATGCACTGAGGCGGCCTCTCGGGCGCCAGGAATCAGCACGGTGTCAGGGTACCGGAGGCCCAAGGCCTCGAGGAGGCATTTGTGGCGGCCATCACGCCCGACCGCGTAGTGTCGGGCGAATGCCTGAGGACTACCGAAGTTCGAGCGCAGGTCGCAAGCGAAGTTGGTACGGGCTGAAGAAGTGGATCAAGTGGTTCTTCAGCCTCAGGATTCCCCACGCACTGCTGGTGGAGGCGACCAGATTTGCTCCGTCACTCCGAGCGAGCGGGCGCCTGCCCGCCCCAGCGCGCCTGCGAGAGGTGACCGGACGAGTGAACGGCTCATCCTTCGTAATGCTCAGGCCAGCAGAGTGTGTCGTAGCGAAGGAACTGTACTGGGGCAATGGAAGACGGCCGCGCGCCGAGGATGCGTTTGCCGTTGAGCTGTTCGGCGCTGCCGCCCGTCGCGCGACTGCGATGGTGGATGTCGGCGCCTACACCGGTCTGTTCACACTGGTCGGAACGACTGTCAACGAGACACTGCAGGCGCACGCCTTCGAGATCGTCCCGGAAGTCTTCCAGGCTCTGGTGGACAACTGCGTCCGCAACGACGTGTTGGACCGCACGTTCCTTTACGCGGAAGGTGTCGGCAGACCGGATACCGAGATGATCGTCCCCGCCCACTCACACGATTCTGCTTTGCCCTCCTTCTACTCCAGTCGCCTGCACTTCGACACTGGAGTGCGCGTGAGGTTTCGAGCACTGGACTCCCTCGCTTCTGCGCTCCCGCGAGACGGGAAGGTCGTAGTGAAGGTCGATGTGGAAGGGACGGAGGATGCTGTCTTCGAATACGGGCAGGCGTTCCTTGAGGCGTTCCGCCCCGACGTCCTCTGTGAGGTTCTTCACGGAGTCGGCGATCCGATGGCAGTCGAGAAGCACATGCTCGGCTATGGCTATGGCTTCTACCTCGTGCGGGGTGGCGACCTTCAGCGAGCCGACCACGTGCAAGGGCATCGCCAATACCGGGACTGGTTCTTCACGGTGAGGTCAGAAGAGGAACTGGCTGACTGGGGAGTCCGGCTGACGGGGTAGCTCGGTGGGCCTTCTCGCGTGTCGCCGCATCCCCAGTGCGGCCAGGGCGAAGGCTACGAGGGCGACCTGCCACACCGGTTGGGGCTGCCACTCGTGGTCTCCCGAGGCGATGGAGAGAGCGAGGAATGCGAGCGCAACCAGCAGGAGCCACACGGTGCTTGCCCTCGCCCATCGGCACAGACTGACGCCTCCGGCGAGCGCGAGAACGATGACGGCCGGGAAGGCGAGCACGACGAGCCGCTGAGTGTCACCGGCAAAGAGCAGTTGGGCGAAGACCAGCATCAGGAAAGGGGTGAAACGGAGGGCGAGCTGCCTCTTGGTAGCCGCGCCCACGACGGCAAGCCCGCCAACCAGAAGGCCGAAGGCTGAGAGCGCCCTGGAAACCGTTGGCACGAGCGCTGCGGCTCTCGCTGACACGGTCTCGGAAAGCACGGGCCAAAACGTGTAAGACGGCAGGCGCTTGACATTGAGCCAGATGGCATCAGGGAATGACCGAAGGTAGAAAGCGTCGCCGTTTCTCGCGTCGATACCGAGGCGGAGAGCAACCAGGACGGCCACAGCAGGCACCGCGACGAGCGCCGCGCGCTTTGCCACCTGCACATCGAATACCCGAGATGAACGCAACCCGTAGTACAGCGCCAGCACGAGAAAGATGCTCTCCTTCGCCATGACCCCGACGGCAAGACACAGCGCAAGAGGAACGTCGGCTCTGCGCTGGATGAGGACGACGGCCAGAGCTAGGAAGACGAAGGCGGTCGCGTCCGGTAGCCAGAAGTCATACAGGTTGAACTTGACGGCGTAGCCCAAACCGAGGAACAGGACGACCCCGGCAAGTGCCTCGGGGCGCCGGAACTCGAACCCTCTTCCGATCAAGTACGTCAGAAACGCTGTCGCGACGAGGCAGAGGGTTGTCGCGACCTGAAAGCCAGCCGTGACGCTCGTTGGTAGCGCGCGGGCAAGCCAGGGAACGAGCGGGCGCCAGCCCCACGGCGCGACGTGAAAGGTAGAAGGTCCGTTCTCCGCCATCCATCGGTAGATGTGATGGTCCCCTGGGTGCGTGTACCACAAGTCCCCTGGAACGAGACGAGCTGTCGTCGTCGCCACGGCCGCGATTCCGAGGACCGCGAGCGCGAAGGCCGCTGGTCCGGCCCACTCGGTCCTTCGTTGCTGCGGTGCTTCCTGATTTCGGAGCGAACGCAGGTCCACGTTGCCCTCGGCTTAGACCTCGGCCGCCGGTGCCGTGTCCGCCTCCAGCACGGCGGGGAGCAGGGCCGCGGCCTTGGCCTTGGTCTCGGCGAGCTCGATCTCGGGATCCGAGTCTGCCACGACGCCGGCGCCGGTCTGCACGTGTGCCGTCCCGTCCGCGACGATCACCGTCCGGATCGTGATGCAGAAGTCCAGGTCGCCGGCGAACGTGCAGTAACCGACGGCGCCCGCGTACGGGCCTCGGGCGGTGGGCTCGTACTCGGCGATCAGCTCCATCGCGCGGCGCTTGGGCGCACCGGTCACCGTCCCGGCCGGGAACGTGACCGCGAGCGCGTCCAGCGGATGCGATCCCTCCTCGAGCTCGCCCTCGACCGTGCTCACGATGTGCATGACCTTCGAGAAGCGCTCGACCACCATGAGCTCGCTCGGCCGAACCGACCCCGGCGTGCACACGCGTCCGAGGTCGTTACGCGCGAGGTCGACGAGCATCGCGTGCTCGGCGCGCTCCTTGGGGTCGGCCAGCAGCTCGTGCTCGAACAGGCGGTCCCGCAGCTCGGTCTCGCCGCGGGGGCGCGTGCCCGCGATCGGCCGCGTGGTGACCGAACGGCCCTCGACACGAACCAGCGGCTCGGGGGAGGAGCCGGCGAGCTCCAGGCCGAGCATCCGGACGAAGAACATGTACGGAGCCGGGTTCGTGACACGCAGGCGCCGATAGACGGGGAACCCCCCCTCGGGGCACGGGAAGCTCAGTCGCCGCGAGGGCACGCCCTGGTAGATGTCGCCCGCGGCGATGCGCTCCTTCATCGAGCCGACGATCTCGCGGTAGCGCCCGTCGGGCATGTTCGGCTCGCCCGCCGGACCGCCGTCCACGACGGGCCCCGGGAGCGTCCCCGGTTCGACGTCGCTCGGCGCCGAGACGCGGTCGGCCAGCTCCTCGAGCGCGGAGACGCCTCGGTCGTACCCATCCGGTGGCACATGCGCGATCAGCAGTAGCCGCTGGCTCCAGTGATCGAACACCACCGCCCGGTCCACCACCAGCAGCCCCGCCGGCGGACCGGGCGCGTGGCCCGCCGGTGAAGGCAGGCCGTCGAGCGGCCCGGCCGCTTCGTAGGACAGGAATCCCATCAGGCCGCCGGTGAGCGAGGGCAGCCCCTCCACCCTGGGCGCCCGGAGCGAACGCGCGAGCGAGACCAGGTCGGCTCGGGCGTCCCCCGAGCTCGGCGCCTCGATCGGCAGGCGTCCCGTCGACGACGCCACCCGCATACCGTCGGCGTCGAGCACCACGATCGCCGCAGGGTCGCCCGCGACGAACGAGTACCGGCCCCACCGCTCCGAACGCTCGACGCTTTCAAGCAGCACGCCGGGGCCGTCGCCGGCCAGCGCGGGGAACACGCTCACTGGGGTCGAGACGTCCGCCAACAGCTCGGTCCAGATCGGTGCTAGGGCGTGGCCGCGCGCCTGCCGTTCGAACGCTTCGCGATCGGGCCGAGCCCTCACCGACGCCTCCTTGGATGCACCGCCCGTGGGTTCGGGGCAGCTACCCTAACCGCCCGCGCCGAACCGAACGGGGTGAGCACGGGCTCATCCCCGTCCCTGCGTAGATCGAACGGGCTAGGGTGTTGCCCCACCGAGCCACATCGAACCAAGGGAGCCCGCCGCATGGGTTCGTCCACGAGGTACTTGTCCGCGTTCGTCGTCCTCGCGTTGGGTCTGTCCGTGGTCTGGCCCGCAACCGCGCAACCGAGGATCCCGTCCCGTTCGGCATCGCGGGCGATCGTCCATGGTCGTGACGGCGGCGTCTCCAGGAACGAGGCGTCGTCGTTCGAGGTGTTCGCCCGCCGGCCCGCCGCCAAGGGTAGGGCGCTCGGGGACGGCCGGGCTGCCGCCCCGCTTGCTCCGCAGCCCGCGTCCGGCTTCGACGGGCTCGTGGACCCGTTCTCGATCCCTTCCGATACGACCGGGGCGCGCGGCGACGGCTTCATCGTGGCCGCCGTGAACACCCAGGTGGCCGTGTACGACCTGAACGGCTCCCAGGTGGTGGCCCCGATCCAGCTCGATGCGCTCCACCCGGACTCCGACGGCCACATCGCGTTCGACCCCAAGGTCGTCTACGACCCGTACGAGGACACGTTCGTCGTCGTGTACCTGGTCCAGGAGGACCTGCCGCGCCGGTCGCTGATCGTCTCGGTCGCGATCCCCAACGCAACCGCGGACGACACGGGGACGTGGTGCGCGATCTCGTTCCCGGGCGATGGGCTGCCCACCGGGCCTGCCACGTGGGCCGACTACCCGGGGCTCGGCTACAACGACACGCGGGTCACGATCACGACCAACCAGTTCACGTTCCCGAGCTCGACGGGCTCGTTCCGCTCGTCGCAGGTGATGACCATCGACAAGACGGGCCTGTACGACTGCGGCCAGCCCGATCCCGTCGCGACGGTGTTCGCCGGGACGCAGACCAGGGACAACCTCGGGAAACAGGCGTTCACGCTGCGGCCCGCCGAGACGGTCGGGGCCTCGCCGGGGCCTCAGCTGCTGGTGTCGCTCGGCTCGGTCCAGGGGAGTGGCGACTACCTGACGCTGTGGCGCATCAAGCAGACCGGCTCCGGCCTCACGCTCAAGCGCGTGTCGAGCTCGGCGGGCAAGGTCTCGCTGCCGCCGTTCGGGACGCAGCAGGGCGGGGGCCTCAACACGCGGAACACGTGGTGGGACACCGGCGAAACCCGCCTCATCAATGCGTTCTACGACGCCGATCGAAACGAGCTGTTCACGGCCCACGCGATGCTCAAGAACCTGCGGCCTGACACGGTGACCGGGGGGTACCCGGAGTCCGTGATCCGCTGGTACGAGATCGACCCGGCGAACAACCTGCGGAACTCCGTCATCGCCCGCAAGGGCATCATCGGCCAGGCCGAGGTCGACGTCGGATGGCCGAGCGTCGCGACCGACGGCTCGGGCGTGCTGTTCGTGACGTACAACCGAGCCAGCGAGCCCCGCAACGAGTTCCTGTCCGCGTGGGTGTCCACGATCCAGCCTGGCTCCACGGGCGATACCGAGCTCCTGTTGCACGCGGGCTCGGCCACCTACAACGCGTCGCCGGGCGTCGAGCGCTGGGGCGACTACACGGCGATCAACCGCGACCCGGCATCGCCCTCGAACGTCGCCACGTTCAACCAGTACGCGCAGTCGGGCGTGCAGTGGCGGCAGTTCATCAGCCTGGTCACCGACAACTGAGCCGCAACGCCCGACGGTATCCTGAGCCGCCATGAGGCTCTCGCACCTGTACGCGCCTACCCTGCGGGACGACCCGGCCGATGCCGAGGCCGCCTCGCACAGGCTGCTCGTGCGCGCGGGGTTCATCCGCCAGCTGATGTCGGGCGTGTTCTCGACGCTGCCGCTCGGGATGCGGACGATGCGCAAGATCGAGGCGATCGTGCGCGAGGAGATGGACGCGTCCGGGGCCCAGGAGATCCGCATGCCGATCCTCCTGCCGTCCGAGCCGTGGAAGAAGACCGGGCGCTGGCAGGCGTACGGGCCGGTGATGTTCAAGCTGATCGATCGGCACGAGCGCGAGCTCGGGCTCGGCCCCACGCAGGAGGAGGCGGTGACGCCGCTCGTGGCGGGCGACATCCATTCCTATCGAGACCTCCCGGTGAACCTGTACCAGGTCGAATGGAAGTACCGCGACGAGTTCCGGCCCCGGTACGGGCTGCTCCGCGTCCGCGAGTTCCTGATGAAGGACGCGTACTCGTTCGACCGGGACGACGAGGCGATGCACCGCTCCTACGGGACGATGGCGGACGCCTACCGACGGATCTTCGACCGGTGCGGCATCCGGTACGTCGTGGTCGAGGCCGACCCGGGGACGATCGGCGGGGGAACGAACCACGAGTTCATGGCCGAGGCCGACATCGGCGAGGACCTGTACGTCGTGTGCCCCAACGGCGACTACCTCGCCGACATCGAGGCGGCGACGCCGAAGGCTCCCGAGCCGCTCCGGCCGGCCGAGCTCGAACCGCTGACCGAGGTCAACACGCCCGGCGCCGCGACGATCGCGGCCGTCACCGGGCAGCTCGGCGTCCCGGCCGCCCGGACGCTGAAGTGCATCCTGTTCCGGGCGGGCGACACGGTGATCGCGGCGCTCGCGCCGGGTGACCGCGAGATCGATCAGGTCAAGCTCGAGCGCCGGTTCTTCCCGGCGACGGTAGTCCCGTTCGAGGACGCGGACTTCGCGACGAACGGCTACGCGAAAGGGTTCGTCGGTCCGCAGGGCCTGAATGAGGGCGTCGTCGTCCTGGCGGACGAGGCGGTTCGCGGCGGCGCCGACTGGATCACCGGCGCGAACGCGCCCGACCGACACGTGACCGGCGCCAACACGCCGCGCGACTTCCGGGTCGACGACTACCTCGACTTGGTGCAGATCCGCGAGGGCGACCCGTGTCCGATCGACGGGGCGCCGCTGCGGATCGAGCGCTCGATCGTCGTCGGCCACATCTACGAACTCGGCACGCGGTACTCCGAGCCCCTGGAGGCGCGGTTCGTCGACGAGGACGGGAGCGAGCAGTACTTCCGGATGGGCTGCTACGGCCTCGGCATCGGGCGGACGATGGCGGCCGCCGTTGAACAGTTCCACGACGACGCGGGGATCGCCCTGCCGAAGGTCCTCGCGCCGTTCGAGGTCGTGATCGTCATCGCGAACCGCGACGACGAGCGGGTGGTTTCTCATGCCGAGCGCGTGTACCGCGAGCTCACGGACGGCGGCGTCGAGGCCGTGCTCGACGACCGCGAAGAGACCGCCGGCGTGAAGTTCGCCGACGCCGACCTGATCGGGTACCCCGTGCAAGTCGTGATCGGCAAGCGCGGCGTCGAGGCGGGGACCGCGGACCTGAAGCTCCGTGCGACTGGCGAGCGCGCGCGGGCGCCGCTCGCCGAGGCCGCCCCGGCGGCGATGGACCTGCTCGCCGGCGCGCCCTAGGCTTCGGCCCGATGGCTTCCACGCGCGCCCCGAACGCCCTGCGCGAGTTCGTGAAGCTCCGTCCCGAGGTCGAGGGGGTGCTGCAGCACGTTGGTCTTCGGACCTGGGACCTTGTGCTCGTGGACGCGACCGGGCTGTGGGTCCGGGACGAGTTCGAGAGCCGGGAGGCCGCGGAGGCCGTCTGCCTGGAGCTCGGGATCCGGATGCACGAGGGCTGGGACGACGTTCGCGTCGCCCGGCGGATGGCTGTCCGCGACAACTGGAGCGATCCGGACGGGCAACGCCGTTCGCTCTAGACACGGCGCGGCCCGCCCGCCCGACGTCTGATCGAGCACGGCGAAACGCCTGCGTGCGGGGCGTTTCGGGCTCGATCATCTTCGGGAGGCGTATACTGACCAGCGCAAACAGCGGCGGTTTCACCCGGAAGTGGGCTCGCGCCCACTTTCTTTGTCGAAGGGGTCGTTTCGGTGCGCGAGCAGGAAGTCGAGGCGCTGGTTCGGCCGGTCGTGGAGGCCGGCGGGCTCGATGTCTGGGACGTGACGCTCGGCCGTGAGGCCGGGGGCCGGATCCTTCGGGTGATGGTCGACCGGGAGGGCGGCGTCGACCTGGACACGATCTCGGCGCTCTCGCAGCGCCTCGGGCGCCGCCTGGACCTGGAGGGGTTCGGGCAGGACGGTCCCTACGACCTGGAGGTGGGGTCGCCCGGTCTGGAGCGCAGGCTCCGGGAACCCCGGCACTTCGAACGGAGCGTCGGGCAGCAGGTGAAGGTGAAGACGGTGGAGCCGGTGGACGGCAACAGGGTCCACGAGGGCGCGCTGGTCTCGGCCGACGCGGAGGCGATCGTGATCGCATCCGAGGGCGGAGAGCTGCGCGTCCCTTACGACGGGATCGCCTCGGCGAGGACCGTCTTCGAATGGAAGAAGGCAGGGACGAGATGAACCAGGAGATGATCGCGGCGCTGCGCGAGCTCGAGCGCGAGAAGGGGATCGCGTTCGAGACGATCCTCGAGGGGCTCGAGGAGGCGATGGCGTCCGCCTACAAGTCGTGGTGGAAGCAGCAGCATCCCGAGCTGGACGAGGAGACGTTCGGCGTGCGCGCGAAGATCGACCCC